>Ga0209367_1006792_pt1 | contig 15804 bp, 7 predicted proteins | sample WorMetLIZISLAND2_FD_187412 | JGI IMG/M metagenome (GOLD analysis project Ga0209367, IMG submission 187412) | Marine gutless worms symbiont microbial communities from Max Planck institute for Marine Microbiology, Germany - Olavius geniculatus... ... | reverse complement strand
GGGTGACATCGTGGTTGTAGATATAAAACAGCACAAATCACAATTTAAAATGCAAACATCACCATTACACAATGTCAGAAGAACTTTGCTGACTGTGTAATGGTAAAGTTTAAATTTTTAAATTGTGATTTGTGCTGTTTTATATCTACAACCACGATGTCACCCTTACACTGTATATTAACTGAACAGTTTTTTAAAACATAAATTGGAGTTATATATTCCGGCTATAGACTGCTAGGGCCCCTGCCGGCTCCTACATTCGAGTCGACTGGTAAGTTTCAGAACACCACGGCTACAAAAGTGCAAGTGCTATACCACAGATACTCACGGAGCTATAAATATTTATACTTTCATGCACAGATACTACCGTATATGATTTGCAACCCAACATTCCGTCATTTACCGGTAAACGTCTTAATTGTTTTCCTTTTTTCCAATATTGAGAGTTAAGTGAGTAATGTCGTCAATCCAATAATGATAAATTCATAAAAACGGCAAATACTGGATCTGCAATTTCCAAATTTCAATCGTGATTTGTGATACATGTATTAGGTCATCGTCTGAACGATAACCAATATCGTATCGAAATTAAAAGTTCTATATGGACCCAACCCTAATTACAGCATTTTTATGTTTTCTTTAATTATTCTATGGTTGTTTATTGTTGACAACTGACATAGTGATATTTTTTATCTGTAATTCGCTAATAAGTACAGTTATAAGTTAGTCGATCATCTACTAATGATGCTTTCAGATATTGTGTTGTGCAGTCGACAACTTGCGAGTTTGTGCGTTCTGTTGATATTGGTCGTGTCATGTTCAAAGGTAGATTCTGTTTGTTTATCTTTCCCTCTCAAGAAATTTCGCTGCAGGGAAAATGTGTTGGCGCTAAAGTTTCTTAGGCTTACGATGTCAGACTTTTTTGCAAACGTTTCATTATTAGCAAAGATAAACTGTCAAAAAAACTTTTAGACCGATTGTTGCAACACCAGAGGCAAATAAGTTTAAATCTGGGTTCGTTCTTCAGTAGATGGTCAAACTTCAACGTGTTGAAGACTCCCAACGTTCATTCGTAACAAAACTACAACAGTTTGATAGTGTTCAATGCACTATTTTTAGTAAGTGAGTGTTTGCTGGGAAAGAATACTATCGCAACACATTCTTATAATATGTTTCATAGCATGACTTGTATATTGGTAATGAATATATTCATTTTGTGCTGTAGGCCCAGTATGATGATGTACGATGCAAATGTGTTTGCCCGCTGGTGCCAAAAAGCAACACAACACAGCAGAGTCGCAAAGTTTACGTACGAACTTTGCATGAGCCGTCGATGTGGTAACTTTTCATCTTTGAATATTGATCTGGTCAAATTTATGGTACAATGCCAGTAAAAAGTCTTTCTAATATTTTGTTACAGTTTTATTTTATTTCTCATTATGTTTATGCATGCGTGATTGGGTGAATGACTAATTGCATTAAGGTCAGTGCTAGCGGTAGATCGGCGATCTCGCACTAGAGAGCAGAAAATTACTAGCGGTAGATCGCCATTTACCTAATTACATTTATCTCGTTGTTAATGTAAGAATGCAGCCACATTTCTTCTTCACTGCATTGTTAAGACTATGGTTGGAGCTGAAATGTTATCAATTACCAAGCTTTAAATAAAATTCATTCAAAAGCACTGTAGTTCTAAGTCCGTGTTACAAAAAACAGCTTTGGATCGAGATGGACTCTGATATAATACTGAATAAGTCTGATTTAAATACGTGACAGTGTTGTGGCATGGTTTGTAGAGCTTCTACGTCTTCCAGGCATATAAATTCTACCATCTTCCCAATAATGTATCTACCCAATCTACCTCTAGCAATTTTCCAGTGCTAACAGCAAGATCGCCGATCTACCGCTAGAATTATTGTTGCATTAAACTGTTCTAATGCTAATTTTTTAGATGTATTGTCTGTAATAATAGCAGATATGGTAGAAAAACACTGCAGTTTGGCACACAGTTAATGACCAGCAACCCTCAGTTTTTTTCATATTTGGAAAGACAGTGGTTATTCGCACTCTGGAGTGTGCATTATCCACTGGTTGGCCTATTCGCACTTCTGGCGAAATTTGATATCTAATAGGTGGCGCTAGCATTGCGGTACTAGTGTTATTGGACAGCGTAGCATTATTGCTTTTGGTTCAGTATTAAAGTTAGGTTTAGGTTTAAAGTTTAGATTTATTACTTAAAACTATTGCTTATTCTGTTTTTAGCTATTACATTTTTAGCATGCAAATTTAAGTATACTTCGTGCAATTATTTCGCAAGATGTGTACACCCGTACGAAGATTGCAGAATAGGTTACATATGCAAACAGCGTGCTGCTAGGCTTCATTGGCTGCGTGCTGCCGTAAGCCATAAGGGCGTCTGTCTGCAGCTGTTGCTGCTGCATACTGCCGCATATACATCTCTTACAGCAGTTCATAACATCACATGGAGTGGTATGAGTGGTATGACTAATTACCATTGTGGACGAACAGCGAAGACGACAGAGGAAACGACGGACAAGATGGCATAGAAGACGCACGGTGACCACAGCGATGTCAAAGAGAAGAGATGTCTCTTGTTTTTGCTATCGCCTTCATTGTCCATTCGTTTCCCATCATCTTTCCATCTTATTTGACTTTGCCATGTCATCGACATTTTTATCTCTTTATTTTTGCCATACAATTGTCGATCTGGCTTTTGATATCTCTGTCCGTTTGTCTTAGAGGCTGTCTTTGCCGTCCCTTCATCTTTGACATTGTCTTGTTCGTCGTTGTGGTCCATTGTGGTAATTAGACATACTCCGCGTGGAGTGCGAATAGTGCTGAAATTGTGCAGGTGATATGTAACTATGCCACATTTTCGTATGTTATTTACTTTGTTATAATGCTACACCATCTATGCAATTTTTGCTGTTTATGGAGTAAGCTATAATCACCATTAATTATGTGTTAAACTCCAGTGTTTAATATTGTATTTGCTGTTTTTAATATTTTAAGCAGGTTTTGTTGCACAGTGGTTATTATTTTGTTTAAAATTATTTAAGTTTGGTAAGCAGACTTTCATTCTTATCCATAAGCCAGTGATGGCATGAGTGAACTCGGTTAGTGCAGTGTAGTATTGTGTTTGGTTGTGCAGCAAGTGTGAGGCAGTCGTCGAAGACTCGGTTCGTGCAAGTCGCGTTGGTTTCTGTGACCGATGCGAGTGTCAGTGGCAACGCCGTAACACCACTGTCATTAAGGTAACGTGACCGTTGTCATTATCTTTATGTCACTGCTGTTTACGTGCGATGGCAGAATGATTCGCATGTCTTAGCCATGGCCTTAGCGTCTGTGTGTCCATTCATCCATCACACTCCATTGCCCTATCAAAACCGTGCTAGCTAGGATCATGAAACTTTTACTGTGGGCTGCCATGGGAGTCTAGTTTATCGTGACAAAATTTCATGCCCGTGGATACAGGGGTTCCTTTCAAATGAGGGCATCAAAGAGGGGAACCCTCTAAAAAGATGTTATTTTGCCGTTATTGGCTCGTTTAGTGTGAAAACGGTTGCAGATAGGTACAGACATGCTGCTTATCATAACAAGCACTGGTGACAGGCTTTTTAGATTTATCAGCATCAGTGACCTTGAACGACCGTAAACCTCACAAAAAGGGGTTTTTAGTGAATTTTTCGAAATTTTTGGATGCAGCGCACATTTCAACTAAGGTTGTTAAGACCGCCCATTCATTTTGACTGGTTGGCCATCAGGAAAAGGACCAATTAACCGGTTAACCGTAGTTATAAGCGCTTATTAATGGGATCAACATGGACAACCTGCGTATGACATTTCTTAGCATAGAACGTACATTTCTAAGAATCTAAGTTTCAATCTCTTAAATTCAAGGAGTCTTCCGTATGGAGGCCTCCAATTTAAGTACTCTTTCAAGATGCATTAATATCTTATTGCTGTAGTTCTACACTGATTGCCGAAGTGGCAGGACCGCTGCTATCGCGCATCACGTGAGCTTTGCTCAAATTACTTGTGTAGCAGTATTAACCACACTTGCTCAACCAGTTTAATCACCTATCCACATGTTTGAGTGGTGGGCACATGAAGTCTCTGTGGGCCAGACCAATGTAGAATGCTGTCATTCTTAGTGATGTAAAACAACAGATATTTATTATGTATACACGTTATAGTGTCAAGTGGTGCGCTTCTGGAGGAAATTTGAAGCAACCACTAGTTAAAACAAATCCAGAAGCGAGTAAGACAGTAACTATATAATTTGCAAGGCATATAATTTTGGATGTTTTAACTTTTTCTACTGAGCGTCATGGACTGGATACCAGCCCAGATGTGACCCCATGGGCTGGTAGATGTGCACCACTGGATTTAATAGTAAATGTGATTGACAATTTATTGTTATGCTGCACATGTCTTTTGTGCAAAGGAACTTGAAGTCTAAGTTTTATTTACTGTTGTATGAAGATAATGATAAATGATAATGTGTAACAACAACAGTGCCATCATTTTTGTGCTCTACTAGCTTGATAGAGCTCCTGAATACTTACTGACATTGACCTGGTTTCAAAATGTAGGTTTGATGAAGTTTTATTACTAGTATTATTAGTGTGCTCTGTGCAAACTTTTCTTTATCTTGTAGTAGACAGGGTTTGATTGTGTTTTTTAAAGTCTATAATAGTGTTATTTTCAACAATGAGAATGAATTATTGTCAGCCTTTCAACGAAAGGCATCAGAACTAAACTAAACAGTACTGAAATAGTTTCGCAAATGAGAACTGAATAAGAACTAAAGTGTGCAGTAAACTTGTCCAGTTGCAACCTTTATTTGTTAGTTTGTTTATGTCTTGGCAAATACTGTTGTCTTAGTGGGAACGATGTTGCTGTGCGGAAGGCAACTGTAGCATATAGTAGCAGCAGCAGGAACAACACAACATGCATATGATAAACACCACTACAACTGAGTGCTCAATCAGTTGTAGTGGTGTTTATCATATGCATGTTGTGTTGTTCCTGCTGCTGCTACTGCTTCTAATACTACTACAGTTTACTCCTACTGCCACTTCATGGCATAACGATTAGTAGTTTTTTATGCAACAGCAGCTACTGCTGTAGCGCGTCTTAACCATTGCAATTTTGTCTGTCTGTCTGTCTGTCTGTCCGTTTGTCACACAGGTGGATCAGTCAAAAACGGTGCAAGCTAGGATCACCAAATCTTCACTGTTGACTGTCTGGAAGACTCTAGTTTCAGGAACCATAAAGCTTTTCCATAAATTTGAAGGGGGTCACCCCGAACGAGGGCATTAAATGAGAGGGGGTTGGCAAAAGTTGCTATATAGCCGACATGACGTTAGTAGAGCGATAGAGGCGACCTTTGGTGAGTACAAGTAAATAAAACCTGGGTCGTCTGGCGCCTGGCGCCTTCTGGTGAATGACTTAAACTTTGTTTTACTGTGTTTCAAACATGCACCCCTATCTGTTTGCATTAGACTTACAACAAAAGATCATGAGTTGACTCCCGATCAGATAGGTATTGCGTCATTACTACCTGGATGGGTGACTGCTGGACCATGTCAGTATGTAACCAGCTGCCAAGGTCAACTCAGCCTTGCATACATCTGGGGTAGGTAGGTCACGTAGCAGCCTGCTTATCTGGCGTTGAGGTGGGGCATTTTCACCGTTGTCAGGTGGCAGGTAACACTGTGTGATCCATATGGCCTATGATGCTCATCAGCTTTATGATGGGTTCCATAAAAGGATATACACGCCCTAACAGACTAACACTTTAATAAAGTTAAAGGTAAAGGTGTCAATTTGTATAGCGCATCTCACGTACAACGCCTCTAATGCGCTTTTCGTCACTAACCCAAGCCGCCAGCCGCACGGCTACTACATGCAGCCTGCAGACACAGGCTAACGCAGCGGCCGGCTAGGCAGCCCCAGTTAGCTGTACTAAGGTCACCACCTTCCGTAACCCATATAAATAAGTTACCGCTCATTTTACCATCCCACGGAGGGTAGAAGGCTGAGTCGACCTACTACTAATACTGCGACTGCTGCTACAACAACTACTAGTAGTACAGTGATGTGTGTGATATTGTAGGTGGTTGTGGTGTTCATCATATGTACTGTTGTATTGCTGGTTCTCTACATGCTGTTTCTGCTCTGTCTCGATCCGTTCCTCTCTCGTCGTCACAAGTCTTACACTGAACATCACAATGAAGAGGTCAGTTAGTATGCTTGTCTGCGCAGTCGGTGGAGTTTCTGATTTTAACGGCAACATGTCCCTTGTTTAATTTTGTGCCAGTATGTTAGTATAGTGCCAAATGATCCGTGCGAGAGTAGATCAATATAGGCTGCTTGACTATAACCGCTGCTAGTCGTGGTGGATGGTCGTTTCTCACTTTGGCACAAATGGTAGGTACGCCCTACCATGTTTGATTTCCCATGTTCACTGTTACAGGCAGTGGTGAACTTTTTTGGAATATTCGTAATCTGCTTGCAGAGTAACGTATTATATATGCTGCACTAAGCTGCTGTTTTATGTTATATTTACTGCTGACCAGAGTTGTACATTAAGATTTGGCGTTTTGGTAAGAAAAGGAAAAACTGAACTAATGTGAAATAAGTTGCTTTGAATTTTTGTTTCAGGTTGCAATGCACGTCGTTCGGGTAAGTTGTTTTCCTCGTATCTTTGTTTAGTCCCATAAACACCATTGTGCATATGTCTATTAGTACGGATTTTTATTCCGTCTACCGTGATTCCTCCTGCGTTAGGCGAAACAAGTACGGTGAAGTTCGGTCCAGTGACCTTGGAGATCTCGATGTTGAATCGTACCCACCCAAAGTGCATTTTTGGAAGACCATATTTTGGCCCCTAGGGGGTGCTGTGCCCCCAAATTTTTACACACACTAGAGAATGACCAAGTCTTACTAGCGCACCCCCCATCGGTGACGGCGGCCCCCCTTACAACTTTTTTCAAAGGGGGGTCAAAAATTGGCTTAAATTGCAATAAATGAGCTCTTATAACTTGGGAGTTAGGGGGTGTAGCCCAACAAAACTTTGGCACTTGACGCGGCTCTAGGATGGGGTGTTAAATCAGGTACGAAATTTGGGGCACCGCCCTCCCTTAAAATTTTGGAGGGCAAAAAACGTCCAAAATTTAGTACGTTTTACGACAACTTTCGAGTTTGACCGCAAATATCTCTAAACTGGATAGAGGTATCGACAAGCGGTAAACGGATTTATCAAACACAGTTAATTACCCGTTGAACAAAAGAAATTTTGTGAAATTCCATCCACTACGAACCAAGTTATAAGCGTTAATGTTGACCTACCCTAAGTCGCATTTTTCGGAAGACCATATTTCGGCCCCTAGGGAGTGCTGCACCCCCAAATTTTTACACGCGCTAGAGAATGACCAAGTCTTACTAGCGCACCCCCCACTGGGAACGGGGGCCCCCCTTACAACTTTTTTTTCAAAGGGGGGGTCAAAAATTGGCTTAAAATGTAATAAATTAGCGCTTATAACTTCGGAGTTAGGGGGTGTAGCCCAACGAAACTTTGGCACTTGACGTGTCTCTATATTGGGGTGTTAACGTAAGCACAAATTTTGGGGGCACCGCCCCGCTTAAAATTTGGGAGGGCAAAAAACGTTCAAAAATCGGTGCGATTTACGACAACTTTTTCCGAGTTTGAGCGCAAATATCTCTGGAACCGATGAAGATAACGACATAATCTAAACGGTGTTGATGAGAGCGATCCTTTCTGCATCGAACAAAAAAAAATTTTGTGAAATTCCGTCCACTACGAACCAAGTTATAAGCGCTAATGTTGACCTACCCTAAGTCAACGAAGCGCATTCGGCGTATGCCAATGCATTTGAGTTCGGGCCACGTGACTTTGATGCCGGGGAAATTCTCCCCCCCTCTTTACTTCTCCTCTAATTTCCCCCTATCGGACTTAGGGCGCCGGGCGGACTCACGTTGGGCTTTGCCCCAAATTTCTAGTTTAATTTTGGTTTTGGCAGTGTATAAACATGTTTCAATGATTGCTTTGTTGCACATTCTCATAGGCCAGTGAAAGAATTTTGAAGTTCATATGTAAACTGCATTTAGCAAATGTATGTTTGCTAACTCAAAGTATACTGCTTATTTTTCATAACATTTGGTTAATTTTTTCAGAGTAACTTTATGCTAGGCAAGGTCACCAGAATTGTGCTTCTGTGAATTGTTGGACTATTATTTCTAGAATTCGTTGCGTTGTCAAACCAACGATGTTAGTTTTGTATACTGACTTCTCATGAGACCTGTTAACTGTTTGCTATTATTTATCGTAGGGAAACGATTAAAGATTTTCTATAGTTCTTAACAGTAACCCATCTCAGAGCTATGGAGCATCACCTGCCGTATGGGATCAGACAGTAAACAGTAACCCATCCAAGTAGTAACTACTTGATTGTAACCTGACTGGGAATCAAACCCACGACTTTTTGATCAATTGTCCTAATTGTTACACCACCCACTATGCCGCCTAGTTTGCTTGACTATATGTACACAATGTACGTGTACTTCCATTTGAACTGTGTTTGTGTTTACGTTATGCATGTGTTGTGCTGATAATTGCTGGTGTCAGGTATCTGTCAATTGCTTGGAATCGGCTGACTACTGCCAGATAAGAAACATGCTGATTGTGTTGACAAGGGTGAGTTTGTATGTTTTCTCTGCTCATATTTAGTCCGATATATTTGAGACCACTGTGTTTAAGAATAACCTAGATGGTTTGGTGCTAATATGTGACGTGTGTTAATGAACATTTTTGCTAACAGGCTTTGTAAATTCATCAAATTAGAACCTTTATTGACTAGTTTGTTAATGTTGTGGCAACCCCCTCTATTTTCTTCAGAACGACTGTTGCTGCTAGACCTGTGTCGCTGCAGTGAACAGTAAGTTGTCTTAGATGTGAGGAATTTAGTAAGACCTTTCGTCTCAGTTCATTGACTTACCTTGTGTATCACTTTTGTCCATTCTGAAGCTTTCTATCTCGATCGCCTCTGCGTTGTCTGTCTTGATCCTTGACATCGTTCTGAGACATAGCATGGTCTATGACTACAGACTTATTTTGTGGAAAGACACGTTTGTTGCTGCATATTTGGCTGCAGTATTTGAAAGTTTTATGCTTCGGCTTTTCTATGCTGCTATGTGTTCTGTGTTCACTAGATGCTGCCACATTACCCACGAGTGGTGAAACTCGGCCAGGCATTGGAGCGCCGAGTGGAGCGTGTAGTGGAAGAAGAGAAGGAGAAACGACCAGATCTTCATGTCCTCGCACTGGCGTATGTCTTCGTCTTCATTATATTTCCTAGATTATCTTAGTAATTGCTCGCTCAGGGCGATGTGAGCCAACTAGCGATATAGTCATATGAGTGCTCTTTGCTATTTCTGCCATGTCTTTCAGTACCCAGTATAATTGCTGGGAACTTTCTGTGGGGTTTTCATGGTGGCATGAGTTTTATCTGCAGCATAGACTGACCACTCAAGTTGGAACAATGGAATGAATAAGCTTATCTTACTGAACAAAAATTATTTGTAGAAAAAGAAAAGAAAATGGCGTAATGGTTTTTCTTCTGTAGTACTATCTTTAAAGCCCCATATCCGTGGTCTCGCAGTGTAAAAACTGAGGCTGAGAGCCTTAGGAAACAGAGATCAGCGCCGCCCTGTGGGCTGTAAGGCTCGGGAAGGACTTTACGTTTTTTATGTTTACTATCTTTAAGGCTTAGTTTAACATGCAAGAAAGCACCATGCAAGTGATTCTTTGTCCATCATACCATAAATATAGTTGTCATTTTTATATGTGCATCGTAGAATGAGTTTTGAGCAAGTGTTTTATTGTGGCTTCATTGTTTTGTAGGTACTTAGGGCATCTGAAGAATTCCAAGAAGACGTGGGTGAATGACACAGATTTTCATCGCAGGCAGTCGGACACTGTGAGTTCGTGTGTTCTTCATCTAGCCTAATGTTGTATTAGTCTTTCCTTAGTTAACGTGATTAATGTCATTCCCATCATTCAGTGCTGGTAGATGGCTTATGCAGCCTGACATGTGTCAGCTTTGTTCTGTTTTGGTTGAAGATTGCCCCTGAGTGATCATCCCGGAATGACCTTTGCCTTTTAGTGTTGGGGATGTGCGGAATTCGTTAAAAATTTTGGTTTTTGGTTTTCTAAAAACCGAACCAACGTTAAATTTTGAAAACTGAAAACTCGGTTTCCATGGTATTATTTTTACGAAACCAAACCGCCGGTTTTTAGACAGTTGTTGCACCTTTCATGTCAGTCAAAATAGCTTTCTCTACACTTAGTTTCAAAACATATCGACTGACGATTAGTTGGATCATTACCACAGTCAGCACACGAAGTACTCTGCGATTTCTGACATCATACGTAGAGTAAAAGCTGGCTATTGCGGATGACGGTAGCAGCGCGAATTCAAAATTTCCTGTTTGGCAGTTTTTTATTCTACACACTGAACAGCAGACAGCGAAACCAAAACTAAACCGAAAACCACGGTTTTTTTCAAAACCTATCTGAAAACTGAACCAAAGTTATATTTTGAAAACCACACACGCCTATTTGATGTGTTGGTAAAACTCTACTCATCGAGTCACTCACTGATTCCATTCTGTAGCTTATCTGTGTTAGTCGTTTTCTGTTTTTGATCTGTGAACAAGCTTTGCTTATATTGTTCTGCATTATTCCTGCTATTGTGTGGTGTAGGGTCTATGATGATGTGCTATCTGATGTGTTTGTATCATTTTTCATCTTTTTATGATGATCATAACAATGTTGATAACTTTCCTGTGCTTTTCTACAGTTAAGTTCTTAACATTGTGGGAAAAGTATTTGTTGACAAATTGTTCTACATTGCATAAATTACTTGTGTGGCAAATGATACTTTTTAAATGCAGCATTTGCTGGGATATTTTGTGACAGAAAAATAATAAAGGCGAGCATCAGATGAGACATTTTTAGCGAAGCAAAATGTAAGCAGAGAATATCAGTTTGTGCTAAGGCTGCTACTTTTTGTTGCATGACATTGTAACTTTGTCAAAAAAAACTAAATGCAATGTCTGACACTAACAAAACTATACCATTGTTCAAATGGGTTTGTTAAAGGTGAAACGATTAAAGGTGGAGTATAGCTCTTTATGGGAAACCCATCACTAGGGCCCACAGTTTTCCATGGGCAGTGGAATTTCGAGCTGAGCCACGGAATTAAGAAATGACCGATGATTTGTACGATTGTCGGCTTTAGACTAACTATATCACAGAGAAAAATCAAACTGAACTCTGCTAATAATTACCATCATATACGGCACAATCGTAAATTAACACAATGTGACTAATTGACAAATTGCACTTTTGAAAAGAAAAAAGCTCGATAATTTTTTTTGTATGTTGCTAGCATAACTGATCGCCATGCCAGCATCCAAAAACTGAAGTTTTTAAAACACTATAAAGCTTAGTTTACGCACAAATGGAAGGCCACAGTAAGCTGCGGAATTTGGACGATTTTGTCGCGTTAAGCCGCGGAATTTTACAAACTGACCCGCGGAATTTGGCAGAATTTACTGCGGAAAACTGTGGGCTTTACCCATCACAGAGCTCCGAAGTGCCATTTGCCATATGGAATCACACAGTTTCACCTGCCACCTAACACATTGTGAACGTGCCCAGCTTTTTTCCCCGCCAGACAGGCTGGTACTTGTTATCGTCAGTGTGCCTTTTGCATTTGCAGAAAACTCCTGCAAAGCCCGGCACAGGGAGTAATGCTGCTGCTGCAGCTGGCTCGTCTGCATCTTCTAATGCAGGAACTCATCTTGCAGTGAAACAAGAGCCTACAGCTTCTAAAGACAAGCCAACGCAACTTGACGTCAGGCCCGGCACGGGCTGTAAGTGTCTGTTACTGGATGTTCAGTTGATGAGTAATGTGTTTATATTAGAGTTGTCGAAATAAAGCATTAACGCATTGAAGAATTAACATGCATTAAAAAAATTAATGCTCGTTGAAAGATTTACGCACGTGCGTAAGTTTACCATATTCTGTGAAGCAGGAATTCTAATTTTTCATTAAACTGCGGTTGTTTGACGACTAAATAACGTTCAAGTAATTACCATTCGATCACTATTATCACGGTTCTGTGATAACAACCACGAGTTTGTCAATCGTCGTTTCCAGTCATTTTCTCGATGCAGTCCACCTATAGTATCAGCAATATTAATGATGCTTTATTAATGCATTAGTGCATGGTCTTGGTGGAGTTCTAGATTAAATTTTGCTTTTTTGCCCATTTGCATTTAGAGATGTGATGCAAACTCGGAATATTTTTCATCTCACCTGTCACGAACTATTTGGAGCTAGGTTTTTGAAATGCTGTTGATATGCGTTAGATGCAATGAAAAATTGAAGATACTCCCATTACTCCTGTACCTGATGGAGCATTGGGGCAACAGACTGAGCCGTAGACAAGCAACAATTGACTTAGTCATAAACTCAATAGAGGCTGCTGTTACTATCTTCCCGATAAACCGGTGTATTTTACTGCTGATTGATTATCAGATTATGCTGGGAGTCAGATGATTGTACTATTAGAGGTAATATTATGTTTATGTTAATGAAAGTAATTGCTGTTGTGTTTTTTCATTGCAGCAGTTCAAGCTCGATCCCATGCAGCGGACACTGGCGTGGCACGTGGAGAGGAAAAAACTGTAACCATCACACCCAGGTGCAGAATCAATTTTTTTTGATTTCAAATTCTGTTTTTTTTTTATTTTATCATGTTTGCTAGTACTGCTTTTTTTGACTGCTGCAGCAGTTTGAGTGGAAGCTTTAGCTGGTATTATCTATGGCTGGTATTTATCTATCATTGTTTTCTAATGCCAGATCTTTGGCGTTAGGCGGAATGACAGAAGTTCTCAAGCATGATGGGATGTCGAAGGCACAGGCTGGGCCTCTTGAGGCATGTTGCCAGCATGTCAGCTCTAGCTAATGATATGCTCAGAACCTGCTACCTAGTCAGGAATTTCATCTGACCATTTATGTGTGACAGACTCCATAGCAACTTAATCTAGCGAATCTGCTGAGATACCAGCAGTGTATTATGACAAGCTTGTTGTAGGCAGATGGTTCGGATGGACTATTGCAGTGCCTGATGGCAACGCATGGAACATTGTTTCCTGGATAATGATTGTGATGTTGTGTGAGATCTTGACAACTGGTGTGTTGTTTGTCAGATCTGACCCGAAGGAGTCGAGGGAATCGAGTGGTAAGCTGAAGACCAAGCACAAGTTGTCAGACGCAAGTGGCGAGGGCGAGCGACCGCACAAGGAGAGCCGACATGAATCATACCCCACCACCGAGAAAACACAACACCGTGAGGAGAAACGGAACGATGTCAGAACATCGGCAGACAAAGCGCACGACAGCATCGATGCACGGTCGAAAGATCGGAGTCATCGGACAGACGTCGGTGACACTGGTGACACGGAACGTGGCCATCGAGCAACGGAACGTGACCAGCCATCAGCCGATGATCAGACGATGTCTGGAAATCGATCTGGAGATGGACATCGGCGCAGTGCAGACACAGCTGCAGGAAAACCAGCTGATGAACGAGGTAAATAAGTAACACGATAATGCATCTGGTGACATGCAGAGTTACAGCTACTGTGTAGAGTGCTGAGCTGAACCTGTGACTAGTGAGATAGATGCCTTTTCATGTATATATTGTTTAATATATTTTGTAGTAAATAATAAAGTAAACTTTGCTATTAATCATGTTGGTTAGACTCATCATAGCATCTACTGTGCCAGATGTTGGTTGTTGTGTTACTCTTGTTGTCACACACTGAGACATTATGTTCCTGTTTGTGTTTTTGCAGATGCAAAACGACGCAAGGTTGATTTGCCGTCTGGTTCAAAGGTTAGTATTGAGAGCTTTTGATGAGGGCGGGCGGGCTGCACTGCGACTCTGTGAGCAGTATTTCCTTCGGACAGTTTCTTCTGCTGGCCGAGATGTGCTTTTGCTGTGATCTTCATCATCGGCGTTTGCTGGAAGAATTATCTGCTTTATGTTGTCAGCAGTGTAAATAAACTGAGTTTCATCCATCGCGTGATTGAAGTTAGCAGATTCATTACCCCGGTGCTGCGTAAACGTTGGCTTTTGGAAGTGGCGGGAAGTGGTGCGCAGTGGAGTAATTTCATCTACAGTTCTGTTCAGTTTAGTTCTCTTCGTCAAAATTCTTTTTGGGAGCTGCATTCAACGACAACTTCGTCTGATGTCGTATGGAGTTCAACATTCGGGCAAACTGACAGTGAAGTTCAACAACGTGCTGGAGATCCAGTACAGAACCAGTCTTTGTGGACCAGTGTCTGGGGTATGGAGAAATGGAGCAGCCGATCGATCAACTGAGCTCGATCTGAACAGAATACAGTCTTTTGACAGAATACAGTCTCGTGCATTTGTGCCGGTCGTCTACAGTACGTCAACAAGATGCAAGAGTAGGAAGACTGGTCATCTGACGTGGCATTTCGTCTGACATTTCGCTGATCAGCAGGCCACAGTCATCATTATAAAGATATACAGAGATGGGCGGACGGTGTCATGTGGTGGAAAGACAGCTGACGATTCAACAACTTTCTTAATCTCATTTCTCTTTTTTTTTGTTTCTGTCCCTGACTTTTTACTGTTTTAGAGATATACAGCTGCATCTTGATGGTATTTTATGATTCTGTAACAGATTTAACAAATAATAAGTTTTTTATTATTATATGGAACGTAGGAGTACATGTTGTATAATAGTTTGAATATTTTTTAAAATTTGGCCAATTATTTTCTCTTGAAGTTCGTTCTGTAGCATTCCAGCACCTTCTGTCAGACAGACTCAAGTTGCTCTTGAAGGTGCTGAAAGTACGTTTCATAATTTTGTTCTTTTACGTGACTGGCAGTTATTGTTTTATGATAGTAATTGTTTGTGTGATTTTAGTCTGTGAATATTATCTCTGTGTATCTCATTCAACATTGTTGTTTTATGTCTTTACCTGGTTGGTGGCATGGCGTAGTCTGTAACGCGTTTCGGATGAAACAAAGTCACTCTATGCCGGGCCCGGTTAGTACTGCGATGGGTGACTGCCTGCTGGCAGGTAAACCATCTCGGTGCGAAGCCTGCCAGCTAGGTCGACTCAGCCTTCTACCCTCTGCGGGATGGTAAAATGAGTACTGCCAGTGATCACACCCATTGCTTGGGAAGAAACGGCGAGTTCTGCACAACAGTAGCACATGTGGCCAGGACTGCAAGTATACTGATCCAGTCGGTTAAAGGCGCTGGCTGTTAATTTGAGCCGGCCATCCGGCCGACTTGGGCTGTATGCTAGCTTAATTGGGCTTCGCCCTCGCCGGCTCATAGCGCCGCCAAGGGGATGAGCTCCCATGCAACAGACCTGGCTGTCTATGCGGAATCTTCTTTTTCTTCTTCTACCTGTAATGATCCAAAGGACCAAATTGCAGTCATACTTACAGTTTTTGTCTGTGTCCGCCACATTTTGTTAATAGATTGATTAATCTTTAGGAGGTTTTGATACTGCAGCAAATGTGGTTATGTGTAGAAAACATATTAAGAGTAGATAAAATACTGTCAGTAAGAATATATCAGTGATAAGAATTAATATATATATATATATATATATATATATATATATATATATATATAAA
>Ga0209367_1006791_pt1 | contig 15805 bp, 9 predicted proteins | sample WorMetLIZISLAND2_FD_187412 | JGI IMG/M metagenome (GOLD analysis project Ga0209367, IMG submission 187412) | Marine gutless worms symbiont microbial communities from Max Planck institute for Marine Microbiology, Germany - Olavius geniculatus... ... | reverse complement strand
AATTAATTTCAATAACTTATATTTTCGTGTTGAGAATGAAACGACCTTGATTTGTGCAAAAAATCGTGTAGATCTAAGCAGTATTTCTGAAGTTAGAAGCTATATATCAGAGTGGCCTCGTTTTTTTGGGCCACCCTGTATATGCACGCAAGCAGGTTTATGCCAAAAACAGGCGAATGTAATGTGTACAAGATACGGACAGACGGACATATCGTCTCGGATATGTAACATAATGCTTACCGTCCGCGGAGTGTTGTCGAACAGGAACTTTGCGAATCTTACAAGTAGCCCTATCAAAACGGTGCAAGCAAGGATCACGAAATATTCACTGTAAGCTGCCATAAGCATTCTGTTTTTGTGACAAAATTTTGTGCCGCTGGGTGAGGGGATTCCCTTGAACGAGGGCAATAAAGAGTGGACCTTACAAAAAGTGGTTATTTACCGCTACTGGCTCGTCTAGCGTGTAAACGGTTGCAGATAGGTAGGGTCCGACAGACTTGCTGCTTATCACAAGCACTGCTGACGAACTTTTTAGGCGTACCGGCACTGATGACCTTGAACGACCCTGAAATGTGAAATAACTGGCTTTTAATGCTTTTTTCGCGCAATTACTATAGACACACCAAGACAACTTACGTACGAAATTTTTAGCATAAAACGTAGATTTTAACCGTCTGAGTTTCAACCTCTCTACGTTCAAAAAGTCCTTCGCACGGAAGCGTCAGAATTTCGGTATGTTTTCCAAACGGACGTGAGCTTTGCTCAGATTACTTATTATAATCACGGCATATTACCCGATCTGTATAATGATGTAATACAATAATAAATTAACATAAATTATAATCGAGCGAACGAAGACTGTGTGGGCAGCTATCACCATAACATATCATGTATACGAGAAACGCGTATACATAATGTACATCACTATACTGATACTGTATATACACGGTGTTTCATAAAAATATGATCAATTTCCACAAAATTTGTACCAGTTGTAGCTGAAGAAATAATAATTCAAAATATTGTAACAAAATATGGCAGTTAATTAAATATTCTTTGCTAGTCCTAACGTAATGTTGACGTCATAATGTGTCACGGGTACAAGCTGGAAAGATAGTCTCAACTGGTGCTGTCAGTTGCTACCCTGCTTATTTCTTCGGCTACAACTGGTACAAATTTTGTGGAAATTGATCATCAATTGAGTGAATTATGAAAAAAAACAAAAAGGGGTCCTTTTATGAAACACCGTGTATGAGTCGCGCTTAATTAAAGTATACGTGTCAAAGAAGTCAGATCTAAAAACCACCGTATTCGACTGTCCACCCACGTGAAACGGAAATAAAAAGGATAACAAGCAAAACAGAAATTAAACAAAAACGCAAGTACAAATTGTTTTGTCTACATTTTATTTCTGTTTCACTTGTGAAGGCAGTTTTACACTTTGTTCACATCTCTTCTATTCAACCATCAATAACAGACAGATACAATATCCAACTACTTATATATGGCAATCACTCACTCACTATGCGATATTAGCATATTGGACCATGAGGCAGCTTAAAACGTACATAAGTAACAACATCAAACTACATACGAGAAACAAAAACAGCTGCACTTGAATCCGTCCGAGTATACGTCTTCACCGCACAAAAACGGTGTATTTTTACACAGTAAGTTCCTTTAACAATTATTACCGGTACCACGACAAGGGCAGATTTTACACATGTTTCGTAATGGTAGGCCTATATTTTGTTTTTTTTCTCGTAGCTCTAGTCTCTCTAGTCCTATGAAATGGTCGTTATTACTAGCCTATTACGCGAAAGCCAATGACCAAATCAGATCTAAACGACTGCGTTATGTTGGCCGCTATTGTAAAACGGGAATAAAAGGGGCAAAATATGTCATTTTAACTCTGTTTCTGGTTGATTTTCGTTTGAGATATCCGCACGCGTAAAATGCTTATGCAATCTAATGCTCCAACGGTTAGAGCGGCTAGACCTATGTCAGAATCGTGACTTTCAGGTTGCGGTTTGAACTTCGAATCTTCGAATGTCACTCGAGGGTCATTTGCAACAATACTTGAGCAAGTTAACTGCTAACCTATTGTGTGCTCAGGTCAACTCAGCCTCCTACCCTCAGCGGGATAGGAAATGAGTAGTAGCTTATGGGCTCAGGGAGGAAGACCTGTGACTGGGGCAGCGGTATGTGTGCACACTGCACTGCAGCTGATCCAGTTGTTCGCAAGTGCGGATAATTGATGGCCACATACTGCGCTGCGGTAGGCCTATATCGTTAGCTCACGCCAATCAGCTGCCACTTCCGATATTGTAAAGCGCTTTTCGATAGGAACCTGACCCGTGTAAGAGGCGCAATAGCAAGCATATCCAGGTATACCTTTACTGACCACAAGCCACATTACTGTTATTATGGAGAAAATCAATCAACAAGCTCTCTACCACAGCCGCTGGCACAGAGCTGTTTCAATTAGGTATTTCACCCTTGTCGTGGTATTGACTAATGAATCTAGAAAGACATAAATCAGTCTCATTTTATGCCTCCCCGATTGCCAACTGGAAGCAGATCCATAAACAGTGAAATGCAGCTGTAGACTGTCTGCAGTATCGCGGAAAGAAGAATAACCAAACCCTGTCTGAATAACAATAATACGATTTCACATCGTGCTGTCAGTATTGCATCGTCACACAAAAATGTTTTTGTCTGCGCTTTTGTCTTGTTGAAGCTAATATTCTCTGCAGGACTAAGAGACCGAGTATATATTGTATTAGTTTTATATGCTATTGCACGCACTAACCAGTGAAAACGCGACAGTATAGGTTAGTTACACCAGCGTCAAATGTTGACACTCGAAAGTCTGCATGAATTGCCACCCAATAATGAGCTGACTTCACTCCAGTCCAAACCAAAATAACCCCCTATTAATACAAAAGTATGCGACACTTGCAGAAGACACATTTTGTTTGCAGACCAGCATGCAAAACGACAGATAGACAGACAGCCCGTATTCCGTAAACTTCTCCGACGAAGTTCCCATTCTAAGACGTATTCCGAGCGGTCGGAGCGACGTCAGCTTAATACAGTGTTTTATGGCTGTTATATGGCTGTGTTTTATTAACTGAAGTTTGTCAACTGATTCATTAACGCATTTGTCACTGATTGTCTCTCTGGTATTTCCCAGGTCTCTTTCTCGTCAAATTGTCCTGGCAAAAGGACTCGCCAGCTTTTTACTGTAATTGATTCTAGTCTCTAAAAGCTAATGGTATACCGCCGGTTGTTGCCTAGATGTGCCGGAAGTTCGTTTCACGTGCGCAGCGATTCATATGCTTAGATTACACCCAGTCCGTGGTTTACCTGGACTACTTAGTTGGTTGTTATTTTCCATTAAAAATTTGTAAAATGCTGAAGCTATACTGTGCGGGCTGTCTGCTGCTTGAGTGGAACAAAACACTGATATTGTGCATGATCATCAGTAATTCAACAACTCGATCATCACCCATTCTCGGTCCTCATCAAGTGAATCGAATGAACACTCTGCAACGGCGTATATCAACAGTGCCATGAACACAGAATACACACACCACTACATACCACAATACCAGCTGGGTTGGCCCTGGCTTCGATCTCGAACACTAAGATCGTTCGCACGTTTTACCCTTATCAAAGTAGCTCATACTTCCGAGACTGCAAAGCGCTTCTAGCCGCTCACGCGTCTGACTCATGTACAGTGATGTTATCAAGGACTTTGTGTTCGAGGACAAAGACGAGGACAAGGACTTGAAGCCGAGGATAAAGCCGAGGACTTGAGACCAAGTTTAAGGCCAAGGCCAAAAAAACTCAAGAGTCAAAACCAATTACATCCAAAAGGCCCTACTACCACATCGACACATTATCGTCGACTGGGGTAACTTTAATAATAGTCAGGTCAAAATATATACCCCCTTAACCCCAAAAAAATTGCAACAAAAGGTTTCTCAACTGATTCTGGTAGGTTTTGGTGTACCTTTCAACATACTAAAAGTCTAGGAAAGTCTAACCCCCAGAAATGTGTTTTTTTCAAGACGGCGTCCAATATGGCCGCCGAAACCTTTTTTGTGCCTATAACTCTGTAACTGTGAACTCAAATGTCATGATTTCGGTGTCTATCCCTAGGTTTTTGGGGACAAGAAACACATTAAGATCATCGAAAATGATGTTGGCCCGTTACGTAACATAGAAATCTAATATGACGCCAAAATGTTTGAGTAGTGATCTTGTCATTGAACAAACATTGATGAGGTCACTGAAGAGCACTGGTGGTCTAACGCGTAGCAGTGGAATGACAGAGGACATAAGAAACCTTTGGACTTTATCTGCGCCTGTGACATCCGAGTACAACAGTGCGATGCAAGATTTCACAGACATGACCTACACTACAAGTCCGCAACACAAAGACTCAACCGAGGCGCGCATCAAAAGAGATGCATCTGATCTCAATAAAATTCGAGCGAAGCTTGCATCCTGCTCACCATTCACTTCTGACCCGACCCTTAGAAACATTATCAATGGGATAGTGGCTGGTTCAGAGGTGAATGTACATGACTATGAATCTGTTGGAAACAAGGTTATTGCAGATATGATCGGGGAATCAGCATTCACATACAAATTCCAACGAAAAGATAGAGCCCAAACCCTAGGGAATATCTCCGCTGTGAAGATCGCTCCTGACCGCACCATTGACCCCGCCCTTCTCTTCCAGCGTTTCCTGGTGGTATCCAGGTCAGGGGATTTATTACTCGAAGAGGTTCTGACGTTCGAACTAAGCCCCTACCCTCCAGCTCTGTTTGAGACAAGGAACATTCTTCGAAAAGCGGACAAACCTCAACTAGCTCAGGCAATATGGGAATACGCAAACGACCTTTCAAGTGAGGCAGTAATGGACACTGCTCCTGTGACAGACTGCTACGTGCTAGATGGGGGCTCTTTGCTTCATCGTTTGCCTTGGAACAAAAGAGATTCATATGGTACCATCGCCGAGTCCTATGCTGAATTCACAGTAAGGAATTACGGACTAGCAACTGTGGTGTTTGATAGGTATGGTGCAGGGGCCTCCATTAAGGACAACACCCATCAGAAGAGGGGGAAAACTTGCAACCAGTCATTAGTTTTACTGAAGAAACTGAATTTTCCGGGAAAAGGAGGCCTTCTTGTCTCGTGACATAAATAAGGCAGCCATGATAACTCTTATCAGTGCAGCTTTGATAAGAAAGGGATGCCGAGTCATTCAGTCTCCAGGTGATGCAGACATAGACATAGTTCAGGCAACTGTTGAACGATCCCGTCATTGCACCACAACACTGGTTGGTGAGGATACAGATTTGTTAATCTTGCTTTTTCATTACTCCAGCACAGACAATGAGAACACCTACTTCCGTTCAAACAAGCAGTCAAAAGAACGCCGAGTCTATAACATAAACCTGTTAAAGGGAACTCTAGGAAATGATGTGTGCACCAAGTTGCTCTTTGTACACGCCTACACAGGTTGTGACTCAACGTCAAGATTTTTCGAGATTGGAAAAAAGGCAGTTTTCCAGAAGTTACTGAAATCGGATCCTGTCATGATGGCTTTTGCTAGTACATTCATCCTTGGAAACAACTCTTCAGAGGACATATCAGATCTTGGCAAAGACCTGATGGTTAATCTTTTCGGTGGCAAGTCTGATACTACGCTGTCATCACTGCGCCATGTCATTTTCACCAAGAAAGTGGCAACTGCTAAAGCGTTTGTCACTCCTGAAAGGCTACCCCCTACATCACCTGCAACAAGCTTTCATAGCTAACGAGTGTACTTTCAAATCATGGTATAAATGGGGATGGCCAATGAGATGGACTCAACTGAATGGGGATGGAAACAGGAAAGTGATGAGTTGATTCCAATCATGACAGACAAGAATGCTGTGCCTGACGAACTCTTGAAAATCATTTATTGCAACTGTTTTAGGGGATGCAAATCCGCTCGATGCAGCTGCAGACGCTATGGACTCCCCTGCACTGCTGCTTGTGGACCTTGCAAAGTTGAAAATTGTGACAATCCAAACAATGCTCAAGAGGTTGATACAGAAGAAGAGGAGGAGGAGGAGGAGATCATGCCATTTGAGTGATTCGTTCGGCGGTCATTGAGTTCGGCAGCCATTTTGGTCGCCATATTGGATTTTGGCGTTAGGTAATGAACCAATAACATTTTAGTGGACTTATTGTGTTCCTTACCCCAAAAAACCTAGGGATAGACAGACACCAAGATCATGACATTTGCATCATACTTACAGAGTTAAAAGCACAAATAGGTTTCGGCGGCCATATTGGACGCCATCTTGAAAAAAATACATTTCCAGGGGTTAGACTTTCCTAGACTTTTACTATGCAATGAAGTACACTGAAAACTACCAGAATCAGTTGAGAAACCTTTTGTTGCAATTTTTTGGTGGTTAAACCATATACTGACTTGACTATAAGATTTTGCACATTTTGAAGGTCATTAGTAGCATCACACTACTGGAATAGTCCAACAATGCAAAATGCAAAAAAATATCAGATAAACAAAAAAGTGACATCTTGTGACTCTTGCAATTCCAGACTCAGCAAGTTTAATTTTTGTGACAAACTTTCTATTATGTTGCATTTATGTACAGCTTCAAAGTTGTAGGCCTTGAGACCAAATTGGTCCAGTGATATTGTTGACAACGATATTGTGCTGGTTTCAAAAGTTGTCGAAAATAATGGTGTCTTTAAATTACATAGAAAACAGAGCCAAGCACTAAACCCGGTGTGATGCCACTAAGAACATCAGACCAATGTGACATAAGTGAGTGGACTCCAATTACTAGCATCGCAGGTTTTGGTATGTCAATAGCTAATGCTCAACATTTTTTCAGTTTGTCTGTAATAAATTGATAATGAACAGAATTTATTGAAGTCCTCAGTATTATGGCCGAGGACTTTGTCTCAAGGCCAAAAACAAGGCCAAGGACTTGGAAAACGAGGACAAAAACGAGGACAAGGACACAACTCTTTGTCCTCGAGGCGCTTCGAGGATGAGGACAAGTCCTCGAGGACACATCACTGCTCATGTAAGCAGTGCCATCCATATATCAAGACTCAAGTACCAAACTTTACTTTTACCTTTTTACCCTTGACCTGATTACGGTGGCAAACGAGTATGATCAAACACTTGAAGTTGGCGGCGGCAGCCTACAACCATGCAACAAGTAGAGTTGCTTGCTTCGTTTGTTCGCGGTGTATGTGCGTCTAGTGTCGGATGAAGCACATTGTGTAGACTATCTCCAAGCACGGTCTGGAGTAGAACAAGTAAGTGTTGAATACTCCAGATATTGGTGTCTGGGCTGTTGTTTGGACGGCTAGAGCAGAGCGTCGTTGTGGATGGTCTCTTCCAGCCAGTCGTCACGGACGATGGCTGCTACTTCGGGCGTGCAGTAGTCGACTTGGTCCAAACCGTCTCCGGTGGCTGACATCGTTCCACCGAATGATGACGTCACAGCGTCATGGTCGTCACTGAACAGCGACCTAGCGGTGGTCGAGCTGGCACTGGCGGCAGTAGGGTCTAGTTCCAGGGAGACGGGTGTGTCCAGCGTGTCAACCTCGTCACTGTCCTCCTCACCACCCGCCGTCATCGTCTCCGTCCAGTAGCTGCCAAGCTGGACGTCGCTCGACGGGAACTCGAAGCGCGACCGCGACGAGTGTTTAGGTCTGGACGCCGCCGGAGCGCACGCAGCTCGGTCGCCGACGATGACACGGAAGAGTTGTCGGTCTGAACGGTACTGCACCGAGCTGTCGGGTGTTGGCGGCAGCTGACTGCTACGCGCACCTGTTTCAGACCGACGATCCACCGCACGGGTCTTGGACGACCGGCGCGACGTCGCGAAGTACCGACTCACCTCCGAGTCGTACGCGTCCACCGGAAGTTGAGTCACGTCACGTGACGACGACGCCGACTTCCGGTTGTTGTTGTTGTTGGTCGTCGCGCGTGCTGTGTGTCTGCGCGTGGATGTCGGGCACGTCTTGCGGCTCTTGCGAGGCGTGTATTTGTAGTCGGGAAACTCGACCGAGTGCATCACGCGCAGTCGTTCTGCCTCCTCGACGTAGGGACGTCTCTCGGAGGCGCTGAGTCGACGCCAGCGAGCACCCAGGCGTCGACTGATCTCGGCGTTGTGTAGCTTGGGGTCGGCGGCTGAGACGCGTCGGCGCTCGATCTGTGACCAGACCATGAACGCGTTCATTGGACGTCGAACTGCTCCGCTGCCGCTTGACTTGCTGCTGCCTGCCGCCGTCTTCCGCTGCAATCAAACATCAACGTGAATCAAACTTATTTTTAACGGCAGCGCAAGTAAGTAAGTAATCAGCATACAAAGTAACGGAGCGTGACCACGCGAGCGCTGCGTGGGATAGTAAATGTGGAACAAATATTTTCACACGGGACCGAAGGTGATAAAGTGATATATTCAGGCAGACTGTTCCAGACACGGGCAGCGGTGACCGGAAAATTACAACCAAAAACTGCAAACCCATATAAGCAGATAGGCATAACTGGTAATTATTTATGGATGATGAAATCTAGCAGTTTTGAGGGTTTCTAAGACGGCAGAAGACGGTCTGAAACCCTTATGGGCTATAGCTCAGTGCACGCGAAGGCAATAAGTGTTACGCAGCCATGCACGGCATTACGAGTGCTCGTCCAGTATTTCCCTCGCCGCCTTGTCTTCGTCTACTCATCACCTAAAACGAAAACTTCTAAAAATTTTCCGTAGCGGCCTGAAGTCGAACCGAAACCCCGAAAACGGCAGTCCCACTATACCGCCGGTGCATGGGATGTGCATGCAAGTTTCGACAACAAAGCACACTGACCTTGCTGTGTCGGCAGTTGGTAGCGTCGGAGTAGGGCGTCAGGGAGTCAGCACGCACTGACCACGACCCAAACTGTGCCGCTGAGATCTCACCCGGGTCATGCGGTGTTGAAGGACCACCAACACGGCTTGGAGACGGGCGGCTTCCGGACACAGATGCCGGCGTGCAGTCGACTGGCTGTGATGATGTGTCCTGGTTTAACGCAGCAGCAACCTTGCGAAGACCCGCACCCTTCGTCAGCGGCATAGTCTGAAATGCAAAGCACAGACATCGTCAAGATGAGTGTTTTCAACAAGCCGGTAGGCGACGTGCCTCACGACGCTCCAAGCTTCGCGGACGTGCAACAAACAGACAGCAGAAGCAGAGACGCATAAAGACAGCCACAGACACGCTGTCTGAGAATACGGGTCGCTTATAGCTTGTAGCGTCGCGACCCAATACAATACAGACATATGGACGAACAGACGGACGGAAGCACAACTCTGGTGGCAATTTGCACTATACATCAACCGCACCGTGACCAGCTAAACGCTGAGTTCTACATTTTTAGCCGACCGTACTTAAGTAACGGTCGAGCTATTAGCATCGTTGTCGTTCGTCCGTCCTTAGCTCTGTCCGTCCGCCTGTAACGGATGTATTGTGGCTAAACAGTAAGTCGTAAGGGAAAACTTTTTACAGGAATAATTACTCATGTGTCTAAAACTTAAGCATGCAAAATTTCAGCGATTTATTGCAAAGGGAACACTGGGTTGAATGATAGGGGGTAAAAATATGTTTTTAACGGAAAAATGGCCGGATCTCAGAAACGGCGAGAGATACGGTAAAGGTTACTATTAAGCACTAATAGAAAGTGGCATAAGCCCTTTCAGATGAAATAAAAATCATCGACCTTGGATGACCTTGACAATCAGTACGGTCGGCTATCTTAGCGTCAGCAGGGCTTCTTGTTAATGCATCATCTTTGGTTGTTAATAATCAGTGCCAAACTGCCAATATCTTTCACGGAAAAGCCTCAAGACACGCATGCGGACGCCCGTGCACGCGTACACCAAATTCAGGCATGTTTTGTCTGTAAACCGCGGTTCGTCCGCTGTTTGCTTCCGGGCTTTGATCATGAAATATTGATGAAATATTCATGCCACATAAACTGGTGCGCCTATGTGTGTAAAATGGCTACGGACGACCGGTCTGCGGGTGGGCGTCGCCGAATACGAACGTTTACGATACAAGTCCATAGCGTACAGCGTGAATTATGCGCACAGTCTACAGTGATCCTACGTTCTTTTACAGCTCAACGTTTATCCGTCAAGTAACTTATATTGCGAATAAAAGCTCGCAACACCGTTTCCATGAACCGATAGTAACAGGCTATGCCCACTATGCTGACTATCCGCTGCAGTTTGACCTTGGACTCGTTATTAAAGACACCGAATTTTACCAACACTAAGATCGCTGGCAGGTTTACCTTTGGCATGCGGCGTATGGTGTCAAACGGTTAAAAAAACTAACAGAGCAGTATGTGCTGTAGCATGCAACTTCTCACGACGGCCAAAGAGAAATGGAAAAATTGAGGGAAATGTAATTACGTATCTTATGTCGTTTCCTGTGGCTCCGATGTCCTGCTTGCTGTCTCTAGCCATTCAGCATTTTATGGCCTATACTGCGAAATTACTGATACGGCTACTATACTGCGCTATATCAAAACAGTCGACACTATACTTACCACAAAGCACTTAGAGATTTTCATCCTTTGCTAAAGACACACCGCTAACACCTAGGCCTAGCGAAGAATAGTTTAAGGTTACATGTAATAGACTACATTTTGTTCTTGTTCATCGCTGGGACATTTTTGGACGTTGCTGGCGTTACTTTACAGAGAAAAAAACATCGCAGTTCTATAATCCAGATCACCTGCACGATCTAACGGATTGTTTCTTCTCGCTTTACAGAAAACTCGTGTGTCATTTTAGAATTACAACAGACAAACCAATCAACAAAAAAACCGACGCAGTAATTTATTTATTTATTTAAAGCAGCGATCGTGCACAAAAGTAGTCATGAAAATTAAAAATGTCAGATACGAAAGATCATGATTATCACTGAATAGGCTTATCAGGTTATCAGGCTATCAGTCGCCAAATGTAACACAATATTGTTCAAATCGTATGACGACAAAGTAGAACCACCTATATATGGCGGACATATAGGGTAATAAAGACGACAATTTCACACCTGCTAACGAAGACGACAGTCGATTGGTCTACGACGAGCGCTGAATGCAAGTGACGGCTTTACCAAGCGCTTCATACTACAGTAGCAGTAGATCGAATTCACGGAACCGACGGGCGACATTGTTAATAGTCTTCTCCATGCAACCAATGCAGCCCACACGACCTGTCAACAGGCAAACACACCGGCCAAATAAACATCAAGGTACGAAACAATATCGTTTTGGTTTGAACTTTATTTGTCTGCTCGAGTTCGAGTTCTTTAATACCCCGTTTACACGAGGAAGCATACATGAAGCACACGACGTGGAGCTAGCTTCGTGAATATTTGCAATATACACCGTTATCAAGCCAGCTCTAAGAGTGCACGACGTGTGCTCTAAATGTGCTTCGTGCAAACGAGGTATAACGGAGTTTTGTTCTAGCCAAAATCTCCTGGAGTAGCCAAAATCAATTTCGTTATTTAACAGTTAATACAATATATTTACTAAATTATTATACTGGCAGAATGCAACCATAATCCAACGAAACATTTAATTATTTCTCTAATCATTTCTCTGTCGGTCGGTGAAGCGTGCGCAGGGTGGCAGACAGGTCGAACCCACGTATATACGCCCGCCTGTGGTTCACATCCAGGGCGTAGACCTAAACCGTCAGCGTAGTTCTTAGTTGTGCCTAATGCCATAGTTTTCTACGACAGGTGTACTGTCGAGTATCGTGCTGATGTCGTTTATGTCGGGAGAAATTTTCACTTAACGAGCGCAGGTGCAAGCGCCCGAAAGAGTTGCGTTAAGCCCGATCCCCACTATACAGTATACCGTGGCGGTCTACGAAAACGTGCCACTTTTATTTTTTGAATAGTTCCGCCAAGCATCTGCCGATTTTAATAATCTTTAGCACGCAACATTACGAAAAAACTGGACCCAAGCGACTATAGTTTTGGCCACCTCACCTTAATACTATCGCTACACTACTTTGTGAAAATGCAGAAGTCGTAGTTTGGCCGTTGACAACAATGAATTGATACTGGGTAGCGCATACATGTACGGCGGCGCAGAAAATTACTGAGACCACAAAATCATTGAAAATCTGTTACTTCGTCTTCATTTTAAGATCGTAAGTCGACAAACTGAAATGATGCATTAACAGCGAGTGGGCTGCTCTAAGGCATGAAGTTATTGAACGTGCTGTTAGCGAGTGGCGTCAACGTTTACCGCTTGCGTTCGCGCAAAAGAAAGACATTTCCAGCAAATGCTGTAATAAAGATAATTTGATGTGACACGTTAACTTTTTCAAAAATAATAATTGCCAATCGTGTTTGTTGCTATTCAATTAATTATTTCCGAGCCGACGCTTGCGCTACCCAGTATGAATTCACTGTTGTCAGCGGTCAAACTACGACTACAGCATTGCACAAGGTAGTGTAGCGACAATATTAGGGTGAGGTAGCGAAAACAACAACCATTTACGTCAAGTATCTTCTTAATGTCGCGTGACGAAAATTATTAAAATCGGCCAATGTTTGACGGAACTATTCAAAAAATAAAAGTGGCACGTTTTATAGATTACGTTGTACTTCGATGTGTTGCTGGACAACAATCCGTACAACAAGTTGTGCAGTTGTTGCAGAATTGTTGTCAACCTTCGATCTGCTGAATGAAACACTGAGCGGCCAACAAACACGATTGGCAATTATTATCTCTGAAAAAAAGTTACACGTGCCTCGTCAAATCATCTTCATTACAGCATTTGCTCGAAATGTCAGCTTATCTACCGGTTTTTCAGCGCAAATCGTTCATCACAATGATCACACGTAAGTGGAGTTTACACGTTAGCATTATTCCGCGTGTGCCCTGCTGTGATTCGTTCGCTGGCTGTTTGTTGAACACGTGAGTGACTGAATTCTCGGCTACAATAGTCTTCATACAACCCAGCGTACCATCTGACCACTACGTGTAGCAGGTCGCCGAGAACCCCGACCATTAATACCCAAAGCCTCTGGCGGGTCTCTCGTTCTATACGTTTGCTCACTTAAGCTACTCACCTACGCCTACAGACTGTACATGGCGATTGGCGACCTAGTCGTTTCCGCAGTAGCGACAGCCACAGTGGCATCGACCTGACGTCAATATTGGGAAAGGGGCAAGCCTGTGTCCTGCCCCCAGTCCTCCTACCCCTAAGATTGACGCCCCTGAACGACAGTCCGATCAGTCGCCACAGTTGCTGAACTGTCATCGTGAAACTCTTGTAATCCAAACTCCACTAATTCGATTTTTCGCCCGCCGTTAGGTTAAGTCTTGGGTACGATGTGTCGTCTGTCTGTCTGTCTGTAACGCATGTAATGTGGCTACACCGTAAGTCAAAAGCGGTCAGCGACAGTACCGTTGGATAGGGCGATGACGAGTTCTGCAGATGTTAAATGCATAGTTGCTGCCTAGAGCCATCATCCATGTGTGCCGAATCACCGTATCGTATCCTATCGTTCATTGTAGCGTTAGATATAGCAGCGTCACCATAGCGTGTATGTTACTGTAATCACTTTGGGTAATCGCTTTCTTTCCGCGACCGGAAGTCGGACGGTGGCTTTTAGATATAGGCGGTACGGTCGGCCCATCCTAGCAACAGCTGGGCTTCTTGTTGTGCGATTGTTGCAGGCTACAACTTAATTGTTGTACAATAAATGTGCAACAATTAGATGCGGTTTGGGCTTTATGTTTTCAAGGCCGTAGCTCATAATGAACACCAATTTATTGCTTCATTACTCATCATCAAGTAAGCCTTGAAGCCTCTGCAGTCTGCGGCGATGAGGTCAGTTCGTTATAATATACACAACGGCGCGGCCATACGATCGAAGACGATGGAGATTTGCGGTAGGTAACGAAGTTTTAAATCTTCTTCGAAATTTCACACAAAGCAGACATACGTCTTCGCAATGCGTCGTAGGGGTCTATCAGAGATCCTGCAGGTATTCACAAATGAGTTACGAAGCAATCCGCAATCAACGAGACGAGATCCAACAATACGGCTAGAGTTGCCAATTTTTATATTAATTAGACTAGTTTTATGTTAAATAACGTTCGTAGAATTGTGCACATTAGATCGGCAACTGTTGACAATTTTTTATGTCTGATACAACAACATTTTTTCATCCGTTTTCAGTTCATACTCTGCAATTTTCGTCTCAGAATCGCTTTAGTTCTAGTTGTACAGTTCTCGTTAATCGTTTTTGCCGTTTTCGTTCCGGTTCGTGAAAATAACACGAACGTGATATACAGAAGCTGATGGTGCCAATGCAACCAGCGATAAAACTCGCACTGTGGCGAATGCGTCATAAACGCAAGCGCCCTCGTCTGAACGCAGTGTCTCTTGCGTGCTGGCATTATTAGCGACACGCAATTCACGCGGTGGGCTCAGCCAGTAGGCCTATAGACCGTCTTTTGAAGGTAAAAGGTTCCGAGAAATATCAACGTATTTCTGTCGTAAAATACGCCAGTTTGCATAGTCGCGTCCTTTCGTTAATGGTGCTCGCACACGTGCAATTACAACTACAATATAAATGCTATAAAATAACTGAAAACGACAGTCGTGGAGTTCGCTTAATTTTGTTCTATTGCAATGCAGAGCCCCGCGTAATTGCAATATTGCAGTTGCGTAACGCACTTGTGCGAACCGCAAACCCGGTAACTGTGAGTATTTAGACAACATAGGCGGTATTTTCACGTCAAATGCGTATGAAGTTACGAACGTGGTGCAGGCACTGCAGAAACCGTAGAAATGTACGATTATTACCACTATTATCACGATTATTATATTATTACCTCATCCGAAGTGAAGCGTATGAAGCGGTTTCGTTTTTAGCTCAGTCTATCGGCTGGACTGTAAAAATTATTAATGAATTTTGACAAAATTTCGTGCAGGTGTTGGGAATGTCCCAAGGAGAAAGTGATTAGATTTGCAAAATACTTTTTGTGGATTTTGAATCATTACTCGGGATTCTTTTCTTTGCCATCACAAGATAAACTGTAGGTTTATTACGCCATTTGCATTCGCTAGGTGGCAGCATCATTCTCGGTGGAGGTTTGAGAGCTCTGATCGCTTCTATAGTCAAAGGTCGTGAATGTCAAAAATCAGCACATTCTGAACTAAATGAGACACGGTGATTTGGCAGAATCAATAACGACGCCGAAAAAGAAGGTTCCTACACTGAATCACACAGTGCCGCACCGTTGTATCAAATCTTGCTCATTTCTTGTTACGTCGACAGTAGATATCCCATGTGCTTAGTTAATTCAGGCTCTCTGAAGATGGTAACGATTGCTGCAGTACACTGTAATCGTTACCGTCTTTAGGGAGCCTAAGCTAACTAAGCAAATAGATATCAAGCTTAGTCGTAACAAGAAAAGTACAGCAGTCAATCGTCATCTGATCTGAGAGGTCTACATCCTGCCATCCGGACAAAACAGATCCCGGATCCTGCAAACCTTCTTTACGACATTTTCGCGCCATCGGATCCAAACTGGCTAAACAGCACAAATGTATGCATCATCATCATCATCATCGACAACCGTGGGCTCAATGCCCGTTGGTGTCTGACGCCATTCTTACTATCGCTGCCCACCGCTGCCTATCTAGGGCAGCGTGGCTTAACTCCTGCAGGGTTGTCC
>Ga0209367_1006790_pt1 | contig 15805 bp, 8 predicted proteins | sample WorMetLIZISLAND2_FD_187412 | JGI IMG/M metagenome (GOLD analysis project Ga0209367, IMG submission 187412) | Marine gutless worms symbiont microbial communities from Max Planck institute for Marine Microbiology, Germany - Olavius geniculatus... ... | reverse complement strand
TCGGAGTTGAGTAATGTCGTGCATAGGGGCCTACGTTATAATATAGAATACAGATATGCCAAAATCACTAAGAACAAAAATGACTCAACACAGTTACACAGTAGGTCTATGCAAAAATAGATGCGCTGAAGCGCATTTTCAAACAAAGGGTTCGGTGCTGATTTTCTACGACTTCATCTGGCGTAATTTCACAAATGCAACAAATGACAGGCAGACAGACCAAGCTACAGAGAAATAAAAGCTATAGTCAAATTCTGCCATTAGCTACCCATTCCTCCACAGCATGCGTCTATCATATTCGAAGTTAATTGCGCTAAAGCAATCTCACAATAAAAACTAAGAGAGATGTGTGAACAACTGTGACTCACCCCCGCCCCAGTGCAGACATCGAGCGAGGTCATTGCCTGTGCCCAGTGGCAGCACGGCAACTGCCGGTCTATCGATCCATGTCAGCTTGTCTACACCGAAACCAACCACAAATCAGCATGGTAACATTTAAGGCACATACAAAGCGACGTAACTGAACTGTACTGTACTGACACTGCTTAGTTTTTGACGAACTGCAAGCCAATTGGTTATTGATTGACGCATACATGCGTATAGACACATAGTCACTGACGACGTTAGACCTTGTCTACTGCAATGTATTACTGCTTGCCCATTGGCCAGTTCATCAAAAACTAAACCATGTCAGTTCAGTTCAGTTCAGTTACATTCTCTGTACACCCCTTAACATCATTTACTTATTCACACAGTGGTGACATGGCATGAGGGAAGGGGGCAAATGCCCAGCCTAAATTTTTAATTTTTCACCATTAAAACATTGTTCGAAAATCTTAACTGTCAGAAAAACTATCGTCCAAAAGTGCAAAATTTGCAGCTGAAAACACCACTTTGAAAACATTTAGGAGCAAATTCGGAATTCCAAACACCCATAATCTCCTCTGTAAAAAATTTGCAACTGCCTGTCGGAAATCTGTCAGAATTCTGTTATAAAATTGCAACTTTCTACCCGGCTACTTGCTGTTTTGCAACAGATGTTGACGGAAGTACAGCTGTTTCCACTTGATATCAGTCAATCAGTCAAACAATTGATCGAGCCAAACTTAAGTCAATGTAGATGTGCAAAATAACAGAAAAGATCAATGCCAGATTCAACTAGGAAACTGCCAATAAACGTTAAAACTATGGACTAAAAACAGCGCTAAATAAAAACATAATGTTTTAGTTTTCAGCCGCAAATAAGTTGACATGAGTGTAGATGTCAAAAAGAAGAACTGAGGATGGTTAAAGAATCAAACATTGGTTTCTGGTATTATGTAAATTGGCCATTTGAAAGCATCATCAGCAGAACTCACCGACAGAATCAAGCAGCCAACCGACAGTTCCATCACCGCCACAGCAGAGAATGCGGAAATGCGGCAGTCCACGGAAAAACTGAAGCCTACACGGTGCACAATAACGACCAATTCAGTACAGCGTGTACATGAAGCTACTTAACAGTAAAACGCTCACAGCAGGCATATAATCTTACTGGCAGGGCCTAAGTAGGCAGGTTAAATGATCTGCAAAAAAAATTATTAGCACTCGTTCTATCAGAATAACTTCTCGAACAAGCAAGAGGGTTCGATGACATCCTCTGTAATGTGTGCGTGTGACTGTGTGTGCATCCGACACTACAGGCTTACTAAAATTAATTTTTTAAATGCAATAACGCACTGCGTTAATTTTTACTAAAATGAAAACAAGGGAGAAGGACGACAATTACGTGAAAAGATTTGTGGCAAAATTTCAGTGTGATCTGCTGAGAGGTTTTAGACATTTACAATTGACGGCTTGAAGAATCAGCAGCTGTGGACCAATACAAATGGACTTATGGCGCTAGGCGACATCACATTTGGCCCTGCCCCAGATTTCTACTTCCATCTACCAGGATTTTACCATTATATCAACACTAAGCTCCTGGACACCAGTCACACGTACTAAGAACAAAACCTATCAGTACCACAAATGATAACTAACCCAGACATGAAGCCATTGTCAGCAACGAGATCAAAGACTTGCCGAGGGTTCAACAGATACTGGAACTTGCGTATTAACCTGTATGTAACAGTCACACATAGGCGCACGTCAGCTTTCACCGTGTGACACACAGACAAATTACATGACAGTTAGGACAATGGACTTATGGTCAAAAAATCATGGGTGTGACTTTTGGTTGGGTTGCTATCAAGTGGTTACTACTTGGATGGGTGACCTGTCTGTGGATAGCTAAACAATTGTGGTATAAGACCAACCAACACCAAGGTCAACTCAGCCTTCCATCCCTCCAGGGGTAGTAAATCAAGTACCAGCCTGTTTGGCTGGGGTGAAAATGAGCGCATTCACCTGTATCAGGTGGCAGGTATACTAAAAAACTGCGTGATCCCTTATGATGGGTGATGTTCTGTAGCTCTGAGGCAGGTTACCAGTAAGAGCTATAGACAACCATTTTAACGTCTAACTAGTTTATTCTGACGTTGATTGTACTGATACTTTCTGCAGTTCTTGCTTTGTCTAACTGCCATCGTCAGGCATGATGTTTCATGATGTCCTGCCATCTACTGTGTGTGTCCACGCCTTCATCAATGCAATAGCAAGAAGTCTCAACGACAAATAACCTTGGTGTTGAAAACTTAAAAACTTTGCTAACGATTACCATGACGTATCTTGACAGCAGTTAACTGGTGATAGAATCAAAGAATAATTTGTTATCATGGTTACCATTGACTGTGTTCAAGTAGCATGCATCATATATTCTTCGATAACAAAAACTGCCCAGTTACCTGGCGCCCTGTTTGCCTCCACTCTTGGGGTTGATAAATACAAGCAGAGGTATTATGTCTGGCGAAGCTGTTATCTACAGTACAAACACAGGTAAACAAATCAAACAATCAGCAACGACAACAAATCTGCACAAAACAAAACTATAACTAAAATCTGAGGCAGGGCCCAATGTGAGGTCACCCGGCACTGTAGGTCCAATTGGGGGTGTCTTAATCCACAACTGTTGATTCGCCAAGCTGAAATTCAAATGCCTCTCCCTCAAAAACCCATCAATGGATCTCGCTAAAATTTAGCCTCAATTCTTATAGCTGCAAGTGTGCAAAATAAACTTAATGTCATTGTATTGTCATTGTCTGTAGAACTTTTTCTAAATTTTGGGTTCACTATAATCCATCACCACATAGCTGTCCAAAATTAGTATTTTGTTAAAACTGCTGCTGCTGCAACTTATACCAATAACATTAACACTACCAATACTACAACACAGTACTGTCACTATTATTCGACACTTAATGACTCTCATTTTTCAGTGCCATAAAAGTATTCGGGTACTGCTATGACTACAACAATGACTACAACTACAACAATAACTATGACTACTACTACAACGACAAATACTGCTACTTTTGCTACTACTATCACCATCATCATAAAAATATTACTATTAAGTTGTAAAGAATTCACTAGCATACATTAATTACGGTAAAAATGAGCCGAAATATCCAACCCACCTGGAGAGATTCCGCAGCTCTTTCATTACTCAGAGACGACGGACTATCAGCAATGATGTCCATCTTATCCAAGTCTTCCACACTCCGCGGCTTCCGACCCTACAGCGCAATCCACTAAAACCATGCATCATGACTGCTACCAAAACCCAAATTCCGTTATGCCGACATTGCGACGAAGTCCGCGAACTTGGTTGCGGACACAAATCATGAAAGTCGATGACACAAATCATGTCGCAGACTTTCATGATTTGTGTTGCGAACTTTCATGATTTGTATCCGTGACAAAGTCTGCGCATCCGCAGACTTTGTTGCAGACTTTCTCCATGCATTGTAAAAGACTAAATTCCATTAAAATGACACAAACGGATTTGTTGCAAACTTGTCACGAACTTTGTTGCAAACATCTCGACGTGTCGAGATGGTTTGTGTCCACAACTTTCCTGATTTATGTCCGTGACTTTCCCTGCGGGAAAGTTTCGATGAAAGTCGGCGTAATGGAATTTGGGCTTAAACCAGCTACAACTCACCTGACTGACAGTGACAGTGATAATGATGAAGATTAATAGTAGAGCTGTCAAAGCGTTAATTTTTTAAATGCATTACGCACTGCGCTAATTTTTTTAGCACATTAATTAACGTGTTATTAATGCACCCAGGTCAATCGAGAGAGAGAGTAGGGGGTAAGTTACCCCGAGCCTCATGATGTTTGGGGGGCCGGCGTGTAGAATATAGAAAGTTTAGAAACACATTTTAAAACGTATAATTAACAATAACTGAAGTCATAGAAAATCAATTAGCCTGTCATCGGAATAATTATTTATTTACCGTAATTAACTAATTAATGTGTTAAATTGACAGTTCTAATTAATAGTCTTCTAAGGAAATGGTGAGCACAATGAAAGATAAATTATTCACTCATTCATATTCCTTTATTACTATAACTTGTCAAAATGCAAGCATGCACAGGGTATACAGTATACAGTAATAGAAATAAACTATACAAATTTTAAAAGTTCATAGGCAATATATAGACTACGTATCAAGACACACGTCAATTAAACTATGACCATAGAAACAAGACAAGAAAAAACAAGAACCGTCTGACGGTCCAACACCTAAAAAGGTGTGTACAGGGTGGTCCAAAAAACGGCACAAAGTTAATGACATCATAATTTTGCAACCATACGTCATAAAGTCATGTGGTTTTCAGCAAAATGTTCCGAAAGAAATTCTTTACGTAACTAAAGTCAGTATTTGAATACAGCAGTTAAATATTCTTTGTTAATGCCGCTGGCAATTGAACGATGCAAAAACAGTATTACCCTCAACACCGCAGTCCATAAAAACGTGCCACTTTTATGTTATGAATAGCTCCGTGAAACATTGGCCGATCTTAATAATTTTTGGCATGCGACATTAAAAAAAAACTTTACGCAAATGTCTGTAGTTTTGGCCATCTTGCCCTAAGATTGTTGCTACACTACCTTGTGAAATGCAGAAGTCGTAGTTTGACCACTGACAACAATGAATCCATACTGGGTATAGTGCATGCGTCAGCTAAGACAATTGCTGAGACCACAAAATCACTGAAAATCTGTTTACTCCGTCTTTATTTTAAAACTGTAAGTCAATAACTGAAATGATACATCAACAATGAGTGGGCTGCTCGAGTCATGCAGTTACTAAACGTGCTGTTGGCAAATGGTGTCAACGTATACCGCTAGCATTTGTGCTGCAAGAGGACATTTTGAGCACATGCTGAAATGAAGATGATGTGGTGTGACATGTGTGACTTTTTGAGTGATAATAATTGCGAATTGTGTTTGTCGCTATTCAGTTAATTTCTGAGCCAACGCATACACTACCCAGTAGGAATTCATTGTTGTCACTCAATGGCCAAACTGCGACTTCTGCATTTCACACGGTAGTGTAGCGACAGTGTTAAGGTGAGATGGCGAAAACTACAGACATTTGCATCAAGTTTCTTCTTAATGTAGCATGCCAAAAATTACTGAAATCGGCCAACGTTTCACACAGCTGTTGAAAAAAATAATAGTGGCATGTTTTTATGGACCAAGGTACATTGAAGGTAATACTGTTTTTCAATAGTTCACTTACCAGTGGCAAAAACAAAGAATATTTAATTGCTGTATTTAAACAATTACTTTAGTTATGTAAAGAATTTCTTTCACAAAATTTTGCTGAAGACCACATAACTCTGATGTACGGTTGCAAAATTACGGTGCCATAAACTTGCCATTTTTTGGATCACCTTGTATATAGCTCTTTATGAGAAACCAAACGCAAAGCTACAGAGCGTCACCTGCCATATTAGACCACACAGTGTTACCTGCCACCGGACACAGGTAAACATGCACCGCCTTAATGCAACTCCAGCCAAGCAGGCTGCTGCTCATTTACCTATCCAGCAAGGATGAAAGGCTGAGTTCACTGTGGTAGATAGTTATATACCACGACGGTTTACCTGTGTGCAGACTGCCACCCATTCAAACATAATAACTATTTGACTGCAACATGAATGAAATTCAAATAACTGCTGCTGCTGCTGTTACTACTACTACCACTACTGACGTACAAGAACGGCAGGACAGATAGACGTGGGTGGCAGAATATGTTCCCGGAACTCTCCGCGATCACATTCCGGACTTACTTGAGAAGCGCAGCGATTGTGAAGCTTTAAACATAAATAAAAAAATGCACACATGCATCAAGCTACCAGCACACAATAGCACTATACGTGCTATACATACACCATAAATATACAGAGAAAACCAGTATTGCAGCAGTCAAAAAAAGTTACGAATAAAATTCTGAAACCCACAGCAGTTGCAACCGAAATTACAGGCTGCCAGTTTCACAAGTTCTCACCAAAAGTTTGTCAAGTGCAAAAATGTCGACACTGCATCAACCAGGCCCGTCAAGAGGGTGAGGTAGGGAGGTAAGCTACCCCGAGCCCTGCGATGTTTGGGGGCCCCACCATCGACCAGAAATACAAAGTACGCCAGAATGTACCATTTTGAAAAAAATTCAAAAATTTTCTTCCCAGAGGGGCCCCATGAAAATGTTTGGGGGCCCCACGAGAATGTTTCCCTGGGCCCCGCTGTGGCTCTCGACAGGCCTGGCACCAACATATTGTGCGACTATCTGCGTAGCAACACTAAACCCTAAACTTTGACTTTTTGAGCTAAAAGGGCACACTGGTTATTCCTGCAAGGAAAACTTTTGCAAAAATGTTCTGCACCTTTTAGTGTTTGAGTTAGGAGTCCCCATGGAGAACAGAAAGACAAACAGAGAGACAGACGGGCAAAACTGGTACTGCAGCTGCGCAGTAAACTTTGCTAAGCACATCACTTCGGAGATCACAAAGTTTGCTTTGCTGTGACTTCAGCTGCCTACAACTTCTTGTATGCACTGCAATTACACACTGTTCACGATCATAAACATTCATCTACAATTTCCTGAGTAATACTGAAAGACAGACTTGCAGACATACAAGTCAGTAAGTAACATGATACCTATGCTGCAAGCTTAGGCTACAGCCAACCTCTGCGGCTAGCACAGCTGCTACTGATAGCGCAAACAGACGAAGCGACCAACAGTCAGACTGGCACAGATACACTGCCTGAATTTAAGGGTCACTATATAAAATATAGCTTGCAGCATAGCAAGGAAACAGAAATGACAAAAAGTAAACTGAGATTCAGAACACATAGGAGCATAATACGTTTGTAATGTAAAGCAGAATGCAAAGTCCTTCCCAAGCCATAGCAAAGAAAGAGAAATGGTAAACAATAAACAAAGATTCAAAACAGAACAGATGAGAGCTGTAAGTAAGCAGACAGCTGACTGACCAATAGTTTACACCAGCGACAATGACGACCATTCACTCGATTGTAAGCTTTGATGGACTTACTGCAGCGGTCACATTTACCCGCGCAGTTGCCTTCCACCCAGTGATGTGTCATTGGCTGCAACATACATTACACACATTACTACACTCACATTACTACACTCACTACGACTCACATTCCTACACCAATAATGACATTTACCATCATACGTTTAGCTGTCAAAACTAAGAGCGCCTAAACTGAGATTTACCCACCGCAATAATACAGAAAGACAGATGAACACACGAACCGATGGACACACACAATTCTCACAATGCAGAACATCTAAACCAAAAGTGTCAACACATTCACATGAAATCTAACCCTAACTCAAAATAGTGCAAATCTACCGGTAATCCAAACCCAAACCCTGACCCAGGCGCTTAAGAGCTGAGAAGCTCGGCAAATCAAAACAGTTATATCAGGAGTAAATTTTGGACAAAACCAGAGCCATCGTTGAATGCTTTTGTTACCAAAGCCAATGCCAGCCGCGATGATTAAACTAACAATTTGTCAGATGATTGACAGCAGTTTGCATTGAGAACTAGACTGGAGCAGAGAACGTTCAACAGTTCAAGTCCACAGATCACCTGTGATCAGTATGCTTAACACAGGAGTTGAAACACGAAACAACAGCAGCAGTCAACTTACGTGAATGACTTTCTTTGTTTTGACGTAAGTGTTGATGCAGCAGGATGGTACTCTGCTCGCACAGCGCTCGTGCACCGTGTACTTACACACTACAATGGGAACGATTACCCAGTACAACTACAACTACTACTACTACAAACTGACACTCTGCTAGCACATCGCTCATATACCGGGTACTTACATACTGTCCACACAAACATGCAATGACAATGGCTAGCGATTTACAGCTGAATATTGCTTAAACTTTACTAGAGCTATTATTTCTCAAAGCCGCATAAAAAATCCAAAGGCTTCATTACACCCGGTGATTCTCAGAACAGACTCGTGGTAAAATAAATGTCCATTGCTACTGTGACTACTACTACCACTAATAATAGTACTACTATAACTACTATCATCTTTTGTTCAACCGATTTATTTCCAGAAAAAAGTAAACTATTACATATTGTCAGGAAAAGTCTTTTACAGACTGAAAAAAAATCAAATCAGTATGTCAATGTATTTACTCACAGATGCAGCGAAGTCCTTGTTTGCCAAGGCCGAGTAGCATGCTGAGACAGAGATTGCAGTAGGCCGGTTTGTTGAAGTGCTTCAGCCGCCATACGTGTGACCCCTCTGCTTTTAATCTCTGACGTCAATCAACAATTATTACATTAATCACTAATAGCACTAATCATGGTAGCATGTAACACCGTGTGATCCCATATGGCAGGTGATGCTCCGTAGCTATGAGATGGGTTCCCCACAAAAGCTATACACGACCTATAGCCTTTTAACCTTTTTGTGTTAAGCTATGTATAACTGCATTGCTGACGTCACTACTGTCTGGTTTCCTAAATGATTTGTAATGTTATCAACTTTTCCTCTTGCCCAACCACAATAAGGAAGCGGAAACTAGAATTTTCCTCCGTGAAATCAATGAAGTGAAAATGTCTGGCAACAGACCGTGTCCATGCCAAGCAGGACCAGCAGTGGAATGTTAGTGAGTCCTCCACGCTTCCACTCCTCCAGTGACACCGTGCCATCTGCATCATAATCCAGCTCCTTCATCATGTCCTCCAGAATCTACACACACACCAAGCAGTCAACCCGTCAATCAATCAACGAAAATCAACCAATCAGAATGCATATTTATAGCCCTATATGACTTAAGCAGAATCGAGCACATTAAGAAAGCAGCATTTTAGTACATGTCAGATAATTGCCAAAAACAAATTTTGAAACATCTTTTACATAAAAACTGTTTAACATTCAAAGCATAAACAATGAGCATGCATCAAATAAGAGCTGTTAGGCTACCACAACAATAACAGCAAACACTGGAGAATCTCTGATGTTAGTCAGTAAAATCCTTTAGAAGAATTTATACTCAAGGCGGGGCACATTACATAATAGCAAAAACACATCAGCAAAAGATGCAAAATAACAAAAAAACACAATTCTAACTAATTTTAAATGGGAACCGTGCAAGTTGATTAATTCCTAATTTGCCATGACTACAAGCTGAATATTGGCAGTTTACTTACAGGCTTAAGCTCCGAGACGTCCCAGCCAAGATATTCGGCAACTGTCATCATGTGATTCACAATACAGTCTATCTCCTGCGAAAACGCACGCACACAACATTTAATTATCATTCGCTGGCATGACTGAACCTAGTGGCACGCTGCAAAGATAAATTTCAGCTGTGGTTTCCACAACTGAATGTTATATTTGGATGTTATATTATAGTTACATTACACAATTCAACTTTTTCACAAGACAAAATTTTTGTTTTTATATAGTTCTTAAAAATGCACATGTTATTTCTGCAAATGCTGCATGATATAGCCACTAGCCAGTGCTCAGTTACATTTACAAAGGCATGCAAAGAAAAGCCAGAGACAGAAGCAGCTGGCAGAAGAGAGAGCCATAAAGCTGCTGTTTGATAGAATACTGACTGACTATTAGAGGGTGGGTCAAAAAATGTGGCACTTTACTTATTTTGCATATCTTCACCAATTATTGATCGATTTTCTAAATTCTTTCACTGGAACACTCTGCAGACAATTTGCAATAACGTGGTTATTACACATCCCAGCACATTGTAAATGCATCCATACACTACCTTGTGAAATATCAATAAAATATGCATACATAACGATAATAACAAACAAACATTTTGGTAAAATTGAAAAAAAAACACTTCAGACCAACACTGCAGTAAATGGTCTGTGTGACACTAGACTGTGTGGGTATAATACAGTCTAGTGTCATACAGATTTAATCATAGCAATGCTGGTCTGAAGCGGTTTTTCATTTACCTAAAGTTTTGTTATAATCATTAGTTTTGCTTAATTTATATTTTACAAGGTAGTGTAAAAATGCATTTACCATGCAGTGGGATGTACAATAATCACATTATTGCAAATTGTCTGCAGAGTGTGCCAGTGAGAGAATTTTGAAAATTGGTCAATAATCAGCGAAGATACTGTCAAAAGTTAAGTGCCACGTTTTTTATAGCCCACGGTGTATTATTGATATGACTATCAAAAAAGTGCCTAAAATGAGGCTGCATTACTCCTTTGCAGTGACATGAACCACCTCCTAATCACTGTTATTACTACTAAAATTTAATACTCCAGTAGTAAAGATTCCCAGCAGTTAAATCAAAAGTTAAAAGCATAGCTCGAATGGCTACTGGTTTGAGCAATCAATGCAAAATGAATTGTGCAAAAGCATCGAGTTAGAACGTTGGATCATCACAGATTCTCCAATGCCTAGAATAAAAACTGAGCCTCTCAGTCATCGCCGAAAGGTTACTGATTTCTGGCCCAGATTAGTGATCAACTCCAGTGCTGAAGCACAGGTTCTCAGCTAGATTCCTATTACTATTACAAAATACAGACACACTCACATTGCTATCAAGGATTCCATTGCCATCGATGTCATAAAGTCGAAACATAACTGCAACAAATGACACACAGCAATACGTAAACAACCATAAACTCCATCATTGCCTTTAGATATCATTGCATTGAATTCTATGCTTTTCAAAACTGTCACTTCAATGAGATGACAATCATGTATTCGAGCCAACAGTTGAAATAACTGTCTCAAGAAAAAATCATTAGCAAAAAATGTGTTACATATCGTACCAATATGTGAACTGTGAGCAAAAATGCTCGAAAGTATCTCTTTAGGTGTGAAAAACATACTTTATGGATTGAAAATAGGGGGATAAAGTGACAACTAAAATAAAAAAGACAAAAAATTTACAAAATATTTATCAAAAGTTATCTTGTTCTACACTCGAGCTTGTTTAAAAATCGTGCAGCCTCTAAAGTGACAGGCAGCAGACAACAACCACTACAACTACAACAACTACTACTACAGCCTCACACTCGAGCTTGTCGGAGGGCCGACCAGCCTCTAGCAGTGACAAACAGCAAACGATGTCCTTGATGGAGATGCGTCCAGTCCTTACGTCAGTGCTTCGTCGACGCAGAAGACTTCGACCTTTCTCAATGAACGACTGACCTCGTGCTCCTTCCACACTGCTAATGAAATCTACAACACAGAGCAGAACAGCGGCAGTAGTAGTAGTAGCATGCTCTCCCCACTACTACTGAACTTTAAACCACCCAGTAGAACACAAGCATACACAAGCAACTTCATTGAAACACTGGGTGACTTAACGTTTTGATTTAGCCAACTCACTAAGCTGAACTTAAAAATGAATGCTAAATTCTGTACTGCACTTAAACCAAAGTTCAACTAAACGTTGATAGACCATGCATTTGGATTTCGGTAAGCCTTTTTAATAAGTGGAAACTTCAGATTCAAACAGAAGTTTTCGCACAGCAAATCACTTTTGGCTCAGTGAAAGTCTAAGTCAAAAAGTAAGGTCCAACAAAGTACTTATTGAAATAGCGAACACTGAATATTAAAGCTGGTTTGGTGGTGTAATTGGTAGGATGTTAGACTTACAATCAAAAGATCACGACTTCAACTCCCAATCAGACCAGTATCAAGTCATTACTTCTTGTGGACAGGTAAACCATCTCAACATATAGCCAACCACTAAGTTCAGCTCTGTTTTCCATCCTTCTGGGGTGGGTAAATCAACAAAAAATTCGAGCTAATGCTCAGGAGATGCGCGAAAGCCTACAGCAGTTCCGGTTCAGTAGATTAGCTGAAAATTGGGGTGTTCACGCTAAGGTAATATACAAATACCAAATTCTCTATCTGGATCGCATAACGATAGTTCCGTACGTGGCGCCACCTTGTGAATGATATAAACTTGTGTCGCAGCCCGAAATTGCCAAAAAAATCCATAAAACCCCTTATTTTGGCGTTCAAGGTCATTCAAGGTCATTGAATTCGGCGCCAATTGAGAGCCAGTGTATGACTTCCTATTAGTGATTAATAGTAACCTAGACCCTATCTCGCACCGTTACTGAGATCCACCCGTGTGGCCAAAAATCACAAATTCTGCCTACCCCCCTCTCATTTAGCGCCCTCATTCAGGGTGACCCCCTTCGGAGTTATGGCAAAGCTTTACGGTTCCTGAAACTAGAGTCTTCCAGGCAGCTGATAGTGAAGATTTGGTGATTCTAGCTTGCACCGTTTTTGACTGATCCACCCGTGTGACAGACGGACAGACGGATGGACAGATGGACAGACAGACAGAATTGCGATGGCTAAGATGTGCTGAAAGCAGTAGCTGCTTTCGCGCATAAAAAATGGCTTTCTGCCTGGGGTTAAGATAGAGCATGTTTACCTTTAACCCCTCTAAGTTAAACAATCGGTCTGATCTTTCTCAATAAATGACTGAACACGCTGCGACATTTCCATGCTTTTAAACTCCGCACAACGGAACAAAACAATCTACTGAAAAGAAATAAGTCAGAGCTATGACACCATCTTTTAGATTATCCTTGATACATTTTCCCTCCATAGTCCCACTGCTACACAGTCAGCGCCCAGCACTTCCAGGTGCCAGAAGTCCAAATTATTGAAACTTATGCCAGCTCCTTCATATAGGTTTCAGTCACACTCCAGTTACCAGTATATCATGATTTTATGTGCACTATTTTTAATGCATATTTTCGTACTTCCTGAGTTTCTTCAGCTTTTATTGCTTTTATCCAGTGAATAAGCTGAATAAATGAGTTCATAATGTGACTCCATCACCATAAGAAACCATATGGCATTGATAAAATAGGAAGATCAAACTAGTGTATATGATATGCTATGAGTCACGTTAAAGTTTGGCTCATTGTGTAATAGGGAGAAAAACTAATTAAGCTCAGACTCTCATATAAAGCGCATGACAAGATATATGCAGGATGTATTGTTATGACCACCCACACTACAGCCGCGTGGCTCCCACGTTATTACATCCTGTCACCCAGCTGTCAATTATAACAATTACACAATACACATACACATAATTATACAGTCACGTTTGTTGTTTAACTGACCCATTCTTTCAAAATTACTTCAAATGAGATTACCGGTCTTAGCTTCTTCCCAGGAAGCATTCAAGAGAAAACTGAAAATGTTCTTATTTTTCAAAACCTTTAACACTCGTTTGTGATCGATAATGACTTTTCACTGCACTTAGGCCACTCTCCACCTCTACGTGAAATTGCATAAAAATATGACACCCAATGAAAATTTCAGTGTCAGTGTACACCCAATAATTCCTACTGTCAAAAAATGATGGAAACTGACCCAAATCGCCAACAAAATTCAACCCCCACAAAATTGCAAGACAACTTCTTTGTTGACAAACAGACAGACAAACAGACAAATGCTATCACATAATCTCACTGTTCGGCGGAGGCAATGGCATACCGCTAGAGCTGCTGATAGACTTGCGAGAAGTGCGTTTGCTGACTGCATCACTCGACGAACTCTGACGAACAACGTGATGCATGTTATCAACAGCATTGACGTTCGACTCGGCAATCGCTCCCAGAGGTTGATCGGCCACTGCACATCACCACCACACCAGACAAGACAATCCATTATTAACTATGTCGATGCAGTGCTCAGATATTGTTCAGCCATCCACCTGACCTCTGCCACCCCAGGAGCTAAAAATTGGCACACCAGTTACCCCTACCCTGGCGGAAGTTTAGATGAATGTTGGTTTTTCAAAGTCTCTTAGTTGTAAGTGTAAGACAGATGGACAGAAGAGCAAGACCTAGAGTGTGGCCTATTACAATGGACTAAAACTGGAAGTGATCAAAGATCTCAAACCTTCGGCGTGAATGGTGTGGCCACCTGATGAACACAACAAAGTTTCAGTTCATGTTTTATCAGCTGATGGTGAAGAATCATGCACTATCCTTGCATTGAAACCGCACCCAGCTTGCACTGATAGTGGTACTGTTTTTTTTACAATTTTTGGCCGCAGTCTGTTTCGTGCAACAAACGATGGTGTAGTCTATGTGCCATCTGAGTGCAGTTTAAGTTCGATACCACACTGTCTGGAGTGGTATAGGCTCGTACGGCGTACTTGTTTAACCACTACATACTGTTCATCACAGAGCAGCAAGTGGAGCTACAAACTTCCAGGTAAGTTTTATCCATTCTGCTGCAGCCTTGCAGGGGCTTGCATGTACTGTGATAAGAAAATTGCAATAAAAAAGCCGACTAGCTTTCTTGCAACTTTACAGTTGTTCTAGAGTTGTATTACTGCATTCCACAGCACATGTGCAAGCGCCCTTATCTGCTGGTCGCGTGGCGTAGCGGTAACGCGTTAAGTCAAATCAACAAAGTTACTCTATGACGGGCCCGGTTAGTACCTGTGTGGGTGGCAGTCTACAGGCACGGGCAGGGAAACCATCTCCGTACGAAGTCTCGGTTAGATGGTAAAATGAGCATCAGCTATGGAATGCATAAAAAAATAAATAGCAATGGTGAGTCTGCTGTATCTACCAGTTTTGGCAGATCTGAGGCTGATCGGCTTGGTCCAAAGTTGGTGGCTGTCCAGCACTCACACTACCTTCTTCAAATGAACCGGGTGAATTCTCGCAGTGGCAGTTCACTCTTACGAGGACAGCGGCCATTACTACTACTATATTATTACAGCTGAAAAGTGTTCAAGTTCTTGCCTGTATAGCGGTTGGCGCTGGACGCTGTCAATGCTGGTCTCTTGAGAAAGGACAGGAACAGATGTCGAGACAATTCATCTGGGATCTCCAGCTCCAGATATATGGTGAGGAACCTCTTAAACTGACCATAATCAATCAGCTATAACACAATGCCAGAACACTATATCAGCTTATCACTGTTACTTCATTGAATGGGTGAACTAGTACTCAGTTTTAGAGCCGGTTTTATTACGCACGAAAGCAGCTACTGCTTTCAGCGTGTCTTAGCCATCACAATTCTGTCCGTCTGTCCGTCCATCCGTCTGTCACATGGGTGGATCAGTCAAAAACGGTGCAAGCTAGGATTACCAAATCTTCACCGTCGGCTGCCTGGAAAACTCTAGTTTTGGGAATCGTAAAGCTTTTCAATAAATTCGAAGGGGGTCGCCCCGAACGAGGCTGCTAAATGAAAGGGGAGTAAACAAAATTTGCGATTTTTGGCCAATAAGTCGCTGTATCTCAGTAACGGTGCAAGATAGGGCCTAGGTTACTATTTATCACTAATAAGAAGTTGTACACTGGCTCTCAATTGGCGCCGAAT
>Ga0209367_1006787_pt1 | contig 15808 bp, 7 predicted proteins | sample WorMetLIZISLAND2_FD_187412 | JGI IMG/M metagenome (GOLD analysis project Ga0209367, IMG submission 187412) | Marine gutless worms symbiont microbial communities from Max Planck institute for Marine Microbiology, Germany - Olavius geniculatus... ... | reverse complement strand
TCGGTGAGGCCGTCCTCTTTTGTTTGAACCATCCATCATTCCGAACACCAGGGTTTTTATCTTTCTGCTGTCGTTCATTCTGCAGATATGGCCAAAGAGGTGCAACTTTCTCTGTATCACTTTCTGCAGTAGGGTTTCTGCCAATTGGATCTTTCTGTACAATTCTTCATTAGTGACCTTTTGTGTCCATCCTATCCTCAGAATCTTCCGGTAGCATTTTCTCTCAAAGGACAGGATTTGGCTTTTGCAGCGTTTTGTAACTGTCCATGTTTCACAACCGTACAACGAATTATTGGCTAGAAATTAAAAATTTTCCCTACCCCTCTCATTTAGTGCTCTCGCTCAAGGTGACCCCTTTCGAATTTATGGAAAATCTTTACAGATCCTTAAACTAGAGTTTTCCAGGCAGCAGACAGTGAAGTTGAAGTTCCAGTGACCCTAGCTTGCACCTTTTTGACTGATCCACCCATGTGACGGACAGACAGACAGACAGACAGACAGAATTGCGATGGCTAAGATGTGCTATAGCAGTACCAGCTTTCGCATGTAAAAAGTGGGTTTTTCTGCTATTGGCTTGTCTATCGTGAAAATGAATGCAGATAGGCACAGACATGTTGCTTACCATAAAAGCACTAATGACATGCTTTTTAATGGTATTAACACTGATGATCTTGAATGACCTTGAACCCAAAGATAGAAGTTTTAAGTGATGTTTTTTGCGATTTTCGGCTGCAGAAGAGTGCATTGCGATGAATTGGATGGATATAGAGTAGACCAAAACTGCTATAGTCTCTCACGCATCTCATGAGCATTAGCTCAGATTTCTTGTTTCGTGTACATCATTGGGTGCAAATTGAGTGCCTTTACATTTATTTCAATCAGTCAGTGGAAAAGACAGCATTGATGAAGTTACACGAAGGGTATATTTAGAACAGCTGCGAAAAGTGATCCACAGAATTTATTGAAACACACCCCAAGAGCAATCAAACATCCAGATTTCTATCAAATGTTTCAGTCAACTGTTATCAACTAGTACTACCTAAATAACCCACCAGCTCACACAGGATATATTGCACGCCTGCGTTACAGATACAGATAATACGTGACTACAATTGTGTACTGTTATACTTTCAAATGCAACACATGTACGCACAATGTATAATATTGACCACAATGTATAGACCACAATGTACGCATCATCCTTCAGGAAACAAAACGTGAAATAACACCACTTCAGTAATTCAGTATCGCTTTCTTGGTTTGTCAATACGTGAGAAGCGTCTATAGCCACCCCACCAGCGTGTGTGCTGGCGACGATTCAACTTCTTGAACTGGTAGAAGACATTCTTCGTCAACATGTGGTATTTTGACGGCTTCATTTCCCGTAGATATGTGCCCTGCATCTTCAGCTGGCGGGCTGTGCGCTGTAACTCGTTGCCACTGTATCCTTTCAGCCACGGAGGAGCTCGTATCAGCTGCCACGGGTGCACTGTACCATCACCGAGAATATCTGATGCACACAGTAACAGTTACATACACTTCATTGGCCGACCACAGCTGTCGTCTGTTGTCCATCTGTCATCTGTAACACATGTATTGTGGCTAAACAGTACATCTTTCCAGAAAACTGCCTAAAGAGGTAATAGGGTAAATAGGGTTGCCCAATGGCTACTCTGAGGTAACAAGTTGGAACCACCTACTACACCCTATTTGCCAAACATGCTGTATTTTATTGATACCACGCTCGGAGTAATTGCTTTCTCTCTGCAACCAGAAGTCGAATGCTGGCCTTCGGACATAGGTGGTATGGTCAGCCTTCCCTAGCAACAGCTGAGCTTCTTGTTTTATGACAGGTGTGGCAGCATTTCAAAAAATAGTTTTGTGAATGGCTGTACGTCCACAGTTCCAAAGCACAAAGCAACCATTACAGCATTTAAAGTTTTTTTTCTTTCGTACTATGTTTTTTTCTTGTGGGTGTTATTTGCAAATTTGTGCCACTTTTACAGCTGCAATGCTGGTGGCAGTTTCTGAAGACTGAGCTCAAGTGAAACCTTTTAACTGTTTGGTAAATGCTGACTTTTGCTGAGTAACACACTATCAACTGGAGACATGAAGAGAACAAATTCAAAATTGTATCAGTGAGATGCATCATATTGAGATCAGCTGCTATGGAGTATAGACTGGCAAGATCCCCAGGACTACAAGCATAAAACCAAGAACAAGAACTATCAATTTTTTGTCTCCAGTCAGCCTCATATCCCTACTGAGTGCTCACTAGTGCTGATGCCTTTATCAACTTGCGTTGAGACATGAGGTCATTTTGACGTACCGATGTAGTCATTCTGGCCAAACAGTGCCCTCTTTGTAGTCCAGCGATCCTGCTTTGCAGGGCTGAATTCTGGCATCGGTACAGGTACATCCTCCCACTTACCCTCAGGTCTTGGCAGAACACCTAGATCAGCATCAACCAAGTTAAAGTAAATCTGTGTAATGGCACATAGAGAACAATGTAACTGAACGGAACTGAATACTAAACTATGGTCTAGTATTTGGCAAACTAACCAATGGGCAAGCAGTACTAATGCATTACAGTAGGCACCATCTAATGTTGTTGGTGGGCTAGGTGACTAACTCGCATATATGTCTGTTATGTCAACCAATGACCAATGGGCTCGCCCTTAAATGGCATTCGAACAATAACAATGACAGAACTTGTTCAAAGTCCAAAGAATTACTAGAACTGGGAGCATTCAACTTGATAAATACTGCATCATTTTACAATAAATCGGTACAAAAAATATGAAAAAGTACAGCAAATAAGTTTGTAGCAAAAAGCATGCAAAGACCTGCACAGCTGTGAGGTCACTGAGATGAATTACACAAATATGTTCAATTTTTAAAAATTAATCAATTAATTTTTGAAGTCATAAAGACCACAAAAACTGCAGAATTCAATCACTGGTTGTTGTTATCTTTTTCAAACTGAAGCAAAATCGAAAAAGTGACAATGATATCATAGAATAAACAGACAAAATATGCACACTGTTAAACTAACACTGTACAAGTAAAAATCTTGACGACGTGTCCCACGTAAAATAAATAACATTATAAATGTTGACATCAGTCTTTCTAAGCTGTTAAGAAGTCCAACATTTTCATCAATTTTTAACACTAAATCAATTCACTAATCGCTAATTTCCGCAGTCCTAGTAACAAGAATGGCAGAACTCATCGGTCACCTCCTGAATAGAGCTTGTATTCTTTTACACGCCTGATTCCTCTCCGTGGTTTGTATGGTGATGGAGTGTCAAAGGTTGGGTATGCATTGTAATTTGATTCAAAGCGCCGGCACACATCAGCGACGCACGTTACTTGTTTAAACCGCGATACAGCACAGGGCTTTGCAGTGGAATGCAACACAAATGATATGCCCTTCTTTAAGCAGCACAGCATTTTATCTGTAAAAACACAGAAAACATGAAACACATTAACAACCTCTGCTACTGCTGAAATATGCTGCAGGACAATACTGGTGTTGACGCAGCAGGAAGGTACCCAGCGGACCTATGGCCAGAGGCGCGTTTCGCACTTTTTATTTCTCTGAGAATCTCACTTCTACGGCTCAGCAGTTCTCACTAGTTCTCACGAAAAGTGTGAAATGCGCAAGTAAGAATTCTAGGAGAATTCTAACATAGAATTCTACGCTAGCCAATTTTATCTATTTGGATGACGTAACTCACAAGCAGGTGGGTGGAGCTAGCATAACGCAGCAAAGGAAAATCTTGCTCACAATTTATCACAGAATCTCAGAGAAGTAGAAAGTGTGAAACGCGCCTCTAAGTTAGAATTTCTGAGATTCTCAGAGATTCTCAGAGAAAAAAGTGCGAAACGCGCCTCAGGACTGAATCTTGGCTAGGTGGCTCCAGAATGTTCGACATGATGGAGCATCAACTATATCATCCGCCAGTTGATTCCAGTCAACAACAGTTTTGACAAATAATGAATGTTTATACTGTTGAGAAGATGGCACTTGGTAACACTTTGGACTAAAATATGCAATGTCATGCACATTCTGATAATCTTATAAATCTACCAGGTGTTAGCTAAAGTGGAGAAAATTCTACAACACGGTGTCAGTTTCATATAGTATGCATTGATAGGGGCTTTGCGTACGTACGAACCACGGATTCCATGCTACGCGGTACCACTTCACTGTATAGCAGTGTTTTTCAACCTTTTTGCTGCAGCGGAACCCCGCATAAGTGTCAAAATCACTCACGGAACCCCATGCATGCAATGATCCGTGAGTCCAATGGCATAGGCAAAGTGGAATTTTCATGGTGTCTGGGGACTGATGTCCCCAGAGGAGTCAAGAGGCAGAAATCTTGTGGGTCTGGGGCAAAACCCTGAAATGGTGACGATAAAGCAGCAGGCTTTTGTCTTGTTTAATTTTACCATAACATATAATATTATTTAGCATTTTATTTCACCCGTAATTAAAAACACTTTACGATGCGGTCGCCAACAGCCCAAAAATCATTGGATCTTTTACGTTTTTACGTCCACGGACAACTCAAGGGATTTGGACCTCCCAGCCAGTTGAACTAATGAATATGAAGGTCTTTCAATAAATGGACGCACGATTCCTTAACACTGACACTAATAAGTTAGTGTTTGGTGTTCAATGCAAATATTTTAACATTGTTAACAAGAAAAATATTCAACACTGTACGCAAAAGTAGACGGCTAGAAGCGCTATTTATCATTCAGTGCGTAGTACTTCGATGGCTTGTTCTGACGTAATTTCGCACGCTAGGTTAGGCCTATTTTTATTTTTTTTGACGAGCCGCGGAACCCTTGGAAGATGCTCGCGGAACCCTTGGTTGAAAATCACTGCTGTATAGTGTACACGCATGCGTAGGTCAAGGGCGATTTGTTGTTAAAACTTTTTTAAATAAAAAAAAACACACAGCTTGTCTCGACAACAGGAAGTCTCACAAACAACAATAAACAGTACGCACATACCAACTGCACGGTTTGCACCGAATAGGCCGAATATTATGCACTACTCATACAATTTTGACAAAAAAAGTTTGTAAACAAACATAGAATATCTATTGTCACTTAAATAAGTAACGTGCCAAAGTGATGTGCCAAAGAAACGAGGGCGGCAAACCACGAAATTTACAACAGTCAAAGGTTATTAACAGCCTTTAGTGGGAAAGTATTGCCTTATGGGAGAGACATTTGATTCCAACATCCACGTATACCTCTCAGTTACAGAATAATTCTTCCACTGCAGTAGACGTTGCAGATATACTGCACCTTTTCTTAAAATTTCTGCTTTTCAGCAATCACTTGTCCTCCCTAAACACGCGTCAAAGCAGTTGAACGAATGACTGAGATCAAAGACACTTAATTTCTAAATTCTTGTCACAAAGACCAAAAATTTGAGTTTAAGTTCGAGATGTAGTCGTTGACTCCAGACCAAGCTGAGATCGGGTAATCGATATGTAATTTAAATCATAGCAAAAGTAGTAAACATAAACAACTTATACAGTAACATTATTGAGTATCAAGTATTTCATAGTCTTTAAAAACATTTTCATTCTAATACCTTGTGACAGTAAATGCAAAATTAAATAATAATTTTTATCAATGACCATGTTATTGTGACAGCAACTGAGTACGAGTACGTACTATATAACTACTCACAAGCAGACAAATATAACATCACTCACAGTCTTCTACTCTTGTTCCAATTTGACAATATTCGGCTCGGCTACATTGCAGACAACTGCAAAAACTGGGCCAGTGACTGAAAACAACAAGGAAATAAAGCAGCATGTTAGAATACTTAGCACAGCAGCATTGTGAGTGATATGTGTGACAGACAACATACGTGTACAATGTGAACAGACATGCCAAGTCTCGTGAATTTTCAGACAATTTACTCTTTTCTAAAGTTCCACTAACAATAGTATTAGCTCACATATTATGATTCCTTCCAATATGGACCTCATTTTCAACTCCCTGTCTGACTTTGCAAGGATGGAAAATAACTGCTTTCACCAGGTGCAATTTCTGAGCTTTAAATACAAAAAAATGCACAACACCCTACTAAGTGATGTAACAGCACTCTCCCACACTCTCTAGCTGGAGTTTTTAGGCAAGTGAACAAGAATGGAGACAGAGAAGGGGAGAAACGGGAAAAAGGGAAAGATAAGGAGGAAATTGTTAGCACATTTTTCACAACCTTGGCTTTTCCGTACGAAAAGGTAAAGTTATCTCAGTGTTCAAAAATGGAATGTAACAATACTTGTACATACCATGCACAACTGAACAATTACCCCACAAACTCAGTCTGTGTCAGCAGGTCAAACAAACAAATTCAAACACAGTAAAGATAGCACTTGCAGTAGAAAACAACAGCAAATGAAACAACTGGCCAATATTAGGTGCTATTATTCAGTAGCACAATGACACTATCCATATGATGCTAGGTAGTATTGGTGTATTGGTATGGGCTATTGTTCTATTCTGCATCCTCTCCGATGGTAGCACGCCCTAGTTCATACAGGCAATTGCCTGTCTGAACGGTTGGCGGCTGCAAGTGCGGGTGAATGTTTATGCGAGTGGGTGTCCGTGCATGCAATTGTCCATCCCCCGATTTAGGCATATATTCACTATTTAAATTAACAGTTAAACAAAAAAGTAAATACAGACAAAAATTTGCATTAGAAAAACAACAAAAAGCATAACGACTATCAGCTATATTAATACATCCACTGTGTCGAAAAAAATAACCCCCTAGACATTGTACAATAAAAATATCAAATTCGAACAAAAATAAAATTTCGTACACCTAATTCCCGATAAATTGGTAAAAGAAACATGAAATTTCATTGAAAAATATTGTTTCGTAACGGAGTTATTAATTGTTGAATATCGATAACAATATGTCCGTTACCAATATGGTGTTATATCTCTGTGTTATTGTACATTTGAACTCCAACAAACATCTGACTCTGGCAAAATTCTACGTCAACATTGCATCACCTATTGGCAATTAAACTGCCAAATTTCAGTTAAGTTTGCCAAAGCAAACAATAGGTACAGCAGCTTTTGTGAGGTCACCCCAAAACACTCCAGTTTCAGGTCTGACGTCATCAACAAAGACCTGAAACTGAAGTGTTTTAGGGTGACCTCACAAAAGCTGCTGTAGCTATTGTTTGCTTAGGCAGATGTAACTGATATTTGGAATTTTGGCTGCGAACAAATGACGCATTGCTGACGTAGAATTTTTGCCAGAATCCGATGTTTGTCGGAGACACGAAAATTTACAGTAACAGCGGGGCTTACCTGTGTAACACTATGTTCTGTTATCGATATTCAACAATTAATAATTACGCTAAGAGATAATATTTTTTCAACGAAATTTGGTGATCGCTTTAGGAGTTTATTGTGAACTAAGTGTACAAAATTTTATTTAGATTCGTTGAGATTTGACATTTCTGTTGTACAATGTCTAAAGGGTTACTTTTTTTTCCAACACAGTGTAGTTCCAACCACAGAGCAAAAAGCTGCACAAACCAAGAATAATGCAACTGTTCAGAAACAGTTACAATCGGTACTGCAATTGACTCACAGAATTAATTGTCTTATTTACAGATAGTGACAACATTCATAAACGAGGTGACAGGTGTCAAAACACAGTGCAAAAGTAATACAGTACATACACACACCAAAATTAATACCAGTTGAGACAATCCACCGTAGAACTGTCACCCATATCGTACAAAATACTAACTTGGTACCAGTTTCTACTCTAGCATTGAATTTTCAGCTGTGCCATATTAGACAATAACTGTTTTCTATTTACCGTGCACATAGTACAATAACATTATCTATCACAATTTGCTACTAGAAAGAATTAGCAGTGCGATTGTAACATGTAAAGCCCAAATTCCATTATGCCAAGTCTGCAGACTTTTTCACAGACTTTCTCCAAGTTTTGTCATGGACTATATTCCATTACAGCAACACAAACGGATTTGTCACAGACTTTTTCACAACCATCTCGATATGCTGAGATGGCTTAAAAGCCAAAAACTTCCCGTGACATCTCCATTTTGTGGTTTGCATCCGCAACTCTCACCAAAGCTTCGATGTGGAGAAGTTTCGGCAAAAGTCAGCATAATGGAACTTGGGCTTATTGTGATTATTGCAAATGAAGTCACCGACCATCACACAAATTCACCAACTGCAGATGCATCATCACTTGTGAATGATGCACATCCAAACTGAGTATTTCTGTAACTGTACAGCGGTCTTACAGCAGTTCAAAAACTAATATTACTGAGTGGTGCATAAAAACACAATGGCCGACTTTACTTTTTGACTTAGACTTTCGATGAGGCTTTCACTGAGCCTAAACTTCGGTCTAAGTACCTACTTAAGTCAAAAAGTGAAGTGATTTTGCTGAGCGAAAACATGGCGACTAACATGGATAGTTTAGTAAATTAAAACAGTCTGGTACCAAAAATAAATGCTGTAATGGCTATTCAGTGACGTAAAACATTACGTAATTTCGTCATTTGCATGTGCGGCGCAATTAAATAAGCAAGTCCAAATGTAACGTAAAAATTGTTGCAATGGTATTATTTCTCAGTTGAATTTGGTTTTATGATGTAGGCTTATACGTATTTTACCTTTTTGTGTGTTTTTTCTTTTTCTTTTACTTTCCGTGTATATATGTTTGTGTGTGTGTGAGTGTTTTTTGTGTAACTTTGTGTTATTTGTGTTTGCTATGGGCCGTGTTGCCTGAAATAAACCTGTGTAACTGGTTGATTTATTTCCTGTTAGATTTACCAGTTTTCCGCCATTTTTAATCGTTTAGTTGAACTATGGTCTAAGTACAGACTTTAGTGTTCAACTTTAGCTTTCGCTCAGCGAAAAGGCTCAGCAAAAGTCTAAGTCAAAAAGTGAAGACGCCCAATGAACATACAAGTTTTAAGTAGAGTGAGCAATGAAGCAGTTTGGGAAATGGTTACATAGTCTAAAACACAGTGTACCACCATTTACTGCAATGTGTGAGGCTAATCGTTACTGTAAACTGTCCCAGTGCTCGACTTACATAAAGCACGTATGTACATAACACTTTTTACGCGCCACATGTTACTCCTAGCAATTGACCTCTCAACACATTTAACAACAGAAAAATATATCTCTTAAATGTCAGTCTCTACTACCAGCCCATGTGATGTTGTGATTAACATTCCCCATTTTCTCACTGATGTGTGACACAGCTGACAGGCTGATAAGACTCCCTATGCTGTCAAAGTCGATGATCCATACGATGTTAGAATTAACATTCCCCATATTTTCACTGCTGACAGGTTGATGAGAATCCCCACACTGTCAAGTCAGTCATCCATGTGATGTGGATATTAACATTCCCCATGTTGTCACTGACGTGCAATAGTACTAACAGGTTGATAAAGATCCCCAGTCTATCAAAGTCACTAATCGATGTGGTGTTGTGATTAACATTGCCCACAACGTCACTAGGCTGATGAGATGAGAATCCCTATGCTGTCAATGTCACTGATGCGTATGTAGGTCCCCTGTACCGTCACTGCCGTGAACAGTCAACATGTGCTCCGCAAACCTGACACCATCACACCAACAGTGATGCGTTATCAAGGACTTTGTGTTCAGCGTCAAGGCCAAGGATAAGAACAAAAAGCAATGGCAGAGACTTAGAAAAAAAGCAAGGACAAAAAACCTAAGACAAAAAACAAGGACAAGGACTTGAACCAGGATTAAGGACAGAGACAGAAACTTGGAACCAAAACCAAGGCCAAGGATGCTGATCGTTGTCCTTGAGGTGCCGCAAGGAAAAGGACAAGTTCTTGAGGACACATCACTGTATATATACCACACCACACCGACAATGTATTCTGAAACTAAAACAACTGACAACAGAGAAGCAGGCCAATAGCCCAGAAACAGCCATCAATGCAGACAACAGAAAGAAATAAAAAAAATAAAATAATGTTTTATTTCTATGATGTGAACAGACAGACACACTGCCTAACAAGCTTGATCAGACAGCATTTGAAAAAGAAACCGACAGCATGTAAACTTGTATAATTAGAAACACAGCTATTGTTGTTCACAACCTGCAGAGAAATCAGCCGCAACTACACCACAACCTTATCAAATGCAGAATGATTTTCGAGACTCATTCACTCTAGCACACTCAATGGCGAATCTGCAATAACCTTCTCATCATCTCACCAAGTGTCAAACATGTGGATAAATAAGCCAGAAAAAGCATTATCAAAATACAAGTAAATACACAACTTTTGCCACAGTTTGAGATAACTTCATGTCGATATGAATAAGTAACAAATACATTGAATGTTAAGTCAAAATTATACGTCATTGCTTAGACTGTTAATTTCTGCACATTGCAGGCTGTCACCCCACAGCCCATAAACTATTATTGCATGCTGCCCTGCTGAGGGTAGGAGGCTGAGTTGACCTAAGCATACAGTAGGTCAAGCAACTCTCTAGTCATTAGTGAACAAATCTGCAACCACATTACTAAGCAAGCAATGCTTAATTTTTTCAACAATGTCTAAAATAATTAGGCTAAAAGTGAGGAAGATGATTATACTTTTTGTGCCAATCTTCAGCCGCCATATCTCTCTTGCACGAGGATGTGTAAGCCAGCTTGTACAACACCTAAATTCATGAACAAAAAATAACAATGATATACATTAAGGTTGCTATTGATTGAAATTTTTTTAATCAATTAATTTCCAATAATTATTCAATGTTAGTCAATTAATTTTATTAATTTTGGGAGTCAAGAAAGACTGGAAAAATCACAGAATTTGAGTACTGGTTGTTGGCGGTAAGATATAAGCTCACAATACGAGAGAAAACCTGTGAGCTAGCTAACACAAATGCGTAGTAGCAGGTAACTGAATAACAAAATAAATATGTGAGGCTGTCCGCTAAACAACACATATAGCTCTTAATAGAGCTATGAAGCATCACCTGCCATATGGGATCACACAGTGTTAGCTGCCACCCGACACAGGTGAATGCGCCCCGCCTCAATTCCAGCCAGACAGGCTAGTACACCGAAAAGATGGAAAACTAAGTTGACCCCCTGGATGTTGGTTATATACCTGGATGGTTTACCTGTTCGCAGACAGTCACCAACCCAGGTAGTGACCACTTGATCGTGACCAACCGTGAGTCAAACTCACAACCTCTTGATCGTAAGTCCGACAATATACCGTTACACCACCGAGCCTGTAGAAAAAAACTGCTAACCAGGAAGACAAGAACGTGAAGAATAATGGTGTAAAAAAAGACGACCGTCCGCGCCACTTTGTTGCCCATTATAAAACGACCCTGCAACCCAAACCAGCATACATAACACAAAGATAACATAACACAAGACTACAACTGACTATTCAAGTTTCAATATGTCACACTTAACCCTTCGATGGGAAGCCCAATTTTGTAATGCCGACGGGAGGCCAGGGGTCAATTTGACCCCACGAATATTATCGTGCACTCTGTTAGTTTTAAGTGGAGTTTTGAATGTCAACCAGACGCTCTCACTCAGAAGAAATGCTGACATAATTTTTGTTATTTAATATCGATCGCATTGCCGTGGTAACAGATTTATGAGAATTTAAACAGAAATTATGCTATATCAAGGCTTTTATACGAATTATCTCCAAAATTGCTGCATGAATTGAAAAGTTTTTGGTTGCGGATAATTAAATGGTGTTATCTAAATTTTACTGCGATTAACCTTCGTTGCATGATAACGAAATTCAGACAGCAAACACAAAATTTAGACACTGAGGCATCCATAGCAATGGATGTTACACAAAACACACAATGGTCTTCCTTCATGTGATAATGATGGTTTGGTAAAAATTTCATGTCAATATAACCACTGGTCTTACTTCATATGGTAACTAAGGTTTGGTAATGGTTACCGGTACGTGTCAGTATATCTGCTGGATAGGCCGTTGCTATGCAAAATCATCACCCATAGCAACCGTTGGTATGTGAAGCAAACGCTGTTAGATTGAATGTAGTGTAAATATCATGCAAATAGGTTACCATAGGCATGATTTTTAGCACATCTAACCAATTAGTACTTGTGTTATACTAAGATTTTTGCTACCATAGCAACAAAAAATCAGTGAAGGGCAAAAAATCTGTATTTCATCATTTTTTAATGAAATATCATCAATTGTAACTAAATGCACAAAAAATCAATTTTAGCAAGCAAATCCGCTGGAAGCAATTTTCTTCGAGATGTCAAACTGCACTACTGCACACAGGGTATGTCGAAAACGTTTCTACAGCAACGCTCCCTAAGCTTACGCCGGTAAGCACAAACTAAGAGCGCCAGATTGAAGACAATGAAAAAATATTTAAAAGTCACAAAGTCTTGTCTATCCAAAACTGTAGGCAGTGAGTGTGACTGTCAAAATACAACTTTAGCCTCGAAAAAGTACTATTTTAATACACCTTTTCTAATCCCAAAATCCCGAGACTGGAATGCTGCAAATCCCGGGATTCAGGATTAGCAAAAGTGGCTGGGATCCTGGGACTGCAAAGACTAGTCATAGAATAAACTCACACACAGACTAATAACAATAACAATCTGGCACAAATTGATGTGTTAGAGAAAAAACATGCGAGGCAACTGACCATGCCCAGTGTAATCTTGTCGTACGGCCGGAGGTCCATGTACTTGCGGAGTCGCTCCTGTTTGCTGAACGATGTGAAAGGGTCCAGCTTCTGATCATACTGCGAGGAGTAGCGTACGACCGTCTCATCAGAACTTGCCGCCGACAAACTCTGTGAGAATGCGGCACATCATTACACTGAGAATGACTGCTGAATCATGCCTTCTAAGTTTTGTCTCAAAAGAATGCACCAACTTATCAACGGCAATGATAATGCGATAGCACGATAACAAGCAAGCCTACATGAAAACTAAAAAAAACAAACTCTATTCTGGAGTATTGAGAATATTTCTACATTTCTGTCAAATGTCATCAAAATTTATCCTTATAGTTTTGAGCTATACCATTTCAAAGTTGGTGCATTTTTAGACACAGTGTATAAGATAATATCATCAATATCATATACACGGTGTTTCATAAAAAGGACCCCTTTTTGTTTTTTTCATAATTCACTCAAATGATGAGCAATTTGCATGAAATTTTTACCAGTTGTAGCTCAGAAAATATTAATTCAAAAATTTTTTTTTTAAAAATAGCAGTTGATTAAATATTCTTTGCTAGTCGTGATGTAACGCTCACATTATAATGTGTCACAGATACAAACAGGCTAATCCCAATTGGTGCCGGCAGTTCCTACCCTGCTTCAATGGTGAAAAATCTAGTTCGTTGGTGTCAAATATTTGAAGTTTTACAGTTGCAGCCACAAAAACGTGCAAAGTGATCGAATTTACGTGTCTGTGGGGATAGTTGGTCTTTCACATGTTCGCGCAAGACAGTGCACTATCACATCGAGCTTGCAAGATGTTCAGCTTTTGGATCACAAGACGCCCGATTTCATGTTTCCATGTTGCTTAGTGCCGACACGATAAGCATTTTTCATCAGCGAACCAGATTAAGTTGACCATCGAAGCAGGGTAGCAACTAACAGCACCAGTTGAGAGTAGCAAGTTTGTACCTGTGACACATCATGACGTCAGCGTTACATCACGACAAGCAAAGAATATTTAATCAACTGCCAAATTTTGTTCTAATATTTTGAATTAGTATTTCTTCAGCTACAACTGGTAAAGATTTCATGTAAATTGCTCATAATTTGAGTAAATTATGAAAAAAAACACCGTGTACATATACAGAGTTTGTGCATTGAACCTTGCTGCCAGGATAACCCTGAAGAAACTTGATCTTCTCATAAAGTTTGACGTTGTCAGAGCGCAGTTTGTCGGTCTCATTCTGTTGCAGTTGTATCTGCTGCTGCAGTACCACCACTTGCTGTGTACAACATGCACATACAGTGTACAACACAGTGTAGTGTACAGCAATGTGTACAACACAGCGTGCAATACTGTGTAGAACAACGTGTATAACAGTGTACAACAAAGTGTACAACAACATGTACAACACGGTGTACAAAAGGCGTACAAATATTCTTTTTCCGCTCGATGCTGCTGTTGCAAAATTATACTTATCCACACTTGAACAGATCTAACTTCTGAAAAATAATTCAGTTCACGCAGTACTGCACTTTTATGAAATTCTGATTTCAAAAAACAAATTCTTTGTCAATGCAGTAGCATGTTAACTAACTGACCAGTATTAGAACAACTGCTGGTCTGATAAGTGCTTGGTGCTTAATGCTTGCTCAGTCTGCTAATGAGTCAAAACTAAAAAAAAACTATACATCTCATGTAGCTTATTCAAAGAGAAATGTTAAAACTTACAGTTTCAAGTTCCTGTGCTCGAACACGGAACCTTTCTCTCTGACTCTGGACAATTGGAAGCAGGCTGTCAGCTGCAGTCTTCATCAAGCTGGCATCCACTGCAATTGACATCATCACACACTGTCAGCCTTGGGGGGAGGTTGCGGGTCAGTCTTAGGCTGGTTAGTATCAGGGATGTGGTCTCAGTCTGGACATCTAAGTCTCGAGACATACTAACGTCTAGTCTCAGTCTTGTCTCAGACAAAATCCTCAGTTAGGCATGTGCAGTTTTCATAATATGATTCCGGTTCAGTTTTCGGTTTGGTTTTGAAAAAAAACACAATTTTCAATTTTAAATCATCTGATGTTTAGTGTGTAAGTATACTGTATTAATTTATTATTACTGTCGTTAGGGGTAGCCATCTTGTACTATGTGTATGACGTCAGAAATTGCTGACTGCTGTAATGGTCCAAGTAATCATCAGTTAAAATGTTTTGAAACTAAGCCTAAAGAAAGCTACTTTGACTGACAAACAAGTGTAAAATCTGCCTAAAAACTGGCGGTTTAGATTCTTAAAAACCAAACCATGCATTGAGTTTTCGGTTTTCAAAATTTAACGTCGCTTCGTTTCGGTTTTCAAAAAACAAAAAAAACTGAAATTTTCAACCTATTCCTCATACCGCTAGTTTCAGTCTCATCTAGCACCTACGGGTCTTGGGTCTCGTCTCGGTTGTGGCACAACACGTATCGATCTTGGCCCAGTAGGTCTCGTCTCAGGTCTCAGACCATTTCGTCTCATCGAGAAGTTTCATGCAGGCATATGCCATACACATAGCTGCAGTCAAACCGAGACAAATTATTATTAAAATAATACAATACAATTTGACAATAAACTAAGAGAGCGAAAAATGCCAATGGCGCCGAAATCACTTTACCGTCAACTGTGGAAAAGAACAGCAGAACAAGTGAGATGGCAGAAATAGTGTACTAACACAGACCTGCGGGTTGAACGACTTCATCTACGACGGTTTTCACAAACTCAACACTCGGCGTTGACGTCGAGCTCACAGCCGCACCCTGGCAATATAACAATGCACCACTAAGCTCAATGTGTGGCCTTCATTCAACTAGTGGCCATATATAGAATAAATGTACAAAACAGCAGTTTATACACTTATTAACGGCAACATTTAAGGACTTGCACATCAAAAACAGCAAAAATTACAAAAGGTGATATTGCCCGCATCACACTGACTGCGTGTCAATGTGCTGCTGAATAATATCACCTTTTGTAATTTTTGCTGTTTTCGATGTGC
>Ga0209367_1006786_pt1 | contig 15809 bp, 8 predicted proteins | sample WorMetLIZISLAND2_FD_187412 | JGI IMG/M metagenome (GOLD analysis project Ga0209367, IMG submission 187412) | Marine gutless worms symbiont microbial communities from Max Planck institute for Marine Microbiology, Germany - Olavius geniculatus... ... | reverse complement strand
GGTAGACACACTGCTGCAAGACAGTCAAACCTTGTAATAGACCTGCTGTTGGGGCCCACAAATTAGGACAGATAGAATTTATTGACGTTTTTCCATTCATTTTAACACATATTATGCCTAGTCTGCTTTCCCCAGGTAGTGCAAAAGCAGACGTTAGGTGAGGTAAAAACTAAAACACTTATTTCATAGCCAGTTGTGTCATAAATATTTCTGCCAATTATTATTAAAATCTGCTAATCTTTACTCGAGGTATGATCGATAATGTTGGGGATGTTTTTTTCAGGTTTTCTGTTTATTTTAATGCATATTTCGGTTGATCTGCTTACCCTAGGTAGTGCAGAAGCATACACTGGGTGAGGTGGAAAACTGAATGGTCATTTGATGGCAAGTTGTGTCAGGAATATTTGTGCCAAAAATTATTAAAATTTGGTAATTGCTTTTCAAGATACAGTTGAAAATGTCGGGGATGTTTTTTTTTGGGACACAGCGTAGTAATTCAGTGACTCACATGACACACATGCTGGACGAGGTCCTAACATAAATGACGATATTCAGCATGTACTTGGTAACACCTCTTCGGATGTCCAAATTACACTACAGTTTCAGTTAAGTAGCCCCAAAACAAATTATTATGAATTGCTAGAGGTGAACTATTTGCAAGCCATATTATCTTGTCACTATCATCCAACCACCAGCATCAAGGGACGTGACATGAGAATTTTTATCACCTCAGACACAGATTGTGACGGATGAATTCTGTGGTTGATGATTGCTTCAGCATATGGAGCAAGCACATTAGACTGCAACAGCACAGCAGATGTTCAGCAACAGACTGTGTTAAAAGCATCAATAATGGCTGACAGTTACAGTAACATAATAAGTTGACTATTACACTTCACACTCATCTGAACTGATCCAGTCTGCAATGAGATTCATCCAAATACATTTCCAAGCTTCATCAGTGTTGGTCCATCGGCCACTTGCAGACAACAAATTTCTATATCACTCAACTTAGTCCAGTCTCTTGCTGTTCTGTTCCTGTGTTGATCGCTAAGTCTGTCTAACCTTCTACAAATCTCTTCTCTCTTTTCCTTGCACTCACACTAGTTCCAATTATCATTATCATCTTATTCAGTGCACATTCTTCAGAGCCTAACTGATATGTCAACTAGAAAGCAGTCAGAGCCCGCACACCTCTGCCAAGGCAATGTTGTTCGCTAGGTGGCAGCACCATCTTCGATTTTGCAGCGGTTTCCCTTATGCCCCATTGAAAGCAATGGTAACAAAAATTTCAAAGTGATCCAGAATCCAGGATTCCTTTTGGATCACCCCCAAAATTGAAGCACTGGTACTGGTAGTTTGTACCATGCCCGACATACCCTCAAAATTTCAGAAAGATCCGTCCATAACTTTTTGAGTTATCTTGCTAACAGACAGACAAACAAACAAACAAAGTCTGGCAAAAACATTACCTCCTTGGCGAAGGTAATAATATACCAGTAACTCAATAATATGCTAGCTTCCTTCAATACACAAACGTAAATCAAGCAGTCAATTAGTATTTCCCGCAAAACAGAACAGGTGTTTACTACAGACCTTGATACCCCCAGATACCATTGTCACTGCAGTAGTTGTGCGCATCAGAGCATTCATAGCAGGATCTGATGAAAGAAATCTACAAAATCATTTCATCTAATGATGTAAGTAAACAAAAAGCCATGGGCACATCTCTTATAGTAATAGTAGTAATAACAATAAATTCTTCAAATACAGAGTGGTGACAACGCACAAAGAAACCACGCAAAAATAAACCAGTTTAGAATGTAATCAATGACGGAAGCCAGAAATAACAACATGAACATCAGTAACAACCTGACAAAGATAGGTCCAAACACCCAAAGATTTGACAAAATGACGTTAACTGGAAATGCCACCTGAAATTAGAAAAAACAAAAACAGTAATAAATACAAGTAACAGTCAACTGTTAAAAATTAATAAGTAAATTAAAGTTACACCGCACAATAAATCATCATTTTGTGGCCTATGTAACATAAGACAGACTACATTATAACATTATACTTGGTCTTCCAGAAACTTGTAATAAAAAGATTAAATATAATGCAGAATTTTTACTCATGTCAGTAAGTAAATGGGGTGAGTGAGTGAGTAGTTTCTTAATGGCACATCAGCACAAAATAGGCCATTCAGTGCCATAAGTGATTAAAATGAGTTAAAAGCAGTTAATATATGTATTAAAAGCAAAGTTAAAATACTTGTTAAGATCAAGGCTATTAAGCTAATGTAAAAACAACATTATATACAATTATAAAAATCGATATCTTTAACAAAAACAATGATGTTGCGAGGTGCAACATTTCAAAAACGTCCTTGAGTGTGTCCACTCCAAAATATCTCTGACGTGCTGCACTGTAACGGGTGCAGTCTACCAAAATGTGCTTGACTGTGAGCGAAGAATGGCAAGCTTGATGGTACCACCCTCGTGGTAGTGGCAGACAATGAGGTCATCCAACGAAGACTTGGCAGTCTACATTTAAAGAGGACCTGGTGGACCGAGGAGTTGATTGGAACAGCATCCGGGCTGTGGCTACAAACAGAAGCAGATGGCGAACTCTTGCTGCCCATTGTCCTGTCAAGCACTGAAGGATCTAAATGCTAAGTAATTTTAGGAGATAAGAGTTTGTAAGTCTCGTATGACCAATTCGAAGACGGTTAATAAGGACTGAGTTGTAGCGGCTTAGTGATGAACTGGAACTGCGACCAATGATGTGTTGCACACTGTAGAGTTTATTTGATGTACACTTGTTTCACAGTTATAAGTAAGTGGGAAAGAAAAACAAACACAAAAAGCTTAAACACAAAATGTGACATAAGTGGCACAAAAAGACAGATGCACAATATTCAAACTTTGTTCAAATGTTGCCACCACAAAATCCCATCTACCAAAAACACAAATCACAAAAGGTAATATTATTCAGCAGCACATTGACACACACAGTCAGTGTGATGCAGGCAATATCATCTTTTGTGATTTTTGCTGTTTTTGATGTGCAAGTTCTTCAATGTTGCCGTTAACAAGTGTATAAACTGATGTTTTGTACATTTATATGAATTAAAACTCACATATGGTGCAATGTTCTCGAATATGGCAATCTCTGGTCCCGTTCCAAACATGTTTTGATGAGGATTGTCTTCTAATCTTCGAAACAAAACAAATACAATATAAATGAGTTACAGTATGCCTTAACTCAAATGTACATAACATAAGAAATATGATTTAAGAAAGTGTGGTTTCTTGCCAATGGCTAGTCCCATTGAGTAAACAACTTCTGTCTACTAATACTGCCACAGGTAGGCACTGCTAGAGGCATTCATCTTTTTACACCTATGGTCTGTACATGTGAACACGCATGTTTCTGCAATATCTACGATATTCACCATTAGACTTCCACCAACTTTTGTTATTAGTGCATCTTTGAACTGATTTAAATCTATTAGTTTTTAGGGGCAAAAGGTCAAAGATCAAGGTCTCAAGGTTACAGCGTTGTCTTTAAAAAGTGGACACTGATACAAAGCTTGCCATGCTGTGCATCATATTTTAGTAGTACAATTTTTAACCATTTCGGTTGGACATAAATGCTTCTAGCAAGGAATAAGTCCACTGCAAAGCAAGCTTAATTAACAGACTGTTACATGTGGTACAGCAAAGTCCTGACTACTGTACATACACATGGAACACATCCATGACACTTAATCACGTACAAATATGCGAGGAAGTTAACCAAGTATTCATCAGTAAAATATGGACAAAATGTTTTCACTATTACAGCACAAAAACCATGATTACCAGGTACTGCTGTTTATCACATAGAAAGAGAGACACGAACAAGCAATGCTAACTGAATGGGCTTACCTGGCAATAGCATGTGCAAGAATGCCAATACTTGACTCTGACGGAGGAACAGAAGCATGACCAGAGGCTGTTGTAACACTAATTTTCACGTCCATATAACCTTTTTCAGATGTACTTATTCTGTAATAACAAAAACAAAAACTCAGGTCTCAATAACTCAGTATACAGTTAGCAAAAAGTGCACATGGTACGCACCATCTGCTTTGCAGACTGTACTTGCAAACTTGCATTTCTGTATAAATCAACTATTTTCTTCGTCAGTTATACCAGAAGTTGCATAAATTAACCATCACCAAATATACAGTTTTGCACAACATAAAAATATGAGTAATTGACAAAAATGGTAAATTCTTAAACTATTTTCCTGAAAAATAACATAACAGGTGATTGGCAAAACCTGATCAATTATACATCATATTTTAGTAGTACAATTTTTAACCATTTCGGTTAGACATAAATGCTTCTAACAAGGAATAAGTCCATTGGAAAGCAAGCTTAATTAACAATTAATAACAATTAATTAACAATTAATAATTGGGGGTATTTTTATGCCAAGCTTCTCAGGAAAGTATTAAAATGGAATATAAAAAGAATTCATTACACAAATTGCAAAAAATACCCAAAGTTGTTACATTTGTGCACAACATACTGTAGTGTAGCCTCAATGCCTCATGAAAGACATTATTGCTAAAGCAACCAAGTGCCACAACAAATAAAAAAATTCTAAGGCGAGAAATTAATGATCAAATACTTGGAATAGATATTTTTAACTATAAAAACATAAAACCACTTACAAAGCAATAGGCTGTTTACGCAATGGAAAGACATCCTGAAATACACAAGTGCCTTCATCAACAATGAACTCAAACTTTAAGCCTTGTGCCAGCAAGATTCTCGCAATCTCCCTGGCACCATCAAGGCCAGTTACCTAGTCACAGTAACAACACTGTACAAGCACACATGTATGCAGAAAAGACATCAATATGCTGGACCCCAATGCTATAACCAGCATTCTGACATCTGGATGCTAACCATTGAGTGAGTAAGTGAGCGAGTAGGGTTTTATGTCCTGCCTGATACAATATAGGTTATTTCAAGGATGGCCTTTCCAGGCAATGCACGTACACATAATAACAGAACAAAAAGTTTAACCTTTGCAAAAAGTTTAATCTTTATGAAACACAAAACCCAAAAACAACCTAAACCTAAAATTGTAAGAACTGCCAATTCTAAGTGTGCATATCTAACAGTACAAAATGAGACTGATTAAACTAAAACAATTCACACCTATGCTGACATTCTCTCCTTTCTATACCAGCGATAAAATTTATTGCCCTTGTGCAAGATTATTGCAATTAAATCAATTACTATTTCAACACAGTGAGCAGTTGCACAACTTAAGACCATCACCTCCTCATCATGTCCAAATGCAACATAAAGCGTTCTTTCCGGCTTCCAACCACTCTTCAACTTGAATTCTAATGCTTCCAGAATGCCCTGCAAAAAACAAACACTGAAAAACTGAATGGGTCAGTGTGACAAATCTTGATAAAAAAATATGCAGAATAATGCACAGAAATCTTCTATGAAAGTAAAGACATAAATGTAAACATCCTTTCCAAACCATCAGTTCAACAATGTAGTGCTGATCTGCATTTCCTTGGCCCTCAACCAGACACCAGCTTACACTGTGAGACCACAGCTAATGCATCATGTGGTGTGTCTGTTTCTGCCCCAGACCGATCTCAAAATGAAACAAGCAAACTAATTTAACTGCTTTTAACAAGTGATGTGCTAATGCAAACAGAAACGTGCAACAGCTAAGGTGCATGTTTGAAACACAGTAAAACAAAGTCCTAAGTCATTCACCAGAAGGCGCCAGGCACCAGACGACCCGCGGCTATAGTGTCTATAATGTTTTATTTACTTGTACTCACCAGAGATCGCCTCCATTGCTCTGGTAACGTCGTATCAGCTGGATATAGCAACTTTTGCCTACCCCCTCTCATTTAATGCCCTCGTTCGGGGTGACCTCCTTCAAATTTATGGAAAAGCTTTACGGTTTCTGAAACTAGAGTCTTCCGGGCAGCCGACGGTTAAGATTTGGTGATCCTAGCTTGTGCCATTTTTGACTGATCCACCCGTGTGACAGACAGACAGATGGACGAACAGACAGACAGACAGAATTGCGATGGCTAAGACGCGCTACAGCAGTAGCTGCTGTTGCGTGTAAAAAGTAGTAATTTGACGACTTTTTGGAAATGAAATTTGAAACAAACGACAGCTGCAATGACATACAAAAAGATTATGCTTATCATCAATGGATCCACGACCATACAAGAAGCCTTCGTGAATTTCAGCGGAAAATGGAGGAAAATCCCACTTTGTTTCATCATCAGCTGGAACAACATCAAGATGTGCCATCAGAAGGTATGGTGGTAGTTGGACATTAGCACCAGCCACGACGTACAACAGACTGAAGTTGTTGACCTTCTGCCACTTGACCAGAGGTGATGAATGTACAACTGGGAAGCCTGGCACAACACAAAAATTATCTCAGCTACCATCACACAATGAATGTTTAGTATTGATGATATATAATTATAAATACAACAACAATTATGAAGAGACTGAATAAAACTAGAGCAGGGCCCAACGTGAGGTTGCCCAGGACTGTAAGTCCAATTGTCTTGGTCCATGGCAGCAGCCTGATTTGCTAAGCCAAAAAATTATTAATGTGGTAAAATGTCCCTCCCTCCAAAACCCCTCAACAAATCTCACTGAAATTTGGCCTCGTTCCTTCCACGTAATGGGTCATCCTTCACCCAGTTTTGATCCTGGTCTGCTGTCTTGTTTCAAAAAAAAATGTAAAAAAAAACAAAGAAGAAACAAACCAATGCATAAAGCCCCCCATTACTACGTAAGTATGACCTAACAAAAGACAAACATAAAGTTAAGAATAAGATAAACTGACCAAGCAAACTCTATATTTTTGAATCTGCAGAATACCCATGAAAGTATAAATATCTATTATATTATTTATAGCTTGGTGCAGAATACCCAGCATATTCCAAAGTATACAGAATTTACACATGAAACATACAAAAAAACTACAATTGGGTAGAAACATAAAGTTCTAACCATCTGGTTTTATACTAGCAGCAATTTAGCAAGTAATTATGCTCTGCCCTTATGCAGTAAACTGGCTAGTGCAATTCCATGATCATTACAAACTACTATGAAATATAACGCTCACTATCAACAATGTGGTCATCCAAAAGTTGCAGCTGTTCTCTGTCATAGTCATTCAGAGCTCGAGACACCGTTCTGAAACGAAGTGCAGCCTGAAACCGCTCGATCATAGCATTATCCAAAGCAATAAAGTCATCTTCACTTGAACTGCAAATATCGCTCTCAGGTGGCAACTTTTGCAGCAGCAGTGTCCTAAGTAATATGACACCCAAGAGAATACATATTGTGAGAAAAGCCAGTAGAAGAAATCTCAGCAGTATGGCTATAGGTTTAATCATTCTGATCTTGCTGCAACAAAGCACAAATCAAAACAATGTACTGTATAATAACTATATAATTCTCAACATACATATACTACAGCCTTGGTTAGCATGGAGTTGATGAGATCGATTCACTAAGATGACACATAGCGAGCTCTAGAGGTTGTGCCCCACCAGTAATACTTGAAATGTTGCCAACTTGCCAGAAAATGACATGGAAAAGACAGCCATACTAACATAGCTCTGTATACTGGTAAACAGCGAACGTGGATGTTGCAATGAGTAACGCTGTAATTTGTTAGTTTAACCATCTACTAACCCTATTCCTAATCCTAATACTAACCCTGGGTTAACCATGATGCAACATCTGCAGATGAGCACATCTGCTTTTTACCAAAGCCTATGGCTCTGTACTGTTCTGTTACAACTTTTTAATGATACTACAATGTGTCCCAAAAAAAACATCCCCGACATTTTCGACTGTAACTTAAAAACCTATTAACAGATTTTGATAATTTTTGGTACGAATATTCCTGACACAACTTGCCATCAAATGACCATTCAGTTTCCTACCTCACCCAATGTATGCTTCTGCACCACCTAGGGAAAGCAGATCAAACAAAATATGCATTAAAAGAAACAGAAAACCTGAAAAAAACATCCCCAACATTACCAATCGTACCTTGAATAAAGATTAGCAGATTTTAATAATATTTGGCAGAAATATTTCTGACACAACTGGCTATTAAAAACGCATTTTAGTTTTCACCTCACCCAACGTCTGCTTTTGCACTACCTGGAGAAAGCAGACCAAGCATGATATGTATTAAAATGAATAGGAAAATGTCAATAAATTCCATCTATCCTAATTTGTGGGCCTCAACATCAAGTCTATTACAAGGTTTGACTGTCCTGCAGCAGCGTGTCCACCGGATAAAGTTTAGGAATGTTTGCAAAGTCAGAAGTGACTGGTAGAGCCTGCATTGGTCTGGAGCAGAACATTATCGATAGTGCTGTCAAGTGAATAGAAAAAGCGTTTCCTTGCTCGTGTTCACATAGTGGGCCAACACTTCAAGCAATTTTACTGCAGGCAGTTGAAAAATGGACAACTGAATGAAATGTCAGCCACAGTGTCAGAAATGTGAACAAAATGTGTTTTTACGCATTATGTTAATTAAGCAATCATATTGCATTGGACAAAAAAGTGATATTTTGCTGGTTGTGCTTTCCCCAGGTAGTGCAGAAACAAACTTTGGGTGAGGTGGGAAACTAAATGGTCATTTGATGGCAAGTTGTGTCAGGAATACTTATACCAAAAATTATCATAATCTGGTAATAGGTTTTCAAGTTACAGTCAAAAATGTCGGGGATGTTTTTTTTGGGACACAGTGTAAATAGGTCTCCATTAATTTTCCCTAGTTGTCCATCTCTGACGTCATCAGTACCACTATGAATACAGGATTATATTACCCAGACTGATTGTGAAAACTCGATGTCAGATGGAAACATGGCAGCTATTCTTGAAACTCGGTGGCAGCATTTGCCAAAAGCACGACGTTACAACGGTGGAAAATGCGCCATACTAAGTGCCATCCATTTGCTGGAGCGGCGAAATTTCTGCCATTTAAAAAATTGCTACACCCAAGGAAATTCCACCGCTATGCTGCGTGATAAATTGCTGTGAGTCTTGTGAGTTGTGTGCTTGCCATTTGAGACGATCGATCCGTCGATTGCCTAAACTGACCGCATTATTGGCGAGCTAAATCTTTTGCAAAAGAATTAAAAAAGGAAAACAGTTGAAAGGAAAAAAAGTAAGGAAAGGGTAGCGTGTTGCAACTTGGCCAGCAGTTGCATCCTGGTGCTAAGGGGGGTGGACGCACCTGATCTTAGCGTTTACACTCTATGATGATACCGTATGTCCCTATCATAATTGATCGCCTACTCTGAGCGGCGCAATCGATTTTTCAATCACCTCTCATTTTTAAATGGCAAGCCTAGCAGACAGCCCTTGCAACATTTCCGCCACTCCAGCAACTATGCAGGTTCCACCATACCGCAATTTCCGCCGTCATTAAGCGGCAAACTGATTGCCAGTTAGGCTACATGTAGAAAAATTGCTGCAGTAAGTGCTACAACAAACGCTAGCGTATAAGCCTACTACAGATATTTAATTAAGTCTATTTGCAAACGTAGCATTTGAGTTTGGTGCGGAATTTCCGCCACTCCAGCAAATGGACGGCACATGCGGCGGAATTTCCGCCGTTCGAGATTTATTCTTGCCAAAAAGTACCAAAAAACAGTCAAAAACTACCAAACTTTTCGATTAGGGGTAAATTCAGATTTTCAGTATCGAAAACGTTGTCGGTATTTTTCGGTATTTAGTGCCACCTCTCGGAACTCTGCAGCAAAGCGTCACAGATTTTAGCAAGTATATTCCGTCAGTGAAGTATTGGTCTAGTGTTAACACGTGCGTGTTGAGGTGTCTTATAATATACCAGCAACGTTTGTTCTGCTCTTGAGCTTTAATCAGCAATTTTACTACTTTCAGTTCAATTACACAATTTTTGTAACAAAATAAAAAAATCAGGTCAAACGTCGCCTAAGCAACAGCTCCGCATAAAAATCGACATGAATCCACCCACCTCACATTCCTTGAACTTAAACTTGATTAGTTTGTCTAGTACAAAGCAGTGGTATAGTAGTGATGATTCGATATCAGGATTTCAATTTCGATACGATATCGATACGATATTTTGAAAATATCGCGATATCGATATCGATATTAGTAAAATAATAAGTATGTAAATCTTGTACAAGCACAAGAACAAGACGTAAACGCTCAGCAAGGCAATTTGCTTTACGTATACTAAATTGTGTCAGTGAACTTCAAAAAAATTAACTAAATACTGTCATAAGTGTCGTTAAATTATGACACTATAGTTAGTTTGCTTCAGTTAATTTGTCGTTTTGTCCGTTTATTCTCGTTATTTTGGTAATGCAGTGATCAAAATATAAACTTTTGGCGTAATATATCGCGATATATCGAAAAATTCGATATTTTTACGACGATACGATACGATACGATATATCGATATTTTCGATAGGCCCTATATCGAATCATCACTACTGTCTAGGGAATATAAACTTTAAAAAGCGTCCTGAGGTGATGGTCTGATTGCTTTTTAAAATGTGAAAATATTTAAAAGTGGTTTAAGTCCATAATATTTAGTCATTTTTGGACTTAGTTCACATTTCGTTGGACCCTTCAAAAAAATCTCAGCAGCCAAACATCGGATCCACTTCCTGTCTGGTTCTAGCTGGGGTATACTATAGTAGGCGGATGGTTACGTCACACACGTGACTGATAACGTCACGTGACCCCAAAAGGTCAAATTCGTGACCGCATTATCTTTGAGGTGATCAGTGTTTGAATTGCCGTGGGGTTGGGGGAGTTGAACCCCCAACTGTTTTTTCAACCCCCCTAACACACTGTCAAATTATGTTCTGGGGGCTACTATATAGCCCACATGATTTACGTCATAATTTTGGTCGGGCTCCGACAGTCGAAAAGTTCAACCCCCCGGCTAATTTTTCCCAATTCAAACATTGGAGGTGATCTCATATCTACATTGACCTATCAATAGGGAAGCAAGTGCTCCAACTCACCCACAACATGCGTTTGTCTTTCTTCGTGTCCTCCACGGTCTGGATAGCCCACATCACCTCAAAGGACCGCCGCTCTCGGGGCTCCATCTGGCGCTGCGTCGCAATCGCTCATTATATCCGTCATTGGCTCCAACTAAGTGCCTTCGCTGTTAAACGAGCTTTTTCAACTTTGTGCTAGCCGTCGCGAGCCGCTTGCCTACTGGCTTGTTGTGCTAATTAATAGTGTAATAAAATTTCATGTAGGCTTAGCTATAAGATTGCAATCTCGAGATCCCGGGATCCCGGCCGTTTTCGCAAATCCTGAATCCCGAAATTGCCGGCGTCTCAATCCCGGAATTTCGGGATTACAAAAATTAGTTGAAATTGTACTTTTTGCGCGTTATCATAAATTATATAAATGGAAATTATAGTCGTCTGGTGAATAAAATATTTTATGTACGCTAGAGTCCTACTTTTTATTGTGCACTTTAATTTGTATTTTGACAGTCACTGGCACTCGCTACAGTTCGAATAATACATTCCATAGGGGCCTATAGGCCTACTACATGTCATGCGTGAAATGAGTCAATTGGGGATATCAAAATGACGACAAATCTGTAAGCCTAATCCCGAAACGGGATCCCGGGATTACAAATTTCTGAACCCCGGTTCCCGGGATTGAATTCTCAATCTTGGGATTGCAATCACTACCGACCGCAATGAGGGGCCACTCCATGAATGTATGCATGGAGTGATAAAAAGCGGCGCGTCGTGTTCTTCGTAATGCAAGGAAGCTAACTAGTGAATCAGAGCTCGAGCCTCGAGAGCCAAATGGAGCACAGATGGTCGCATAGGATTGCCGTGCAAACACGGTGAAAATATTAGACCCTAGTGTCGATCCCGAAACGTCGATACTGCCCCCATGCGATAGATGGGGCGACTAAAATCACGAGACCTGACATCGCGAGAATGGACAACGTGGCACCAAATAGCAAGGGTGGACATCGCGAGACTTGTTTTTACGCGCGAAAGCAGCTACTGCTTTCAGAGCGTCTTAGCCATCGCAATTCTGTCCGTCCGTCTGTCGATCCTTCTGTCCGTCCGTCTGTCACACGGGTGGATCAGGCAAAAACGGTTCAAGCTAGGATAACCAAATTTCCACCGTCGGCTGCCTGGAAGATTCTAGTTTCAGAAATTGTAAAGCTTTTTCATAAATTCGAAAGGGGTCACTTCGAACGAGGGCGCTATAAATGAGAGGGGGTGGGTAAAATTTGCGATTTTTGGCTAATAAGTCGCTGTAGGCCTATCTCAGTAACGGTGCGAGATATGGCCTAGGTTACTATTAATCACTAATAGGAAGTCGTACACTGGCTCTTGATTGGCTCTAATTCAATGACCTTGAATAACCTTGAACGCCAAAATGGGAGGTTTATGGATTTTTTGTCGATTTCAGACTGCGAGACACATTGCAAGAGCGAATTGCGCCGAAATCAGTTGAGATAGACATGGACAAGCTGCGTATGTAATTTTAAGCATTAAACGTAGATTTCAACGGTCCAAGTCTCGATTTTCTAGGTTCAAGGAAAGATGCGCACAAGGGCATCAAAGAGCGGTACCCAAGTAAAAGTCGCGACGAAATGGCTGGAGATAGACTGACAGTTTGCGAACAGGAACTGCTATAAACTTTCGCGCGTCCCGTGAGCATTAGCTCAAATTTCTTGTATTGTTTAAGTATCTTATTGTAGCGTTTTAGTGTTTTACGATGTTTCTGACAACGCGAAGTAAGGCTAAATGCGCATAAAATAAACTTCAATTCCACTTAACCCGTAGTCAGTTAAACATTCAATAAACTTTAGGCCTAACACGCGTGTACACGGTGTTTCATAAAACTGCCATATTTTGTTCCAATATTTTAAATTAGTATTTCTTCAGCTACAACTGGTAAAAATGTTGTATAAATTGATAATCATTTAAGTGAATTATGCGAAAAACAAAAAGAGGCCCTTTTTATGAAACACCTTGTAGTTACGAAAATAACGTCAGAAAGAACATCAAAATCAGCCAGTTTAACATCGAATAAACTGTGACACGCGTTTAGCTAAGAAAATATCAGCAAAATATTGGTCGGACTGACAATACTCAGTACTGTTTATGCTCGCTGTTGAAGAGACTTTTTGCTCAACTTCTGATCAGGTACAACATTGTCATGTCTCGCGATTTCAGCGCCTCTTGATAGATGTATGACAGGGTGGGCCAAAAAGTAAGCTATTGTACTTTTTCCATATTTTTGCTAAGTATTGACCAATTTTTTCATTTTTTTCACCTCTAGACTCCGGAAAAAATTTGCTACTCAGTGACATGCAAACCACATTTATTATGTCACTACACTACCTTGTAAAATACAAATATCCAAAAACGTACAATATCTACAGATGGTAATAAGGTCGAGTGGTGAATTTTTATAGTATTTAAGTAAAATGTTAATTATAAGTTATAATAAGTGTCAAAAAGTTTAGGGGTAGCTACGGGGTAAGTTTTCATGTTTCAAAAAATAGTGCACAACTTGTAGGGCCGCACAATTGAAATACATTGCTCTGTATGCTCATGTAGTTAACTGAGCAAGATTGCAGCCATCAACCAACATTATTGCACATTAAAAATTACTGCACAGTAAAATCGCTAAAATTATTTGAAAAAAATGTTTATCATATTCACCAACGTTTTTTGACACTTACTATAATTCATATTTTGACATTTAAGTTAAATACCTCAAAAATTTACCATTAGATTTTCTGTCCATCTGTAAATATTGTGTGTTTTTAAATATTGATATTTTACAAGGTAATGTAGCGACATAATAAGTGTAGTGTGCATGCCACTGAGTAGAGAAATTTTGCAAAGTCCACTGGTAAAAATTGTGAAAATTGATCAATATTTAGCGAAGATATGGACAAAATACAATAGCTTACTTGCGTTGGTCTTTGTACACTGTGTCTCAATAAAAAAACGTGTCACGTTTATTTTTTGAATAACAATGGCCGATTTTTATAATTTATGGCACACAACATCAAGAAAAAACCTTAAGTAAATGACTGTAGTTTAGCTCACCTAACCTTTTAAGTGTTTTACACTACCTTGTGAAATGCAGAAGTTGTAGTTTGGCCGTTTACAACAATGAATTCATACTGTGGAGGGCATGCGTCGGCTGAGAAAATCACCAAAACCACAAAATCATTGAAAAACTGTCACATATTCAACATTAATCGCATTCATTTTAAGATCGTACGTCGGCGAACTGAAATGACGCATCAATAGCGAGTGAGCCGCTCTGGGTCGCGCGTTATTGGACGTGCTGTTAGCGAGTCTCGTCAACGTCCACTGCTTGCGTTCGTGCTGTTAAACAACATTTTGAGCGCATGCAGTAATAAAAATGTGACGTGACACGTGTAAGGTTTTGAGAGATAATAACTGTTACTACTGCTTGTCGTTATTTAACTGATCATTTCTGAGCTGATGCATTCATGCCGATGCCGTATATAAATTCATTGTTGTAAACGGCCAAATTACGACTTTTGGATTTCACAAGGTAGTGAAGCAACAATGTTAAGGTAAGGCGGGCTAAAATAAAATTATTTACGTAAAGTTTTTTTTGTGATGTTGCGTGCCAAAAATTATCACAGAGTTATTTGAAAAATAAACGTGGCACGTTTTTTTATTGAGACACAGTGTAGATGTTTGTCACTTGTGGCATCCGAAAAAGACATCCTGAACGGCGTCAAAAATGACGCCATCGTCGCTTAACTACTGCTTCTTGAAGTCTTAAAAATTGATACCCCTCACCCATCACGCTTCGAGCGTAGTTCTTAATGAACGTGGACGCCTGGCTGCGTGCAGCCGCCAGTCACTGAACATGGCCTGTTCAGTTCGTTGAATGACCAACGACATCTCGATTGTCACAGGCTCAACCAACATGGAGTCAATGGATAATTGGCGGATAAAAGTGCAAAATATCTCCCGATACGATGTAAGTGTGCACGATCAATTTCTTCGACAGAATGTCGTTTCACATTTCGCTTATTTGTGCGTTAGGAGTATTTGGAACAAAAAGTTGCCATTTTCGGACAACAAGTCAAGCTGCAATTACCGACAAAAAAGACTGTGGGTACTCAAAACTTTAATTTTATTGCCCAATTCTCAAAAATGGGACATTTTTAGTTTCAACCCCAAATTATTATAGATGTTTAAAAAATTATAAATTCCGACAAGGTTTGATGTGAGTTAAACTTTAAAATAAACATTTGCAAAAATGTTTTATTCTACACATAACCACGCCTTATATTTCAACGTTGTGTTTCAATATTTTGTACGTTTTCATCTAACCTCTATCGCAAAAATGTTGCTAGCGTCCGATTTTGCTAACTTAATGTCCGCTAGTCTACAAATTACGCGTAGGCTTGCGAGATAAGATAATACATTAAAGATTTTACATGCGTTTGCTAAACTAATATAAAAATTACCTTATTGTAAAAACAAGAAATTTGAGCTAATGCTCACGAGACGCGAGAAAGCCTATAGCAATTCCGGTTTAGTAGTTTAGCTGAAAATTGGGGTGTTCACGCTAAGTTAATATACAAATACCAAATTCTCTATCTGGATCGCATAACGATAGTAACGTGGCGCCACCTTGTGAATGATATAAACTTGTGTCGCAACCCAAAAT
>Ga0209367_1006785_pt1 | contig 15810 bp, 4 predicted proteins | sample WorMetLIZISLAND2_FD_187412 | JGI IMG/M metagenome (GOLD analysis project Ga0209367, IMG submission 187412) | Marine gutless worms symbiont microbial communities from Max Planck institute for Marine Microbiology, Germany - Olavius geniculatus... ... | reverse complement strand
TTGTTCACAGTAAATGAGATATCACTCAGAGAACACGTGGAATCAACACGATGATACACAGTGGGCATACACCCATTATCGTCGGTGCAAACAGAAGCAAAGTAGTGATTGAGTAAGTTGGCTTTAGCGGCATTGTCAGATACAAGTTTCCCATGGTCATCGTAAAGAGGGCTAATACCGGATTTGCTAGTTAATCTCCGGTTTACATAGCGATAGAATGTTCCTAAATTATCTGCATTTACGACTTTAAGTTCTTGCGCTATTTCAGAGGCATGTAGCAGGTGCCTGACCTTGTGGCAACTTTCACGGTAACGAGTTCTAAAAAAATGACTTCCAGGTTGTATTTTACATTTTTTCCAAAGACGACGTTTTTTACGTAGCTCTTTGCAAATAACCCGTGGATATTTACGCTTAGCAGTTTTTTTGAGGGATCTAGCACCCAGGCAACGCTGGGATACGGTAGCATCAATAGTCTGCTTTAGAATGTCGCATAAGCTAGATTCATGTTCATTTTGCTGTCTTCCAAGCATTTGTGCGTATGTTTTTTTATATCAGCTGTTTCTGCGTGATAGTTTTGTCAGAAACCATGTTTTGTTTAATAATTGGTGATTGTTTCATGTTTAGAGCAGCAATGAAAATGGCCAACATAGATGCCGTTCTAGACTTCACGTTCACTAACCCAAAGGATCAGTCTGGTGTAAGAACTTAGAGTTACTTACTATTTTTTTACCTGGCCATGCCCCATCAGGAGCATAGGCTGGTGCTTATCTCCCATACTCCCGTTTAGCCCATAGGTGGATAAACCACTCAAGTCCGTGACGCATGGCCAGTGCGGTTACCTTCCCAGCCACGCAGCATCACCGCCGTTTGACCGGTACCAAATTATACTGCTTGGTGACAGAGGCACATGTGTGTGAACAACTTGCCTGAGGTCGTTACCCGGCAGTGTCCTGGTGCGGAGTCGAACCTGCGCCCCTGAGTGACCTCAGACGTTATTTTGCCGCTATTCATTCTTACAGTGTGAAAATGGTTGCAGATAGGTGCAGACTTGCTGCATATCATAACAAGCACTGGTGACATGCTATTTAGATTTGTCAACATCAATGACCTTGAACCCCCAAAAGAGGGTTTTTAAAAAAAATTTGCAATTTTTGGCTGCAGCGCACATTTCAACCGTGAATTTTGACGAAATGGTTAAAGATAGACCAAGACAGCCTGCATGTGTAATTTTCAGAATTGAACGTAGATTTTAGCTGTCCAAGTGCCGACCCTCTGGGTTCAAGGAGGCCTGCGCTGTCGGGCATCAAAGATGGCTACCTCCCTAAAAAGTGGTTATTGTACCGCTTTATCTTGAAAAAGTTGCAGATGGATGCAGACATTCTGTTTATCATAACAAGCACTAGTGACGAGCTTTTTAATGGTGTGTTGAATGACCTTGAACTTCCAAAATAAGGAGTTTTAGTGATTTTTGGCAATTTTCGGCTGTGGTGCACATTTCACAAGTGAATTGCGCAGACATGGCTGGAGATAGACCTGGACAACCTGCAAACAGGAACTACTAAGGCTGTCGTGTGTCTCATGAGCTTTGCTCAAATTACTTGTTTTAATTAGAAATTGTATTGTGTTTATTTTTTTTTCTTCACTAATTTCTTAATATAAAGCGTTTTTTTTGTTAGAGACACTGACATGTTAGTTTTTTGCTGTTTTTACTAATTTTGTAATTTCAAGCTTTATTATCACGGTTGGTGGTAATGTAATGTTTAATAAAACTTTTATTCATAATTTTAATGAAGAGATTTGAGATCTGCTGCATTTTGCTTTCTTTTGTGATTAGATCTAGGTATTTTTCTTTAGCTATGGTTAGTTGAAAGGTGGGGGTTTGGCTTAGTTGTACACATTATTGGTCTCATCAACGAAGTTAATTAACACCGGGCCTGGTTAGTACTTGGATGGGTGACTGTTGACAGACATGTAAACGATTTCATTATGTAAACTTAGCCTGTCCAATGGCCATTCCTCCATACGGTAGGCACAGTGAGTACCAGCAGAAGTTTTTGGGAGTGTAAACAGGCATGCTACGTGATGCACTATCCCTGTGTTCATGGTCTTGCAGTGTAAACTGGTGTCTGACTGAGGGCTAAGAAAACAGAGATGAGCGCTGTTCCTGGGCTTTTTGGCTTGGGATTTTCTTTCGCGGTCAGTTGTGGTCTTGTTGTGGAATTTACAGAAGCTGCTCATGTCATCGCATGACCTGCTGTATTTTGCTGACATCTGTGCTGGTCCGGGAGGCTTCAGTGAATATGTGCTCTGGCGTAAAGGCTGTGATGCCAAGGGATTCGGGTTCACACTGAAGGGACCGAATGACTTTAAGCTGGAGGATTTCTTCGCTGCACCATGCGAGCTGTTTGAGCCTCACTATGGTATAAGTTATTGTACGCAACCGTCTCAGGCCTGTCTGCATTTTTGTTCTGCTGCGTATATGCAGTTTTTGGCATAGCTAATGATCCCTTGGCATCGCAGCCTTTAGTTAATGATGGTAGCTGACTGTTCTATCTGTGTCTGATTTTGTATTTATTTCTTAGTATTTACGTATTTCTTTGTTTCCTTACGTATTTACATATTTCTTTGTATTTGTTCCACTTGTGTAATTGATACTAATAGTCCTTGAGCATGAGAAATCTTAGAATGTTAGTGTAATGTCAGATAGGGAATTTAGTGTGTAAAAATAACACTTCAACAATTTTTGAAGATGAGCTGAGTGATAGTTTTGTATATCGGCTGTGCAGGTAAAGGTGGTGCAGAGGGTGATGGTGACATTTATAACCCCGAGAATTTGGTAGAATTTCAGCGTTTTGTGCTTGAAAATACCAACCAACGAGATCCCGGTGTGCACTTTGTCATGGCTGATGGCGTGAGTTTGCATGCAATGCTTTCTACTGCATCTAACAGAATAAGTTGTTTCTTTATCTTTCTGTTTCTTTATCGTAAAGGTTGAACTTACTGTTATTATTATTGTATGTTTATATGGATTCTGCCTGGAAAGGCTATCCCCAAAATGATCTATACTGTGTCGGGTGGGACGTTAAACCCTACTCACTCACTCACTCACTCACTTTGTTTATCTCCATACGTTTCATTTTATATTGTGTAAGTTAAATTTGAATTGTTTTGCATTTGCATCATTTTATACAATACATGAAGCTGCATCTTACATGTTAAGCTAATCTTAATTCTACATAATAGTCTAAAGAATTTGTTTCTCTGAATAATTTGATTTGTTTTATCAAAGAAATGTTTAATTTGATTTGAATTTAAACTGCTGCTTGCTTTCTCCACAACTGGGATTATTTGTACATTATACCATGACACTGTATATTAGTGATCTGTCCGTGTAAAAAGTGTATACATATCTCACTAACTGTGCTGTGTTTCTTGACTCATCAATGAACGATTATTTGTAATTAATTTTAAACAATTTGTGTGAAGGGGTTTTCAGTTGACGGTCAAGAAAATATCCAAGAAATATTGTCCAAGAGATTATATCTTTGTCAGTTTTTGTGTGCACTTATGGTGTTGAAGACAGGTCAGATTTATTACGTTAATGTTTGCTGTTTCTTAATGTCACATTAAGTAATATTGTTATTGTCTTGATGCTGCATTTGTGCTAGAATTTGCTGTTGATTCTGAAGTTGATTCTTCCAAATTCTTAACCTCAAATTATATTTCGTTTGATACTTTAACGTCCTTTCACACTAAATTGTCCCAAACTATCATGTCAAACTAATTGAAAATGTTGCATCCACTAATTGCTATTTTTGTCTGTTTTTCACGTTTTTGGTGCATTTGGTTACATTACAGGGACAGTCTTGACTCTTTTTAACTTTTGAACAGTTATTATTTACATCTCAATTGATAAAAAGGAGATTTTATACTCAAATGGTCAAATTTTGTAGCAGTAAAACCCCAGTGGATGAGTGTCCTTGTAGTGACTACTATGCCATAGTGGATATGGCAGTATATACCTTGTCACAAAATACGTGGATGCGATTGATCCAAATCATGTCATGTGATGTTTGCTAAAATGCAGTAGTGTTTAGCTAGCTGGGCATTCAAAACTCACTAGTGCCCAGCTGCCATTACATCGTTTATGACTAGTGAAAATTGTTTTCCCTGAGTTGGGAAAGGTTGGCCAGTAAAATTTTACATTTCCCAGCTTTGGGACAGCAGTTTTCACTAATGACCTCGCATCACTAGTCAGTCACTGTTGTATATTAGTGTTTACTGTGCTGTGCAGGCGGTCACTTTGTATGCAAGTTGTTTGATGTATTCACGCGATTCAGTGTTGGTCTGGTCTATCTCATGTATCGGGCTTTTGAATGTGTTGCATTGTTCAAGCCAGTCACCAGTCGACCGGCAAATTCAGAGCGGTAAACAGTTCATATGCATTGCTATATGTTTTGCTAAAAGATTTATGTATTATGTTACTTGTTTCTGATATGGGTTTTTATGTTCTTTATAACATTTCTTTGAATGTGCTGCTTGTACATTAAACTTAGTGTTTGTTTATAGGTATATTATATGTCAGGGTAAACGATCGGATTCAGAGCCGATACAGCAGTACTTGTTTTGGCTGAACGAGCGTATGTGTCAGATATGGCCTGGCGCCAGTTTTTCAAATACAGACATTCAGGAAGTTGTGCCGTACCATATTCTCAGACAAGACGATGCGTTCTTTTCGTACGTCTGTGATTCCAACGTGAAGTATGCTACTTTTGCTACACCCTGCTTTTCTTCATTGCTAGTGAATGTATTGACTGAATTAAGTTAGCACTTACTTGTCTTTTTCTGTCTTTTCACTTGCAAAAGTACGTAAGCGTAAACATAAAGTCCTTCCCGAGCCTTACAGCCCATAGGGCGGTGCTGATCTCCGTTTCCTAAGGCCCTCAGCCAGACACCAGTTTTTACACTGCTGAGACCATGGATATGGGGCCAGTGTATCGCACGGTGCGCCTGTTTTCGTCCCAGCGGTGAAGCCGGTACCAAATTATACTGCTTGGTGACAGAGGCACATGTGTGTGAACAACTTGCCTAAGGTCGTTACCCAGCAGTGTCGCGGTGCGGAGTCGAACCTGCGCCTCTGAGTTACCTCAGGATTACAAGTCCGACACGTTACCGTTAGACTACCGAGCCACAAAAAATAAATAAATTGCACTTGCAAAAGTGCAGAAAAATAAAAGCATTAACAACCATAGATAGTACAGACGTACAGAAGATAAATTGCGAAACACGTAGCAAATTTTTTTGACACTGAAAGATGGCTTTTTTTGGCCAAGTGCAGTTTTACTTCAGTTTTGTAAATATGATGAAAGTACTCTAGGAAATTTCTAGGAATGATGATTTTTTGCAAATGATGCACTTTATTATTGAGCGTAGTGCATTCAAAATGTACGGTATGATGTATTTATTGGAAATAATAATGAGTTTTGAATAACGGAGATTTAAATACTTGTACCATATTATCGGATTACAGATGTCTGTTGTTTGTATCATTCATTACTGGCAGGTTTGGTGAGCAGCAGATTATTGGGCTTGTCAAAATACAGGCTTTTGCACGGAACACGTAAGCAGTATATGCGTAAATTTTCGTTTGCTTATGTTACAGTTAATATCGAATTTAAAAGTAAGTAGTCATGCATGTGTGATAGTTGGTAGGACTCCTCATCTCGGTTCGTCGACTTGTCTTGTTCTTTCCTGATGTGTATTGGATGTGACTACTTACTGTTCACCGCAGCGACAACTGGCAGACAGTTGTTCCAATGAAGGCAGCAGCAATTGCTGAAATGTCAACAATCTGTGTCATAATGATAGGGTGTATTTCGATGGATTTGTATAACTTATTAAGTTACATTTCAGTTTATGAGTATTTAAAGTCAAGTTTACTAATGTTTTGTTGATTTATTTATTGATTCGCTATGGTTTGTATCACATTATTATCTGGACCTGAGGTTGGAGCACTGTTGGAATTCAGCAGATTGATTTATTTTTATCCTAGTTGTGTTTTTTACGTAAAATAATCAAAATCGAAATAGACCTTTACCATTTTTAAACTTTCACTGTGAAAAGGTTGCAGATATTTGAATAATGGTGCTTTATGTTGTAGAGAGCTGTACGAACGTCGCCAAGCAGAAGTGAGAAAAGCATGCCTAGAAAAGTGGCGTGTAAGTGTTCAATATTGATTTTGAAAAAAAAATTGGTGATGAGTAAACAAAAATGACATTTATTTCAGTTGTGCATTATGTAAAGGGTTACTTTTTTCTGGACACAGTGTACAATTATGTCGCAGTGTTGCAAACAGGGCAAACCTTTGCCTTGAAAATGATGTGTTTGTTAACTAACTGCTTTGTAATGCTTTACTTTCATCACAGTTTAATATTTTTTTAATTGATATGGTTTACCTGTGCATTAACTGGATACCAGTTAGTGTACAATGGATTAGAAGTGATGAAGTGTAACAATTGCTGATGATTTTTGCAGATTCCTGATGAACTTCGAACAGCTCCCGACAAAACGGAAAAGCCACTTACACGGTTTCAGAGCCTGGTGAAGGTTCATTACAAAAGTTTTCAAGCATGCTGAAATTGTAGTTTTTTTTGCCAAAAATAACTACAGGGTGGGCCAAAAAAATGTGGCACTTTACTTTTGTCCATATCTTCGCCAATTATTGATTGATTTCTAAAATTGTTTCACTTGTACACTCTGCGGACAATTTGCAATAACGTGATTGTTACATATCCCACCACACCATACATGCATCTCTACATTACCTTGTGAAATATCAATGAAATATGCATATAATTATAACAACAATAAAAATGAACATTTTAGTAAAATTGAAAAAAAACACTTCAGACCAACATTACAGTGAATGGTCTGTATGACACTAAGCTCTGCGTGTCTAACGCAGTCATGTGTCATATGCGGATCATTCATCGCAATGTTGGTTTGAAGTGTTTTTTTCATTTACCTACATTTTTGTTATTATCGTTAGTTTTTGCTTACATTTATATTTCGCAAGGTAGTGTAGAAATGCATTTACTGTGTGGTGGAATATATAATAATCACTTTATTGCAAATTGTCCGCAGAGTGTGCCAGTCGAAGAATTTTGAAAATCGGTCAATGATTGGCAAAGATATGTACAAAAGTAAAATGCCACGTTTTTATGGCCCGCTGTGTATAGTTCAAAATCAGCATTTGTATAGACCGAAATTGGCTACTGCATGATTCCAGTTTTCATCATTGCCAATTGACACACTGTAGGAAAATGCGCATCTTTTGTTCAATTCGAGTTCATGTCTGTCATTTTAAGTACACTTATACATTCTACTAGTTGATGTTACAGTTATTTGCCTGTTTTGCAGTGCTTTCAAAGTACATTCAGCTGTCGGGCTTTCACTGTCGGGGGGTTTAAATACCTGGACAATCTGCATTATTCATCATATAGTGGCAGAAGTTTCAGATGTGACGTACAAAACGGCACTGTTCAACAGATATTTTTTTCTCAGCACAGTAGACATGCTGTACGAAATTGCACTAAGTAAGTTCACTGTTGACATTGACATTGACATTGACCCAGTGGGTGTCAGAGGGGATGTGGAAATTTGCAATATAATACAACAAAATTTAGAGTGAAAAAATGCTTATGGCAATGCAATTACTTTACAGTTAGTAGTGGCAAAAAGGAAAACAAATGAGATTTCATGAAGACGCCCTGTGATAGAAATCAGTTAAGACTGAACTCCAGTGGGAAACTGGTTAATGCAGGTCTAGCAGCAAAATGACCATGATAATGATGTGCATGTGTTTTTGTATTAATTATTAATTGGAAATTCTGTTTCTTAACGTGCATTATTTCTTAAAATTTCTAAAAGTTGTTTTGTGATGCAATTCTTATTTAATATTTAGGATAGCATCGCAGATTTTCAGGCTGAACCAGTTCAGCTGTCATCAAAGGTGCTTCATGAGAAGATCAAAAGTGTGTTTGACTATCGTTGCCTGATCTCTGGTGCAGAACATCAATTCTATGTCATCAGCCTCGGGGTAAACAACTGTTGATATTTACTACATTGTTTCATTTTTGTTAATTTTTTTACAGTATTTACTTGTACTATAAATTTTGTGTGGTAGCATAGTTAAATGAAGATCGTGCATGGCACAGCCTTAATAACTCATTATACATGTACAATTGGGTAATTGTTTAGCTGCAACATTTTTACCTAGAAGTTTATGTGCTTGTGGCAGTTCTACTGATATGGAATAAGGAGTTGCAGCTTTAGTGCAATCAATTAAAAGTTACAGCATTAGGCTGCGTTCACATAGACACGAGTACGAGTACGTGTCCGGGTTTCCGTTTGTGGCCCGTAGAAGCTTCACTCATACGAGTGGAGCATTCAAGGTGACTTGTACAAACACACAACTGAATGCATGTTGGCCATATTGAATACAAGAAATTTGAGCTAATGCTCATGAGATGCGCGAAAGCCTATAACAGTTTCAGTTCAGTAGTTTAGCTAAAAATTGGGGTGTTCACGCTAAGTTAATATACAAATACCAAATTCTCTATCTGGATCGCATAGGCCTAACGATAGTTCAACTGTGCCACCTTGTGAATGATATAGACTTGTGTCGCAGCCCAAAATCGCCAAAAAATCCAAAAAACCCTTATTTTGGCGTTCAAGGTCATCCGAGGTCATTGAATTCAACGCCAATCGAGAGCCAGTGTACGACTTCCTATTAGTGATTAATAGTAACTTAGGCCCTATCTCATACCATTATTGAGATACAGCAACTTTTTGGCCAAAAATTGCAAATTTTGCCCACCCCCTCTCATTTAGCGCCCTCGTTCGGGGTGACCCCCTTTGAAGCTATGGAAAAGCTTTACGGTTCCTGAAACTAGAGTCTTCCAAGCAGCCGACGGTGAAAACTTGGTGATTCTAGCTTGCACCGTTTTTGACTGATCCACCCGTGTGACAGACGGATGGATAGACAGACGGATGGACAGACGAACAGACAAAATTGTGATGGCTAAAACGCGCTGAAAGCAGTAGCTGCTTTCGCACGTAAAAATTGAATCGATGAAATGCTTCAGCATTAAAACAACAATATTCCGCTACAAAGTTACTATTTTTACAAACCGCACATCTCTAACGATGAACATTTCTACAATGACGTCAGTTCTGACATCAAATGTGTGCCACGATTTTTCTTAATTATATTAATGCTATTCACAAGTAGTTTACTTTCTGCGAGTTGGATAAAAACACGACCTGCACAGAAACTACTCATACGGGTGAAATTTACAGGTAACCAGTTATGTATATGAACGGCCGCCATTAAAATACATGCAAACTCGTGTTTGCCGGAACTCGTATACAGGAACCTGTACAGGGCCAGACTCGTACTTGTGTTTATGTGAACGTAGCCTGAAAGGGTGTGTATAGCTTTTTGTGAAAATCCATCTAAGTGCTTATGAGTGTTACTTGCCATATGGGATTGCAGAGGAGTGTTACCTGTCACCTGATGCAGGTGAATGTGCCCCGCCTTAACTCCACCCAGCCAATCCGGTTGGTCGATCCACCCCTCGTCCTCCAATATACAGCATTCTGACATTGATGACTGTCTGGAGCATATGAGGGAAGATTATTAGAACTGTTATTATTGTTAGTTACATATGCACACTTTGGATTGGCAGTTCTTACAAATTTCGAGGTCATGGTAGCTTGGTAGTTTAATGGTTAGGACATTGGATGTATGCGATCATGAAATCATTAGTTTGACTCCCCGTTGGGTCGCTATCGAGTGATTACTACTTGGATGGATCACTGATGCAGCAAAGTAAACTATCTAAGTATATAACCAAACTAACACTAAGTTCACCTCAGCTTTTTGTCTGTCTTATGAGAGAAGATTATTAGAACTGCCATTATTGTTAGTTACATATGCACACTTTGGATTGGCAGTTCTTAAAAATTTAAAGGTTAAACTTTTTTTTCATTATTATGTGTACGTGCATTTTGCCTGCAAAGGCCATCCCTGAAATGACCTATACTGTGTCAGGTGGGACGTAAAACCCTACTCACTTACTCACTCACTTGGCTGGTCGATTCAGTTACCCTGGAGTGATGAAAAGCTGAGTTGACCTTTGTGGTTGCTTATATATTTGTCCTCCAATAGACAGCATTCTGAAATTAATGACTCTCTGGAGGATAACAGGGAAGATTATTAGAACTACCATTATTGTTAATTACATATGCACACGTATAATGGAGTTCTTACAGTTTTCGGTTTAGCTTTTTTTGTGTTCTGCATCTGTGAAGGTTAAACTTACTGTTTCATTATTATGTGTTTGTGTGCATTCTGCCTGGAAAGGTCGTCCCCGAATGACTTGTGTCAGATGGGACGCTAAACCCTACTCACTCACTCTCTCACTTCTTACTTATATACCAAGATGATTTACCTGTCCAGAGGCAGTCAACTGTCCTAGTAGTAACTACTTGATAGCGACCCAACTCAGAGTCGAACTAATGATCTCTTTATCATGAGTCCAATGCCCTAATCATGTCACCTTAGCTCAGTGCAGTGACTATATGTATCGCTGCAGTTAGTGAACTGTGCTGAATGTTAATTCTGATCATGGGTTGGTAGAGGTCGCATGTCTTCCAGTGGGATGGAAAGTCAGCTGCGAAATGGACGAAGGTAGATTTGAAACTGGAGCTGCCCAAGGACACTGTACTTGAAGTGGAATTTGTTCAGGAGCTTCGTGGAGAGGTAAACGCATTTTGTGCTGAGGTATGTTTGCAAAAAAAGCCTGAAGTCATTGGTTGTTAAACGGACAGGTTTTGCATGGTTTTTAACAGAACAGCCCATTTTCTAAAAGTACTTCATATTTGCAAAGTTCTTAGCACTGTATACGTATATTTAGTGTCTTTCCCACAAGACTCACCATAAACATAGACTACGTGAATGCGGGTTTGTGGGCACAATTTTGTACTGCCACGATGCCATTTTAATTTGTTCAAGGTTTTTTAAACAACTGCTTGTTCAAATGTGTTCATTATTTTAGTTCGTTTTATACTTTCGTGTTGCTTCTGTGCTATATATCGGTATATGCTGATAGAAGTTTGTTGTGTCTTTAATAAATCTGTTGGCCAGTCACTTAGGTTACTACGCGTTCGGCAAAACCCGGAAAGTAAACTTCTGAAAATTGTTGGGCAGAACTTCTGCAAATGAATGTTTTACCATTCGTGTTTATGACCTAGGCAGCAGGGTCATAGCACAGACACTATTACAGTGTTATTGCACTTCTTGTATTTTGCTTTGGTGGTCATCGGGAGGCTTTTCTGACAGTCCATTTTACCACATGTTTTCCACACAAGTTAGTGGCATTAGTTTTGGAGACTGGTATTGTGATTATTACTGTTATTCAGCCAGTTTTGTTGTGAATGTTGTTTGAAGTGTAACGTTCACTGTTGTGACAATAGGGCAAAGGTCAGAGACGAGTGATGGCAGTGCATGTGATTGATGCATTGTTCATCTGTGGTTCTGACGTCCGCCAGCTACATTACAATGAACGGTAGTTTTGCAGTCTACTTGTTATGACTGTACATCTCAGTTCGTTCTTATCAGTTGGTTGCTTATTCCAACGGATAAGTTCTCAGCCTATAATGCCCACTGTTTGAACCCTCCTGTGCCTAAAGAGGGGGGTTTTTTAAGAATTATTTTTTGTCTTGCACCAATACCACCGATATATTTTGTGTATCTGTTCCAAAGCATCAAAGACATTTTTTGACATATTACACACTACCTTACTCTTGACAGGTCAGGTTTTTAAGGTTCTGGAATATATTGGATAATACTGATAAATTAGCTCCCCAGTATTGCTGTTGATGCTGAAAATTATAACTAATGGCATTTTTCTTAGCTTTTTTATGTTAATTTGTTGTTTATCTGAATAGTTAATAAAATGTGTTTCTGCAATAAAAAGTACTTAAAATATATTTTAACTTTAGTCAAAAGACAAAAACAGTTAATTTTAACCTCATGCGCTAAATAAATTAATGCTTTACTTACTTACTTACTTACTTTTTTACAAAAAATTTATAGCAGACAGTTCTGATGTCCTCTTCTAAAATCCATTCAATTGATGTGTAAAATGCCGTAAAATTTGAGCAAATTGCAACTATTGGTGTCGAATCGAGGGGGTCGAATCGACTCCCTCTTAGGCTGGGAAGGCTGCCGAAAAAGCTTAGGCATAGAAGGGTTAATGCCTGGACCAGTGTCTGAAATAAATTGCCTGACTATTTGTTGACACTTTTGAACATGGTAGAATCATTTTCCTCTTTGACTTAACTTCTGCACTGCAACATGTCAAAAACTTTTTGTGTATGTGCACTGTATTAATTAATATATGGTGTGTTGTATGGTTGTACATTATATCGCAACCATTTATGTCATTTTGGAGTTAGCTGAAATGATTGAAATGGAGGCTTCCTGTATTTCTTTTACTATACTGCATGTTTGAAGTTTCATAAATTTTGTCTGTCCCGTTGGAGCAAGGGGAAGTATATGTTATATATGACATCAATTTTTGTTTAGTAATGCAATACACCGATTTTCTTGCTGTAGAAACAATTGTTGTCACAGTGAAGTATCAATAGAAGTATGTCATGATTTGATTTTGTTGCTAAGTTAGTGTGTTATATATCAAGTTTACTCTGATTTTGGGTTTAGAATAGAAAAGGCAAAGAAGTTTGTGAAAGCAATAACACGTCCAACAAGATCGGACCTGGCTCCGATTCGTGTCAAGGAGCCAGTCAGATTTGAGCAGGTCAAGACTATCTTTCCAAGGTTTGTGTTAATTGTTTATGTTGGGTCTATTGCGGATGGCCAGGCTGAGTTGACCTGAGCAGCTGATTACATACAGAGGTGAATGTCATTTGACTTTTTGAAATGTTGCAATTTGTAATTAAGCACCAGTGCATCACACTAATCTGTTCTGTATTTTTGCTTTATTTTATGTACGGTATGGTTTTATTCTTGAAGCCTATCCAATCTGTGCCTGTATCAGCAGTGACATAAATAACAGTGAAAAAATTTGTAGTTTACTACGTATTCTTTTTGTCAACCCCATTAATAGAAAATAGTTTACTTTGTTCCATACTTAATATTATTGGTTTTCCCATATTCGTGGTCATTATAGTGCTGATTAGTGTCCTATCTACATCAGTGAGACTGACAGTGTATTACAGTGTTATAGAAATGGATCAGTCTTTAGAGCTTTGCGGAAGCCAGAGCAGAATGAAGGTTCCAGGGTGTGGGGATGAATCTGTAATCCCATGTCGAGGTCACCAGTGATTAGATCTGTGTGTAATTTAGACAGCAGTTTACTTCATCCTAGAAACTGTGCCAGTTGTAAGTCAAGCCTTTGTCATCTGTCTGTAACGCATGTATTGTGGCTAAACTATACATTGTAGTAGGTTGGTGATATTGTGTCATTCAATAGGGCAATTACAAGTTGCTATAGGCTGTCAATAGTAACCACGTCTCTATCTGCAGTGATTTGGCTGCAATTTTGAATGCAAAGTTGCTGCCTGCACTGCAAATTACCATACTGAATCCTAGCGTTGATTGTAGCATTCAGTATAGCATGTGTACTCATTCTGGGAAATTGCTTTCTTTCTGCGACTGGAAGTTGGTTGCTAGCCTTCAGATATGGGCTCACCTTGGCAACAGTTGAGCTTCTTGTTATAAATCTGTATGCAATTAAATGTGGATGATGTGTGTGTGCAGTTTGCAGATGAAGACTATCAAAGGTTCCGGTCAGCTGCGGAAGCTGTGCTATTGCTGTCATGAGGAGGAAGAGCAGAGCCGATACATTGTGCCCACTGGTCTACTGTTCACACGAATAGTTAATGGTTAGCTGATGCATATGCTGGCTGCATGTGACTGTGAGGAGCCTAACAGTCTATCGTATCATAAATTCAGTCAAGAATCATCAGTAAACTAGAATAATTCAATTACCACTTTTATTTAATAATTTGCTTATGTTTTAGCGACCGCTGCTGACTTATTTCGAACAATTTCTGTTCATCTCTAGATGTTGCAGTGATAACCAGTTTGTGATAGATATGAAGAAGTTGGTAGGATCTTTCATCTTGATTCATCGACTTGATAATTTATTGCTATTTATTTTAGAAACCTGAGATGTATAGCAGGTCGAGCATGTTCAACATGATCGTTGACTGCTCTTTACTGCAATGATGAAAGCTAGTTGCTTCAAAAGCTATTTGTCTGTTTCATCTATGTAATGCAGTTATGTTATACTGTTTTATGCGCTACCCAGTAAAGCATTTGACATGCAAATACATCTGAAATGTATTTCTGTACAAGTTCCATATCGTCTTATGTTTCATTTTGAGGCGTTCCATGTGTGTTCTTGAATTTATTTTGTTTACAAGTTTTCAGCAGCAATTGCAGATTCAGAGGGTGGGTGAGATGTTCCATGCAGTGTTAGATGTGTGATACTGCTGATGGCATGCTGCTCGTTTGTTGCTGTTAATCTACAGATCCGTGGATGATGGCAATGAGTCGAAACCGTAACCGAAAATATTTCTTCAATACTGCCACTGGCGAATCTTTCTATGAGACGCCAGAGGATTCCATCTCGTCATATTTGTGAGTGTCTTCTGTTTTTTTACTCTTTGACCAATCGATACACCTTATCAGTTACCTGTATTTAACATCATGCTGTTGTGTAGAAGAACAACAACATTCTATGCCTTTACACTACTGCTGGGACTACAGTAAAGGGCATGTGTTCCATCAAAAAGTCATCTTCAAACAAATTTGAAAAGTTTACTTCTGCAAGAACTGACCTAAGTTGGAATAACTGTAGAAAAGTGTTATTTTAACTAATATTTTAACTAATTTAATGCAACAAAGCTTTCACGGTCAACATAACATAACGTCAATACAAGGTCACAACAACTAACGCTCTAACTAAACAACGGTAATAACTGTTGAGTGTCTTCTTTCAACAGACATTGCTCTATATGACAGTACAATCGCAGATTCTGCTACGACATACCGTTTAGTCACAATACATCCGTGACGTGCAGACAGACGGACGGGCGGACAGACAGCACATGTTCATTAATTAAACGTATTAACTGGCAGGATATAGAGACAACCAATCTGTACAAGTTACATACGGAGACTGCGTCGTTTAAATAGCATACAATGACAACTTCGCTGCTTAAGTTAGCTATATTTAAAATTTGCAGTCGTTTGTTCGTATAACGATAGCCTATATGCTAGCCTATTATTAATAATGCAAATCTTTTGCGTAATTAGTATTTCTACTTGAGAATCGAGGTGTTACGGACGGACAGACGGACGGACAAACGGCAAGGATATCAATAAGCTGAATCAGAGTCTAACATTGCGCATGCGCGCGGTGGGCGTGGCGCCGCAGGTCAGAGGTCAGCGTTTATAAACAGATCGCACGTGCAATCACTGGACGACAGTGCGCGGTTTGGCTGCAGCAAAGAAGATTACACGGTTACACCGCAGCGGTGGAAGAAAAATATATCAAAATTTTACAATAAAATGCTAATTTGGTTAGGCAAAACACTGGCTACCGAACAAAGCAACTTTTGAACGATATGGCCTGCCGAAATAAAAATAAACTAGGCCTACCGTACGGTATAGTCTATATATACCCGGTCCCCGACTGCCGGTATGCGCTACATAGG
>Ga0209367_1006784_pt1 | contig 15814 bp, 7 predicted proteins | sample WorMetLIZISLAND2_FD_187412 | JGI IMG/M metagenome (GOLD analysis project Ga0209367, IMG submission 187412) | Marine gutless worms symbiont microbial communities from Max Planck institute for Marine Microbiology, Germany - Olavius geniculatus... ... | reverse complement strand
GGGGGTGGAACTTGCGCCCTATTTCGACTCCGGATTTGGGGGAGAATAGAAGCCACTGTCTGTACGCGCCTTTAAGCTTGCACTGGCAGGCCTACAGCTCCATTCGACTGCCGTGTGGGTGGTCTGGTTGTGCAGAGCGGAGGATGTGTGTTTGTGTTCGAAACAGACATCGACACGATCAGTGTTTTGTTCCAACACAGCTTACCTCCCGGCAGTTATTGATGGAAAAGAGAGATGGTGTTTGCTGGATAGTGGTAGCCAGGTCACAATTGTTCCAACAGAAGTGGCGAAAGGCCATCCACTGATTCCATCAGAGAAGGTTTTGACTGCAGCAAATGGAACGGAGATCAGAATATCGGGTGAGACAACTCTGCCACTCATGCTGGGGGAAGCTGGGACTGCCGACCCCTTGTTTGGTTTCCGACTTTGTTGATGAGCTCGTGCTAGGCCTGCATTGGCTGGAAGAGAATAACTGTGTGGAATTTTAGCCGTCGCTATATTACAATCAAGAATACTACTTTCCAGTTATTCCCTCATTATAAAAAACTAGAAGCAGAAGAGAAGACGCCACGCAGCGCACGTCGCAGGGCGTCGATGAATCACGGCAGAAAGGCTGGCAGCCGTAGCCGTTTCCGCAGCCCGTTACTTGAGGAAGCGCTCGGATGCTGCGATGAGGGCACTGGGGGACGTAGCCGCAGTCGCAGTCGCCGTCGTGAACGCAGTCGTCGCTGGAGTCGTCGACGTCGCCGACGTTCCCGCCGCTCCCGTCGCTGTCGCAGGCGCTACTAGAGTCCCGCCCGTGCCGCGGTGACGTCGCCGTAGCATCAACGATCCGCCAGCGAACCGCAGTTCCACCCACAGTCCGTCCGTACTCCATCTGTCGGCGAACTTACGACAGCATCAACACAACATCACAATACTTACACACATCCGACCCGACGTTAATAGAAGAGTGACTATAGTGAAAGTAATCGCTTTATGTTTTCGGCTTCATTGAATTTTTATCCACATTATTGCAGTGTATTTTGTATCTACGAGGTCCGCTTCAAGTCAGAGCTGTCGGCTTACCCTGTTCGTCTTGATCTGTTTTAATCTTGTGAATAAATTAACGTTGGCTATTTGTTAAACAATAGAATGTGCTACGGACACAAGAAGTCAGTTTGGTTTAATTAATAGCGCAACATGATCTCGCAACACCGGCGTACAATTCTTCTCAGTCAGTGATCAATTGCTTTATCAATCAAGTCCCTATTGATTAGTTGCCAGGCTCCCCGCAACTCATTTGCACGTTGATCAAGACTTTTCTGTCGGCAGACCGTTCTACAAGCTTGAACTGTGTTGTGCTGTGTTAAAGAACGTGATAAGCTATCGCTTATTCTCCACAAAACTGAACTTTATTTGAAAATTGCATTGCTACATTTCTCTCTCTGTTCGGTTTGGCAGTCAAAAGTGAAGGATAGTCCCACTCGTGTTAAAAAGTAAAAAAAATCAATCTCCGAAGTTAACTCCTGACAAAAGGATGCATTAATTCTCAATTTTCTGACTTTAAATGGAGTGAGGGCGCTGAAATCGCAAGATCTGACAATGCGGCATCAGATCAAACAGGGGTGTTAAAGCACGGCTGAGCAGAGTAGTCCTAGGCCTACTATAGGTCAAGATTTGATTTTGACGAACTGCATTCTGAGTAAGAATTTGGTCAGCTGCAACAGTGAACAGCTGAACGACGTCGCTCGTCTTCGCAACGGCTTGAACATCCGTCGGCCGAAACAGAAATCAAACATGCTGAACGACAAACGGATCAAGTCTGGCTTGTCCAGATTTGACAGTGGGGCTTACAGTCGCCTGCATTTTCTGCGTGCTGCCATTTTGTCGGCGCTTATGCGGAGTCCCTACAGCTGCGTGTCGACAGCAGCAGCAACAGCAAGGACGTGGACGAGGCCAGTCAGGCGCCAGCAGTGACGACGTCAGCGGCTCAGAATCAGCCACGACTGCAGCTGCATCAGCTTCAAACGACTGCTGTGATCAATGTGTGTTTTTTAGATGACGAACACTATGCCAAAGTACGATGGAGACATTATTCAGTCACATATTTGTTGCTATGTAATAAGCAAATAGGCCTGCTCGCAGATTAAAACAAGCCTTGTGACGTCCATCCCTGCTATCCGGTGCCGCGTTGTCAGGTCTCACTTTCTCAGTCGCCCCGTAAAATGGTAGGCTACAGCGAGTTCTGACTCACAACATTAAGCCCGGGGCGACGTGACCTTGATCTGTGACCTCTTCACCATACCAGTTAAATAAGTGGCACGGTCAGTACAGATCAAGCACGAGATTTATGGGTAACACACCGGTACGTCTATTTGCAGCTATTTGCCACTGGATTGTGCAATGTGCATTTTTGGCCTGAGCTTTTGAAGACTTGCCGTTTGATGTCGTAAGTCGTGACCTCAAAATTACATCAAAATGGCATCACAAGTTACAGTTGCACGGAAACCAGTCAACGATATTTAAATTTGCATCCATCTTTGTTTGACTGCAACAACGAAGGGAATGGACGGACGAGTGAACAGAAAGTGTGCAGCGTGTTGCGTAATATTGCTTCCTAAAACCTAATAAAATTGTCTCCGTACGCCGCATGACTGAAAAATTCGGCTTTTTCAAACTAAAAACCTCTAAAGTCCAAATTTTAAGTTTTTGAGTTTTTTATTTGTTGTGCAATTTATAACAGAAATCGTAATTTATTTCCTATTTTAGTCATTTTTTTTATTTTTAAAGACGCATTATTCGCTGAACAAGAACGATCTCACGGTGCCTTAAAACTTGTGTCTTGCCTTTATTCTACATTAAAACCTAAAAAAAACTTCTTTAAAAACCTAGGTTTTAAGCCCTCGTACGGTGGAAAACACAGCATATGTTGGACGCACTTGCATACAGAATGTGCTACGAAATCCGACGCGAGCTTAGTATTATGGCGGATCGCTGGAGGCTGTCTGAACTCTGCATGGCAGTAGCGTAGGTCTAGACCTATCAGATATCACTCGCAGTGGGATTGAGAGATCTCCGTGAGTCTGCGGGGTGCAAGAGAAGAAGATGATTTCAGTAAATCAGCACTAGCACTCGTGCGCTCCCACTCACCGAGTTGTACCGATGGCTCCGCTTTTCCCATCATCAGCGGTGAGGCCTTGAGGCCTAGTTGCTAAACTCGGTTCAGTTGCGCGCTGGTAGCGTGAACGTCCGTCCGTCCGTCGACAGCAACGGTAAAACAAAGCTGCGCGCCTGCGCCTAGCTGCCGACGCGGAGCCGACGATGAGTAAAAGTTACGGTTGTAGATCCCAGCGCATGTCGATACCCGTACCGTGCGCTACTGCGGCTGAGCGGCGCCAGTTTGACTTGGGAAATTATAGGCCTGCAAGTTTCGGCGGTTAAAAGTACATACTGGTACGTTCGTTACCGGTATTCGTTATAAATTATGCGTGCAAAAAGCGACATTAAGCGCAGGACAGTGATCCAGTATATCGTCGGCTGAATTGTGGTTATATTCGTCAGCTTCTTGCAACTAGTAGAGGTAAGTCTGGCCAGAATTACAGTCTTTGCTTGAGCGGCATTAATGTTGTGGTACTATAATGACATTCGTTAACTGTGTTTCAACATTTAAATCGCTTAAGTCAACAAATTAGCTTTTTTCCTGTAGGCCTGTAGTACAATGATGCTGAAATGCGTTGAAACGTACTTATTTCCTGACTGCGATCGACGCTGTATTCTGGCTGAGAATGGGTCTGTACACAGACCGGAGGAACGTTTCGGTTGTCACACTTGAGTTGAGTGAGATGGGCAGTTACAACACTGCAAACACTGCAGTGAGATAAGCGACAAAAGTAAGCCATGAAATAACAAGAAAAACCCAGCTAACGCAAAGGGAAACGCGCGACAGCGATGCATGTGTGAAGGCCCGGTGCGAACGAAATCCAAGTTCATTAACGATGTTTCATTTGGACTCGACGGCGGATGACGCCTAGCGCCATATCCAGTGCATGAATTTCACTATTGCGCGCCACGTCCAATGCATGAATTCCAATATTGGCTGAAAATCGCAATTTTTTCCACCTCCTTTCATTTAGCGCCCTCGATCGGGGTGACCCTTTTCGAATTTATGGAAAAGCTTTACTGATTCTGAAACTAGAGTCTTCCAGGCAGCCGACGGTAAAGATTTGGTGATCCTAGCTTGCACCGTTTTTGACTGATCCACCCGTGTGTCGTACGGACAGACGGACAGACAGACAAAATGGCGATGGCTAAGACGCGCTACTTCAGTAGCTGCTGTCGCGCGTAAAAACCGTAATCGCCACTTCTGACGAGATAGTGAGAGACGACAGCGTGATTGTCCATGACGTTGCCAATGCGAATAGTTCAGCACTCGTAGCCTGTTGATTGATGTCTTGCAGTGTTTTTGTGATGCTATCAAAACTGCAGCAGAAAGTCCAAAGGTTGCAGCCATTAATGCAGGCAGTGCGGTATAATTCAAGCGGGAACCGGACATTTCCCCCCTGGGCCTGTCAACGGTGGACGTTTCCCCCATAGGCCAGTAACTACATTATCAGAGTCAGCGCCAATTCTGAGCAGAAACAACTGAGTCTTTGTAGGCGCGAGTGCCGACAATAATTAACAGCAATTAGGGATGTAGGCCTACGCGCCTACGAGACGATTGAACTCGACTTGACACAGACCTAACCGGGAAAGTATAAGTAGTTATCGCACATATTTTTTACGTAGGCTACATGTAACCACCCGCTGCTTTCCCTACGTCTTTCGTACTGGGTGATTGCAAGATCTCAGCTTCATGGGTATCTTCGGCCCCGAAAGATATGCTGGTAATGAGTTCGTGTTAAACGAAGGGTTGCCGACGAAAGGGGTTTCGTGAAATGACCGTGAATGGATAGAGATATAGTTATTATTAAACATTGGATTTCGTTTGGACGAAGGGTGTTTCGTTGGTTTTCGTTGCTTCGTTTGGGAAGGCGAAGGCTCAGCACCTTGTCAGTCGATGTGGTCTGTCCGAGCGGTCGATCAAACCGATCAGTTGTCATCACTGCGCTTCGCCTTTTATACTGCCGGAGCCGGCCAAAAGGGCCTAGGCTGCCTATTACGTGACTGCCATTGTCATAACATAACGTATTTTATAGCAGTTGTTACACAGCGTATTTACAGGGAGCTCCGACAGCACTTATATGTGGCTTTATACCACACTAAAAGGCGACGTTTGATGACTTTTTTAACGAAAAATATGAATTTAAAATATTTATTATTTATATCCGAAAGATAAATAATTTTTAGGGAAATTGACTTAAGATACATTACGACACAAAAATACACTACATACATAAAGAAAGCAAAATTCGATAGATTGCAGACACTTCGCTTTGAGTGGCATTTTGACGTCGCCGTCCGCAGCTGTTTCTTGAGAAGTTGAGAACTGAGACTTCTTGAGACTAGCCCTAGTAATATGGCAGTAGTAGGCCTATAACTTTATTGTTTGTTTTCATAATCACAGTGCATTCAGTAATTTAGTGACGTGTTAATGCCTGGCGGCTACTGATAAACGGCAGATAAGGTGGACTGAGCAACCAACTGAGTACGTTCAGTATTATTTTGATCTCATACTGCGCGCAGCGCGCTGCCAGAGATTCCGGAAAGACGCAGAGAGATCCGGGCAGACGGAACATAGCGAAGAAAGTGACTGCATACCTCACCACTCGCTATCTTCGGAGGCTCGGCACCGGATCAGTTTACTGTGTTCACGGCCTGACGACGCCAGCCAGCTTTGCTGATCCGTATCGCCAGCTTCTGTTTACTGAAACGTCGACGTGCTCTCGACTCAGTGTAGACAGTACGGACAGCGGCATCGCTGGCTGAGCGACTGCAGCATCAGGAACTCGTCAGGTTACGCTGCTGGACTGGAGTAAGCTTATGCTAGGAGGCAACGAAGCTGCACGTCAGAGAATAATAACCACGCAGCGAAGAATAATCTCGCGGCATATTTCATTTAGTGACATTTCAGGCCAAAAAATGTGTTTGATGGCATGGGCGATGGTTCTCCATCTAACCGAAATGCGTATCTGATTCAGTGATTCGTTAGCGACGTAAATGCGTTCTGATTGATTGATTAACGAAAACTCCACCGATAGTGACAGTGTAATTTGGCAGCTTGGGCCGTATTCCGTGCAATGCCTGTCGAAATCGAAAAGCGGTCGGACCGTCGGAATTGATCACATTTTATTGCAGAATTCTGTTAATGAAAACGCGTAACGAAATGTTGAAATACAAAGAATTACAAGACACAGCGTCGCTAAACTTTTGTTTATGTCTTGACTGATTTTCAAAAATTTTTCATTGGCACATTCTGTAGGAAATTTGCAAAAAATCATGTGTGAATAGTTTATCTTTTTGGTAAATTGCAGGCCTAAAAGTATGCCTAGAGGTGTCTGCGGCGTTCGCCTTGCCGGTTCTTTTCTTTTAATAGTTCTTGGCGAATTTCCGCGCACAGCTTATTAGTACAATGATTAATCTCTGTATATCGACGCGCAAATCAATCGCGACCTACGTGTAAGTGCAAGCGCTGCGGCGGCGCACGTTGCCTGGGGACAGAACGGTGGTCAAGGCTGTGTGTTCCTGTGTGCCAACTTCGCTGGCGGTGAAACCACGCTCGCCAAGACAACGCCGCAAGGCGTTACTTCAACATCCACCGTGACTGTCCACATGCACGCAATGACATGACCGGTGGCGTCGAGTCCGAGGGGAGGGGAAGGAGGCACTCCCTCACTAAATTTTGGGCTGTCGGAAAGTTATCGGAAAATCTTTTTTTCTGAAAATTTTTTTCCTAAAATGAAAAAAATGGATTTGAAACCCCCTCCCCATTTTGCGAAAAGCTAAGGCCGAAATTAAAATCGTGAGCACCCATTATCTCCTTTGCTGGAAATTTGCAGCTGTTTATTGGAATTTTGTCCGAAATTGACAAAGTTTGTCAAAAAATCGAAACTTTCAGCTTTACCTAGCTACTTTTAACCCATGTAGGCCTACAACGCCGCTGGACAACAGGGCTTGATTAGGCGTCAACTCCACTGACATCGATTTGCTGTGAACTTGCTGTACAACAAGTGCACAGAATATCGAAGCAAGTCGAGGTTTGCATAGGTTTTAGTGGTTGAAGGTTTTACTTGAAGCGTCACGGTTGAATGTCTCTGCTGACCTGAAAGCTCCTGACATCACAACCGCCCATCACTTTCCTAGTGCAACATACAGTGGCTGCAAATTTATACAGAAAAAAAACGTGCACTCAGAAATAAGTAAGTACGGTAAGTAATTTATACAATTGCGCATTAATTAATAATTAGTAAGTAATAATAAAAACCTCTAGTGCTAGTAAAACGATAGGTAAAAATTTTTAAAACAAAGGAATCGATTCGTGCATTTGCAAATGTATCTGTGCTATAAAAATGATGTCGCCGAAAATACGGGACTGTTTTACGTAACTAATGTAAATAAATGTAAATTGTCCATCTCTGCGGCCGAAACGTAGCCTAATATATGAGACAAAAAATTTGAGCTAATGCTCACGAGAGGCACGAAAGCCTATAGCGGTTTCGGTTCAGTATATTAGCTGAAAATTGGGGTGTTCACGCTATAAGTTAATTTACAAATACGAATTAAATTCTCTATCTGGATCGCTTAATGATAGTTCCGTGCAGCGAACGGTGAAAATTTGGCAATCCTAGCTTGCACCGCTTTTGACTGATCCACCCATGTGACGGACGGACGGACGGACAGACAGACGGACGGACGGACACACGGACACAATTGCGATGGCTAAGACGCAATAAAAGCAGTAGCTGCTTTCGCGCGTAAAAATATAACAAGTCAAGCAATGCAATCAATCAGCATATATATTTTATTACTTTTTACTATTCCTTTAGGCTTAGATGATATGGGTTTTACGCGCGAAAGCAGCTACTGCTTTCAGCGCGTCTTAGCCATCGCAATTCTGTCCGTCCGTCCGTCTGTCCGTCCGTCACACGGGTGGATCAGTCAAAAACGGTGCAAGCTAGGATCACCAAATCTTCACCATCGGCTGCCCGGAAGACTCTAGTTTCAGGAACCGTAAAGCTTTTCGATAAATCCGAAGGGGGTCACTTCGAACGAGGGCCCTAAATGAGAGGGGGTGGTCAAAATTTGCGATTTTTGGCCAATAACTCGCAACGGTGCAAGATAAGGCCTAGGTTACTATTAATCATTAATAGCTAATAATAATGGCCAAAAATCGCTAATTTTGCTCACCCACCCCTTCTCATTTGGCGCCCTCGTTCGGGGTGACCCCCTTCGAATTTATGGAAAAGCTTTACGGTTCCTGAAACTAGAGTCTTCCAGGCACCCGATGGTGAAGATTTGATGATCCTAGATTGCACCGTTTTTGACTGATCCACCCGTGTGACAGACGTGACGGACAGACAGAATTGCGATGGCTAAGACGCGCTGAAAGCAGTAGCTGCTTTCGCGCGTAAAAATGATAAAAACGTTTTTTTTTGACTGTGCATGCATCATTATGTGGAATGCTCTTAGCGCTAGAGTATGTGCATCGTGCAGCAAGCAGCATTGACTTGTCCGTTTGCACCCGGAGTAAAAAAGAAAGTCGCCGTTTTTGCATGCAGGCATTGACGATAATTATAACTCATGCAGACAAAAAAAACAATACAGCTAAATCAAGTTTGAATCAGTTATGTCAAGTGAACATAATAATCGTAGGGTAATGCCTTCACGGTGCCCTATTAGGTGTTTTTACGCGCGAGAGCTAGCATAGTGCGTATTAGCTATGGTAATTCTGTCTGTCCGTTTGTCTGTCAGTCACAACTCACAACCCGGTACCGATTGGAGCCCACGTGAGATAGAGACTTCGGGTTCACACCTATAGTATTTCGCGACAAAATTTCATGCCGCTGGGTGAGGGAATCCCCTCGAATGAAGGGCGGAAAAGGGACACCCCTGAAAAAAACGTTATTTTGCCGCTATTGGCTGCTCTAGCGTAAAAACGGTTGTAGATAGGCACAGACACCGTCCTTATCATAACAAGCACTGGTGACGAGCTTTTTAGGAATTTTAACATCGATGACTCTGAATGACCTTAAACTCTCAAAATGGGGGTTTTAGTAAATTTTTCGCGGATAAACCGAGACAACCTGCAAATGAAATTTTTGCCATTAAATGTATATTTTAGCAGTTCAATTCTCGACCCCTTAGATTCAAGGAGGCCCGCGCACATGTGTGTCAAAAAGGCCTACCCTCCTAAAAGCGGTTATTTTACCGCTATTGCCTGGTCTAGCGTAAGAACGGTTGCAGATATAAGGCACAGATATGCTACTTATTATAACAAGCACTGGCAATGAGCTTCTTATAAATGTCAATGTCGATGACCTTGAATGACCTTGAAACCCATAATAGGGGCGTATGGTGATTTGTTTGCGATTTTCGGCTGCAGAAAAGTAAATTGTGACGAAATGGATATAGACCAAAATTATTTGCAAACAGGAACTGCTATAGGTTCTCGCGCGTCTCATGAGCATTAGCTCAGATTTCTTGTTCACAAAAGCTAGGAAATTGATTCATTTGAGTGATTTATAGGATAACTGTTGCATTTTCAGTTTTCGCACATTACTATTGCACATTAGCAGTAAAAGTTTGCATTACTCAACAACAAATTATAAATGCCCAATAACCGATGACAAATCCTGCGCTTTTCGGCGTCTTTTGCGACGCGCCGGGCGCTTGGAAGTTAAGCACTTGTTTAGTTGGTCCCGGCCAGTTCTCTGGTCCCGGCTGGCAGTGCGTAGCTTAGGACTCCTAAGACACACGGGCGACGATGTACAGCTCACAGCTAATCTTCCATTGTATAAACACTTCCAAAATGTGTTTATTTGCCTTGTAGATTAGATTAGCGAGTCCGGTAGTATTGCAAGGCAAAGTGGCCAGCAGACCGCATCGTGAAATCATCGTTTTTCTCTCGCAAGCAAGCATAGCGCGTTTCCATATTCTGAAGTAGTTCGAAAAATTCGGAGATCTGTTCGCTATGAGGTTTACTCCTCCATAACAATTTTTTTCTGTGAAGCCCGATACAGATTTTACAAGCGGTGTGATGCCAGGGCTTGGGGTCGGAACTGCGGATCATCAAGCCTACTCTACAGATATTGCAATATACTAAACTGAACGTAATAAATAAAAAAGTTTCTTCGTATCTTTATAAGTTGTGTTCGAATTTCCCAATTAACCGCCTTTGCATTTGCCCATACAGAAAAGTGAGGACCTAAATTTGTCGCTTTTCTGTGTAACAAAATCGCGAGTGCACGTGTTACACCAATAATGTGGCCTTTGATTCGTTTAAAACAGTAATGAATAAATGAAGATTGTGAATAATTATACAATGTACAATTTTTTTATGGTTTTGCACACAAACGATGCAGCTTCTAGACGTGAATGTTATACGTCATACGAACGGCACTTGATGGCCTAATCACAAATTTTCTGGTCGCTATACGGCTACGTTAAGGATGAAAATTGGCCTGTAACAGTTGAATGATGATCCAGTGTAGGTCTGTTATAGCTAAGCGTTGGACGCTAAATATAATATTGCTAAAAAGAGATGAACTTTAGGCTATAACCTACGGCAGAGCGCACTTACAAGAGGCCTAAATCATGCACGCGTGCGCGTCGTCGGTATGGTTGGTATGACATAAGCTGAATGGACAGAAAAGGGAGGGAGTTATTAATGTTCGTTGCTCAGAGCTATATTATACACTGTCCACTGAATACATACAGCGTACATTATACATGGTGCATCATATACGGTGTGTGTCTGTTGAACGCAGGTAGGTCGGTTGTAATCGAGGTGTCCAGTAGATGGATGTAAGTCATTCGTCGGTGTCATCATGAAAGAGTCATCATCGACCACCACGTCGTGTGCCTCTGCTGTCGGCTGTGTCCCAATCAGCGCCTTGACGGCTGCCGCTGCCGGAGCGCGCCGGCGACGTACGAATGCGAACAGATCGATCAACATCGCGAGTCAGACGAAAGGCGGCGCCCGGACTGACCAGCAGCTGGACTCTACGCTAGATCGATACCACGTCTCAGCGACACATGATCAGCGGCCGCGGCTCACGCAAGGCACCCAACACACTCAGGTCTGGCTGACGTATACATTACATGTCGCTGATCAGTGATTTGATGTAATGCTCTAGTTCGTGTGACGTGTACAGATTGCAGGTCGACTGTTGAGTTCGCTGCGCCTGTAAAAAGTCTATAGGAATCAATGATGGGAATTTAGTTTTGGTGGGACTAAAACCACGCAGCTCGCTTCTTCAGAACTATATAGGCCTACCTGCGTATACACTGTGTCTACTGCGCGTTTATAGCGTAGACTACCTAAGCATTGTGGAAATAGTATACGCTATACTGTTTATATGCATACAGAGTTTGAATGTTGAAAATAATGATATTTATTATGAAGTCGTAGGCCTACTTGAGATACAAACAGGAACGATGCAGCTTCCAGACATAGCCGTAAACACGGAGAGGCCTATAGGGGTCTGGGGCTTTGTATTTGTAACTCACTAGTTCTCGCCTCATTGCGTTGTCAAAGAGTACTTTCCAAACTGGTAAATGACTTTAATGTGCTTGCGGAAAGTTAATTTTTATCGATAATTCCGTGGTTTTGTCAACTGTATTTATTTAGCTGTGTTCATATACAGGTGGAGCTTGGCAGCGACTCGTGGCAGTGTAGCAGAGACGCGTCGCCTCGTCTCGTTCGACTGAGTCAACAGATCTCAGCGTCTGACGGCGCTCAGTCTCAGGACACTGCCGTCTATCGTCTACGTCCAGGTACGGCACGAATGCTGCAGGTTTCCACTTTTCCTCCAACGCAGCTCACGCAAAGTACGCACGTGTCTTCTTGTCTTTTGGCTGTTACGTCAGTTGCGTCACGTGCGTCAAAATGTACTCAAGGGCCTTGGGTTGCGTGCGTTGCGTTTGCGTTGGGTAGAAACCGTGCCCACACTGAAAGCCAATAATCCACACATAGTTTCGTCGCATCGGGTAGGATCCTATTCGGGTGAGGTTGCGTCGGCGTTTTGACTCGTTGCTTGCATGGCATAGGCTTACACTGATTAATTGCTGCCGACGAGATCAGGACGACTGCAGATTTAGTTGAATGGTGTCCATGATCGCAAGGCTGGTAGGTACGTGTTATAGTCTTGATACAGTTCACAATAATTGCGTTGCCATTGTGAATGTGATACATTTTATATAGGTCATGTCGCGTCGTGCTGCTGCCTCTATTCGGCCAAAGATACGGAACATGTCTAAATCCGCCTCTGCGGCAACGTCGTCGGCAGCTAGACAGACGACCAAACGAAATGTTTGTTCTAATTACTTCTTAGATCTGCAAGCGGTCTCTGGAAGAATGGCTGAAACTTGTTATGGACCACCGGTAGGCCAATTAAAGTAAAGGTAAAGTCCAACTAGGCCTACTTGCTATAGCGCTTCTTACATGAGACGAACTCGTGGCCAGAAGCGCTTTGACAATATCGAAAGTGGCAGCTGATTGGCATGAGCTAATGACGCCGCAGCGCACTATTTTGCGGCCATCCATTGCTCGGAACAACTGGACTTGCGGTTTGCAGCTAGCAGACATACCACCGCCCCAATCAGCCACACTCGGCCTTCATCCCCTAGCCCGTAAGCTACTACTCATTTCCCATCCCACGGAGGGTAAGAGGCTGAGTTAACCTGAACACGTAGTTTGATAAGCTTGGATAAGGTTGCTTGCAAATGACCGACAGTTAGAATCGAACCGCAACCTGAAAGTTACGAGTCGACACCAACCACTAGACCGCTTGCACCTACACAGGCACGCAGGTGTGAACAACTTGCCCAGAGTTGTTACTTGGTAATACACCGGCTGGACATTGAACCCTGGACCTTTCTGTCTCGTTCTCGTATACAACGCCTTAACCGCTGAGCCACCAAGCCAATATTATAATACCGTATTATATGCAGGCTTGAAAAGTTGCACGCATTGAATCGATCATGGTGTTGGTTGGCAGTCTGTTGTTGGCACCATCTAGCGAGTAATTTTACTTCGCGTTGCCCGCTGTGCAGTGCGCAGTGCGCACGCCTTTGTACAAAGTGGCCTTTGTATAGCACTTACATTTTCAACTTCATCTATTCAGTTATTTTGTGTATATAGTAGGCCTATAAATTCCCAACGACTTCGATTCATGGACATGGCCATGGCTTTAGTTCTTTATTTGCCTCAACATATTCTCATTTTTGGAATTTTTATGCCTAGCTCACCCAGTGGCGGTTCCAGCCCGCAACATCTGGGGGAGGGGCTGGGGGGCACGGCCCCATGCGAGCGCGGTAGGGTGAACCTATAATGGTGGTCTGGGGGCGGAGCCCCTATCGGGGTCCAGGGAAGAGCCTTTGGTCAGAGGGTCAGGGCCGCGGGGCAAAGCCTCCCTGAAGCTGAAACACTTATAGCTTTTGAACGTTTGATGAAAGTCTCAAATTTGCCCACTTTTCTACAATTTGGAAACGTAAAAAATCCGATATTTGTGTTATCTTTGCACGAAGTCATGGGTGGCTACGAAACGGGGGGCCTGGAACAAAACTGGGGGGCTGCCCCCCGGCCCAGGCCTAAAATCGCCACTGAGCTCATTGGTTTCTTTTTCTAGTCTTTTATTAGTTAGTTTTTATTTGTTTAACACTAATTTTGTATTTGTTACAAGTCAGTTTTGTGTTTAGTTAAGCTCACGTTGAATGTTTTATTGTACTGAAAACGCTTAGACGTACGTATACGATATTATCCAATTTCAGAAAAGCGGTGCGCTCACTAAAACTACATAGAATGCTTAATAAAAAAATCGATTATAATTTATACTCTTTGTTTTCAATTTCAGAAAAGTGTCTAAAATTATAATTTTGTTGCTCTATACGGTATTTGCGTGTGGTGATTTTAATACATATAGTTTATATTGTAGTATTTGTAATATTTTCGTTAAAATGGCATCGGCACGTTAACACTGCATTGAGCTGGTGGATATAAGCTGTTACCATCGTTCTGTAGGTCATGACGATTTATGCTGCGTGATTAGTCTCTAAACTCGGCTATGGATAATAAGCGGATCTGCAGATAACAGTTGTCACGTACATTACCAGTCATGAACTGTTGTTGAGTTTTTCAATCATTCCCACTTATTATTAGGTAACATTTCGCTCCGTAATTAACTGCTCAGTGGACGCTTTATAGGGGCCTGTCCTAATCCTCAGGGCGGGGCGGATCAAAATACAGTCTGAATCCTCGGGGCGGATCATACGGTTCACGAATTCTCGAAGCGATCGCGCTGGCCTCGGATCAACTCTGTCCTGTCTCTGTGTCGGCATTTATATAGGCCTATACAGCGCGGATCTCACTTCTAGAAGTTGTCTATTAGTCTTTTGAATGAAATATGAGTAACAACAGAAAATATGCAAGATAGACGGATAAAAGGAACAGCTGTTAACTTCAGGTCGAGCGCAAAAAGAAGGTACATTGGGTACACGATAAATGCGATTATACGTGAATAAATGCGAATAAATGCAAAACAAATGCAAATGCCAAAATACGGGACAACGACAACGTCCTGGTGAACGAAATTTTGGCGGCCGTAGCCTGTACATTGCGCATGGCTCGTTTGAAACACAGTCCGAAAACTCGGATCACCTACGTCACAGTCACGTGATCGTTTAAACCAATCAGATGGTGCCCCGACGATCCGCCCCGCCCCGAGGATTAGGACAGGCTCTTTATAGGCGGCAGTCGTTTGAAGTCTGCCGCTGTGGATTTCTTCACTGTTCACACTCTGCATAGGCCTAGACTGTAGCCTAATTCAGCTATACATTTAATCGTTCTTTATTGCGGCAAAGCAAGCAGCTTAGCAAGCTAGCATTAGCAAGGTAGCATACGCATATGCCTGAACTGCCATTGATGGCTGTCATTAATTCAAATACTCCAAGCTTCTGTCGTCATCGTTCAACGTCCAAACTATCTTCTGATGTCATCTGTTGTTGGCTGAAAACGATCTCGACGTTAGGTCGTGAAGTGCACTTCATGTTGTCCCGGAATTACCCTGAAATTCTTGGTCGTCGACAACACTTTCTTGCCCGTTCAGCTGTATAATATTCAAAATCTTTGCAGCCTTTCATCCGTATAACGCTAGCCTGGTTTTTTTGACATCCAACTTAAAATGCATCAAATGTATAATTCTGCATGCTTGAGTGAGCTGCAGTGAAACCAGTGTAAAGACAGCACCTTAGCAGAGTCTAGAGGACAATGGTAAAAGGGCGGATGTGCGGATGTGGCAACGGGTAAGATGGATGTTGATGCGGAGGACATTTGCCTTTTACCCATCGTACTCAGCCACGCCTCTGGACCAATTAGTTAGTTAGTTAGTTAGTTAGTCAACGAGCAAGGCGTTAAGCCCGAAGGCTGCTAGGCCTGAGTCACAAAGTCACAGTTCAGGAAAACAGATCAAACAGATCACGACGAGAAACTGCGGCCAAACAGAAAGGACTTCAGCCCCTTCTTGAATGTCTGCAGTGACGGTGCTGAGGTTATGTGTGGCGGCAGCCTGTTCCAGACGCGTGAGGCGGCTACATGGAACGCCCTGTCGCCGACAGTGGACCGGCGCATTGCCGGCACGACGAGCGCAGACGTCGATGATGATCTGAGGCGCCGTCTTGA
>Ga0209367_1006783_pt1 | contig 15815 bp, 8 predicted proteins | sample WorMetLIZISLAND2_FD_187412 | JGI IMG/M metagenome (GOLD analysis project Ga0209367, IMG submission 187412) | Marine gutless worms symbiont microbial communities from Max Planck institute for Marine Microbiology, Germany - Olavius geniculatus... ... | reverse complement strand
GGTCAGGGGTTTTGATTCTGTGGGGGGTCGAATTTTTGGATTCCCCATAAGAAAGAGAAGTCGCCGTTAACACAGGGCTTGAACTACCGTTCAGCCTGTGATATTTACTTTAAAGTTCATCGGTAAAAATAAAAGTCGATCAATAGTTGATGCAATACGGCACAAAATGAATGTGCAATGGGCATGCATGCATTTTGTTGTCAGTAGACGATGAAGAGACCTGATCTGATAATCGACATTTATTGCTTTTGCTTTCAAAGAACACTCCAAATTTTCATCCGTTTTTATTGCTTTCACCGACAGGATTAAGTCAACATTCGTAACTTATATCATATTAAGCATGATGTAAATAGAATATGTTTTTCGAGAAAGATAAACCGATTCTGCCACATCACTCACAGCAAGGCACTTTGCTGAAGTGAACGAACTGCGGATGGGCGTTCAAGTTGTTGCACGCAGTCAGGTTGGAGTGTTGATAACACTTGTGTAGCCACGGGTTGTAGTCTCCGGACAAACAGGTTGGCGTAATGGCGCACGCTTTCATGCAGTGCTTCAATGATTTAAACTTCCCGAACAGCTGCGTGCCTCCTTGAGCGTGAAAGCCTTTGTCGACGCTGATTATCTTCACTGAACACATGATGCTGCATTAGTCGGCTGACTAGCGCACGCAGAGGAATGGTTTGTGGGTTCATCCACTGAGTTAAACCCCATGCACTGAAGACGAGAAAGAAGAAGCTCAGCTGTCGCTAAAATAGCCGACCGTACTAGTTGCCAGTGACGTTCAAGGTCATCTTAGGTCAATAAGTTTTATTTTACTTGAAAGAGCGTATGCCGCTTTTTATTAGTGATTATTAGTAACCTAAACCCTATCTCGCACCGTTTAGCCACAGTAGCGTTACTCCGTTACTGACGACAAACATACAAACAGAGGACGATGGACAGACCACAAATATGCCATTAACCGTTACCATTGTGCCGTTAGCTTAGTATGGTGGGCTAAAAGTTCAGTAGGAACAACTGTGGCGACGGGGTCGCACGGTCGGCGTTATTTTGTAGCAGAATAATGTTACTTGATTGAAAGAAAAAAACCTATAATTTAACTAGAAGACGCCGAATAAATTTTTACGATGTAGCAATTTGACGACGTATGCCAAAAGTCCGTAACTTCACCGTTTTTTGAGTCAATAGCGTGTAAAACCAGAGATGTTGCAAGTACTGGTACCAAAGCCACAAGTACAAGTACAAGTACCTGACCCTCAAGTACAAGTACGAGTACATGTACTCAGGTCACAAGTACAAGTACAAGTACAAGTACTTAAAATTGACTACTAAGTACAACCCAAGTACTTGCTCTAGCTAAGGCCCACTACACTGTGAGGCATAAAAGCCTCAATTTTTTTTACCACATATTAAAAAAGGGTGATCCAGTTTTAATATTTTGTGGTACAAATATTCTGACACAACTAGCCATCAGATGATTGTTTAGTTTCCCACTTCACCCAATGTTTGCTGCTGCACTACCTGAGGAAAAACCAACAAAATATTGCATTTTTATCAAAACTAGTATTATTACTTAAATAGAATAAAACACAAAACACAATTTATCTAAAGTTTCGTCACTTTGACTAATAGTTTATTTAATTCTTATTTTTAACTGCCTACAGAAAATGTTGGCCCATTAAACGAACATATGGTATGTTATTCAATTAGTAAGCTAACTGACACAAAACAATTATTAAAATTGATATAAAGCGTAATTGTCTAACACATAGCACTTTTACACCAGAAATCAATAACTAAGTAATTCAAAACGTGTCCTAAATATTTTTACCATTTTTTTCCTTGTGTGCTGCGACCAAAATGCATGCTGATCAAATGCTATATGCAAGAAATAAAATTATTTGAGGCGTGTCAATCTTACTCTTTTTCTTTTCTTTCTCCGGAACAAAGACAGGCACGTAGACTTTCCTGTTATTCGGCTTGTAATAGCCGGTTTCGTAATGGTAATCATTTCCATAACCACCGTATCCATAGTAACCACCACCACCATTGTCATCGTCGTATCCATGGTTACCGTTGCTATGATACGATCCATAACCGTCGTAATTTTCGTACCCATCATCGTATCCATGATTATCATTTCCATGGTGATCATCACGGTATCCATGGTGATCGTGGTATGACCCATATCCATCATCGCCGTAACCGTCATCGTAACCATAGGAACCGTCTCTATGGTTGTTGTTTGTGTATCCATAGTGATCACCTGCGTACCCGTGGTCATGGTAGGACCCGGACCCGTCGTCGCCGTACCCGTTGTCGTACCCCTGGTGATCGTACGAACCATAGTGATCGTCGTCACGGTATCCGTACTGATCGTACCAGTCATATCCGTTGTTCTCTTTTCTGTGTTTGAAAACCGCGCTGGCGACGACGTTTCTTGTGATTTTCGTAGACGGCACTTCGTACCTCTCTGACGGTCTGCCTGTGCACATCACAGAATAGCGTCGGGCGGCGAACATCTACAAGTAAAAGAACCTTTTGATATGTCTGGCGCTTCTTATACAACTCGTGATATTCTACAAGACCATTTGTAAATTATAAGCGGGTGCTTTAGACTTTAGTTGCATGCAAAACAAAACATTTAAGCATAATGCCTCTAGGCCTACTGTGTTGCTACACTACAATGTGAAACGTAAATTGTTAAAAATCACAAAAATTACGGTAATACACATGCCAAATATTATTTAAAAACAATTTTATTTTTATTAATTTTCATGTAATAAATGAAAAAGTTTAATTTTTGATACATTTTTTGTGTATGTAAACAAAAACAGACAAAATTGTTGTAAATAAGAATTTTCAATGCAGTGACGATACACTGGCAATGTAACATGCCATTTAGCAATAAAGTCAAGGCTCTTATTCAGAATTTACGCTAGTTTAAAAATACAGTTTGCAGAAAATTTTGACAAAATATTCAAAAATAAACAAAAAAACTGGAAAGTTTGCTAAACGATTTGGAAAATTGGAAACACCGACCAAAGGCATGAAAGCGACATATTGAAGCATGCATGTACTGAAGAAAACATGACCACTGTGGATGAACTGGTAAACCTACTAAACCAAAAAAGTCAGAAACAAAATTAACACGTCAGACACGCACAAAAAAGATTTAATACAGTGTAGCATCATACAGATCATTCATGGCGATTTTGTTTTAAAGTGTTTTTCATTGTTTAACATGCTTTTTACCTATTATTGTTAGTTTTTCAACTTTATCTTGCACTTATACTTTACAAGGTAGTGTAGCTACACAGTTAAGATGTGATAAGATATTCAACAGTCAGTTTATTGGCAATTGTCCAAAGAGTGTGCCGGTGAAAAAGTTTGAAAATCAGTTAATATTTGGCAAAGATATCGACAATCAAAAGTGGGACGTTTTTTGAGATCAACACAGTGTAGTTAATTCTTTCAGGGAAATGCACTACGGCCCACTTTAACAATATATAGAGTAAAACTCCTTTGTTTCTGTAGCGCCCCCTCCCCCGATGTTCCTGCGATGCTGCGTATAGATACGTACGTAAGCGCTTGTTGTACTTAAATGCAGGAAGTTTCGTGACGCTTTCGCTTCGACCAGCCAGGCACGTTAACATCAGCACGCCGACAGCAAGAACGAACGGCATTGTCGGAGACAGTGTCATCGTCATCACTTATGTGCGATGAACGGTACGCGAGACGTTCATCTTAGCAATCGTGGTTGGTGCTAGTAACGACCAGGCTGCTATAATAAAATCCCACGTTCAATTGTTTCATTTAAAGTTTCGCCGACGAATTAAACGATTGCGCAATGTTATCGTTCAAAGTATGCTCGATCGCATATCACAGAAATCAGTCAAAGCTTATTCTTCATTACACCAGACATTGACAACAGTACATTATGCACCATAGAAAACACACACACACAAACAAATGAAAAACGTGCGTTCGTTGGCAAACTTAATTAGAATAAAAACGAGCGAAAAAGCAGCCTCTGGGCTTAGCTAGCGAAAGTTTAATTAATCATTTTATTCTACTTCCGCGCCTATTTTGCCGCGAGCGACGGAGGTAGGCTTACAGCTCTCCCGATACGATGCTGTAAAATGTGATTATAATTTATAATTATTAGGCTGCTATTACGTATAGTCGCGGTGCATTTGTGCATTTATAGTGGAACACATTTTATCTTTTCTTTCCTTACGTTCGACGTCTCACTGTTTTCTTTCATTTCCTTCCGTTTGCCGTTTCCTAGCACAGGCTTATACCTAGGCCTAGCAGAGATGGGTTTTTTTTAATTTCCCACGCCTATAATTTAATTTAATTTAATTTTAGACGAAAACAGTTGTGCTTTGGTTAAACTCTAAACTTTAAAAGCAAACAAGCAACTGCACTTTTTGAGAGTATTATAATGTGTTTAGAAACGGAGGTTTTTTAGAAATGGACGACCACTGGCGAAACAGGGACTACTTCACGCTTAACGTGATCTCATTATGGCACGAGATTACGTCATGTGTGCTGCTTTTCGTTTTGAAAACTACTCACTTATTCTGCCTTCACTTGTAAGTTAGGCTAAGAATATAACTTGAAACCAAGAAAGACATTTGGGATATGACCCCACATGCAAAATTTGGTTGATGTGGGAAGACGGGAAAAGGGTCTGCGTAGAGAGGGCATTTTTCGTTACGTTTTGTTCTATCCTTTTTTGTATTCTTGCTCACGCCTACAGGTCTCACCAGAAGACCGATCACGACCCTTTATGGCTCAAAATGCGTCTTTCTGCGTAAGGTAATGGGGATCTCGATGATAAAAGAATAATGTTTAGAGGTCAAAACTCCCCAAAACATGACTTTGGGGACCTGAATAGGCATTTTAATAAGCCAAATTTGCGAATTATTTTCGAATCGCGATATCTCGAAAAGTACGCAATCCATCAACACAAAATTTGAAGGAGATTTTCAGGCGCACAAATGGACTTCGTCGGTAATCCAGCATTACAAAATTATAATTCAAGATGGCGGCGGCCGACATCTTGGATTTTTGCACAAACAGCAATGACTCAGCCGCTGATTGACGTAGATGAATGAAATTTTACAGAAATGTGGACGGCTCTTACCGAAAATAAACGATTTGACCAAAATGGACAAAAGTACTAAATTCAAGATGGCGGCGGCCGCCATTTTGAATTTCACCTATCGCTCATAACTCGTTTACTGTTGCACATATTTGCACGAAATTTGGCATGTGTATTACGTTGGATATCGTACATGCACAATGCCAAAATATTGAACAAAAATAAAATCCAAGATGGCGGCGGCTGCCATCTTGGATTTTTGCACAATAGCAATAGCTCAGCTGACGATTGACACAAATTAATGAAATTTTACAGCAATGTTGTCGGCTGCTACGAGAAGTAGATCGTGTGACCAAAATCGACAAAAAAATAATAAATTCAAGATGGCGGCGGCCGCCATTTTAAATTACGTTTATCACTCATAACTAAGTTGCTATTGCACGTACTTGCACGAAATTTTATATGCGACCTAAGTTTGACGTTTCACATGTAGTTATGCTACAAAATCGAACAAAAATGAAATTTAACATAACGACGGCCACCATTTTATATTTTAACACAAAACATAACAAATCAGCTGCCGACTGAAAAGGTTCATAAAATTTTGCAGGAATGTGGTTAGTTGCTACTGGTTATAAATCACGTGACCAGAATCAAGAAACGTAGTAAATTGAAGATGGTCATTATTTCAAATGTAGTTCATCACTTATAACTGCTTTTTTACCTATCTGCATGAAATTTTTTTATGTAGACTTAATTTGCGGTCCCACATACAGGCTTGCCATTATATTAAACAAATAACAAGATCCAAGATGCTGGTGGTAGCATAATAGTAGTTGTTGTTGTTGTTGCGTACAAAATAACTGTTCAGTGACCTTTCAAACTTTAATAAAGCCGCAAATATTAAATATAAAAAACATTATGCATTAGCTTAGACATTTATATTTGGCTACTGAAAACAGATTAAATGTCTAAGCTAATACATTAGTTCGTGCCTATACTTTTAGATTTTTGCCGTTTTACATCAGGGCTTATACAACATTGCTTGCAGTTTTTTATATATATAATATAAATAGAAAGCTGGCTGATCCTATCCAATTCGCATCATAGATATATAAACTGATAGCAGGAAATAAACGTTCTCTTATCACTACAAAAAGTAAGACCAGCATTAGTCTAAGCATATTAGACGATGTACAATAATATTTATTAGTCCGGTTTTGCTGGTTGAAATGACAGTACTCTCAAAACTGCCAGTCAGTGGATGTTATTCAAGCGTCTTCTACAAAAACAAACAGCAGCCGACAGTTACTCGACGTCTATTAGCACGATGCGGTTCCGTAGGCCTAACAGTGCACAAACTGTCCTCGGTTGACATAACTAGATATTTTACGTAATTTATTACAATTTGACGCAGAGGACGCAGACTGCATTAATACTGTATCGTGTCTATCGGTGTCGCCTTAAGACAGAAGAAAGTTGTAATTTTCCAACAGATAACTGCAAATTCCTGACAAAAGGGGTTATGGGAGCTTCAAATTACAATCTTGCATGTCCGCAAAATTGGGCTTTGAGCTTTAAACTTGGCATTTTTGGACAAAAACTTTTTGACGGGAAAAATTTTCCGACACTTTCCCAGCCCAAAATTTAGGATTAGGAGAGCCGCAATTGGTCCTTATTCTCCCAGCCAGAACACCACGCGCTGTGGAACATACTTCCAGTAAGTGACGCACTCGTCGGCGCTGATACAGATCTGCCTGTCGTTGTCCCAGACAGGTCGCCCCGGTGGACACTGACAGCGAGGCACACACGCGTCCTGGCTAGGGTCTGGCTCCGGCGCAGCGCAGGTCGGAGTTGTCTCCGAGCCACAGTCCGTCCACTCCTGGTCACCGTCACAGTTGTCTGCACACAGCAAACATCATTACATGTACCGACCGTGTCATTATCGCCGTCAATTAATATATTTTTGTTCGTTTGAAATGATTGACAAGTCGAAACTACCAACGTGAACTGGACCTTACTTCAAGTTCCATCACGGTCAACACGGAAGAATAGTAACTGTAGACGGTGTTGAAACGTAGGCTACTTATTTTACTGTAACCGACGCTGTGCTCTATATGCATAAGACGGACGGACGTGTGACGAACATGTATACGCCACACACGTTTCAAACGCCAACTTAAGTGACAATAACGCACCCCTGCACCGTTGGGCGGTGATGCACACGTTGTGGTGCCATACTGGGCGGTCGGGTGGACAGTAGCAGCCCTCGTAGCAGTTGCGTGGACACAGCGGCATGGTGTTGCTGCACGTTGCCACACAGTCTGGACCGCCGCCGCAGTTCGTCCACTCTTGACCACCCGCACACTCTGCAGACAGTCAGACCCAGCAGCAGCAACTCATGTAAGTTTAGTCCGCAAGACTATTCACTGATGTCGGTCACTGCAATCCCGGGATACCGACTCCCGAGATCCCGGCCGGTTTCGCCAACCCCGAATCACGGGATTGCCGGCACCGGCGTCTCAGCCCGACATTTGGGATTACAAGAAATCGTTAAAGTAGTAGTTTTCGACTGTTAAATAATAAAAGAACAATGGTCTAAATATCTAATAAAATATTTTATTCGCGCAAGAGTCTTTTTGTTTAATTGCTGTGCACTCTAAGTTGCATTTTTACGCGCGACAGCTATGCTTCGCGCGTCTTAGCCATGGCCTGGGCGTCAGTCTGTCTGTCCTCCTGTCCGTCTGTCTGTCCATGTGTCTGTCACACCTTTGAGCTGTATCAAATAAGAGCAGGGTAAAATCACAAAATCTTTACTGTGTGCTGCCCAAAGCCTCTAGTTTTCAGCAACAAAATTTCGTGCCCCGTGGTGAAGGGGTTCCCTTCGAACGAGGGCGTCAAAAAGAGGTAGCCCTAGAAAAAAACGTTATTTTGCTGCTATTAGCTCGCCTAGTGTGAAAACGGTTGCAGATAGGTAGAAACAAGTTGCTGGACGTGCTTTTTAGTTTTATCAACATTGATGATCTTGAACGACTTTGAACCCCTATAAAGGTTTTGAGTAAATTTCTTTTTGCATTTTTGGCTGCAGCGCAAACTGTAAAAGTGTGTTGCAACGAAATGGCTGGAGATAGACCAAAACAAACTGCATGTGAAATTTTTAGCATCAAACAGATTTTAGTAGTTTAAATTCCAACCCTTTAAGTTTAAGGAGGCCTGCGCACGCGAGCGTTAAAAAGAGGTACCCCTTTAAAAATTGGTTATTTTATCGATATTGGCTCGTTTAGCGTGAAAACAGTTGCAGATAGATAGACATCATAACAAGCACTGGTGACTAGCTTTTTGGGGAATATTTACCTCGATGACCTTAAACAACCTTGAACTTCCAAAATAAGGGATGTTAGTGAATGTTAGTGGTTTTTGCGATTTTCGGCTGCGGTGCACACTTCAAGGGTGAATTGCGACGAAATCACGGCTTGTGCGGTAGCAACAAGCTGTTGTATAAGCGATGTGCCAAGTCAATGGGAAGGCCGAAATTTCGACCCCCACAGCTCCCACACTTTTCAACCGATCTTAACAAAACTTGAAACAAAGAAAGATATCCGGGATACGGCTCCATGTGCAAAATTTGGTTGATGTGAGACGACGGGAAGGGGGTCTGCGTAGGGAGGGCATTTTCCGTTACTTTTTGTGTTCTATCCTTTTTTTGTATTCTTGCCCACGCCTACAGGTCACACCAGAAGACCGATCACGACCGTGGCTCAAAACGCGTGTTTCCGCGTAAGGTAGGGCCTTTTGGAGGTCTCGGTGATAAAAAAATAATGTTTGGGGATCAAAACTAGACGACTGCCACCGGAAATAGACCATTTGACTAAAGTGGACAAAAATAATAAATTCAAGATGGCGGCGGCCGCCATTTTAAATTTCATTTATCTTTCATAACTCGTTTACTATTGCACATATTTGCACGAAATTTGGCACGCGTATTACCCTGGAGGTTTTACATGCAGTTATACCAAAATATTAAACAAAAATTAAATCCAAGATGGCGGCGGCTGACTATATATATGCTATTAGTCGAATTAAGACAAGCTTGTGGCTTGCGCGTGCAGAATACCAGGGCTTACAAAAGGCACATTGTTTCAATTACTCGTATTTCAGTTACAATATTTTCCATATTCAATGTTGCAGCATTTGTAACTAGCTCTATAGGCCTACCTACACACCGTGTTCGGTAAAAAAAGTAAACCCCTAGACCTTCTGCAGTAAAAATGTCAAATCTAAACGAATCTGGATAAAATTTCGTGCATTTAGTCCTCAGTAACTTGCTGAAACGAATATCAAATTTTGTTAGAAATATTATTTTTAGCAGAGTTATTAATTGTTAAATATCGATACAAAATATCTTTCTTACCAATATGGCGCTACATAGGCTACTGCAGTTGCTCGATCGGAAGTGACGTTAATTGACGCAATCAACGTAAAGCATAACGTAAACAATATGAAAATGATATTTTCTGCAGACGATCATACTTTAATTAAACTGTTGAGACAAGAGACTGGGTGTGCTGTTAAAAAATTTGTTGCGGAATTTCCTAGCAAGCCGTGGACACTGTCAGGATTAAACAAACGGTTGCGGAAGATGACATCTTACGTTTTAGGGTGACCTCACAAAAGCCGCTGCAGCTATTGTTTTGCGTTGCCAAATTTAACTGAAATTTTACAGGTTGATTGCTAATAAATGGTCCATTGCTGATGTAGGATTTTGCCAGAATCAGATGTTGTTTGTTAAAATTACGCAAATGTACAGAGAGGTTTATGTAACGCCATATTGGTAACGGAGATATTTTGTTATCGATATTCAACAATTAATAACCTTGCTAAGAAATAATATTTTTTAACGAAATTCAGTACTTGTTTCAGCAATTTATTGTGCAATAAGTGCGCGAAATTTTATTCAGATTTGTTCGGATTTGACAATTCTACTGTACCATGTCTAGGGGTTACTTTTTCCGGACACAGTGTAGATACGAACCTACACAGAAGGGCGCCGGTCGTTCAGTCTGACGATCGAGTTTCCAGTGACATTCGCCAACATCGCACTCAAACGACTGCAACCAGCCAAACACACGCACCTCGCTACATACCAGACTACAGTGTCTCATGTTTTAAAGTTACTGTTTCATTATTATGTGTCTGTGCATTTTCCTGCAAAGGCCGTCCCCGAAATGACCTGTACAGCTATATTGTGTCGGGTGGGGAAGTTAAACCCTACTCACTCACTCATTAATATTAGCGACATGGACGAATGATGCAAAACATTTTCTCAAATCTTGCACGACACTTTACCATCATGATCCCATTCAATTAACATGATGTGGAGGAATGTTTAACCGATATCACTCGATTCCGATATAGTCTTTTCGGACACGCTATCTTTTTCTTGTATGGGCAGAGCGGGTCCCATGTTAATTCGGAGCAAAATCTTTGTTTTTGAACTTAGGCTTACGAAATTTGGCAGGCTTGTAGCCCTGCCCAAGGGCTTTCCAAAGATGCCGGAAAAAGTGGGCCAAAGTTCACCGATTTCGGGCAAAAGTGGACCAAAGTTCAAATTTCGACCCCCAATATCTCCTCCCACAGAGGGTTTGGGGGCAATTTTGGCATGGGGCGATAGTGGGCCTTAGTCCCTACTTAAGTTCCAAAGTTGGGGGACCCAACCCCAAACCCCAATTTTTGGAGATTTTTTTCGGAATTTTGGGGTTCTCCAACTTCAACCCCCGAATTCTCAAAATCTAAGTAATTGACCCCCATTTTTTATTTTGCCTATGAATTAAGAGTCCAGAGTAGTTCTTAAAAAGCGAAAAAAAATTGGGGGTCTGACGTTCAGATTTTTTGCTAGGGGCCCCCGAAGTGTCACACCCCCATAATTTTAGGGTTTTTGGCACATAACTTCCTTGTTTTTGAACTTTGGTCCACAAAATTTTAACATGCCGTAGGCCGTTCAGGGATCTTTCTAAAGATGCTAAAAGATGTGGACCAAAGTTCACTGGTTTCGAGAAAATCGGGACCAAAGTTCAAAAATTGATCACCCAATAACTTTCTTGTTTTTGAACTTTGGTCCACAAAATTTTGGTGACTTGTAGCCCTTCCCCAGTGCTTTCTAACAATTCCAAAATATGTGGACCAAAGTTCAGCAATTTTGAGAAAATCGAGACCAAAGTTCAAAATTTGATCGCTTAATAACTTTTTTGCTTCTGAACTTAGGCCCACAAAATTTTGGTGGCTTGTAGCCCTTCCCGAGGGCTTTCCAAAAACATTAAAATATATGGACCAAAGTTCAACAATTTCGAGAACATCGGAATCATCGTCAAAATTTGATCCCTCATAACTTTCTTGTTTTTGAACTTTGGTCCACACAATTTTGGTGACTTGTGACTTCCAACAATGCCGAAATATGTGGACCAAAGTTCACAAGTTTTGAGAAAATCGGGACCAAAGTTCCAAATTTGGTCACTCAATAACTTTTTTGTTTCTGAACTTTGGCGCACAAAATTTGGTTCGAAGACACTTTTGGGTCTGTCAAGTAAGTGTGCAATTTTTTACGTCAAAACTCCAAACCGTTTCCGAGACATGAGACATTTTAGTTCACTAATTTCGAGAAAATTGGAATTATTTTCAAAATTTGACCTTTTATAACTTTTTTGTTTTTGAACTTTGGCCCACAATATTTGTGCTTCTTGTAGTACTTATCGAGGGCTTTCGAAAAGTGCCAAAATATGTGGATCAAAGTTCACCAGTTTCAAGAAAATCGGGACCAAAGTTCAAAATTTGACCCTTAATATCTGCTCCCCCAAGGGGTTTTGGGCGGCAATTTTGTCACCGCACGATAGGGGGCCTTAGCCTCTGCTTAAGTTCCAAAACTGGGGGACCTAGCCCCATCCCCCAATTTTTGGGGAATTTTTACCGAATTTTGATGTTCCAACTTGGCCAAGCTCCAGGCAAGTGCCACATTTGACAAAACCATGGAACAGGTTCGTAACAGGCAAAACACTTATCTGTGCTCGGAATTTACCCCTTCTGCTAAATTCTTGGCGCTCGGCATTGCCCCCCCCCTCGATTCCGATCACGCAGAGTGTAAAATAAAATTTATTCATAAACCTATTTATAGTTGTAACCAGCAGCTCCCATAAACGCTTGAAGCAGTAAAATGTGTTTTGCATTCAGTTTTAGGTCTTAGGCAGTCAACGGACAAGAATTTTCAAGTTAATTCTTTGAAAAATGACAGTTTCTGTACCCTGTTGTATGTAATATAATAATGAGCTGAATAGTCGTAACAAAAGTGAGGTAGGCCTAACCGAAAATTAATAATTAAGTTTTACAATACAAACAACTTCTCAGTTTTAACTAGAAGGCGCTCGTGAGGGTGCATATCTCCGCCAAGTGAAGTAATTTAATTAAACATTACTACTGTACGATGTAGAAGTTTTCACAGGAGGGCGCCACCGTTCCTGCCGGTTGTGTATGACACGTGGAGATGATGATGTCTTGTGCACACACAGAACGACGGACAGAACGACCAATCTCTTAATCTCCTCCAATGTTCACTACGTTCGCTTGGCGGAGATAATCGCGTGACTGACCGTTAATATGCGCCGTTGACTTAATTTCATGACACACTTCGTCTTACTATCTCTCACCACAATGTCTACAGTGTTATAACTATCCATAATCTCACTCCAGTTAAACGTCATGATTGAAACGCAAACCGCGTCTGTTTATAGCACGCACGTCTCACGCAGAACACGCCGTCGATCATGGTCATGAAATAAATACGTTGCACCACGGTCTAGAGTTTATTATGCTTCTCATGTTATGCCATAATAAAACGTACATAAAGGTTAAAGGTGGTGATATAGCCCTTAATGGGACGCCCATCTCAGAGTACGGAGCGTCACCTGCCGTATGGGATCACACAGTTACCTGCCACCCGACACATGTGAACGCGCCCGCCTTAACCCCAGCCATATAGGCCGGTACTCGATTTACATCCCGGAAGGATGGAAGGCTGAGTTGATCTAGGCGGCTGGTTACATACCGAGATGGTTTACCTGCCCACAGGCAGTTACCCATCGCAGTACTAACCGGGCCCGGCGTACAGTAACTTCGTTGATCGGATCAAACTCGTTACCACTACACTACGCCACCCACCCATGCATAACTTTAGTTGACAGCCTGACAGGTACGATGCATAAAGGCGAGTACAGAGCGACGCAACTGAACTGAACTGATATGGTTTAGTTTTTGACGAATTGACCAATAAGCAAGCAGTAATACATTACAGTAGGCACCGTCCACGCGGCATCTACGTCTAACGTGATTACGCTCAGGTACGCGTCAACCAATGACCAGTGGCCTCACCCCGCTTGCCCAAAACTGCTTCGTCAGAAACTAAACTGTGTCAGTTCAGTTCAGTTCGGTTACATTGCTCTGTACGTACGCGCCTTAAGATTACCTCGCAGGGATCATAGCAGTCGCAGGTTTCACAGCCGTACTCGTTGAGTGCCAGATACTGTCCCTGTGGACACGGTTCCGAACACATAACGGCTGCACAGCCCGAGTTCACACTCGACGCTCCTGTATTCAACACACAAAAACACAAACTCCGCTTCAATATTTGCCGTAGATTTGTTGTACAGTCAGCATTATGTTGTTTTGATCATAGTTTATGAATGTAAAATTGGATAAAAGCCTAAAACACAAACAAAACATTTCGCAAGATCACGTTTTATTCTTGTTTTATGACCAGGCAACCAAATTTAAGCTCATCGTACAGTTTCCTGGCCAAAATCGGGCGATTGTGCGTAGTTTATAAAATGTTCCTGGGATCGGTGTGTTCCAGATTATAGGCCTAATGATAATTCACGGAAGTACAACGTTATGTTTTCCCTTCCCAGTATACTATATTATGGGCACGATTTGGAAAAATGGCCTTTGTTTTGACCAGTTGCTCCGTTTCTGTGCACTGTGCATGTAGCCAGTCAGCAAGGGACATGCATTGTGTAGCCTATATAGGTCCTAAGCCTAATTAACGTTGTTTAGCAAAGTACGCTCTGGCCTACAGTACCTACCGCAGTGTTGTGCTACAATGGAAACCATGATGAGAACCGATGTTATCCTGCTGACATCTGAAGAGACCCGCATCATTGCTATGACGTCACTGCGGCTCCTCGTTGTCATGGTGACAGCGTTCTACTTCTGCAGCAGCAACAAACTTTTTTTCTATTTAGTACGTACGTGAATGAGTGCGAGCGTCGCACTTGCACAGTAAGTAAGTAAACAGAACGAGTAGGATTCATTTTTCGTGATGACTTATCGTGAGAAAAAAAACTATGACAATTTTTGACGCGCTACAGTATAGCTGTAAGCGTCTATGTCACGATGTGTCTGTCGTTCGCCTGTCGTCTGTGTGTAACAGATGTATTGCAGCTAAACAGTGCGAAATAAAGCCTGGTTGCTACCAATCACTAATAGCAAGTGGCATACGCTCTTTCAGATGAAATGAAAATCACCGACCTTGGATGACCTTGAAGATCAGTATTGCAGCAGGAACTGTATAGGCTGTAGCGCGTCTTCCCTAGCCATAGCTGGGCTTCTGGTCAAAATTAGCCTAATTAGGGTGTGTTGAACAAACAACTGCAACCGAGCAGTGTCTTCTATTGTCAGCGGAACTCAGCAATTACAAAGAAAAAAAATGAAAGATCAAGCTATAGTGCACCCCTGCTGCCCTGCACCTAGGTTTGCGAAGCCCTGCCCTGGCACATATTACGTAAGTTATAGGTCTATCATTCTCTAACAAACTTTGGTTATTCGACATACAAGAACAAGTAATGCAAGCTCACATGATCACATCCTATATGGCCCATAGGTCTATACTAACGCACACGGCACGTACATGCCACCAGCATCTGCCAAACGGCCGTAAACTATTATTTTTAATTAAGTAAACAGCTCTGTTCACGGATGGTGAGTAGGCCTATAGGTCTACATAGGCCTACCACACCACACGACAGCCAGGAGGCAGTGATAATTAGGCGCGCTGGTACTGAAGCTGCATAGCAGTAGAGCTGAGCCATTCATGCGATTGAAATATATCGTATAGCCTAAGCCTAATCATTACCATTTTCAGGAAATCGATTGCCGCATGTAAGCCTATGGTTGACGAAACTGTCATAATAAATGTCGTCATAAGTATCCTTATAGGCCTACATTTGTTGTACGAGCATAATTTCCTCTTTCCTTAATTAGTAAACAGCGATATTGCATACCGGTATATGGAGAATAAATTGTCATCGAATCCAGTACAGATCCTAACATATATGTTACATGTAGGTAGGCTTACACGTCCAGCAAAATACCAGCTAGGTAGCCTACATTTTGAAAAAAGACATGTTTATACAACATAATTATAGAATTTACTCTATAGCGAAGATCGAGTTTATTGACTGTTTTGTTGCATTTTTATTTTTAGATCGGCAGTGAAAAATTTTGCATTTCTGCCTATTATAAGACGTTGATAAAGTTGGGAAGATATGATACATATCTTATAGTACCTGCCGGAAACGAAGCATCTCGACCTGCCGAACTTCGCAATATACAGTATTGGGCAAAAGATAATAACCTTACGCTCAACTGTGTAAAGTCCAGTGAG
>Ga0209367_1006782_pt1 | contig 15816 bp, 9 predicted proteins | sample WorMetLIZISLAND2_FD_187412 | JGI IMG/M metagenome (GOLD analysis project Ga0209367, IMG submission 187412) | Marine gutless worms symbiont microbial communities from Max Planck institute for Marine Microbiology, Germany - Olavius geniculatus... ... | reverse complement strand
AGCAGAAAGATAAAAACCCTGGTGTTCGGAATGATGGATGGTTCAAACAAAAGAGGACGGCCTCACCGAGAATGGTCAGATGACATTGAGCAGTGGTGCGGGACAACCCTGCAGGAGTTAAGCCACGCTGCCCTAGATAAGCACCGGTGGGCAGCGATAGTAACAATGGCGTCAGACACCAACGGGCATTGAGCCCACGGTTGTCGATGATGATGATGATGATGAAACAGAGATATGTTTGGACTATGAAAAACATTGCAACACAAGGCACTTTGATGAGGTACAGGACAACAATATTCATCGTTGGAACAAAAAAGATAATTATGCAACATAATCTTGACGGGGCCATGACCGACTATAATAACAGGCATTTGGCATGAACCGGATGGTGAAAATAACAGAGGCTTAATTCGACTGCAGCAGAGAAAGCGTAGTCGGTGATGGTCTCATTGGATAAAGCGTCGCTGAATTTCTAGGGTTAGTTTGTCAACAGAAACCAGTCTGCAGTCTGTCAACCTACATGAAGGGTTAGTCGATGACTGGGAGTTCTCACACCAAATCTCCATTCAATTCCCCATGGATGGACATTCTGTTTAATGAATACTGGGTATTAGGCTATATCTGAGAGCCAGACAGGCGTCCCCTGTCAAATGACATCTTATTCCATCCAAAAGCTAATGGTGCTGATGGTTAAGAAAATGGGGAGCAGAAAGTTGAAATTTTCCAACAATTTCCGACAGAGATCTCACAAACAGCTGCGAATTTTCGATGGAGATTATGTGTGGTCATAAGTTCAATTTTACCTAAAAATCACAAATGCTGTAAAAATGGGCGGCGTTCAGCAGCAAGTTTTGTACATTTGAAAAAAATTTTTTTCCAGCAATAAGGAGCAAAAGCCCCGCTATATGCCATTGCCAACAGCTTTAGCAGGGTCCACGAGTGTGACGGACGGACAGACCACACTACGGTAAAATCTATCGCAATAGCTGGAATATTGCTTCCCTCAACAATGCTGCATAAAACCAAGAAATCAGATCCAACGGAGATGTGACTACTTCTAATATAAGCAAGATCAATGCACAAAAGCCAAAATCTTGAGACCACACAACTGAGTATATCATACACGTATCTCATGACAAGAAATCAACCAGTCATTGAACTAGCAGTCACAACTATAGGCGTGCTTTCAGTAGGTCGAACGGTCGACCGTGGTTACGTTTGCGCAACCAGTCGTGATTTCTGAGAGCCGTTTGAGCTAACCGACGAACAGTGTTCGCCAAACAAGTCAACCGACGCTAGTAGCTGTTTACGCTTTTTGTTTTGGCTATAAAGCTATTAACAGAACATCGCGACGCCGGCCAGTTACGACAGGAAATTCCAGAGATACTAGTTTTGAGCCATTGCAGCATGGGGTGGGCGTGGTCTGGCTGCATAATTAGCGTTTCGTAAACATTCGTGCCCCACCGAGGCCAGCCACCTTGACGTGGTGGTGGGGCTTTGCTCCGATGACCCGAAAGATTTCTACAATCTGGAGGATAGGAGCGTACTAAGAGCTGACCAAATACGTGAGAACATTTACTACACGCTACCAGTGCTTTTGTGCTGGTTTCGGCTTTACAGCCGACTACGGCTTTATAGCCGTCTACTTACGGCCTCACAGCCCTTATTTACAGCTTCATAGCCGCCTACGGCTTTATAGCCGTTACTTGTAACCTATGGTTACTTTTGGGGACGCGCATTGGGCCGAACTGATACGGCCTCAGCGCTGGGCAGGTGTAAGAGCCTGCCCACCCCGAAGGCAAGGCAAGGCAAGGCAAACATTCGTGATTTTGGACGGCTGTCGGCTGTTCACGAAACAACTCGTCACCGACCAATGAATGGAGGTTAAACGAGTTTATGCTGTTTGACATGTCTGACCTACCGAAATCACGCCTTATATCGTGCTACAACTACGTTCACACACATTAATGCTACAGTCTACAACACAAAACACTCCAGTCAGCAACAGTTAGTGACTATACTATACAATGACGACAGTTCTTCTTATGACTACGACACACAGGCTTTAAAAGCTGGCAGCACACTGTCCACTCAAGATCAAACATAATCAGGCCCGTCGAGAGGATAGGGTAAAGGGTAAGCTATCCCGGGCCCGCGACGTTTGGGGGGTCCCGCCGTCAGCCATAAATATAAAGTACGCCAGAGTGTACCATTTTGAAAAGAAAATTTCAAGGACACAATAAGTCAACAGACCCACATTATTTTCAGATCAATGTGCTAAACCCCAGGTGGCGTGACACTGTAATCAACCAACCCCAAACACAGTGCGAGGTAATGACAAAATGACATAAGCTCACTAGGCAAGTCGCTGAAGTGAAACGATTAAGGGAGACCGGGGCACAATGATCAGTTTTTCACATTTTATAATATTTTCGCACAACTGTACAAAGTGTCACTGACATTATGTTCATTTTATACAGCTTCCTGTATCAGCTATATTATATGTATAACATTTCATTGCTAAGTCATAAGAGATGGTGATAAATCAAAAAAACCGAGGTCAATCACAAGTGATCATCGTGCCCCAACCATGGGGCATGATGAGCATCAGCATGGGGCACCATGATCACTAGCTATAAATCATTATGAAACTAAGCTGCATTAAAGTAATTGCACATCACAACAGCAACAACAAAGACAACATGTCTAATCATTCTAATGCCTGGTTTCCATCCAGTGCAGCACATGCAATGCAAACTAATGGAACGACAGAATAATAGAAGCATTTTGTACAATAAAGGGCTAAAAAAAGTGCATATAACTATTCTTGCTCGGGAACCCATCTCAGAGCGACAAAGCATCACCTGCCATGGAGGGATGAAAGGCTGAGTTGACCTAAACAGCTGGTTACATACCGAGACGATTTACCTGTCCAAAGACAGACAGTCACCCATCCAAGTACTAACTGGACCCAGAACAAAGCAACTTTGCGGATAAAGCCCAACCTGTTAACACCACTAGGGCAAACTCCAATACCATATTGCGTAGGATGGAGATCAGGCGTAACCCTTCATGTACACAAACACATAGAGAAAGGCACAGAACTCTTGATAAGATTGTTGAGTCGATTGTGGGACTATCTGCACAATAACTCTCAGGGCTGTAGCAAAACGATTCGTGCACTAGGCAGGGATTTCTGGAGTGTGAATGTCACAATTACTAGTCTTATTGGTCAGACGTAATAATTTTCAACAATTTCAATAATTTTTAAGCAAATCAAAGTGAAATAAACCAAATTACTCATGGCAGCAACAAGATAATTATCAAAAAAAATCATTCATTCACCAAAAAATTGGTAGCAAAGCCAGTAACATAAAAAAAGTAAAGTACGTGTAAACTGATCCTTAACCAGCGAGCAATGGGAATGACAGATGGTAGGACTAAGCATACGTAACACTGACTAGAAGTTCCCTTGTTATTTGATGGACCAAATAACAAGTCTACTGGATATTTTGGGACTGAAAAAATAACAATATAAAAAAGCAGCAACGAATGTGATGCTGAAATTACAGATGGGCTATCGTCATTGCCTGCCACTTAAAATGTGTCCACAAAAGAAAACAAGAAAACAAAGAGAAGAAAAGCCGTGAGCTGCTGCTTTCATTTCAGCACATTTCATTTAAGTTTAGTTCAGTTCTGCTGCTTTGTACCCTCCTTCAGTACACAAATCGTCTCACTACAGTGCATCATAGGTGGTGTATGAATTGTCACACTAGCATCAAGCGCATTATCAGTTGACGACGGAGACGAGTTCGACTTCAAATGTCAGGACGGAGTTGGGAGGAATTCTGAACAAAAGCCGTCAAGGAGGCAACACGAAAGAACAGAACAACCTAAACTAATCTAGATCAACCAAGTTTAGAAACAACAAAAGAAATAGTAAATTAAAACTAAGGTGGTAACAATTAAAAAAATTGTAACAAATGACTTTACAACAACTAACACTTAATTAGTCATCAATTTCGGTTAAACCTAATAGCAATAAGTTAATAAATAAGTATATAAGTAAGTAAAACACAAACTGATACATCAAATCAAAGCCCTTAATGTGGTGCTTAGTTGTCTGAAAAAAATGTCTTAAAGGGCAACTACCACAAAAAATTTTTTATTGCAGAATATCTTTGGACGTCATCACAAAATTCCTCGTAGTTGGTTCCCAGCGACCTGGGGTTAAAAATTAAATACACATTTATTAATGTAAACATTTTGTGCTGGTACCATGCATGTAGTCTTAGGTAGCAGTCTACTGTCCGAAAATACTTTAAAATCACAAAGGCCAATTTTGATGGTAGTCGCGCTTTAAGTAATCATCCAAAGAAAAAGACGGTGTGAACAGGAACACGCGGATGTGTCAGGAGTGAGTTCCACATTATCAGACCAGCATTAGAGAAACCAAGATATGTACTGCAAACATATATCTAGTTGTTTACAAATCTGCAAACGACATCAACACTGTGTCCCAAATAAACGTCCCACTTTGTCATTTTCCATATCTTTGTCAAATATTAACCAATTTTTACAAACTTTTCACTAGCATGTACTGTTGACAATCAGGAATAAAGTAGTTGTTAAATATCCCACCACACTTTAACTGTGTCGCTACACTACCCTGTGAAACATAAATTTTCAAAAATCACTAAAATCACTAAAATACATATGCAAAAAATCTTTTTCTTTTGAAAAAATGTACTAATTTTCATACAAAAATTAAATAACGTTTAGCTTTACATACATTTCTGACGTTTGTGAATATAAGCAGATGATATTGTCATAAATTTTTAATGCACTGATGATATACCGGTTGTGTAATGTGCCATTTAGCAGTGGAGATAAGGCTCTGATAAGAAACTTTGAAGATAAACCACAACAGGGAAAGAGTGGGAATGTTATTGACAGAGATCTGGGAAACATGCAGCACTGACCAAAGGCATGAGATTGGGAGACTGAAGCATACACGTACTGAAGAAAACATAATCATTGTTCATGAAATTGTAGGCTTGCTAAACCACAAAAGCCAGAAACAAACATATCGTTCAATATGCTAGATATTCAGAAAAACGAATCTAACAAAGTGCAGCATCATACAGATCATTCACCACATTTTTGGTCAGAAGTGTATTTTGTTTATCAAACACACTTGTTGTGTATTATTGTTGGTTTTTCTTGCATTTATATTTCACAAAATAATATAGCAACACAGTTAACGTGTGATGGGATATTCAGTAATCGCTTTATTGCTAACTGTCCACAGAATGCACCAGTAAAAGAATTTTGAAAATCGGTTTAATATTTGGCAAAGATATAGACAATCATAAAGTGGGACGTTTTTTTGGGACACAGTGTATAAACTGACATGAAGTTCATTAATAGAGAATATCCTGCCACAAATTTTGAATTTTTTAAGAGGTATTTTTATGACAATGCAGTAAATATAATCACTTTTTATATTGGTTAATGACATCCAAAATTGCAAAATAATGTAGTGACACATGCCAGGTGTCACGTGATGTTTGATAATTAACCATTGCAGAATTACTGTCGACGAAAAAGCGGCTTGCTTACTTTTGGTAGACAGACCGTGTAAAAACAACACAACTGACAAAAAGAATACTTTCCCTCGAGACCCTTTTTGCCGTAGGCCCACTCTGGCTGAATCACAATCTCAGCCTTCTCTCCGACTGTCATTGTCATTAGCGCCTCGTCCCACTGAATAAACAACAACATTGGCCGCCAAACACGTAACTAACATGCATGTGATTAATGCCTAAGGGCCGGTTTCTGGATCTTAACTGGCCGGTCAAGTTAGTGTTAACTGACAGATTTGCATAACTCGCATTTCCTGTTGCACTAACCAACGGTCAAAATGGTGAAAAATTTAACTGGCCAACATCGGGCAGTTAGCTAACCGTCGATCGTAGTTATCGTATTTAACGCAACTTTTTTACCATTTTGCAAGCAGTTAATTGAAGAATGTGATATTATACAATGATTTTACCGCATAGCAGTCTTCAAAATGCTCGAGGAGACGTTTGCTGCTACAAATTTTACTACAAAATCCATTCATGAATGAACAAAATGGCCATCTGCAGTCGGTTGGCTGGCTCGTGAGCTGGCTGATGTGCGCTTGCACTCATTAATATTCATGACGCCCGCCTGCACTAGGCAGAAGTGATAAGTGGCGTGTGCATCGTTGCTAAGCAACTATAGTTTACCGCTCAGTTAGCTGACAGCCAGTCAGATTTTGTTCAGAAACGCGCACAAACTTAACTAGCAAGTTACAATTAACAGAAGGTTTACTAACTGATCAGTTAACTAAAAGATCCAGAAACCGGCCCTAAATTAACAATAAAAAACACAATGTGAAATAATGCACAGCAGCATGTTCACATTATCATTCCATCCGATGGATAAAAAACAGATAAAAAACTTTAAAACAACTTATTATGAATAAGACAAATTACAATGCAAAACACAAACACTTGTTGGTTTTTTTCTAATAATTACAAATTAACAGATACAATAACTTGCTACGGCCATGAATGTCAATATTCAAACAAAAAACATGTTGGTTTCAACATATGCTCAGCTAAAAAAAACTGTTAAATGTACATTCAAAATAAAATAGAGTACAAAAAAGTTAACCGGTACAAACATTATTTTAGCACATATTATATCATAAAGCAGCATTATCATACAAAACTAATTCTCATCTATCAGAAAAAATGTAACAGTTAATAGTTTCCATTTCAATGGAATACACAGAACAGAAGAATACATGTGTGGAGAGTGGAGACTTTGTAAAATAATGTCAAAAAAAGTTGACAAATCCTCACACAGTCTTTCTGCACTTTTTTACTGATATACTTGAGCTCCATATTTGCAAATATATACTGTGTCTCAAAAAAAAACATCCCAAACATTTTCGATTGTTACTTGAAGAAGCATTATCAGATTTTAATAATTTTTGGTACGAATATTCCTGAGACAACTTGCCATAAAAAAATGTTTAATTTCCCATTTACCTCGGGAAACCAGAACCAACAAAATATTGCTTTTTTACCCAATTATACGCGAATATGCGATTGCATATTTTTCCGCACATAATGGCATTTTCAGAATTGCATATCCAAAAATTCACATATATGCCACATATTTTCGCATATGCAATCACATTTTCCAGCATTTTCCTTGTCCAACGTTGTTTTAAGACTGCTAAATATTTTGGTGACAAACGATTACTGGTATTTGCAATTAAACGTTGAATAAATTGAAGTAAAAATGTCAAAAACTGTGCAGAAAAGGCCTATTAATGATCATGATCATAATTCTGTCACTCGAATTTGCACATGCCAGAAATATGCATAAAAATATGCCACATATATGCGGCATATGCAATACATACCTGCCGCCTATATGCGCCGCATATTTTGCCAAATTCCGCATATTTTGCCTCCAAAAGTTCTGCATATTTTATGAAAATTCTCCGCCATAAAGCAACATCCCTACGCAATGCAGTATTATCGTTTAATGTAAATAACGCACAAAAACGTATTTTGTTAACTTTCTTGAGACTTTGGCTGACATTTCATCCAATCGTTTCGTTTTTTCAACTGCCTACAGCAAAATTGCTTCAATTGTGGGTGCATTGTGCGAACACTGGCATGGAGACGTTTTCTGCATTCATTGACAGCAGTATCGCTAATGTTTTGCTTTAGACCAATCCAGACTTCACCAGTCACTTGTTGAATTCATAAACATTACCGAACGTCATCACTGCTTTATGGCGATTGACCTTGTAATCGACTGGCCGTTGGGGCCCAGAGGTCCTGATGGATGGAATTTATTGAAGCTTATTCATTCATTTCAATGCATGATTTGCTTGGTCTGTTTTCTCCAGGCAGTGCAGGAACAGTCGTTAGGTGAGATAGAAACTTAAACAGTGACTCAATAGCCAGTGGTGTCAGAAATATTTCGGCCAAAAATTATTAAAATCTGATAATGTTTCTTCAAGTCATTAGCGATAATGTCGGAGATGTTTTTTCCACATTTTTGCATATTTCAACAAATATTTTGCTTAGTCTGCATTCCCTTGGTAGTGCAGAAGCAAATACTGAGTCAGTTGGAAAGCTGAGCCGTCATTTGATGGCAAGTTTTGTCGAGAATATTCACACCAGAAATTATGTCAATCTGATAACTTTTCTTGAAGTTACAACTGAAAATGCTAGGGATGTTTTTTGAGACACAGTGTAGAGTTCAAGTATATCAGTAACAAAGTCCACACAAAAATCAAACGTACAAGTAACAAAGTATCAGCAAACGTACGCCTCGTATAACTTTTCCGAGTCCGACTTTAAACTTCAACGGCTGAGACTTCTTCGTAGCTTTTTTAGCTGCAACAGTAGATACCACACAGCGATATTCCAAAAACAGAAACTCCTGAGCCATTTTATGTCTCTGAAATGCCTAACAAAATAGAACTAAGTAACCCAGAAAGTGTGATAACAAGAAAAGCCCAGCTAATACAAAGGGAAACGCACAACAGCAGTGCATGTTTGGAAGCCCAGTAAAATAAAATCTAAGTTCACCCATCCTGGCAACAATGTTTTTTTACAGTCACCAGAAGGCGCCAGATGACCGGTGGCTGATTATCTATAGTATTTTACTTATGCTCACCAGAGGGCACTACGTGTCTCGCTCTGCAAATGCCGCATCAGCTGGAAATCGCAAATTTTCCCTACCCCCTCTCATTTAGCGCTTTCGTTCAGGGTGACCCCTTTCGAATTTATGGAAAAGCTTTACAGTTCCTAAAAACTAGAGCCTTCCACGCAGCCGATGGTGAAAATTTGGTGATCCTAGCTCGCACCGTTTTTGACTGATCCACCCATGTGACAGACAGACGAACGGACAGAATTGTGATGGCTAAGACGTGCTGAAAGCAGTAGCTGCTTTCGCGCTTAATAATTGAAAGTTCCTACTGCTCTCCTTCTTTCCGCCTCTGCCCCCTTTTCTATCTTTCCCCTTTATTTTCCCTTTTCTCTTCTTGTTTTCTCCCATTTTTCTCTTTCATCCCTTTAGAAGCTAGCCCCTGAAATCCAACTAAAGGATCTGGGACAGGCCGTAACAGACAGCCAGACAGACAGAACTGCGATGGCTAAGATCCACTACAGCAGTAGCTGCTGCTGCATGTAAAAACTCGGCAACACCCAACCCCTCAGTAAGCCTTTTCTGATGCAACAGCAATTTTGGCTATTGCTTTGGAAGCCCAATTTTCTGGAATTGCTCCAACAAAAACAGATAACATAAAATAATTGTTTTGGGAAAGTTGTGAAAAAATACAAAATCTGAACTTTTATAGAAATCAAATCATCTTCCTGATCAACAGCACTGTGACACGAATAAATAACTACTATATGAACATAAATAAGAAAATGTAACTGCATGCTAAAATATGACAACTAGCATGCACCTAAAATACTGCTCATAGTCAAAATATAGAGTTAACAGTGCTGCTGCTGCTACTAATACTACTACCACTACGACCAAACTATGACTTCTGCATTTCACAAGGTAGTGTAGTGACAGTATTACGGTGAGGTGGCAAAAACTAAAGTCATTGGCGTCAAGTTTCTTTTTGATGTCACATGCCAAAAATTATTACAATCGGCCAACATTTCACAATCCAATTTAAAAAATTAAAATGGTACATTTTTATGGACCGCAGCATACTACTACAGAGGCACGTTTTGCACTTTTTTCTCTCTGAGAATCTCAGATATTCTCACTTAGAAGCGCGTTTCGCACTTTCTATTTCTCTGAGGTTATCTGAGAAATTGTGAGCAAGATTTTCCTTTGCTACGTTATGCTAGCTCCGCCCACTTGCATGAGTTACGTCATCCAAATAGATAAAATTGGCTAGCGTAGAATTCTATGTTAGAATTCTCAGAGAATTCTTACTTGCGCGTTTCACACTTTTCGTGAGAACTATTGAGAACAACTGAGCCGTAGAAGTGAGATTCTCAGAGAAAAAAAATGCGAAACGCGCCTCAGTACTACTACAACTACTACTGCCGCTACTACTACTAAGTTACTACTAACAGTCATCGACGTTGGTATCAAAAACTTTGCCGCTGTCCAGTCTGCCAGTGTAGTAACACTCCACTGTGTCTCCCTTCGACGGGTAAGTCGATCGATCTCCCATCTTCAGGACTCGCTTCGTATATTTCACCACTTCCTGTATCAAAACAACAACTGTGATAATAATAGCAGTTTCTATATTATATAGCATACAAAACATATGGCAGTAATGCATAAATATTTTTGGCCAATGGACACTAAACACATTCTTAAGGTTACTACAATGGGCCAGATCAATGCGATAAATGAGTTTTATCACTAGAATAATTTATAGTATTCAGAAATCGAGATTCAGACATTATACGAAACAAATACACAGCCAATAAAGTGACACAGTGTAACGATTTTGATTATTATTTTCACATAACTCCGAAGCAGAAATTAGTTGAGTAGTCTCCGTTATTGTAATCATCTTCTGCATATCGCTAACCACATAATTCAGTTTCGTGTGTCTCTCCTCGAGCCAATAAATGAAACAATCTCATATCTTCTTTTACACTTTCAATTTCAACTATGAACAAAGTGTAAGAAAAATCCCATCATCAAAGCACAATGAGCCACATACGTCTTCAATGGGCACCGCAAACTTTCTCATTAACAAAGCAACAACTTCAGCTGTTACAACTAAAAAACGGTAGCTGTAAAAAAACCATTTCAGCTACAAGGTTCGATAGATACCCAGCTATGTAAAACCAAATTCCATTACGTCGACTTTCACCGAAACTTCCCCACAAGGAAAGTCGCGAACACAAACGGTGACAAATCATGAAGTTTTGGTAAATGTCGTAAGCACAAATCATGAAAATCACAGACAAAAACAATCTCAACATGTCAAGATATTTGCGACAAAGTCCGTGACAAACCTGTTTGTGTCGCTCTAATGGAATTTAGTCCGTTACAATGCACGGGGAAAGTCGGCAACAAAGTCCGCAGACTTTGTCGCAGACACAAATCATGAAAGTCCACGACGCAAATCATGAAAGTCGGCGACATGATCTGTGTCGCAGACTTTCATGATTTGTCACGGACTTTGTCGCAAAGTCAGCGTAATGGAATTTGAGGTTAAAAGTAAAATACACATTATTACTGACGGTGGTGGTTTGGCTCAGTTAGTAGCAATGCCAGGCCCGGTTAGTACTTGGATGGGTGACCATCCCGGTATGTAACCATCCACCCAGGTCAACTCAGCCTGGCCATCCCTCTGTGGATAGGCGCAATGAGTACCAGCGAAAGCTGGGACGTAAACAGGCACATCGTGCGATGCAATAGCCCTGTATCCGTGGTCACCCTGCAGTGAAAAAACTGGTGTCTGACTGAGGACTAAGGAAATGAAGATCGGCACCACCCAAGAGGCCTTAAAGCTCGGGAAGGACTTTACGTTTTACATATTACTGACAAAACACAGCACAATATTGTTATTCTGGCAAACTAGACAAAGCAACTAACCGGTTCTTTAACATCCAGTTTTTTGGCTTTATGCGTGATATGTGCAACGTCGTCATGTTTTGTGGGTTTGTCCGGGGATTTGGGCGGAGTTTTAGGCAGCTCATCTCCGGGCATTTTAAATGCCTATATCAACAACAAAAAATAATATTTTCAGATACACAGCAGAAGCAACCATAGCACATACAGAATTAAAGGTTTATTAGGGATGCATGAGATACAGATATTTTAAAATCTGGCACAGAGCCAAGTTTGGCTAGAGCTAGAACTGAGGATGCACTAGGTAGACAGTCAAATAATACAACATGACAAAAACCCAAACCACAAATTCCCAAAAAGAAAATCATATCAGGTAAGTTCAGGTTAACTTAGGCAATCAAATATAAGCATTAAGCAAGTAAGTAATACTTGTAAGAATCCCTTTACTATGTCACCATACTCATTGTTGCAATGATGTGCTCTTTTTCCAAATATTTAGTCAAAACTTAACACCCTGAGTCTGCAACTTGAAATGCTTGAGCAGTATTTTTGATATATATGCAATGTCTCAATAAAAAACAGTCAGAATTGTTTTTGTCATAACTTTGTAAAATTTTCACCAACTTTAATAATTTTTGGCAGGCGGATGGCCAAGACGATAGAATTATGTAAGGTGCGCTCATTTTCCACCTAGCTTATTTTTTGTCAATGCACTACCATGTGAAACATAGATGCTCCAAACTGTTGCATAACGCTGAGTCGTCATCTCCAGTATACATTGTTACGACTTAATTAAGCATACAACAAACTAAAATGTAAATTATTTAGCAAAATTAAAATTTTGTGTAACAACTTGCTTGCAAATTATTTACAGTTTATGCCCAAAGTGTGCCCAACATACACTAGCACAATTACGGTTTAGATGCAATGCCACTAGCTGATGCAAAATCAACGACTCATGATAAAATGGCATTCACACATTGATTAGACGTGTTTTAAGCTTAAAGTCAGCTATTTTGCTGTCTGCTATTTTTACCATAAAATATTCAATATCACAGAATTAATTAATCACTTATTGCTCTCCACAGAATCGATGATGCAAAGGTGAGCAGTCTGACACAAATAACCACCATGCAATGTAACAATTTGGAGCATCTATGTTGCACATGGTAGTGCATTGACATAAATTAGGTGACGTGGAAATTGAGTACATCTTACATAATTATATCGTCTTGGCCATCTTTGTGTCAAAAATTATTAAAGTTGCTAAAAATTTGACAAATTGCGACAAAAACAATTTTCACTGTTTTTAGACACAGTGTATTGAACGCTTATGCCATTATTCCAATCGTATTTCATACTAAAGGTAGCAATTAATAATCTTTGCAAACAGTAAAAACATATCACAATAAGCAAAGCATACTTTGTCGTCAAATAGAGTTTTGTAATCAGAGACGAGCTGATCTTTGGTTTTTGTTTTGACAACATTTTTCACAGCACCAGCAAGTTTGTGGTTCAGCAGAAACTGAAAAAAACAATGCAACTGCTCTAACATCACTATGAGGAAACATTTACAGTTTTAATTACAGCATAATAATGCAATTTGATGTGCACAAAAAGATAAAAAATTAAAAACTATCGCATGCTAGTAACTACGACTCTCCTGTTTTACTTGCGAGTAATGACGTTCTGTACACTCCACAAGTATTTCACTCTGTTTCAAGTTTTTACTAAAAGTAGCCGTGCTAAATCCATGCAGCAGTGATTAACACCACTAACACACAATGCATACGCTTTACAATGAGATTAGAATCTCAAATTTAGCTGCAACCATCTCAGTGCTTATTTGACTAACCTGTGACGAACCATTTTCTTGCAGAAACACCACCAAGTCTTTCTTGCTTATTTTGTCGGTTAAAAGATCCTCATCGTTGAAAGGTTTTGCAACTTCAGCCGCCATATTTCATCTGCAACAAAAAAACCATGCACAATTAATTAATCAATTCTGTAAAAGTAAAAGGGGTGGGACTGAGATGGCTAACGTGTTTTTAACCTCTAGCCATCTTTAATGCTTTGCCTGACCCCAGCGCCTCAGATTTGGCAAACTTTTCGCAGACATTGTGTGCATTATAAACGTATTCACTTACTTACTTACTTAAGTACAGTACCTGATACTATGATTTATTAGCATAGAATAAACATTTTAAAACAGAAGCATTACGCAACGCACAAACACAAAACCCCAAAATAAACAACGTGTACAACTGTGATAAAAATAATAGCATTTCCTTGATATAAAAAAGAAATGAATGAAAAGATGATAAAGTTCTAGATAGCCTATTCTGCAAACACCTCCGACAAAAACACACTATTTAAAACATTACTATAAGCGGTTACGGAAACTTTCATTCCCACGTACTTTCGTCCCAAGCAGCAAAAGTTTCACTCTCTGGTACTTTTGTTCCCTGGAACTCTCGTTCCCAGGAACTTTCGCTACCCCGAGCAAAAAATGAGGCAGAACTTTCGCTCCTCACTCGGAGTGACCATTATAAGCCTACACACTTAATAAAAGCAGATGAAATCAAAGGACGCCAGCATGCGATGTAAATGCTCAATGTCCAAAACAACAAAGCCCAGCTGTCAATAAGGAACATGCTACAGCTAGCCTAGCTATAGGCCTATAAACATTTTCCCAAAGACTAAAAATGGGTTTGAGGTTTATGGAAGAGACTAAAATATAAAATAATGGTAAAAACTTGACGAAAAATATAATTTAAGGAAAAATTTCTAAGCAAATATAATTTGAGGAAGAATTTGGGAAACTTAATACATTAAAGATGAATTAATTCATAAAATAATTTTCTAGATCCTGCCATCTTTTACTACAATGAAGCTGTACAAAAATGCGAACAAGCTATAACACCTTACTACCATTAGTTTATCAATTAAATAATTATTATCCGTGTTGGGGAGCGTAACCACGTTACGTTGGCTGTGGGAGCGAAAGTTCCATGGAACGAAAGTTCCTGAGAACGAAAGTTCCACGTCACTTTCCAAGTTCCAGGGAGCGAAAGTACGTGAACGGGCCTATAACTAGGCTACATAATTCCCTATAGGCTTATGCTATGTAATATGTAATTATGTAATAAGTAGTAGTTTAGTAGGTTGATTAGACAAGCTAATCAACCTACTAAACTACAGAAATAAGCTAAAATAACTGCATAAAAGTATGAACTAAAACAGTTTTTTTCAAAATACGGCATACGCGAAGTTTGAAAGAAATACGATACCACTTTTGTTTATAATCATCTACACTGAATCATACCTAAATTACTGCATCGTTAATAAATAAGTAATCGTGAGTTCAATTTGTATCTGGCTACTGAGAACAGATTAAATGTCTAAGCTAATACAATAGTTCGTGCTTATACTTTTTCATTTTTCATAGGGCTCCTATGTCGATTGCTGTGCAATCTGTGTAAACTGTGAACTTTGTTACGCTGTAGACCTAGGATATGTTTCAGTTTTACCTGTCAATGTCTTAATAAATTGTTCTAGCTGTACAGTGTGTACTGTAGTTACGATTAGCTTTTCATGTTGGCTTAACTTAGTTTAAGTAACGAAGGCTAACAATCTGCTTGTTTGATTTCAGTCGTTTCACTGACATTGACTTCAAAGTGCCAAAGAGTCTGATAAATGACACTGAAAAGTATTTGCACGGTGACCACAAGTCTTTGAAAGTCCTCGATTGTTTCAATTTTTGTACAAGCCTTGAAAAGTTTTTGAAACCAAATAGGGTTTTAAAATAAAAGTTTTGGAATTTGATAAAAGTGGGTCTTGCAAGTCATTGAATTTTGATGGCGATTTCAATTTTGCTGTAAATCATATAATTTTTACGTCAGAAGCAAAGATATATTTGAAATGGAAAAAATACAAAACTCCTTTAAAATCCTTGAATTTTTTTCCCAAAATTGTAGCCACTCTATTTAATGACAGGTTTATACAGGACACATTGACAGACCAATAAACACAACTATGAGTAGGGGCCTAATCAACTGCTACGAGTTACATTTGCAACTAGAAAGCAGTCATAGCCCGCAGGTACCTCCGCCAAGGCAATGTTGTTCGCCAGGTGGCGTCACCATATTCGCTTTGCCAGCGGTTCCCTTATGCCCCCTTTAACGCAATGGTAACGAAAAT
>Ga0209367_1006781_pt1 | contig 15818 bp, 14 predicted proteins | sample WorMetLIZISLAND2_FD_187412 | JGI IMG/M metagenome (GOLD analysis project Ga0209367, IMG submission 187412) | Marine gutless worms symbiont microbial communities from Max Planck institute for Marine Microbiology, Germany - Olavius geniculatus... ... | reverse complement strand
TATATACAACTTTATTCGTCATTCAATGACAGCAAAGAAAAAAAAACAAAAACAGACAACAAGCAAGAAACGGAAACTAGGCTAAATATAAACAGTCATATCAATCATATCAAATCATTCAGATCACATCTCGCGCAGCCTAAAACTGAACTACATACAGAGTTATCAACATTCATAAATTTTGTGGGTGGTTACATATCGAGATGGTTTTTCTGTTTGCCGTCGATGGTCACCCATCCAAGTGCTAACCGGACTCGTCATTGCATAAGCTTTATGGTAATTGCTGTTCCCATTTGTCCCCTGAGTAAAGAAATGGTTTCTCACATTTGAAGTTACATACTTTCATTATTTCAGACCAAGTCCCAGCAAACACTGTCAGACATATGAAAGAAATTACTTCAACAAGATGTCAATTAACTGAGCCGTGTGGTATAAGCAATGCTATATTCATCGTTTTTGTCAGCAGTCATGGGGATCACTGTGGGCTAAGAGCACGTCACTGCATGTCGTCCTGCTAATTTTTTAAGGTTGCCAGTTTTTATGTAATTGTCAATCTGAACGAAATAAAGAAGGCGAAAACATTACGTACGTGGGTTGTTTCCCATGGCGCTGGTCTCAAGTACTCGTATCTTAGCTCTGAGTTCGATCAACGCGTCTCTCTGTCTGGCAATCACTTGCTCATGTCTCTCTCCACGACACTGTGACCCGGCCAGTGATAACTCTGCTGTCAGACGACCCTGTATAACCATTAGTATACAAAGCCATCACGCAGTGCCGTTGTGGGTTAAAAAAGTAGGCCAGGCAGTAATAAGTTGTAATTTTCCAAAAAACACTGCAAATTTCTAACAGATTCTAACAGACAAGTCGACACAAAAAATTATAAGTCCTCACAATTCCAATTTCGTCCATACATTTCCCCAAATTAGGTTCTTCAGCCCCAAATAAAGCATTTTTATTAGAGCTGTCAAGGCGTTAATTTTTTTAATGCACTAACGCACTGCGTTAATTTTTTTAATGCATTAATTAACGCGTAAATTAACGCACCCAGTCCCGTCGAGAGGGAGAGTAGGGGGATAAGTTATCACAGGCCTCGCGACGTTTGACGGGCCCTGCCTGTCTAATATAGAAAGTTAGAAACACCTTTTAGACGTATAATCAACAATAACTGACGTCATAGGTAGCATAGAAATCTATTAGCATGTCATCAAAAATCGAAATAATTATTTATTTACAGTAGTGATGGAACAAAAACTATAGTTTAGCTACTCGAATTCATTCGATTGTCAAATAACCACAGCTTAATGGAATATTTCAACTTTTGCTTCACAATATTTAGTAAATTAACATAAATTTACGTATGTGCGTTAATTTTTTTAACGCACGTTAATTTTTTTAACGCGTGTTAATTTATAAACGCGTTAATGCGTTAATTAATGCGTCAACTGTGACAGCTCTAATTTTTATGAAAATTTTTTGGCAGGAAGAAAATTTCAGATAGCCAAAAATGTAGAGTGGGCAATTGCCCCCTCAATACACTCTGTCTGCCACAACGCCACTGTCATCATCAGCAATAAAATAAAATATCATACAACAAAACTTAGTTGAACAATTTATTTTGTTGTATAGCATTACTGGCAAACCTCTGCAACAAAATAAGGCTTCTCTGCAAGTTTGCAAGACAGACACCTTTTGCTGTGTGACAAACGTTACAGGGAATTGATAGCAACCGTCTCAAATTTTGTGTTAGTGTATTCTAGCCTGTAAATTTTGTTGCACATGTATGTAGGCCTACAAGCGGCGTTAACTAAAGTGAGACCTCGTCTTCAGCGGCAGAGAGCTTAGTTGACGTTTCATGTTTCGCTTTAACTAGTCCGTGTTCAGTCTGCTTCAGCTGCGCTTCTTTCTCATTCAAACGATTCTTATACTTTGTCACCGCCACCTTGTGCTTGCTGCAAATAGGGCATTGTAATAAACATTAATAACGGTTTTGAATTAGTTTTATAAACGTTTTCATCATCGAACGTTTAAACAGCTCTGCGATACGCTGACTTGGACTTGGCAATGGATGGCCGCTTACTGCGCTGTGGTATCATTAGCTCATGCCAATCAGCTGCCACTTCCGAGATTGTAAAGCACTTCTAAGCAACGACAAAAAGTGCTATAGCAAGTGCTGGCCTTTATCTTTTACCTTTTTTACCTTTGAGGCTGCTAGTTGAAAATTTCCAATTTTCTCTATACCTCACCCCTATCATTTACCATCGAATTTCTGGAGAACCTTTACAGATCCTGAGAGCAGACTCACAATCCTAGACAGCGTCCATTTGAGACAGCAGTGTAAAGAACAGACGGATAGACAATGCCAAACAGATAACTACAAAAACACACTGATATGCTGTAACAAAAAAAAACAGCTGTCGCTAGGGTGGGGCCGACTGTGCTGGTTGTCACTGACCTTAAAGGTCATCCAAAGTCGATGATTTGCAAGTTATTTATAGCCAGTATGCGACTTCCTATTAGTGATCAATAGCAACCTAGGCCCTATCTTGCACCGTTTAGCCACAGTACATCCATGACGGACAAACGGACGGACAACAACCATGACAAAAAGCCAACCTTAGCTTACAGCTTAGCACGGTCGGCCCCAAAAAATAAACATAAGCAGTAAAACCTAATGGCCTGCACTTACGGCCGTAGAGATCGCTGACCTGGCCTCGGCATTGAGTTGTTTCACATCATCAGTTTGTCGATCTACGATCTCTGACAGTTTGGCCAGCTGCTGCCTGACTTCCACTAGCTCTGACTCTTGGCGCCTCACAGTCTCCTGATACTTCTCCAGCTCCTGCTTCTGACACTCGGACACCTCGCCTGACACAGCAGTATGATGAATAACTCAATTATTCAATCAATCAGAACGTACTTAAGTACTCCAATGATGGTGATCAAGAAACGCTATCTACAACTTGTAGATAATGTTTCTTGATCAACATCATTGCAACTACAATCAAATCAAAGTCACGATGATTAAATTACTACATCTTTTGTATGTAGATTGGTACCCTTCAATAGGGCATCGATCAGTTCCTATAGGCTGTCAATAGTAACCATGCAGCATTGCAACTAACTAAAGTGGTTTGGCCGAAATTTACAATACAAGTAGTTGGAGTGCAGAGAGTACCCCATTTGAGGAATTGAGAGTTGTAGGGGGGGGTCACAGTTGGTACTACAAAGTAACTATTGTACAACGAAGTTTGCTTCTTTGGACAGTTTTTCGGTAAGACCTACCATTTATCCACAATACATTTTACCTACATTACAGACGACAGACAGATGACAGACGGACACAATCTTGTACCGTAAGTGTGACCGTCAGCAGAGTCGGCTGAAAAGCATACCGGTGACGTCGCTGAGCCTGGCCTGGGCGGCTGCTAAGTCTCGTCGCAGTGCCAGCACGGTGTCGCTGTGTTCATGCAGTTGTCGGTTGAGTTCCACATTGTCTCTCTGAAGCTGGGTCATGGCGGCCGTGTCCACTGCTGTAGTGTGGGCCGGTTGCTGAATTATCAGCTTCGGACGATGATGATGTGACGACTGCTCTGCCTTGGCTGACATCTCTGCAGCATAAACATTAACATCAGCTGCAAACAAAAGCAATAACAAAAGCAATCAGAGATCTCAAACCTACGCCAAGAATAGTGCTGCCATCTGGCCGATACAACAATCCTTGGGTCTCACCCTAAACTTCTCTAGAAGACTTTTATTCAAAAATTTTGCCAAAAAATTTCTGGCTCCATATCCCGAACAAGACCACCGTCCATCAAATCTGACTGATTAGTCTTAGGCCAATCTTGATTGTTACGTACAATTTTGTCAAGATTTGTTCGTAACTTGCTGAGACACTGCAAAGAGTCGAGTTATGCCATATCTCCCAATAGTAAAAAATTGTGGATAATGATCCAGAATCCAGAAAAAAAACTGGATTGCCACCAAAATCTAACCATTTCCTTCACTCACCATACCAAATCCCTCCAAGCCGTCCAAATAACATCATCATAATTTTTTTCATAACTTTTGAGTTAGCCATACAAACAAACAGACCCAAAAGCATTAATTCACCTTCTCACCAGATAAATAAATAACAATATCAGCATAAGCCAATCACTGTGTTTGATAACAAAACTGCATAACGCCTGCTAGAAAGTACAAACTATTGTCCTAAGCAAAAAGATCTATATTAAATTGACACTTGGAATCTCACCTGCAAGTGTTCTTTCCAGGGCAGAAATGTCAACCTTGTATTGCTTGACTTTGTTGGTGGCTTTGTCCAAACTTTCCTCCAGTTCACAGATGTTCAGAGCAAGTTGTTTGTTCTTGGCTGTCAATCTGTCGGTCTCAGCAGAATGTCTCTCTGCCAGGCTCGTCAACTTCTCCTGTGCTTTAGTCTCCGCAGTCATTCGCTCGGCTTCCAGTTCACAGAGTTTTGCCTTCATTTCTGCCTAAACATGCAAAAAGATGTGCTATGGTAACGTAGTAGTTATGGTGTAGAACTCACAAACAGCAAGATGCAGGTGCAAACGCTGTTCACATGGTTCAAACTTGCAACTGCAAGGTAATGACAACGGGCAAGTTGTTCACACACATGTGCCTCTCCGTTACCAATCAGTATTTTATAACCTCATACTGGTGTAATACACCAGGCAGTCACCAAGCAGTATAATTTGGTACCGGCTTCACCGCTGGGACGTAAACTGGCACACAGTGCGATACACTGGCCCTGCATCCGTGGTCTCGCAGTGTAAAATCTAGTGTCTGGCTGAGGGCCTTAGGAAATGGAGATCAGCGCCGCCCTATGGGCCGTAAGGCTCAGGAAGGACTTTACATTTACGTTTTTTACGGTGTAATACACTGGGAAGATAACAATAGATTATAGAAAATATGTGATCTAGACCTATCAGTTGTAATAATGGAGCAAGCTCACTGCCAGCTCAAGACCTAAGAAATGGAGATGAGTACCATGCTCGAAAATCACAGAGCCGTGAGATAGTAATATTGTATACTATTGACTGGTTTTTGTCTTATCCTTTTTACAAATATAGAAATAAACAGCTCAGTCATAAAACTAGCAAGAAATTGAACTAAATAAAAAATGTTGGAGAAAAAAACAAAAACTACCAATCAAGACTACCAACTGACCTCAGCCGTTTTCAGTAGTTCAAAAGACACATTCACTTGTTGCAGCTGAGCCTTGATGTCAAGTTCATTTTCTTCCTTCAGTCTTACAGCCTGTAACAATCAAAACACAGCAAGATGGCTGCCAATACTGAATAAATTCAACCACTGGTCATGAATCAGACAGTTGATACCTAACATATTCAGTAGTTAAGTAGAAAAGTAAGTCAGAATAAGCACACAATCTTGCAACAACCGGCTGTCATGGTCAGGTCAGGTGTCATCCATCATTGACAGGTAGGCAGCTCGATGGACTTTCTTTCACCAAATGCTTCTTTATCTGGTTAGTTTAGCAGCATCATTGATAGTCATCTTCAGCCCATCAGGATGTCATGGACTAACTGATATTAGCCTATTATGTAATAATCTGGGTCCCCAAAAGTCAGCTTTTGAGAACTGTTAAAACAGAATATTTTGCAGACTATTGACGCCCTTGCTGTCATCAAACTAACAATATGCATCAAAGCAAATGAAAACGTAATTAGACATTCATGTGCTTTCAGTTTCCATCTGTCCCTATGAAACCTCCATCTCTAAAACTTTTATTGGACCCTCCGAAAATACAGTGCACTTTCTTGTTTGCTTTTAAAGTTTTAATGAAACGAAACAGCTTGCATCTAATCTGTTATGCTGTAGTACTTTTTGTGCTCATGGGAACTACTCAGTGTGTCACTTGACTTAAAGTAAGCCTACTAAAAATCTCTTAAAATAAAAGCAGAAAAATATCTCCCCATCCCTGTTTTTTTGCCAAACTGCAAGTGCAATGTCATCACACCTTTCTTTTAATTGTTTTAAACAACAGTTAACTATTGAAAGCATTTCTGTTTTGTAAACATTGACAATTAGCACTACTTTAGCAAACTACAAACATCACAGATGTGCTACAAAAATGTGTATTTGATTTGATTCAATTTGAAAATCATAAATTTTTAGGCCTTATTACCCGCTGCAGGCTGTCATTGTTGCACTGCAGTCGCCTGATCTCATCCGTATTTGCTGCAATCAACTCGTCACATCTCTGCGCTTCTGATGCTCTAGCTTCAGCAGCTACAGCCTCAAGCTGCTTCTCATCTGCAACACGTCAAGCACTAGCTCCACTTACTTCAACAACTAGCTGTACAACAAATCGAAAGTCTAATGCAAATCCACCACAGGTTGTACAATCGGTCCACATAGAAAAACTAAAGCCTACAACACAGCACCTCAACATGTCAAAATGATGTACAGCTTCTGTGTGACTTGTTTTGCAACAAATCAAAGAAGTGAAGTTTGAGCTTTGACAAACGAACACAGAGCTCTGGGTTTGATATCTGAAATTTCTCGTCTGCTATTTCGATGCTTTAAGTTCTCTAACAGTACAAGCTTTCATAGCATTATACGGTACTAAATGTCTAAAATCTTTTTCTGAATATAACTCAGATGTAACAGCATCACGGGCACACTGAAAAAGCTAGAAATTTCCAGGTTTAATACTCTGTTATGTAGTAATTATACTACAGCAGCCGTGAACCTGTTGCTGGACCAGTGTGCTAGAAGAAGGTACAATTGGCTGCTATCAGAGAGAAATTTACCACCCTTCCTAAACCCCCACTAGATATGAGTTATACCCCTTAATTCTAAAAGGCGTGGCTTACAGGAAGTGGGTGACTCACTGGCTGTAGGCGAATTTAAGGTCCTAAAGAGGATGGTGAATTTGTATTTGATACTCTTAAGTTCTCACTTCTGCTAGGTACTGCGAATAAAATACTGAAGACATTTATTGATATATTCTCAGCACTAGTGATGTGGTCAGCCAATCCATACTCACGCTGCTGCGTCAAGGCGTCCATGCGAGTGCTCAAGTCGTCTTGTGTCCGCTGTCTCTGTGCATCAACAGCAGCAATGATGCGCTCCTCCACTTGTCTTGACATCTCGTCCAAGCTCGTCTGAAGTCGTGCAGTCTCCGCAGCTTGCTGTCCCAGCCGCATCACCTTATCCGCCACTGCCGCATCTGCATAAACAAGTGAGTAAGCTGGTAAGTTTACTAAGCGCACAATATTTGCAAAAGGTCCACTGAAGGTGAGAGGCGTGCAGTAGAGCACTCGGAATACTAAAATAAGCACAAATAGTACCTGGTACTTAAAAACAATTACTAGTTTATCCGCTGTTTCTCGTCTTTAATTATCAGAATAACTGTAATGTTGATGCTATTATCATTGTCTAAATTTCATCTTACCCCAGTTCACTTCACCACTGCCAATACATCTGCGACATAACACTGTTTTCAGTGGCAGATCCAGATAATGGAAGAAGGAGCAATCTGGCCATGATCCCTTCCAGAAGCCAAAACTAACAGCAATCTCAGTCTTGGTAAAGAGGAATGTATTCCATGTAGATCAAAAACCAGATGCAGCCTGCGAACATGGTAAAATATTCAACACACAATATATTCAAGCAAAAATTTTGTACAGAATTGTCAAAAAAGCTTTCATCTTCAGGAACAAATACCCTCATCCCCTTCATCAGGTCTGCCATTAACTGTTATCTGGAACAAATAATGACGATATAACAAGTAAGACATAAATAAAGACAAATATAAGCAATATAATCATACTAACAATCGGTGGAGGTCTGAACGTCGACGCCAGCCGACTCCAGTGCAGACTCAACAGTATTCTGCCATGCAAGAAGACTTTCTAAAAGACGAGCAAACAAAGATCTGAAACCGTTGACTTCTTTACTGCTACCATCATGCATTGCAGTCGACGAGCGTAGTGCAGCGATCTCTAGCTTCAGCTCACGACAAAAAAACCCATTCATACTCAGTGATGCCTGCATTCACAACAACAGATAAACATCAGATAAAGCTGCCATGCATTACACCTGCCACCAGAACCAGAAAGTTCACTAATTCTGAGTAGCCTTGCTACAAAATTTTTAAAAAATCCCTTAATTTCTGGACTACTTCAGCTGTCAAAAATCAAATGACTCATTGCCTCCCATCAACGGAGGTAAGAATACAGTTTATACACAAACAGAAATTTGCAAAAAAAACAATGCCGATTGACGACTGTGATTGACAGCACGTACCAGAATCTCCTCAATGTTTTCTTTAAGTTTGTTGAATTCGTCTAAGCTCTGCTGACGTTCTTCAGCGTCTTGCTTTAATTTCTAGCACACAAAATGCCCAAAGCACAGACAAGTAAGTACATTTAAGGAAGTAATTTATACAGTACATCAACTGCAAATAGCCTCAAACATGCTCATTGTGTTACCACTACCAGATGGAACTAGACACAAGCAAAGCTCAAAATTACCAAAAAACATTCAAAACTTTTCTCTTTTTCTTCTCGATTTCTCTGTTTACTTTTCTGCATCTTTCTGCCAACAAAAACTGGGCATTTTTCATAGTTATTCATAGACTTGATTAACAGTGTCGACAATCCGGAAAACAAACTGCTCTAGAGGAAAAGTACAATGGGTCACTGATACCTGCACTTTGTTTTTCAGTTTGGCACGTTCTCCAACGGTCTGTTTAATTGCATCGAGAACATCTGCGTCATCATCATCATTATCATCTATGGTATCAGCATCATCGTCGTCATGGTGACCAGCAGCAGGCGTCTGTAGACTGGGGGCAAAGCAAACGGTCTGCTTCACTTGACAGCGAAATGTTTCAAACTGAATGCACAGCAAACACGCACCTCGGGCAATTGTATGATCACTGGTGCATTATTTAGCTGGGGTGTCACTTAGAAGGAGAGCTGGAGAGGTCTACAGACCCCAAGCATTTGGAATTTTAACATTTTCCCTGTAAATCGTACCTCTGAAGCAGTGTTACTGCTGCAAAAACAATACATTACGTAAACTGAGACCCCCAAGGATTATGGAGACCCCCAAGGATTTACTGAAATGACGCCACTGTTAGTTAGATCACATCTGTTGGAGTTGGACATATAATATCATAAAACTAATTTCTTGAGCCAATACCGACCAGACAAAATATGACTTTTCACAGTACCTGTTTTCGTTATGCAGCTGACATAATAAGCCACATTTATGGGTCTTGCCTGCTCGGCCATCTGTCCCTCATGGGCTCCTTAATCAAGAATTAAAAGGTGCTAAAAACAAAACTGGTGCAAACGTTCCTCTGTTCCCACAGTGCAGAAGTAACTGATGTGACAATTACTTTCAGTTCAAAAGTCACAAATCACGCAATGCATCAAATGTATTTACTAATTAAATTTCAAATGTAAAAAAAAACTGGGTGCCAATTTTTTTCACTAGTGCATTCTGACAAACTGTATAAATGCACGTTACTTTCCTTTACTCTGTTCTACATAGTTTTTTTCTTTCTAACCATATTTAAGCACACAGAACAGATAAGCAATTGACCTTGTTGGCAAGTCGTGCAAGTTCGTCTTGTAGCTTAGTATTTGCTGTCTGCTGTTCTTGAAGGTTGATTTGACTGACTTCTAACTCCAGCTGAATTTGATCTCGAGTCTACAGGTTACAACACAACACAGCAGGTTGTAAGTAAATTTGCAAAAAAATAGGCATTTTAATCGCTGAAAATTTCTAATGCTTAATATAATTATTTTTATCATTAATTTTTCGATCAGTCACGTCACTAAAAACATCACAAAGCAGACACGATGACAGGCATCTGAAACCATCTCATCTTAATCATCTGTTTTTACAGAGAACATCAACATTACATTATGTTGATAAAAAGGGATAAAAATGCTCACTAACTGTGTCCCACTGCGTTTCTGAGAGCCAGTGACTGAATAGCATTAACTGAAATTGTTAGTTGTTAATAAAAATTAGCCATGTTTTATTTGTTAACTTGTGTTGTGTAACGGAAACTATTAACAAAAACATACTTAATCATCACCAACGCTGGTCTTAAGTACAGCTAAAATAAGATGGAGGAGGCAGGTCAAGACAGTATTATAGCCTATAAACTGTGTTTCACAGGAAACAAAATTAACTCTAAAAACATTTTAAAAGTTTTGTGCCTCAGATTTGGTGGGCTTCTCACAAACACTGTGTACTCTATCGATGCAGTATTTAGTTATACACTTACTGAAATCATAATTGAAGTAAGATCAGCTTAATTACCTCTTTCTCTTTTGTAGCAGCATTGAGAGATTCTTGGAGAGATAAAACGAGCTTTGTTTGACTTTCAAGATCAGACTCGGCGCTTTGCAGTTGCTGTAACAAGGCACAAGCATATACTGCTGGTGAACTGTACATAGTCTGACGAACTTTGTTAATGTTTTTTCTTATTTACTTTCTCAGCTATGTTGCACACAGGCATGATGAAGAATCAATACACTCATATTTAGAATGTTATGTCAGATAGGGCACCACTGCCACCAGCATAAATACAAGGGTTGTATTTTTCGTATTTTAACCAAAGTTAGCAAGCACCTTGGTTATCAAATAAAAAAAACTTACTCGAACATTAAAACATTTGACCTTGTACTTGTAGTAACCTTGACCCTAATCCCATGACCTTCATGACATAAGCATATAATCTTTGCATCAAAACATATAAAATAGTAACTTTTATTCATTAAATCTCAAAATAAAAGAAGACTGCTTGAAGGATATGATTCAACTTAAGATCAAAAAGCAAAAAAAAATAGCAACACCAGCTATGTAACATGCATTATATCATCAAATAATGACAAAAAATTATGAAGAATCATACTTCCTGTAATTCACTCATTTTCCCATCTTTTATCTGCACATGCTCTTCCATCTGCATCAGCACAGAGTAGACAAGGGTAAACTTCAAAAAAATAAAAATCTGTTTTTTTTAAAATACAAAACTGCACAGATAAATATTTTAAAAACAGCAGTAGGAAAAAATACTCAAAACGTTTATGGTATAACTCACTTGCAAAGCAATCTTAAGTCATCCCATTCTATCATATATACCACAAAATGCATTTCTTTTTGTTTATTATTCACACTTATCAGTTATAACTAAGTCCATTATTTTCTTCAGTTCAATTAAAGAAGTGTTTTAAGAACCTATTCAAACTAACAGAATATGAACTGAATACAAAAATAGGTAAAAAATTTCAAAAGGCAGAAGATTAAGAAATGATAAAGCTAAATATACAAACAACTCAACAGAGCAAAACGACAAAATGGGGCTTAACCTTAGCTTCATTTTCCTGCAGCGTTTGCCTCAAACCCTCCATTTCGAACTGCACTTTCTCCAACTCAGTATTCTAACAAAGTAATACCACTGTCAACTATTACAACTACAACCGCAACTAGTACAAGTACTACAAATAAGTAAGTAAGCAAGTGAGTAAAATAGGGTAACAGGCCCAGTTTAACCGTTGGCCAGAATGCACCACAATCTCAGCACCCAAACAAAAATGTCTTTAGCAGCCGCTCAAACTGTTCCCAGCTAATGTGAGTTTGTCTCAGATGAGCTGGCAAGTTGTTCCGCAGCCCAACACCTGCAGCAGCAAAACATCTGTTTCCGTAGCTGCTGTAGGTCGGTCTAATGACACATGTCCTTGAGTTGGCAGAATCCAGCTGATGACAACATTTGTCGGAGACCAGCTTACAGTAGATAAGCTGGAGCCATGCCAAACTACTGCAACTACAACTAAATACCACTACCACTACTACCACTACCATGACGACAACTAGTAGTTTTGTTACTTACTTTTCCAGCTAGCTGAAAGTTAGCGTGGCGAAGCTCAGACTTGACACAAGTTAGTTCAGCTCTAACATGATCGCAGGTCTGCTGCCATTGCTGGCTTTCCATAACCACCTCGTTCATCTGTCAAGTCAACAGCAGTGCCAGTGGGAACAGTTCACTAGTCCGAAAGAGCATCAGTCCAAACAGTGCCAGGGTTAGGGAAAGGGTTAGTAATAGGGGTAAAAATAACAAGAAATTTGAACTAATGCTCATGAGATGCGCAAAAGCAAACTGTCAGTCTACCTCCAGCCATTTTGTCACATGTCATTCTTGGAGTGTGCACTGTAGCCAAAGATCGCAAGAATCAATAAAAACCCCTTATTTCAAAAATTTAGGGTCTTTCAAAGTCATCGATGTTAATATGACTAAAAAGCTCATCACTAGTGCTTGTTGTGACACGTAGCATGCCCATGCCTATCTGCAACCGTTTTCACGAAAGACTGGGCAACAACGGGTAAAATAACGACTTCTACGAAGGTACCGCTCTTTGATGCCCTTGTGCGCAGGTTTCATTAAACCTAAAAAATCGAGACTAGGACCGTTGAAATCTACGTTCAATGCCAAAAATTTCATATGCAGCTTTTCTATGTCTATCTCAATTGGTTTCGGTGCAATTCGCTCTTGAAATGTGTCTTGCAACCCGAAATTGCCCAAAAAATCCATTAAAACCCCTATTTTAGCGTTCAAGGTCATCCAAGGTCATTGAATTCGGTGGCAATTGAGAGCCAGTGTACGACTTCCTATTAATGATTAATAGTAACCTAGACCCTATTTTGCACCGTTACTGAGATACAGCGACTTATTGGCTGAAAATTGCAAATTTTTCTCACCCCCTCTCATTTATCGCCCTCGTTCAGGGTAACCCCCTTCAAATTTATGAAATAACTTTACGGTTCCTAAAACTAGAGTCTTTCAGACAACCGATAGTGAAGATTTGGTGATTCTAGCTTGCACCGTTATTGACTGATCCACCCGTGTGACAAACGGACAGATGGACAGACAGACAGAATTGCAATGGCTAAGACGTGCTGAAAGCAGTAGCTGCTTTCGCGCGTAAAAATAAATTGCACCTTTGGCTTTGACAAACCTTAGCTATGGCAGTACCTAACTATGGTAAACCAGAACCTGACCAAATTCGAACTAGTGCCCCTATGGACTAGTGACCAGTCACTGTACTAGCTAGCATTTGCGATTCTGAATGCAAGAAACTGGATCAGTGTGACTGGCAAATATGATAAACAACTGTCCGTCTGCAAATGCAAAAAAAATGCTGCCATGAAAGTAGAAGCATTGTAGCTAACAGGTGTTATGTTTTTACCTTCAACATTTAATATTTAATTGTATACTTTTGTTATCTATGTGCCATAAGATTGTGGCAAATAAAGTTGCCTAAATATTATGACCATTATCATCATTTCAGTTTGCCAAAGCAGGCACAAATAACAGTACAAAAAGCAGTAATATAGCTAAAAAATTAGTCAAAAACTGCTGTTATGGCTGCCAAAAAATAACACAAAGACACACAAAAGTCACAAACGTTAACACAGGAGTGAAAAGACAATGAAAAGACAACACAATGAAAAGATCATTGCATAAAAGAAGGAAAATTCTTGAGTTACATGGATACATGACACTGAAATAAAACAGTCGTATTATTTGCGAAGTAGCAGTACCTTGGTTCGGAGTTCTTCGACTTCTAAACGTTTTGTCAAGACTTCCTTCTCGAGCAGCAGCAGTTTCTGGGCTGTGGCATCAACACTTGCTCCATCACTTCCATGTCCCGAATACATCACTCTAGCACCTACTGCATCACCAGCCAGCTGCTGCTGCTGTAGCTGCTGGTACAGCTGAGTGATCAGAGCATCCTTGTGCTCCAGTGTTGATATATGATGTGCTTCGGCATTGTGCAACCATTCAACCTGCTGATCCTCCTGCAACACATCACAACAACAATATCATTATCATCATAAGTCCATCACATAATGTAATTCACCAATATACAAATAAGATCAGTGCAATAATGTTGCTGACCATGTAAAAAGGATGGAGTGCAATCCAGTGGTTACATTTCACAGGCGATGCACATGTCAAAATTGTACGAAAATGCAAAAATATAATAACGGAAAGTTGGGATACTGCTCCCACCTCATTCATCTTAAACTCTACACAAAGTCCAAGTCCAATCAATCGTAATGCAAAGCATACTGACCTGGTCCTGTAATGCTCTCAGTTCTGTGCTGCTGCAACTGCGTAGAAGCCCATTGCATCCATTGATCCAACCACTGCCACCTTCAACATTACAATGCCAAATTATTTCAAAACACAAACAATGTATCCACAATATGACAAACAGCAAGTTAAGTGCCTTGATTTTTACTGGCTTTATCCAAAAGCATGCCCTGCAAAAAGTAAACGTTAACACTGCTCGTATATTCATACGAAATCATTGAAGTTACAAACTATAGGGCAGACATCCAGCTTATTATTTCTCACTCTACTACTAACCCATGCTATATTAACTTTAACGTAGCGCTGCCATTAAAACAACTCGAGAGACTGACTGAGTGACTGATAGAGCTTTGATGACATGAAGAAACTTTTCTCACCATATCGCACATTTGGCACATTGGCCTCGGTCATGGATCGATCAGGCAACTGTCGATTGCGTGCTCCAGCACTGAGTGGTCGGCTGCGAACTGTCACAGGAGGTCGAGGCACAGGAACACTGGGCGATGTGGTATTAAACGTCTGCGAGGTGCCAGCTATGCCGGGCCTAAGATGTGGCAGTGATCCACCACAATTCACTAATCCGGAATGGGGATCAGCCGCCCATGCCGACTGAGCATGCAAATCTGTGTATGTTACCTGAAGCAGAAAACATCGTTATAATTAATCGCTTCAATTCACAGATCACTGTTCAATGCACTAATATGCACTGCACTGGTAGGGCATCAGTTATATTAGTAAAAATGATGACACTTTTGGCACCGATAGGCAACCCTCTACACCAGGGGTCTCAAACTCGCGGCCCGCGGGCCGCATGCGGCCCGCGAAGGCGTCATTTGCGGCCCGCGACACATTATCTAAAATTTTAAAAATTTAGGATAAAAATGAGTCGTTTTATTCATTTTACAGCATTTTCCCAGTAACTACTATTTTTCTCATTTGCGTTCTCTTTAGTGGAGCCGCATGCTGATGCTGGCAGCGACCAACGCTGGCGCTGGCAACTTGGACCATTTCTCATCTATTCGGGTGGTAGGCCTAAGTGAAGTTAATCCATGGCGGCTAAAAGATTATGCAGATGTCATTTCAGGATTTCTTGCAAAGTTCGCTGGATGTTTAAAAGAGTTCAATAATCTTAAACCACAGTTTGCACTCTTTGCCACTCCGTTTGATGTTGACGCAGAAAGCGTTTCCGAAGAATTCCAGGTTTGGATTTGAAGTGTGACAAGCAGAAGCAGAAGTACACGGATACGGGTGTTCCTGATTTTTACAACTTTTTGTTCAGAAAAAAGTATCGAAAATTAGTCTCTGCAGCCTCCGAAATAGCCTAATGGCGATGTTTCCCTGTACGTACGTTTGTGAACAGTTCTTCTCTTTAATGAAGATCAACAAATCCGCTTTGTGATCAAGACTCACTAGTAAACGTCTGAATGCAATTGCAATTGGCTAACACCCGTGATTTCAAGACTAACGTCAGCTCTCTGGTTTCTGCCAAATCAACGGTAAAAGTTAGTCGGAGACAGGAAAAAAATCTGAAGTTTTAAACTACAGTGTGTACTGTAAAAATAACTTCTGTCATTTGTAGGGGCCTATTAATTACTGCATTTTGTCGTCTCTAAAAACAATGCGGCCCACCGACTGAGTGATATCTTGCAGTGTG
>Ga0209367_1006780_pt1 | contig 15819 bp, 10 predicted proteins | sample WorMetLIZISLAND2_FD_187412 | JGI IMG/M metagenome (GOLD analysis project Ga0209367, IMG submission 187412) | Marine gutless worms symbiont microbial communities from Max Planck institute for Marine Microbiology, Germany - Olavius geniculatus... ... | reverse complement strand
TTAAAGCGGGGCATGTTCACCTCTGTCGGGTGGCAGGTAACACTGTGTGATCCCATATGACAAGTGACGCTCCGTAGCTCTGAGATGGGTTCGCTCATTAGGAGCTATATGCGACCTTTATGAAATTCATGGCTGACCTTGAGGCCTTAAGCTGTGATGTGGGGGAAGAAGCGACGGGGGAGGTCGGGACAAAGTCGAAAAACTGGACCGTTAAGTGGCCGTCATTCACCAGATGCTGCCACGAAGCTGAGCACTATACTGACGAACTTGACAGAATCAGTGGGGAAAGAAGACCCAACAACTCAACCCCCGCTCCCTCAAGCTGCCCGTGGGGGCAGGTAGGAGGCAAGGTGGGGGGCACGTACCTAAAACCTAAGGACTAAGGACTCAAATGCCGTGATCGGGGTACGTGACCGTGCAACAGGGAAGGCGCTAGAGGGGGCTGACAGACGGACAAACAGACAGACAAACAAACAGACTTTCCGCGCATTATAGTAAGATTTGCTAAATCTAGCACTGATCCTAACACTACTCCTAACCCTATCTCTAACCTCCCTAACCGTGGCAGCCTTTCGAAATGGCCGACCTTCTGTATGGCGGCCTTTTGAAATGCAGGCAGACACTCTGAATTTCACTAGTACTAGTCGCAGCATTAGTAGTTAGTTGCAGTTGCAGTTGCAAGGTTCACAGTCGTAGTCAGAGCAGAAGTAGCAGAGATAATAGTGGAATTAGTATTAGTAGCAAATGTATTTGCCACAAAATGGCAGTCAACAGCACAGAAAACTTGACTACGCTACAATTAACAGTGATAGCATAACGCACAGTGAAGAAAAAATGTCAATGTCAGGCATGGCATTCAAATCCTTTGTGCCAGCTCTAAGAACCATCGGCAAGATCAACTCAGCCTTCCATCAATCCTGCGTAGATAAACTGAGTACCACAGGGTTCCCACTGTTTTACTGACAAAAAATCCAGGATTTTCCAGGACCAAATGACAAAATTTCCAGGACCTTTTCATAGCCCATGAATGTTTAAATATGATGAAAAAAGTAAATACCCATATTTAAGAGAGCAAAGTGAGCAGAGAAATATTTAAACAGTTGTACGCTGTACTTAAGTAAGCAACAGTCAACACAAACTGGTTGATATACTATTGCTGCTTGTTTTCCATTTGAGCCTACAAAAATGCATGATTTTCAAGGACATTTTTTCCAAAACCTTCCAGCAGGCGTGGGAACCCTGGTACTGGCGTCCTTGCACGGCTCTAGCTAAAGCAAGGCACGTCCATTGTCCACCTCTGTCAGGTGGCAAGTAACACTGGCAGGTGTTCTGCAGCTCTGTGATGGCTTTCCGACAAAGCCCTTTTAAGTTTTTCTACTGCTAGACAATATAAATAACAACTGATGGACTCTGACCTTGACTGCTGATGCCGATATCAAGCTGTGAAGTCGTATGGACAGCGCTGAGCTGCAGCAGAGGAGGTAGACCTGCTGTCTCACTATCACCTATCTCATCATTGCACTCAACTAGTTCTGACTTGACTCGATTCAGTTCTGACTGTGCATTACCATCAATCGGTGGATTGATCAGTCAATCAATCCATCAACAAATCAGAAAATATCGAACCATTAATCTATCCACTGATCAATGTATCAATCTATCCATCTCATAGACAAAACAAAATAAATAAGTAGACTGTTTACTCATCATTCGATAATGCAATGAGTTGAAGCCCATTTCATTAAATATTTACCGTGCATATTTCAAGTAGTATGATCCACCGACCTATATGATCAAACAAGCTATAAATAAGACTCAAATGATGTCATAAACGTCATTACCGTCTGCTAGCAAACCAAATTGTTTTTGCTATTTTATTTTTTTAAATAGCATATCATGAACTTTTGGATCATGTAGCTGTAACCTTAAAACTTTTTGTTGCACAAACCAAATTAAGGCTGCTCGTAAGTCGATATATATTAAATATTCATTGTGCTTATGCAGAGTGGGTGTGCACTTTTTGGGCTTCAGAGATTTTCATGGATGTGGTCTCGGTCGAGACGTCTTGGTCTCGAGACGGTCTAGAGACGTACTAACGTCTCGTCTCGGTCTCATCTCGGACAAAATCCTCAACGTCTCAGTCTCGTCTCGGTCTCGGACCGATGCATCTCAGGTCTCAGCTCGGTCTCGGAGCAATATGTCTTGGTCTCAGCCCAGTAGGTCTCGTCTCAAGTCTTGGGCCATTGCATCTCGTCAAGACGTTTTGTGCAGGTGCGCGCCGTGCATACTGTAGCTGCAGTTAGAGCGATACTAACCAGCATGACATTTTGTGGTTTAGACATATATTCGTTTCCAGTGTTTTTACCCTTTCATTTACTTCTTATCATAAAGCAGAATTATGTCATGCCAGTCTTTTCGTCATAAAATAACCTAGTGACAATGAAGATAAAATGTATGATGTCAGAATGAATACTATCAGCCAAATGTAGATGACGTATATGGCTATAATCAGCTTTAGTTTACTAATTTCAGTTGCTTGCAAATTGCGATAAACATAATGGCTTATGTCTACAGCACTGCAGTTGCAATTCTTTATGGTGCAAGCCGTTAATTATCCAGTGATAATTGTCAAAATAAAATGCAAAAAAACCCCACAATATCACAAATGGAAAGCGCTTAGCATGCTGAAAGTTAATTAATTCGTATTGTCAATGTCATTGTCAATGTGTTTCACCATACATCACGGAAAACGTCTCGGTGAGTCGTTGAAGCTCCCGAGACTCTGAGAGTCTCGGGAGCTTCAAGTTCTCGGCCAGCGTCTCGGAAGCTGCAATGTCTCATCTCGGTCTCGGATTTTAAACGTCTCGTCCCGAACAAAATTTTAAACGTCTTGGTCTCAGAGACATGGATCTCGGTGATCGGGTCTCATCTCGGCTTGGAAGGTCTCGTGCACATCCCTAGAGATTTTGCTGAGTCTAATATCTATGGTTTATTTTATCTATGATCCATCCACTGATCAATGAATCAGTCAATCCATCCACCAATCCATCAATCAATTCATCGATCTATCAATTCCAGTTTATTTCAGCCATATCTGACAGCTATGGATGGTTCATACTATAGTTCAATTTGAGTTCTGGCAGTTCTAGTTCAGTTCAGTTCTATCCAAAATGCGGGTTCTAGTTTGGTTTGTTCGGTTCGGTTCAATTCCCATCTCCAAGCTACAGAACTGAACAAAAGATACACGATGAGAAGTAAAAAAAATTCACTATGTACACAAAACATAAATGCCATTCGACACAGTTTTCAACCTACAATCTTGCCACATGACCTAAGACGCTGACTTACAAAAAGAACAAGAGAGTTACAATGGCGACTACTACTACCACTACCACTACTACTTGCAGTTCACAATGTCGTGTAATACATACATTGGCAGCAGCTCGCAATGTGGTGTAATAGCCACTTTTGACATCAGCATCGTCATCGTTATCATCGTACGTGCCCCAGGGAGCAGTGTCAATGTTGTCATCAATGTCGTGAAGTCCAAGAGATACTGCTGCTGGCGCTGAGGAAGACGGGATATGAGATGTCAGTGATTCTAGCGATAACAGTGTGGTAAATTGGTGATGCGGTTCAGACAGCTGCATAACCCGACAACTGCAACAACAGCCACCAATCAATCACTATTATTTGTTAACCAACGACAACGTCTCTGGTATTTCAACAGAGAAAACAGCTGTCGCTAGGGTAGGCCGACCATCCCGCCTATGTCTGAAGGCCAATGTCCACTGTCCAACTTCCACTTGTGGAGAAAAAGCCCCTGCCCTGAACCTAAATACTGATGACTACCAAACTATCATTACAGCCATCGGTAACACTGGGCCACTTTAAATCACTCGTGAGCAAAAATTAAGCAAAAACCTGCAAATTTTGTCTTAGATGTCGACTATTAAGACGAAGTAGTATGCAAAAAAGTAATTTTGAACGCAATGATCGCAGGACAGGTTGGTAACCCTTGGCCAAAACCAGGATCGACAAAACCGGGAAACAGTGATAGGTTTAGAAAATAAGGTTAAGGATAGGGTTAGGGTTCGTTTGGTGAGGTAGTTTTGACGTTACTGGTTTTGTCGGTCCCGGTTTTTACAGTGAACCCCTGAACAGCTGCCCATGTTTGAGCAAGGCCCTCAGGCAGCAGAAGAACATTATGGCTTAAGGCGTTACTGAAGCATGATAAACAGAAGGAACAGCAGGCTAAAATATTATACTAACATTACTGTGCATTAACTCACAAATTCACAATAACGATCACAGAATACTAGTGAATTCAAAGCATGAAGGTGTATCAACAGACACACCTCCTCTATCAGCCAATGACGACTCGCCATCTCAACGACACCGTGACAATTAAAGTGCCGACACTACGCGCCGATTAATTCCCAGAAACATAGAAATTGAACGGTAAAACGGCACTAGGCGTCGACACAGTTAAAACCGTGTCGAAACCCGCCAAATACCCAGCAAGGTCAGACGTAAACCGTAAACAAACTTCGCTCTTCGCTATCTCGAAAAAGTAATGTCATTTCGGCGTTTCGGCTGCTCACAATTAACGAATTGCCTTTACTGCCGTAACATGCCTGATGACTTGTAGCAATCATGATAGCAAACTAGAAATATGTACGATCGAGCACAATCACTCTAACCTTGATCACAACGGATGACGTCACGCGCTTTGAGGTCAATGCGCATGCGCAAGTGCAAAGATAAACGTATATCAGAGGGCTAATAAACGGGAACGCACTTATCCTTTTTTCCTAACCCTTTAAAGTTTTTAACTCGACAAGAACGTCTGGATATCTGTTTTCACTGACTACAAGCTTAGATAATCGTTACGTTACGTTTAGAGCCACTAAAGTAGCTACAGTGGGGACTGGGAGACAGTACCAGGGGCGTACGTCCCATTGGTCCCATTCAACTCCAATTATAGGAGACCATAAATGAAAATCTAGTGCCCGACTTTAAACTATTTTTTTCTGAAAATAGTGCCAAAAATGCATTTTTTTATTTTATTTCGTCAATACGGTAAGTTCGATAACTTAATAATATCGGTTGACCGTTGACCCATCACTACTGCAAAATGTTATTAAATTTCCAACTAAATCTAGTTTTACATACTAGAATATTGGCATATGTTAGTGTTTCCGGTGAGTGTTTCGATTTTATTTGTGTGATTTTGATTAGTTAAACTTGCTACTCGAATTATAGCCGCCCGGATAATACGTCATATGAACTATTAGAGCTTTTTTACTTTTTTGTTACCGGTATGAAGTTAGTTTGTGCTATCACTTACGGCGCGATAAAGCTACCACTGGCTCGTTTAGTGTGAAAACAGTTGCAGATAGACACAGACATGCTGCTCATCATAACAATTACTAGTGACAGGCTTTTTAATGATGTCAACATGGATTACCTTGAATATGCGGTACTCCACCGATTTTGGTGAAAGGGAGTCGCGATCCTTCCATGCGGAGCCAGAGACACTTCTCTATTTTAATTAGCACCTTATGCACTGGGACATCCTTCAAGATTTTTCGTTATGCACTCAGCACTGCCGGCATGTCCACAACCACTACTGGTCAGGTGTCTTCAACTTTTTGAAGTTTGACCTTACTCCGAAGAAGAAGAAGGAGAGCTTAGGACATAACCAGGCACACTGCATGATGCACTAGCCCCATAACCGCCGTAGGACCGTGTAAGCTGGTGTCTGGCTGAGAGCTAAGGAACAAAATAGAGCAGATTTAAACTTGTGCAGACTTGTCATTGTTAAGATGAATTTCATCACTGTCTTGTGGATCATACTGGTAAGAATTGTGCATTAGTAAAATACAGTAAAAGCCTTTTTCAGTCCCAATAAAAAACCAGAAAACTTAGCGTTAGAGCAAATTTCATGTCTCATGTGGACCCCATAGATGTTATCATATTTTGGTGATATTTTACACAGTACTTGTTTTTCATAAAAACAGCACAGAAATCGTAGTAAATGTTTATTGTATAAGGGGGTTTGATGCACCCTAATGAGTAGAGTGATTTGTCTACCAGTTTATTTCTGATCAACATAACCATTGATTCAGATGTAGCAGAAAAATTGGTGTACTGTCAGTTGTGTTGGAATTTTTGTGATGACCATTTTACTGCATGTATCATTTTTTGCTTATCTGTCACATACAGGGAAGAAAAGCTCAAACTTCAACTTGTGGCACTTTGCAGGAGAAAATATGTTTGAAGTCGAGTGCATGGACATCAAGCAAGAACCGGTAAGTTGTATTTTGTGCGAATAGTTTTTTTTTGTATTTTATATCTGCTTACTTGATGTTCGTAGCAGCTCATTTCCAGTACTACACAAAGTGTTCAGAATATCTGCACTATCAGTATTCAGATGTGTTTTCAATTCATGTGTGCTACTTGACAATGAATGCATCAGTGACATGTTCAGTGCTGTGCAAACATTTAGTAGACATTGCTTGAATTTATTGCATTCATGTAAAAATGAAGCTGTGATAGATCAGTCTGACAGAAATGCATGCTGCTTTATCATCATTACGCGCGACAGCAGAATAGCTTCACATGTCTTAGCCATCCTTAAGGTGTCCGTCGGTCCGTCTGTCACACCGTGGTATTGTGTCAAAACAGTGCAAGCTAAAATCACGAATTTTTCACTGTATGCTGCCCCAAGGACTCATGAAATTTTCATGTCTCTGGGTGCTGGGCTTCCTCTTAAACAATGGCGTCAAAGAGGGGTTCCCCTCTCTAAATACACGTTATTTTGCTGTTATTGACTCGTTTGGTGTGAAAACGTTTGCAGATAGGTACAGTCATGCTGCTTGTTATAACAAGCACTGGTCACGGGCTTTTTAGCTTTATTAACATTGATGACCTTGAACGACCTTTAACCCCCAAAATAGCCCTGGGTATTTAGTGAATTTTTCGTAATTTTTGGCTGCAGTGTACATTTCAAGAGTGAATTGCGATGAAATGCCTGAATATAGACTAAGACAACCTGCATGCAATAAACGCAGGTTCAAGGATGTTTGCACATTTGAGCATTAAAGAGGGGTACCTCTCTAAAAAGTGGTTATTTTGCTGATATTGGCTCGTTTAGTGTGAAAACAGTTGCAGATAGACACAGACCTGCTGCTTATCATAACAATTACTAGTGACAGGCTTTTTAATGATGTCAACATCGATGACCTTGAATATCCTTGAACCTCTAAAATAGAGAGTTTTAGTGTTTTAAAACTGTTTTTTTTTGCATTTTGCGGCTGTGACGCACATTTCAAAAATGAATTGCACTGACATGGCTAGAGATAGACCTGGACAACCTGCAAACATGAAATGCTAGTGCTATTGCACATCTTATGAGCTTTGCTCAAATTACTTGTAAATTGAAATTATGGTTATGAGTCTATAGGTCATTCTGGCTAATGCAAAATGAATGTTGTAAATTTGGAGATGTAAGTTTCGCAAGGTGATGCAGTTGATTCTATACAAGATGGCAGTCATTATTCCAGTGTCTTATGTTTTATGTGCTATGAAAATCAGGTCACATTAGTCTAAATGTAAAGAGGAACTTTCCACATGGATATTTTAATATAGTATGGTTTTTGTACACTTTGTACATGCTTATCATGTGTATTATATAGAATAGTCTGCAGAGCTTTGTCTTATATGGTCATCATATAGTTACTTGCGTTTATGCCATTGGTTGCAAAGTCTTGTGCCGTGTCAACTGCTGTAGATGTGACCGATTTTGTGAGAGTTAACTGTGAAACATTTTGCCCCACCGCACAGTACTCAAAAGCACTGTGTGACTGTAGTGAATTTGATCAGTGATAGTTCGTGCGTTGATTTGTGTTGCAGGCTGAAAGCTGGAGTGGTAGTGAATGGCAAGTGGACAGCATTGGACACTATGAGGCAGACAGTCAGTGTATAGTTGAATCAGCTTACAACGAGCCACATCTGCAGCCTGTAGTAGTGATGAAGAAACTCACCAATGCACAGTATGCATTGTTACCATTTTTATATCATCTCTATGAACTCATTATTATTTAGCACATTGGCACATTCTTGTAGACTGCACATTTGATGTGCACGTCAGAGATATTGTGAAGTTGATACACTCAAAGAACTTTTTGACAGTGTTCAGTTTTGAAAAATCGTTGGTTTTATTAAAGGTACAAATTTTTATCCTTGTATGTGATGCTGTTGTGTAATTAGATTAAAGATCTTGATCGCCTAAAACAAAGTGGCCCATTTTTAAACACAAAAAATCATGCTTTTAACCATTCATGGTTAAAATAAGCTGAATGGCATATTTTGTGTTCATGTCATTTTATCCATGTGAATCTCTTTTTGTATCATATTCGTGTTTCTATAGCTTGGTATTTTGACCTGAGTACAAGTCTGGCACTGTTTGGGTACCCATCGTGCATTTCAACGATGTGGCTCGAAGAAACTTCACTTGTACGAGTGAAGTGTTTACAGTTGCTTGTACAAGAACAGAACTCAATGCCTGTCAGCCATATTGAATGACATTGAATCGAGGAAATGCTTGGCAGATAAAACAGCATTCCACTACAAAGTTACTATTTTTACTAACTGTGCACCTCTAACGATGAACTGTTTTACAGTGATGCCAATTCTGGCATCATAAATCCTAATATTTACAAGTAGTTTACTTTGCATGGGTTGGATAAAAACACCACTTGCACAGAAACTACTCGTATGTATGTGAGCAGCCGCTTTACAGCCATTGAAATACACGATTGGTACCCGGACAGTGCAGGACTCGTACTTGTGTCTGTGTGAATGCAGCCTTATTCTGGGATTTTTACTGATTACTGTTGGCAGTTAGCTGTTGAGTCAATGAAGGAGTCTTTAAAACATAACATCACATAACATGATAACATTATGACAAAACATACACTTGACTTTCTTAGTTGCAGTGTTTGATCATTATTGTCTGCTTATTTTTAAAGTTCTACTGCACACCAGACGTTTCACTTAGACTCTGATCACAATGCAGTATAATTAAAACGAACAATATGCAGTTTCATTACATTCATGTGCTACGAGGAGTGTTCAAAAAGTTTTGCAAGTCAATATGTTAGACTAAAAAACTTTTCGAAATCTACACAGCAATAAAATGCACAATTCTCCCAAACGCATATGAGCTTAAAGCGGATATGACTTCATTGTAACTTATGACATCATGAAGCATTCTATATCGGTCCCTCCAGCTATAGGCTTCTATCACAGACTTGAGTCATTCATTGTTTGGATAGCAGACACCACAGAAAAAATTTTTTAAATTTAGAAAAAGATAATAGTTACTGTAAGTCCGTTCTCTGCTGCGTGTAGGGTTGTCTTATTGTACGAAGCCAGAGTTGCGAACAGCTTGCTGGGTATTGTAACTTTGGGATGGGACTGCAGAGTGAGCACTGCTGGATTTAGGGGAGATCTATGGGGCTTGCTCCCATGCCCCACACATTAGGGCTCTCTAGGTCGTACGTTGTAAGAATTGTTTAGCTTTTCACAAAGACAACGGATATCACAATTGTTAACTTTTCAGTAAAGTTTAACGGACAACGTCAAATGCTGACGTGACATCGTAATTGACAAAAGCATTCTTATTTATGGCTAGCACAGATTTCGGCTACTGAGTATTCATATTGCAAATAAGAAATTCAAGAACATATTTGTCAGGGCTTTCACAAAGTCACATATTTTGGGGTTTCACGTTCATAAATCTGGCTGCAGACTGGAGAAATGTGCGTATATTTGTGCTGTTTGTGTTAGCACTCCATGTCATATCTGTTTAATGCTTTATGACGTCGTGATGTCACATCCGCTTTAAGCTCATACGAGTATGGGAGAAATATAATTTTTACAGGTGTATAAATTTTAAAAAGTTTCTTAGTCTAATATATGGGAGCCTATCGAGTTGCAAACTTTTTGTGATTTTCCTTGTGCATATAGTTTTTTCATGGATGGCACAGATTTTGGCTATTCAGTATTTATAATTGCAAATCAGAAATTTGCAGACAAACTTGTCAGTGCTCTCATAAAATTACATGTCCTAGGGCCTTGTGTTGGAAAGTCTGATGGTAGACTGAAGAAATATCATGCAACGGCAGGCTTAATTTTATGCTGTTTGCGCTGGCACTCCAAATCGTTCCTGTTTAATGCTCTCTATGGTGTCATACATTACAATGATGTCATATCCGCTGTAGGCTTATACATGTTCTGGAGAAACATACGTTTCATTAGTGTATTAATGTTGAAAAAAATTTTAGCCTAACATATCGACTTGCAAAACTTTTTGAATGCCCCTCGTATTGTGCTATTTGGAAGTGAACAAACTGTGTTGCAGGCTTTCAGAATGGATGTTGGACTGTAAGGATGAAGGTAGGTTTCTCTCTAGTAAAGCACTTTAAATTATTCCATTTTTACGCGCGAAAGCAGCTACTGTCACACGGGTGGATCAGGCAAAAACGGTCCAAGCCAGGATCTCCAAATCTTCTCCATTGGCTGCCTGGAAGACTCTAGTTTCAGGAACCATAAAGCTTTTCCATAAATTCGAAGGGGGTCACCGTGAACGAGGGCCTTAAATGAAAGGGGGTGGTTAAAATTTGCGATTTTCGGCCAATAACTCGCTGTATCTCAGTAACAGTGCGAGATGAGGCCTATGTTACTATTAATCACTAATAGGAAATCGTATACTGGCTTTTGATTGGCGCCGAATTCAATGACCTTGGATGACCTTGAACGCCAAAATAGGGATTTTTATGGATTTTTCGGGCGATTTCGGGCTGCTACACAAAATCATTCACAAGGCGGCGTTACGGTACTGGCGTTTGTGGCGTGGCGTAGTTGTTAACGCGTTTTGGCTGAAACAAAGTTACTCTACGTCGGGCCTGGTTAGTACTGTGATGGGTGACTGCCTGCGGGCAGGAACTGCTATAGGCTTTCGTGCGTCCCGTGAGCATTAGCTCAAATTTCTTGGTTTATTTGCTATGGACTAGCTTAGCAACTCTATCACCTATGCTTGTTTTTGCCTTACACAGGACATTTATTCAAACTTACTGCAGGTTGTTCAAGCCTGTTGCACTACTATGCAGTAAAATTGGCCTGATCAAACATCATTTGAAAGTAGTAGCACTATCAGCAGCAGGAGTAGTTGCAATTGCATGATGTTTATAGTGGCCTTTGCTATTAATGCATTTCACTGCAATTAGAATGTCTTCATATTTTCCTTATTGTGCTCCAAAAGATGCCAGTTATGTCAAGGGCTCTTGCGGGTCTTTGAAAGTCCTTGAAAGTTTTTGAATTATTTTTCAGATTTTCAAGGCCTGGAAAGTCCTTGAAAACAGACATAGTCCTTGAAAGTCCTTAAATCTGTGTCTGAAGGTCTTTGAAAGTTCTTGAAAATTTGATTTGTTAAAATGCTGTGACTGAACGATTGAGTTTCTGATTAATGCTTGAAGGTGCTAAATTGTCGAATCTGAACTGAACCTGCTCATATATGCTTATAAAATTGTCGGTTTGATTTAATTCAGTTCTCTTTATATATCCTTTGTATGGTCCTTGAAAGTTCTTGAATTTGATTTTGATAAACAGCAAGTACCATGTATAATATCTGTAATAGAGTACTGTGGGCTATGGGAATTTTTAACAGCAGCCTACCTCATTGCATTTGGTAAAACTTTACATTAGCAGTTTGTTCATGACTTACCTGTTTGTACTTACATGTTAGTAATTGTTTGTGTCTAGTGGAGAGCAACATTAAAGAGGAAGATGAAGAGGAATTCATCCAGCTGTCTACTGAATATATTCACCACAGTGAGAAAAATGGAACAGACCCTTTTTGCCTGCAGCAGAGTGAATTTACACAAAGTGATCTGGTGAAGGTTGAATCGAGTGCTGAGAACGTAGGGCTAAACAAACAAGGAATTGTTGTTGATAATTATCACTTTGTTGGACGAAGTATTAGACAAGGCATGGTTGGAAATGAAAATGAGGAAAATGCTGATAGTGAAGTGACAATATCGACGTGTAATAACATTAATAAACCAGGCAAGCATGGTGTTGTTACAAGCAAACTTAAACTGGTTGTACCTAGTAGTGGTCAAGGCACATCCAGAACTGATGGTGAGATCATGTCTCGTACCATACCGAAAGTGGCCTCTAACGACAGAAGTTGTTCCGTGTGCAGTAGGAAATTTGTGCATAAAAGAGATTTGGAGAATCACATGTCTATTCACACTGGGGAGAAACCATTCAGTTGTAATTACTGTGACAAAAAATTCCGACTGAAAGACCTGTTAAAGCGACATGAGATGTGTCACAACGGTGACATGCCACAGTGTCATCTATGTGGAGGAAGATTTGTACAGTTGAGATCACATTTGAAGAACATTCACTTTGCTACCAGTTATGAGTACTTTTGCTCTGTGTGTAAAAAGGCATTTTGCAAAGATACTAATCTGAGACAGCATATGTTAACACATACGGATGAAAGGCCGTATACATGCCAGGACTGTGGAAGTCGGTTTCATAGGAAAAACCAGCTGATATGTCATATGGTTACCCACACGAAGGAAAAGAATCATACTTGCACTGTTTGTGGGAAGAAATTTGCAAGAAGAGATGGTATAAAAAACCATATGCGGGTGCACACAGGAGTGAAACCATATTGCTGTGAAACGTGTGGAAGAGCTTTTAAGCGGACTGAAGCTTTACGCAATCATCAGCTGATACATACGTCAGAGAAGCCACTTGTGTGCTCTACGTGTGGAAAAAGATTCCGACAGATAGCGGGTTTAACAAGGCATATTTTGATCCACAGTGGAGAGCAGCCGTTTGAGTGTTCAGAGTGTGGAATGAAGTTCAACCAGTCCAGTTCAATGCAGAGACATAAGCTGACTCACACGGGAGAAAAGCCTTACTCTTGTAGCGACTGTGGACAAAGATTTACTCAGTCTGGTGGACTCTGTTCACATCGACGTAAACACTGTAGTGCTAGAAAAACACAGACATAACCATGGGTGGTGGGTGCTCAGGAACTTATCTACAATCCTGGTTATTGGGGAATAGAGATCAGTTTGGGTTTTGAGTACCATAGGCATGAGGATTGAAGCACTGCAAGTGCTGAGTGTGGGTTATAGGAAGGGGCTTATTCCTCCGACTGGGGGAAGGGTCTGGGAAGTGGGGAGTGGACTGAACCCCTCACCTGAAATTTTAGACCATCTTCCTGGAAATTTTTTTGCACCATCTGCACTCAATATTGTTTTTTGTGCACTCTTCAGTACTGTTACATACATTTTACACTGTTTTATATGATCTTCCCAACTTAGATCTGCTCTTTATGGATACCCAACGTCCTGACATTATTTGTTGACTGTAACTTGTAGCTGCATGAAATATGTATGCTGTAGCATGTTGTTTGCTGATATATGTATCATTGTCTTCATTTGCAGTAATCACTAAATATAGTTCAGTTTTGTTATTCGACCAAAGCTAATTGTTTTGCCATTTTTGCAAAGTGATTTGTAAAAACGGTTAATACAGTCAGTGATAAGATTAGTGAGGGCTAGGTGGTCCCAAAGCCATTAAGCTAACTTTGTTATTTGGTGGTTGATGATAAACTGTTACAAATTTCAACAGAACATTGCAACAAAAATTACTGCAGTAATTGAATAACAGTATCACATAATATCTCTAGCATCTGTGCAAGTGGCACTGTTGGCATTTTATGCATACTGTTTCAATCAATGTTCTGCATCTACAGCTGTGTTGTGTATTTTGTGTAACATGCTATCTCCCTGAGTTCCACAGACATGTTCTGCCTATTTGTGTTGTATATGTTTTACTCTGCGTAAGGTAATGTTTTCATTGCTCATCAATATTTACTGTCATTTTTGCTTATTGTTATAATTATATTAGTGGATCAGGGCCTACCAGTTGGGGTTTACACATGTCTTGTATCTTTATATACCCTAAAAACAAGTGAGCCCACTTTTTTGTCTACTTCGTCATTATTAAGTAGATTTACTTGACATTTTATGCATGTCATGCTATACAGAGTAGTGGTTACAATCCCGGGATTGGAATCTCAATCCTGGGATCCGGGATTGAGAAATTTGTAATCCAGGAATCCCATTTTGGGATTATGCTTACAGATTGGTCGTTATTTTGATATCCCCAATTGACATATTTTATGCATAGGGCCCCTACGAAAAGTATATCCGAACTGTAGAGAGTGACAGTGACTGTCAAATACAAATTTCCGGCGACAGCACGAAGTAATATTCTATCGCTCATAAAATATATTACTAACCACACTGCTAAAATTTTTATTTCTGCCATTTAATATGCAAAAAAGTACAATTTCAGCTAATTTTTGTAATCCCGGGATTCGGGATTGGCGGAAACGGCCGGGATCCCGGGATTGCAATCTCTAGTATAGAGACGCAATTAAGTCTAAGAAAAGCTAATTGAATTATTTCGCGCGTAAAAATTTTACAAGTAACATTCTTGTTTGATAAATGACCCATCACTACCGCCAAATGTCATGAAATTTTTAAGATCTAGTTTTAGATATCAGTGTCAGTTTTGTTAATAGTGTGTCCTGTGAGGTTCTCATTAATATTTGATTATATGTACGGTTGTTGTTAGTTGAAGTTACTACTGGAACATATCGCCGTTATATTAACAGCGTTATTGTTTTTATCGATTTAATATTAGTGAAAAACAGCTGCGACAAATAAGCTGCAGTACAGCAGTGCCTTATCTCTGTGGTAAAGTTGTGTTAGCATCTTACTTACTTGTATTTTGTTTCGTTTCGGTGATTTCTTTCATATTTCTGTTTGAAATTTCTCAACTTAGCTTGTCGCACAATTATGGTAGCAGTTGGCGTCATCACCAGTGGGTAGGAGGGAGGGCGGTGCAACATCAGTGGCCAATGGCGATAGATGAAAATCTTCACACTTGCAAATTTTGATTTTGGATTTGGTTACTTAGTCGGCAGAGCCCTCCAGGGTTGTTACATGATAGTGCAGTGGTTAGGAGTTGAACCCTAACCTAGTTCTAAGTTGCGTCACAGACACAGCATAGATCCAACATGGCCAGTAAGCAGGTGGACAGTCAGGTCACAACTGATCATTTTAAACAAAAACAACATTCCAGCCTGTTCAGTGAATGTGACCCAAGCTGTTGGTTCATCAACAGATGTTGCATGACGTGTACTATTGTCTTGTAATAACAATGTGACACTAGCTAAAACATTAGCATCTGCTCAGGCGGCAAGTCTAATGGCTGCCAGACTGCTAGGCCGGGCTGCCTGACTGATGACATCAGTGAATTCAGCTGCTGCATGCTTATTACCCAGAGAAGCATAGATGTAAAAACGTTTTTTACGTTCTTTATTCTTGCCACTTTTTTTTACGTTTTTTCACGTTTTTTATTTTTTCAACGTTTTTTGTTTTTTTTTTAAAAACGTTCATGAAAATTTGAAAATTACAGCTATGTCAGTACTTTCCTGAAAATATTTGTGTATGGTAATTATCGTTACGTTATTCTGTGATGCACAGGTGAAGAAGGATGGCAAAAGAATGTCATCAGCGGAAACTGTCGTCAGGACTCTGGCAGCTGCAGCAGTCCGGTAGATTCTGTGACATGTTGGTGACTGTCGGTGGAAACATCCAGATACAGGTGCATGCCGCCATGCTTGCTGCCACCAGCAATGAGCTTTGCTCCATGCAA
>Ga0209367_1006779_pt1 | contig 15819 bp, 10 predicted proteins | sample WorMetLIZISLAND2_FD_187412 | JGI IMG/M metagenome (GOLD analysis project Ga0209367, IMG submission 187412) | Marine gutless worms symbiont microbial communities from Max Planck institute for Marine Microbiology, Germany - Olavius geniculatus... ... | reverse complement strand
ATTGTACTGATTAGGATAGTTGTCAGTGCTTCGTATGGAGCCTTTCTGTCCTTGCCTGACATTGTAATCTTATTTGTACCGTGTTTTGCTTCTGTTCTTGAATGTCAGTGCTGAACTAATAAATAAAATAAATTGACGTGGCAACTAACAATGGCAGTAAGGCACTGTCTAGCCTGTAAGAACTTCACAAAAGTGACGGCTCAGACTGTCATGATGACATACAAATGCTACCTATTAATGCAAACAAAGATCATGCCGAAAAAATGTGCTAAAATGTACACTTCAGAAGAATCGGCTTCTCTATTACAGTTTGAACTAATAATAAGAAAGTCATAGGAACAGCACACAGAACGATAACAAAATGAACCACACTGTTATAATATGAACTGGTGAGAAAAATCTTCCAATTCGGTTAATCACAATTTCCATGATGCATCGGTCAGCGCAGGAGTTCCGGTTCCATTTTGGATGCATGATGGGAATTGCAGGGAAACTGTGATATGGTGATTGCCATGTCACAATTCCCCTGCAATTCCCATCATGCCACCGAAATGGAACCGGAACTCCTGCGTTGACCGATGCGACATGGGAATTGTGATAACCAAATGCAAATAGGCTACAATGAACACACTGAACAGTAACCACCTAGTCGTAAGTCAAACATCAAAATATAGTAGCAACTCCGATCAGTTTCGGAATGCATAACCTGAACGTCTGATAGTCTACAGTCAACAACCTGGTATTGCAATAGCCTATGCAACAAGCCACATTGAGACAAAATTTCTACTAGAATAATACAAAATAATAACAAAAAGTACCGTAGAACCAACAATGGCCAGGCCTCCTGCTCTGTAAAATTGTTTCTCAGGACACCAAAAAACCCTTAAAATTCAGGTAAGTTATCAAGACGTTTATCAGCTAGTTGATACAGCAAGTAAAACAAAGGTGTACAAAAAGAAGTATTAAAAACTTACGCAAAGGACTGTTCTTAATTAGAAACAATGACAACTCCCAAGGCTCATAAAGGCAGCAGGCAGTGTCACCAAAATGAGTAGTACAAACAAAACCTGAAAATATATGAATCTAAAGCAGAATGTCATACTGTTATAATTATTTGCAATCATTTTTAATTAGATTCTTTTAATTTAGGCAAGATTTTCAGGATTTCAAGAAATATATGCTCTGTCAGGACATGAAAAGACAAGCTACAAACACCAGAATGAGCAGGAAGCCCCCTGTATATCTCTTAACGAACGTAAAACATGCAAACAAAATAAGGCCACAATGTGCATGCCGCATGGTCAGATAGACAAAGCACTCTGGGCGAAGCTGTGAAAAGGCTGCCACCGAAGCCTACAACCAGTTGATGCCGTAGCTAAGACAACTGGACGTAGTCGACCTCAAAGTGTTTGTAGATTGCCGTCACATAGTTCATCACTGTCTGCCAATCTGGGCGCTCCGTTGCGATCACGTCATTCAGATTCTACATAATGCAAAACAGCAGCAGCAGGTGAAAAATATGGATTCCTAATTTACATTAAACAACAACAACACTGACCATTTCTGATGTGCCATAACACAGAAACCAATTGCAAAAGCCGACATGTCTTGTCTTCCTTGAAACAACTTCTGCTCAGCACTAAATGTCACTATGATGAAGAATTCCTTATATCTGTGGTCAGGTAAAATGTGCTATATTGCTTGATGCACCATGCCTTTGTCTTGCAGAGTAGGCTGGGTCACCTATAGAAAGTTTTACACACTAGATGCTCTTTCATATCATTCAACCAACAGGATCACTGAAGGAAACTGTAGTTTGTCAAAATTACACACATAATAAACTGACCATGGTTACTGTGTTGGAAACAGATCTAAAGCTATCACTCGATCAGCGCTTGCGATTTGAAAAAGACTTCACATAGCGGTCCTAACTAACTGCTATAAACCAGCCCCACATACCAGCACACAAGGAATTCCAACACTTTCTGCAGCCTGTATTGCCAGCTGAAAGTTCTTAATCTGCACACACAGCAGTCGTGAGAATGATCGTAATAGTACACAGTTTTCCAGGAAAAAACTGCACAAAGTTTAACACACCATAGAATGTAAATCACAGAACCACAAGTTTTTCACCAAAATGTTCAGAAATTAGTTGACAGCACAAAAAAAACCGATATAGCACAAATCTAGCATATCCAGATCACAAGTATAATTAAATTGGACGTCTTACAAATCGATAACTACAGAAAGCAGACAAGAATATTAATCACATGCTTATGCAGTTTTCTCGGAAATATCCAGAAATACTTGACTACGGAAAAAGGCACAACGTATGCCAGATGCAGAAAGCAGACCTTTTCCTGGCCGTTGAGGTCCTTGAACGGAATCATGTCTGGTAAGTAAGTATGTAACAAAGCGCAGAATGCCAAACCATCACTCCAACTGCTACTGAAGTTGGTTATGTCAATTCCCTGCAACCATCAAATGTTTATCGCCAGTGTCAACCTCTCCAGTGTATATGTTCAATATTATAATAATACCTAGATGATTGTGTTTGCAGAAACCTTCACGTAATCCAAAGCAAACCTAATCTACAATATATGCTAAATCTTTTGGCATTTATTGACATGAAGAGCATGCCCATTAAAGTGCTACTCGACAAATGATGGTTCTGCCATGCGTAGTTGTAAAACAAACCAGTCGTTTTGCGCAGAAGTGAAAACAAGAAATGTGAGCTAATGCTCACGAGACGCGCGAAAGCCTATAGCAGGTACGGTTCTGTAGTTTAGCTGAAAAATTGGATGTTCACGCTAAGTTAATACATAAATACCAAATTCTCTATCTGGATTGCATAATGATAGTTCCCTGGCACCACCTTGTGAATGATATAGACTTGTGTCGCAGCCTGAAATCGCCAAAAAAAATCCATAAAACCCCTTATTTTGGCGTTCAAGGTCATTCAAGGTCATTGAATTCGGCGCCAATCGAGAGCCAGAGTACGACTTCCTATTAGTGATTAATAGTAACTTAAACCCTATCTTGCACCATTACTGATATACAGCGACTTATTGGCCAAAAATCACAAATTTTGCCCACCCCCTCTCATTTAGCGCTTTCATTCGTGCAGCCGACGGTGCAGATTTGGTGATCGTAGCTTGCACCGTTTTTGACTTATCCACCTCTGTGACAAGCAGAATTGCGATGGCGAAGATGCGCTGAAAGCAGTAGCTGCTTTACTGTGGCCAAGTGCACTTTCTGGCACCAAAATGATTCAGAATGGTTTCAGCATTAACTGAACCCACGTCACTTGGGTTAAAAGTCCACTACCATAACCACTGACCAATAATGCAATAATTCCAGACATTTGCCAATTGTTTAACAAGCCACCTGTCCAAAAGTAGGTCAACAGTAAGAGAAGTCTAAAAAACAAACTGGAGGAATGCTGCAGAATGTCACCTAACAAAAACATTCAGAAATAACTTTAGAAATCAAAAACAGCACAATAAGAAAGTGCCAGCACATAAAACTAAAACAAGACCAAAAGCTGAAAGCAATTTTGCCAAAACGAAATCGTATGCTAGTTTTAGTGTTGTTTTGGCTTCATTTTACACATAGGCACTCCCACCCCACCGCAAAGGTCAGTGGCTAACTTACCGTGTACGCAGCCGTGCGATTCTGACACCAGCGCAGCAGAGCATTGCGCTTTGATCCACCGAGCTGCTTGGCAAGTGAAGCCAATGGATCGGCAGCCAATGATGTCTTAGTGCTTGAGCTTGACAGTGATGCAACTCCCACCGCAGCAGCAGCAGCAGCAGCTGACGTCACCTTCTCAGCACCGCCCTCACTGACAGACCACAGCACACATACAAGTTGTTTTTCACTTTTGCTGCAAAAATTATTATTTTTATAGTTATTTTTCCTTAATGTTTTTCTGACCATCTGCAGCTGCTGTCATCTTTCTAGTCTAGCTACTGGCTGCAACACTCAATAAAGATTTCATTTATTCACTTACTCGTTCACTTTCTCTTCTCAACACTGTTCACATTGTTAAACAACCACACAGCATCACAATAAGCAACAAAAACACTCAACAATTCATGGAGCAATTATTATTCATTTTTAGATATTTTTGCCCTAATTCCTATTCTGACTACAAAAACAGCATACTGCAAGAACTCATCACAACAAGACCAGAAATTTAGGGCAGAGCCCCACGTGAGGCCGTCTGGCGCTGTAAGTTTAACTGGCAGGACAGTTAGGAGGCTAAAATTTCGTTCGCAGCAAAGTCACATGGACCAAACGCAATTGCATTATCCTACATAGCAAGCAATATGTTGAACTTGGGTGGGTTGAAATGAGTCAGCTAAACTTTGTTGTCAGTGCACAAATGTTCACCAAATCTTTTGCATCAAACCTGGGAAGGGATGCAGGTGATAACACCATTTATCACTTGTTAACACCTTGGTCCATTCCAGATATATTCGTGATCGAAGTCCAAAGTTGTCCGAAACAGCGTGCACTGTTGGTTTTGGGCAGGTCAAAATGAGCAAACAAAACTTCATGGTTAGTGGATCAAAGTTCGCCAACTTTTTTGTTCAACGCAGGAGAGATTGTGCTTGACTACGCCATTTACTGCTTGTCAATAGCTCCATCTGTTCCAGAGATATTCGCGGTCAGAGTCGAAAACTGTCCCAAATCGCACAAAATTTTGGATGTTTTTTGCCTTCCTTAATTCTAAGAGGGCAGTGCTCCTCAAAAGTTGTACCTGTGTTATCACGTCAACCTAGCAGCACATCACATAGTAAAGTTAAAGTAAGGCTATTCCCCTTAGCTCCAAATTTATAGTGGCTCATATGCTACATTTTAAGCCAATTTTTAACTCCCTTTATAAAAAATTGTTGTGCGGTGTGCTCTAGCAAGCCTTGGTCATTCTCTAGAGCATGTAAAAATGTCAAGGTGCAGCAACACCTTAGGGGCCAAAACATTGTCTTCCGAAAAAGTAAACCTAGTGGGTAAACATTAGCAGTGCAAATGCTGTGGTTAGTGAACCAAAGTTCACTGGACTTTTTCGTCTAATGCAGGAGCAATCGCAGTCGATAACTTAGTTTTCCAGTCTTGGATATCTCTATCCATTTTGAAGATATTCATGGTCAAATATGAAATCATCCAAAATCATGCCAAATTTAGCATGTTTTTGGCCCCCAAAAATTTTTTGTGGGGCAGGCTCAAAAATTTTTAGACTGGGATTATAAAATTAAACATGCTTCTGACCATGTAGCAAAATTTCACAGCGATCAGCCAACGGAACTTGGAAATCTTGTATTAAAAAAAAAAGAAAGAACTGCAGTAAAACATAAGCCTTTCCGGAACTATTGTTCTGGAATCCGGGCAGTCTAAAAATAAGATAGCAGCACACTGATATGCATATAACTACACACCGAGGGCTGGCGAGTGGATTTTTTGTTCGACGTGGCGACCGGTTGAGCAAAATTCCAAATGGATGCTTCCGATCATCCAGTGGGAGGTCTAGGCGAGTTGGCCGCACACTGCGCCCTGGGCTCTGAGTTACATCATGTGGTGTCTTGACATCTGGTGGAGCAGACGTCCGATCAGCTGCAGACTGTGGTGTAGCGGCAGCGACAGCAGCAGTGCTGGAGTCGATCGAAGTTCTGCGAAGCTTCTCCTCCACCGCTGCTATCACTGATGATGACGATGATGATACTGCCTGCTGCAGAGGCAAGTTTGCAGTCAACCTGTTCTCAGGCAGACTCAATGACCGACCGACCTCACTCTGTACTGCTGCTGCTACGCACATCATTCACAACGCACTAACTTTATCACGCAGCCCTCATTAACAGGCTGTATTACGTGTCTTGCCTGTTCACCTGTCTGCCCATATGTCTCAACCTTGAAAATGCACACAGCAACCAATATTGAATGTAACTGCTTTCCCAGGGCAGAAGTAACTGATTTTCAGCATAAAAGGCTAAATTTTAGGGGAAGAGCTGCATAACATGTCAGCACAGGGCTGACATAATTTTCCTATTTAACATCAACAGTACCGTCGAGCACAAGCGAACAATGAGAAACAGTACTACACAGCACACAACATCAAGCTGAGATGCTGGGGAAAGAAAGGCATGAAAAGCCCATGTATCCAGTCCACCAGCTGCAGTAGTTTCCATTTTCCAACTGCAGGTACAGCTGTACATTTTGTTCTGCTCCCCTGAGACAAACATGATCAAAGACAAAGACAAAAGCTGTCCAAAACTGTGCATAATTAAGAACATTTTAGAAAAAAACCATCCAAATTCTGAGACCGGTTTTCAAATTCCATTTCTGATCACAAGGCAGATTAGAGATTACAGTCAGAAAGAATAGACATCAGTAGCGAAATACAATGGTCTGTCCTTATGTTTCGTAATGGCAGCCATAATAGAAATTTATTTTATAAAAAAACATCTAAAAGTGTTTTAAAATGACAACAGACAGTTACTTGAAGCAGCCAACTGTTGATGGGCCACTGCCAGCTCTTTCGTCAAAGCCGTGACTCTATCTTGAAGGGAATCGTTCTCTGCGAGCACGGTGCTAAACGACAGCTGTGCTTCGGTCCTGAAGTCATTGGCGACGACGACAGCAACTTGAAGGTCCTTCTGCAGCTGCAGCCACTCGGCATGCTCCATGTCAAACTGCTGAGTTGCTTCCGCCAGCTTCAACTGGAGCTCCCGGCAGTGATGACGTGTCGACGCTAGACTAGACTCCAGCGAAGTCTGCCGTTCAGCTGACGCCTGTCAGACAAAACTCATGTATGTCTAATACTGCTACTTAGGGTGCGTTGCACCAACGTCGTTCAAGATCTCGGTTCAGCTGAACCTAGATCAAATGTTGGACCAAGCTCACGCAGTTGCACCAAGTTGAACTCGGATCAGCTGATCCCGTTCAGTTGAACGGCCGTGGTTATACCATAAACGACTCTGACTGGTCAACCACGCTCGGCCTACGGGCCAACTACAGTGACGTCACAGTCACACGCATTGCTTACGAAACAATCCAGTACCAACTGGCAGTAATTTGTTCGAATTTTAAGCTTCCCTGAAGTTATCACACAATTTTCGCATTAACAGTGGCATACTATAGTTCCGAAAATATGCACTTTGTGTTCTAATAGTAACTCATTAATTATTCTACGTCCGTTGTCAAGATATATGTTTACCGTAGCTACGGCGTAGCAACGGCGCATCAGCACTCTAGAATGCTGTTTATTTATCCATTAATTAATTTATCCAGCAAAAACGCCTAAGAAAACCGATACAGTACAAATCCATCTAGATCACAAGAATAATTGAATCAGACGCCTTATAAATTGACACAAATGAGTTTTCGTTGCTGTGGTTATAGTTCGATTGTATGTTTACTGTAGCAACGAGACACTGCCACTAAAAAATGTGATTTATTCATCTATTTGTTAATTTATCAAGCACAAAGAGAACATAAAACGAATATAGTAGAAATCTAACATATCCAGATCATAGTATAATTGCATTAAAAGTCTTATAATTTGATACAAGGAAGTTTTTTGGACAGGATAAGAATCGAATCGGACAATTTTTTGCAGCAATAGTATGACGGAAAATATTTATTGCCTAGTGCGCATGCGTCACCGCGAGTTGAACCAAAATCAAAATTTGATCAATGGTCAGATGGCAGTTCAGAAATGAACAAAGATCAACGCTTAAACCGCTTTGGTGCAACGCAATTTACAGCTGAACTAGAATCAAATTCAGATTTGACCCGGGTTCAAAGTTGAACGACGTTGGTGCAACACGCCCCCTTAACGTGCTATAAATGTACTTTAGTTCAATGCCAGAACAGGCAACAGCAGTAATGCAGTTTATATCATGTTCTAAACATTCGTCTGAAACCAAATGTCTGCTAACATTACACGGTGGTGCAAAACAAAGTCAAACATATTTAAACTTCATTCTTCATACTACGTACATCACGCACATGTGGAAAGCCAACGTAAGATATTGATAAAATCGATCACCCGCAAATCACCAAAAAACAAAATTTCACATGCACAACTAGCATTTCTCATCACAGCGAAACTGGATTTGCACCTTGATGCTTGAACATTTTGTCAAATGATAATTAAATGTTCCACTTCATTTTGTGCCACCCCATACATCCAACGATGCTCCATGATCATAGCAGTTCTATCAATTACTCCAAGCAATAATTTTATAAGCAACAGTTCACAAAGCAGTTTTTACAGACCACATTTTGATAATTTTTTAAATGCAATCCAATGTGTTCGAGACAATTTTTCAACAGCAATTCTGGAACATCACTCTCGCACACCAAGTTAAATATGTGCAGAAAAAAAGAGAAAGAAAACAGGAAACATGCACCAGCAACAGCGTCAGCCGTGACTTACTTGCTTATGACTGGGCAACAGTAAGTCTAACAGTTAACAGTTTGTGTCTGACATCATAGCAAACACATGTATCTATATTCTATAACCAACCACCCATATCAACTCAGCCTTCCATCTCTCTGTGGTAAGTCTGGCTGGGGCTAAGGCTCGGCACATTCGCCTAGGTGGCAGGTAACCCTGTGATCTGATACTGGTATGATAGATGAAATTTCGTAGCTCTGAGATGGACCGTTTCCTTTTTAACACTCTTTCACACCCCAGATACGCATCAACAATCTAAAAAAATTACTGAGTACTGATACACTGTGTGATGATGTGCAGACCTTGCGGTCTTCAACAAGCTGGTGCTGAACGTGGTCGAGCTGTTCAGTGCTGACTGCTAACTGAGCCTTCAGCTGGGAGTTTTCAGCATCCAGAGCTGCAACTCGATCATCGAGTTCGCAACATGAACTCTGACACTTCTGCAGCTCCACTTCACTGTCGGCCAAACGCTTCACAAGCTCATTGGCATCACTCACGCCTGACATGTCCTTGCTTACCTGTTCAAAACAGTTTCACACCAGCTGCTAATGACATTTCTGCTTGGCTGTTGCGTTTGTGGTACGTTGTGGCCAACTGTTAAATTAGTGCCTTTACAATTTTTCATACCCACTTACTTAACATCATCTGTTACAAAATCGATTTACTCTTGAAACACTGTCAACATCGTGATAGTACACAAGGAAGCTCTGAACAAACAATAAATACAAATTTTCCGCAAACTCTCATTTCCACATTAAAATAATAAACCAAAAATCTTTTTCTGCATGAATTAGTTGAAAGCATTTATTAACACAGACCATAATTAATACATAATGCTTTACCCAGAGATACTGAGGACATGTAGGAATATGGTTAGCAACAGACATGTTAAGTAATTTTTCCAACTATTATCTCTGATTCATTTGTGACATAGGACACTACAGAGATGTATTTTAATTGACTGACTGACTGCATAAGAAACAGACTACGCTAACAGCAGTAGTGGTAGCAACAACACTGTACATCCATAACTAATATAACTAAAATGTTATCCATACAAGTCAGAAATCAAAAACTGCCAGACAACGAAAAACAGAAGCCGGGACACCGGACTTTTCCAACAAGCACCAGATTCAAATTCCACCTGTCCACAGCTAATGGACTACAAAAACGTGACAAACACGCAAACCTTCAACTCTTCCTCGGTCGAGCGGAGCTGAGTCTCAGCCACATGCAGAGAATCATGCAGCGTGCTCAGCGAGGCTCGTAGTTCCATGTTCTCAGCCTCAAGCTGTTTAAGTGCATGACCGAGTTCCGTCTGCCGCAGTCTCAGCTCATCTCGTTCCTCTTCCACGCCATGTACCAGTGCCGCGGCAAGGTCAGGCACACTACCGCTGACAACACTGTGTGACAACATCGGCGGTGACGACCCGGACAACAGTAGTGTCTTCAGATGCTCCACCTATGCATGGTTATTACACCCACAGGTCCCACACACATTAATTTCTGCATCACAGTCACATATACAGACTGGCTCTGTTCTGCAAAGATCAGCTTCTGACTAACTGTGCCATCAATTTAATTTTTCATCATCAAGTACATGTTAGACGACGGTCATTAGTCAAAGTAAAATAAGTCAGTGTTAAATGAACTTATACACACTCCAGAGAGTGGCAAAAACAGACTTAATCGAGGACACCAACAACGTCCAGTGTCCACTGTCGTTCATCTGGTCATACATGATTAACTGCAGGGGCATTAGAAAGTACAGCCACGTTATCCCACTGTAGCAAACACGGGCATTAAAAGTGAGAGCATATAAAACAAGTTTCTTTTATAAATTTAGAGACAAAATAACTTCTGCAGAAGATCACAGAGCTGTTTCTCGGACATACGTCATTAACCACTGAAACGGTCAGATGCAGTATAACGTCCAGACTGCAGTGCATCAAAGTGGACTGCTTGTCCAAAAAGCATTCGTAACTTCACTATGACACTTATCTACTATAGGCTGACGGAAGTACGACTCAATGCAATAAAAGCCAATTAAGTTATTAACCTAAGCACAATCTTGAGTGAAATATTCATTTAATGAAACTGATCTCTCTACCTGCAGGCGAGCATGTTCAAGCTTCTTGGTCTGAGCGCAGAGTGACTCCAGCAGAAGAGTTCTTTCATCCGTCAGCTTCTCGTTGTCAGACGTGAGTTCACATACAGAGCGCTGGAGATCATCAAGTTCTTGCAGTGTTGCTTCCAACTCTTCCACAGTACTGTCATGAGCATCCTACATCACGACAGTCACACATCAGATACACACAGCTGCTCAAGTGGTTAACATGCATCCGACCGTAGTTGCCCTACGCCAGGCACAGTTATTACAGTAGTTGGATGAGGGATAAACCATCTGAGTACTGATACTAAACCAATCACCAACGTCAACTCAGCATCCCATTTCTCTGTCAGATAGATAAACTGAATACCAGAGCTCTAATCTAGGTGGTGTAAAGACGGATATGTTCACCTTCATTGGGTGGCAGGTAATGCGTGATCTGGCACATGGCAGGTGACACTCCATGTTCTGAGATCAGTTTCCTATGACAAGCTATAGAAAACTTTAACCCCTTAACCTTTAACACAGTTTGTTGACGCTGCTAATGTCAGTACATGGCAACAAAAAGAACATTCAAGCTGTAACAAGAAATTTGAGCTAATGCTCATGAGACGCGCGAAAGCCTTTAGCAGTTCCAGTTCAGTAGTTTAGCTGAAAATTGGGGTGTTCACGCTAAGTTAATATACAAATACCAAATTCTCCATCAAGTAACGATAGCTCTCTAGCGCCACCTTGTGAATGATATAGACGTGTCACAGCCCGAAATCGCCAAAAAAATCCATAAAAAACCCCCTATTTTGACGTTCAAGGTCATTGAATTTGGCGCCAATCGAGAGCCAATGTACGACTTCCTATTAGTGATTAATAGTAACCTGGGCCCTATCTTGCACTGTTACTGAAATACAGCGACTTATTGGCCAAAAATCGCAAATTTTGCCCACCCCCCTCTCATTTAGCGCCCTAGTTTGGGGTGACCCCCTTTGAACTTATGGAAAAGCTTTACAGTTCCTGAAACTAGAGTCTTCCAGGCAGCCGACAGTGAAGATTTGGTGATTCTAGCTTGCACCACTTTTGACTGATCCACCCGTGTGACCGACGGACAGACAGACAGATGGACGGACGGACGAACAGAACTGCGATGGCTAAGACGCGCTGAAAGCAGTAGCTGCTTTCGCACGTAAAAATGAAACACTCAAACACTCTGCTACTGCAATTCCAAACCATCACTCTGTAGAGTGCCCAGAAAAATCCAACGCAATTACTGATAGACTGGTTAAACAGAAACCAAAAAAATTGACAACTCGAGCATCATACCTTCATAAGAGCGAGTCTGTCGCGGAGTGCAGCAACTGAAGCAGGGCCGTGATCCAGACCACAGTCAACACTCACACTGCTTCGTCGATCCAGCGTGACGTGACTGGAGTCAAGCGAAGTTCTCAGGTCACCAACAGAGTTCCTGCCCTGCGGTGAATGCGCCTGCCACTGAAGAAGTCGCAGCTTCTCGGCATCGGTGAAATGCTCATCATGGTTACTGCTTTCCTCCCTCAACTGCTGTTCTTTTGCCAGCTCTTCACGCAGACGCTCATTCTCTGCCCGCAGGCTCGTCAACTCATCGCTGTCTGCACTGCCTCTCATTTCTTCTTCCCGCTGCTTCGCCTCATCCAGCTTGCTGGTAAGGTCAGTGATGCGTGCCTCGAGGGTCTTCTTCTCTCGTTCAAAGCTGGCCAGCAGCTCGGCATTGTATGCAGCAGCTGCATTCACTGGAGGCCGAAGTGGTTTCGAAGTCTTGGAGATGTTCTGGATACTGGCTGCTCGTGGCAAATGCGTCTTGGCATTCGGTGCCACAGCCACTGGGATACGACAGATGTTCTGAACGCTCTGTGCACGATGTCCGGCTTGCATTGCATTGCTGCCAGGGTAACCATGCTTCGATGATGCACTGTCTGGGCATCGAGGAATGCTTGACACGCTTCCCTTCGGCTGGTTGAATCTGTCTTTGGTAAACTTGGCATTTGCCTGAAGCCGCAGCAAGCTTGCTATATTTTCACGTCGTTTCAATTGACCTTGTGATCCGCTGCTGAAAACAGGTATAACATATTTATGGGATTACATACATGAGATAATTTACATCATTAACAATATTACATTCTGCAGTCCTTGCAAAGAAAAGCCAAAAACAATTGTCAGAATCACCAGATTACCATATCAATTGAAGAATCAGTACTACAATCATCAAAAAATGAAAAAAACATCGTCATTAAGAAAAACAATTGTTGTCACAAAATTATCAATCTGGCTACATTTACGCTGTGTCTCAAAAAACATCCCCAACATTTTTGATTGTAACTTCAAGAAAAGTTATCAGATTCTAGTAATTTCTGATGTAAATATTCCTGACACAACTTGCCATCAAATGACTGTTCAGCTTTCCACCTCACCTAATGTTTCCTTCTGCACTACCAAGGGAATGCAGACAAAGCAAAATATGCATTGAAATATGCAAAAACGTGACAAAAAACTTCCCCAAAATTATCGATCAAAACTTCAAGAAACATAATCAGATTTTAATAATTTTTGGTCTAAATATTTTTGACACCACTGGCTATTAAATGATTGTTTAAGTTCCCACCTCACCCAACTTCTGCTTTTGCACTACCTGGGGAAAACCGACCAAGCACATCATGTGTTAAAATGAATGAAAAAACTTCAATAAATTCTATCTATCCAGATCTCTGGTGAAGTCTGGATTAGTCTGAAGCAGAACATTATGGTTAGTGGTTACTGAGCAGTCAATGAATGCGGAAAGCATCTCCATGCCTGTGTTTGCACAATGCAGTTCCCATTTCACCCAACTTCTGCTTTTGCACTATCTGGGGAAAACCGATCAAGCAAATCATGTGTTGAAATGAATGAAAAAAAACTTTTTAAAAATTTTATCTATCCAGATCTGTGGCCCCCAAAAGCCAGCTGATTGCAAGGCTTGACTGTCATAAAGCAGTGTGTCTACCAGATGACGTTAAGAAATGTTTATGAATTCAAGATATGACTGGTGCACAGTGCACCCATATTTCAAGCAATTTTGCAGTATGCAGTTAAAAAACAAAACAATTGGATGAAATGAAAGCCAAAGTGTCAAGAAAGTTAACAAAATATGTTTTTGTGTGTTAGTGAGATTATGCAATAATACAGCATTGGGTAACAAAGCAATATTTCATTGGTTCTGTTTTCCCCAGGTAGTGCACAAACAGACTTTGGGTGAGGTAAGAAATTGAACATTTATTTAATGGCAAGTTTTCTCAGAAATATTTGTACCATAAATTATTATATCTGATAATCCTTTTTCAAGATATAATCAAAAATGTTCAGGCTGTTTTTTGAGACACAGTGTATAACCATTTTTCATCAACTACAAACCACTTTGTCTTGCTAGACTCTCAAATTTTATAGTGATCACACACTGGCCAGTTTCACGTGCCTGTTTCTGGTACCAGTCTGGTAACAGTCTTTCATACTTTTCTGGTGCCAGCCTGATAGAGCACATTCAATTTCACCCACCACATTCGTTTATGTTGCTTTTTCTTTTGGATTTTTGTTCAACAACCTGAATGCTAAAACAGCAGCTATAACGTCATCATTCTCAAAACTCTCTTTCTTTTCTTCTGTCGGTATCATTTGCCGGCTAAGTGTGTCATGGTTTCTGGTACCAGACAACTGGCGCCAGTTTTGGGTGCCAGAAACAGGCGCCAGAAAATGGTCAATGTGTCATCAACTTTACACAACTTTCAATCTTTCTTCAACACTAAAAAATGACTAGAAAGCATAGGTGCTTACCCCGAGGCTGGGTTACTGGCAGTCCTTGCAATTCGTGGCACAGATTTCTCTACTGGTGTATCAGGCATGGTTGCTTCTCAAACATAACTACAACTGAACACACGGTTCTTGTCCGTTAATTCACTAGGACCCAAATTAACTGCTAGAGTTAAGGTTAGGGCTAAGATTAGGGTTAGGGATAAGGCTAGGGTTAGCATTAACAATATTAAATATTAAAATTGAATTTGTTTAATTTCATTGTTGAATTTTACCTCATTCTGAATTAATTTCTGCAGCAAGCATTTTCTTTTTGGAATGTGTTACTTACTTACTTTACGTTCATGTTTGCGACTTCGATGCTTAGCTATTCTATGTTTTTCGGCGATGATGCAATGTTGACGCAAGAATGTTTTCCCGTGGTCGCTATAACAACAGTGAGATCTGTACTTCACAGTGTTTTTTCCGGTTCTTGACAGAATTGAATGGTGATGTAATGATATCTTTTGTAGCACTCGACGAGTAGAGTTCACTGGTTAAATATGAGGCTGGTCTAAATAAGTGTATTGTACCCAGATCCGCAATCCGCTCTTTAAACGTACCCATATTGGTCCTCATTTTACCTAGCCTAATACTAAAGCCTTTCAGAATTCGAGATCTGAGCTGTGTGTAACAAGGCTACCTCTTACCTAGCCTAGTTCTAATTAGCTGTCCGTATATAGCTCTAGACTAATATTTAGGTAGTTCTTTGTCTACCTCTTACTTAGCTTTGTTATCCACGGCTCAGATTTCAAATACTGAATAGTAGATTGAAATGTTAGTTAGGCTACCTTTTACCAACTTCTACAACTGCTACTTACACGGACGGCATAGAACTAGGCTACTTACACCGTAGCCTACGTGAACTATATAATATATTCTACAATTATGTCTAACCACAATAGCGGTGACTGACGATTACCTTACGTTTTAACATTATTCTTTCGACTATGACAAGCTCCAGGAAACAGAAATTACGATACAAGCACTAAGCCACTTACATTTTCTACTATTTACGAAAATCAAACACAACTCACCACGCCCATAGCCACGCCTACCGTCAGTAGCGTGTGCCCTGTGCCCACAGGCTGCAGCGCACTGCCACGGCGTGAGTCGGCACGATCACGAGTCACGACGAGGACAAGACGATCGGGACAGCACTAACGAAATGGGCAACAGATTGATTTCGTCAGACTGGCACAAACCCTTACCCCACCCTCTCGACGGGCCTGACAGCCTGCGTTATAGGCCTACGCGGTTTAGATGATAAAACAAACATGAAGCGTTTGCTTCATGTTTGCTTCATATCGTGTAAACACCCTATAAGGGTCTTCCATAATAAATGAAGGAATAAATGAAGAAATAAATAAAGGAGTCTTCACATTGCCTATACGTGTGACCTAGC
>Ga0209367_1006778_pt1 | contig 15822 bp, 5 predicted proteins | sample WorMetLIZISLAND2_FD_187412 | JGI IMG/M metagenome (GOLD analysis project Ga0209367, IMG submission 187412) | Marine gutless worms symbiont microbial communities from Max Planck institute for Marine Microbiology, Germany - Olavius geniculatus... ... | reverse complement strand
CTGAAGGCCTTGGACAAGATTTGGAAAAGTAAGGCGATCACTCTGGAAACAAAGCTCAGCATCCTGAAGACATGTGTGTTCAGTACAATGCTGTACGGTTGTGAAACATGGACAGTTACAAAACGCAGCGAAAGCCGAATCCTGTCCTTTGAGGAAAATGCTACCGGAAAATTCTGAGGATAGAATGGACACAAAAGGTCACTAACGAAGAATTGTACAGAAAGATTCAATTGGCAGAAACCCTACTGCAGAAAGTGATACAGAGAAAGTTGCGCCTCTTCGGCCATATCTGCAGAATATGGACGACAGCAGAAAAATAAAGACCCTGGTGTTCGGAATGATGGATAGTTCAAACAAAAGAGGACGGCCTCACCGAGAATGGTCAGATGACACTGAGCAGTGGTGTGGGGTAACCCTGCAGGAGTTAAGCCACGCTGCCCTAGATAGGCAGCGGTGGGCAGCGATAGTATCAATGGCGTCAGACACCAACGGGTGTTGAGCCCACGGTTGTTGATGATGATGATCATAGACAAGTCCTATGTGAAATACATAATATGCTAGCCCTACACAGTGGGCGACTTCACTTTCTGACTTACCCTTTTGACTTAAGACTTTCGCTAAGCCAAAGCTAAAGCTGAACGTTAAAGTATATACTTAGACCAAAGTTCAACTAAACTTAGGTCTATAGACTTAGACCAAAGTTTAGACCAAAATGATTTAACATGGCAGAAAATTACGCCTAATGGAAAATAAATCAACCAGTTACGCTTGGACTTGCTTATTTAATTGTGCCGCGAATGCATACGACTGTTATGTAACATCTTGTGTCATTGTAAAGTTACTACAGCATTTATTTTTGATACCAGACTGCTTTAATTTACTAAACTATCTGTACATACAGGACTGTAAACATTTACCATGTTTTCACTCAGCAAAAGTCAAAAGTTGAAGTCTACTGAGGCTCAGTGAAAGTTTAGCCATAAGGGTTAAAGCTTTTAGCCCTAGGGGCTAAAGCTATCTCTTCCATGCAAATCAAACCAACTTTAGCCAGGTTAGTTCAGCTAAACTTTGATCTAAGTAGGTACTTACAAAGATTTAAGTAAGTAAGTAAGTGCATATTTAGAGTGCACAATATCAGCCAGTGGCCAAATCTGAGGCACAAAGTTTTGGACCAAATCTATAGACTTCAAAACTTCAGTCCAAGTACCTACTTAGACCAAACTTACAAAATCACTTCACTTTTTGACTAAAGTATGTACTAAGTGTACTTAGACTGAAGTTTAGGCTTAGCAAAAATCTAAGAGCGCGTTGCACCAACGTCGTTCATGATCTCCATTCAGCTGAACCCAGATCAAAAGTTGAACCAAGTTCACGCTGAATTACGTTGCTCCAAGTTGAACTTGGATCAGCTGATCCCGTTCAGTTGAACGGCCGTGGTTATACCGTGGACGACGCTGATTGGTCAACCACGCTCGGCCTACAGGCCAACTACAATAATGTCACAGTCACACGCAATGCTTATGAAACAGTCCAGTACAGATTGGCAGTAATTTGTTCAAATTTTAAGTTTCCCTGAAGTTACTACACGATTTTCGCACCAACAGCTGCATTGATAAAGTTTCGAAGATATGCATTTTGTGTTCAAATAGATATTCGTTAATTATTCTACGTGCGCTGTCAAGATAATATGTTTACCATAGATACGGCATAGCAACGATGCATTGGCACTCTAGAATGCCTTTTATTTATCCATTAATTAATTTTTCAGCAAAAAAAACCACAGAAAACAAATATAGCACAAATGTAACATATCTAGATCACAAGTATAATTGAATTCAACATCTTAGAAATCGATACGAATGAGTTTTTGTTGCTGTGGTTAGAGTTCGATCGTATGTTTACTGTAGCAGCAAGACATCGCCACCAAAAATGCGATTTATTCATCTATTTGTTAATTTATCGAACACAAAAAAACATAAAACGAATATAGTAAAAATCTAACACATCCAGATCATTAGTATAATTGCATTAAAAGTCTTATAATTCGATACGAGGAAGTTTTTTGGACAGGATAAGATTCGAATCGGACAATTTTTTGCAGCAATAATATCACGGAAAATATTTATTGCCTATTGCGCATGCATAACTGCGAGTTGAACCGAGATCAAAATTTGATCGGTGGTCAGATGGCAGTTCAGAATTGAACGGAGATCAACGATTAAACAGCTTTGGCGCAATGCAATTTACGGCTGAACTAGGTTCAAATTCAGATCTGACCCGAGTTCAAAGTTGAACGACGTTGGTGCAACGTGCTCTAAGTCAAAAAGTGAAGTCGCCCAGTATGTGTCAAATCATCAAGTAGGGCAGAGAGAACAACAGCCAAAATTAAAGCCTAAGTGACTGTGTGGAAGCAATGTCTGATGAAAGGTTAGCATCATAGACCACCAAATACAGTTTTTCCACACTTTCTCCAGACAAGGCCAGTTTCCCAAAAGTCAACTGCTAATTTCCTTTACATCATGCAACTGACTTCATCCAAACTTCTGCAAATGATCCAGCATTTCAACTAAATCATGAAAAATTTAAGCTAACTTCAGAAGAAATTCTGCTCAACTCAGCTCACGTATATCTCAGTTTGACATGCTAAAATTATATACCCACCAAGAGTAGCAAAAAATCTGATAAACACATGATTGCAGCCATTCACTATTGTGTACTTGGCACAGGCAAAAAGCACATAGCAGCACACATACCATGAGGCTTTCCTGTTTCCACTTTAGACTTTTTCTCCATCTGTTTTTGAATTTCATGGTGTCCAGCTAGTGCCTCATATTTCTTGAAAGCCTTTCATAATAAATATTTATAAAAACGAGCAATTTATTTAGTTATTCAATATAGACAACTCCAACAGGAAAAACAAAGAAAATTATGAATATTACAATAAATAAATTGTGATTCAAAATGGATGCCATTAAATGTGCAAACTGACTAACTAACTAACTATTTGCGACATTTAGTAAATTACCATGGCATTCATAATGATCATCACTAGCCTAGCTGATATCGTAATTCATCAATTCTTACTTACAGAGTTTCTCTCTTCCAGCGAGTTTTCACAGACAGAGAACATTACATTTTGTGCTGCATTATGAACATTGTATCAGCACCATTCTAAACAATTAGACCATGCTAATGACAATTTCGACCATTAGACCTACTGTACAGGGTGCGGCAAAAAAAGTAGCCCCCTAAAGTTTTTTGCCGTTTTCTCAGCGACCGCTTGGAATTTTAACATGGAATTTTACAGGTTCATTTACAGAAATGTTCTACATCTAAATGCTAAGTGAAATATGATTCTGTTGAAAAACGACGAAATTATAGACTTTTGAACATGACCGCCCACCGATTTTTCAGCATTAAAAATGTTTAAGCTAAAAATGCTACTTAATATTTAAAAAACCGGTTACTACGTTACTGCCGATGACGTCACAGTGATGCTTTGACAAACAGTAATTTATTTTGTTTATAAATTATCACTAAATTGTCATTCTTTTCAAGCAATCGCTGGCTGCCAACCAGATTCATCTTCCAGCAAGACAGTGCACCAGCACACACAGCGCGCAGCGCAGGAAACTGACTGCAGGCCAACTGTCCAGATCTCGTCAGAAAAGACAAATGGCCTCTAAACTTGCCGAATGCAAACTCGGTGGACTATCACGTGTGGTGTGCAATGTTGGAGCTTACCGCAAGCTTAAAACAAAGCCAAAAACAATTGCGGAACTCAAGGAATCGCTTCCGGTTATCTGGAGCAACCTACCACAAAGACCGATCGACAAGACTGTGAAAGACTTCTCAAATTAAGCGACTGAAGGCTTGTGTTGGAGCTTGGAGCTGTCGGTGGACACTTCGAACATTCACAGTGACAATGGAATTTTGGCATCTGATCATTAGTTAACTGTGTTGCTTGACTTGTTTCAACGATGTTATTGAACTGGTGTCGTAGCTTGAACATTTTTTCACGCTGAAAAATCGGTAAATGGTCATGTTAAAAAATCTATAACTTCGTCATTTTTCAATGGAATCAAATTTTATTTGGCATTTAGGCATACAACAATTTAATAAATAAATCTGTAAATTTTCAGATTAAAATGCTAAACTGTTGCTGAGAAAACAGCAAAAAACTTTAGGGGGCTACTTTTTTCTGCCGCACTCTGTAGTCTCAGTGCATTTGTGACCATTGTTATCTGAATAACTATTAAAGTTAACAAAAACATGCATTTTTTTTGCACAATAACTGCTGTTAGTTTGTATCAATATAAATCATCAACTAATCATTTTTAAAATTTGGACAAGTAAACTATCAAAAAAATTTTAATTGCTACTAGTTTTAGTAAATATCCTTCATTTAATACTGACTAACACAGTACTCACTGCAGTAATGTGTCTTTTGGCAACACCAGGTGGAAACCCCATCCTGTCTGTTGGTGACTTCATAATAACATAAAAGTCGGTCCTACAAACCAACAGCACACTGCAATATAAGATCAGTTTGAAACACACCAACCACAGTAACTAGTAACAACAACTTGGACTATTCTCGGGATAACTGATGATCTTGAGACTCGGTCAATATTATCGAAAGATTGCAACAACTGCTATAAGGTCTGTAATTCTGACTTTCAGACATCAGTCTCTTCTCAAAAAAAAATGGACGGTGTGAAAAATATTTGCAGTTTTTCAGTTATCTCATTGAGATTGATACAGAGGGGTGAGTTTTGTATAATTTAACATTTGGCCATATCTTCAGCCTACAAACGCTATCACTACCACAATGTCCAAAGCAAAATTAGAACCAAGAGCCATAGCATTCTGAGAGGTACCTATTTTCACTAGAACATTCACCGAATTCACCGAAACCACCAGAATTACTGGTGGCCTAAGTAAGCACAGGCAGAAGCCATATAACGCTTACTATCCTAATAACGAACTGTAACTATGTGTTTCCGGTTGCAGTTCCCGTTTCAAACAATTTTTAAACATCAGACAAGTCAGACGCGTTCTTACCTTCGGTATAAAAACGAAAACACAGCATCGAGAAATGTTTCGATATTTCCTTCGTTCTGCAATATTCCCAAAAATGCACTGTCGTACATATCATACTTTGACGACATATCGTAGTCGTTTATTATATCCAGAAAAAAATAAAAACAAACCTGCAAGCAAAGAATATCTAATACTTATTTCACAAAGCTGCGTTTTTTCATCAGCGAACGGGGCGGGGCTGTTCACTGCTGACGTCATGTTCATTTACATATTCATGCAAAACGATATTAAACGAACGTGGTCTAACGCATAGAGATAATTGCTGGTAGACACGGCGCGTAATGGCGAAGGCATGTGTATGGATCTGGAACTGTGTGATAATTACTAAACTTCTGCTTGATATTGCGGCAATGGACAAGTATAAACGAAGTAAATGCAGAACTGGAAAAAAAACGGAAAACGAAAAGTATAAAAAAAAACCGTTTGATGATTTCACAGTTTGTTCAACAGCTTAACAGCACACCGGCAGAAAATGGATCTGCACGATTACCACAGTGCCACATCGACGCTGGGGGATGGGTTGGGGGTATTAGGGAACCACACGGGTCCCATGTGGTATGGGATATCCCGCAGGTATCCCAGAGGGTCCCCGCGGACAGGATCCGCCGGGTTCCCGCCGGTTATCCCGTGTGGGTCCCACATAGGGACCCAGTTGGGTCCCGTGTGGGTGTGTTGGCTGGGATAGTACTTAAATTTGAGGCCACCGTACGGAACACTTCTTGAATTTAAAAAATCGAAACTTAGATTCCTAAAAATGTACCTTTTATGTTAAAATGTCATACGCAGGTTGTCCAGGTCCATGTCCAGCCATTTCGGCGCAATTCACTCTTAAATTGTGTGTCGCAGCTGAAAATCGCAAAAAATCACTAAAAACCCCTATTTTGGGGATTCAGGGTTATTCAAGGTCATCGACGTTGACACCAATAAAAAGCTTGTTATAATAAAAAAGCAGCATGTCTGTGCCTATCTGCAACCGTTTTCACGCTACACGAGATAACTTCGCTAAAATAACTACTTTTTATAGCGGGGTAGTCGTCTTTGACGCCCGCCTGCGCCGGCCTCTTTAAACTTAAGGGGTCGGGACTTGGACTGCTAAAATCTGTGTTTAATGCTAAAAAATTTTATACGCAGGTTGTCTTGGTCTATCTCCAGCCATTTCGTCGCAATTCAGTGTTGAAATGTGCGCTGCATCCAAAAATTGCAAAAAAATCACTAAAAACCCCTTTTGGGGAGGTGGGGGTGGAGCGGGAGTGGTTCAAGGTCGTTCAAGGTCATCGATGTTGATAAATTTAAAAGCCTGTCACCAATGCTTGTTATGATAAGCACCATGTCTGTACCTATCTGCAACCGTTTTCACACTTTACGAGCCAATAACGGCAAAATAACGTCTTTTAAGGGCGTTCCCCTATTTGACGCCCTCGTTCGAGAGGAACCCCAGCACGCAAAAATAAGAAATTTTGTCACGTAAAACTAGAGACCTTGAGACAGCCTACAGTGAAGATTTCGTGATTCTAGGTTGATACAGTGCCAGGGTGTGACGAACGGACGGACGGACGGACAGACGCCCCGGCCATGCCTAAGACGCGCGAAGCATTCTTCTATCGCGCGTAAAAATCAAGAAAAAAACAGTTACTTATTGTGTGTTTCATAATTTTATAAACATGTGCCACGTAGATTATTGTTAGAGTTTTCAGGCTGTTTCTGGGGTCGGCTCTTATAAACCGTTAAAGCTGTCATGTAGAACTTCTGTGGTAAATTGATATTTTCCGCGACTTTCATATCTTCTTTCTGGGGTTAGGGCCAGGGCATGGAAAATAAGCGGCTCGCATGTCTCTTATTCGTAGCACAAATACAACGTGTGTTTTCCTCGAATTGGTAGTACTGTCAATTGTTATGAACTTACTATTAATAGCTCTACGTAGATGCAATTTGATAAGCTACGTAATTAGCCCTATTGCTGCAAACGAATAATCGGTTGGTACGAACAGGTCGATATTTTGTTCCGTCGGCAAAAATATGACAGCGGCAAAATCAGGCTTCATTGTTTCAATGCATTCCATCAGACTAATTCATTTTCGGGCCAGCGTACAAATCGTGTCTGGCCTTTGTTTATCCATTAGCACGCCGGCTTTTTGCGTCACCCTCTAGTCCATCCCCTCTCATCATTACCTCTCCCCTCCCCGAATCACTCATGCAGTCTGGCCACAGTCTGCCCTGAAGCTTTCTAGTAATTGATTTCAATAATTAATTTTTTTGTCTGGCGCTCTGCGCTCCGCGGGAGGCCGCTGTATCAAAGCCACGCACAAACTCCACTGTTTCGGTTTGTCGTGGATTAGCTAGACAACAAGTCGTACAACAAGCTGTCAAACATCTTGATATGTCAAAATGTGGTGTTTTCGTTGTAGGCCTAAGTTTAAAAAAAAATAATCATTTGATATAAAATTAACACTTAACAGACATCTTACGAAAGTGCTGGATGTAAAAATTGTTCTGATTTTGCTTATAAACTTTTGATTTGTTCCGCATTTGCTGTGCCGCATGGTTGCTATAAACGGTTACAAACGCTTTTTAAATTTTTTTTATAATTAAAAAACGCGTTTTTGCCGTTTTTAATTTTTTTTCTAAAAAGATAACGTTTTTTGTTTACGTTTGCAAACGATTTTTTGTTTTACAAAAAACGGGTCTATAAAGTTTTTTTCGCCTGTTTCCGAACGGTTATTACAACTTTGTTGTACCGCATGTTTTACGACAAATCGACAACAAGTCGAATCAAATGGAACTTGAGCTTACAAAGTTACAATTCATTTCGTTTGCCGAACGGACTTCGAACAATGCATGTCCGTGCTTTTTGTGCCGCCATATTATTGACCATTTTGTTGCCGTTGATTGAACGAGAAAACTAATTTAGCGGTAAAATAATTACTCCACAGCAGAGTTTAGTCTTTTCATCAATCAATTCTATGCAGCGCGATCGCCATTGTTCAACAAGTAATTTGAGCAAAGCTCATGAGACGCGCGACAGCCTTAGCAGTTCCTGTTCGCACATTGGCATTATCTTGGTCCATCTCTAGCCATTTCGTCGCAGTTCACCCTTCAATTGTGCACTGCAGTCGAAAATCGCAAAAAACCCTAAAGCACTCTATTTTGAAAACTCAAGGTCATTTAAGGTTATTGATGTTACTACCGCTAAAAAGCTCGTCATCAGTACTTGTTATGATAAACAGCATATCTATATGTTTATCTGCAACTGTTTTCATGTTAGATGAGCCAATATCGGCAAAAATAACCACTTTTGGAGGAGTACCCCTTCTTGTGGCTCGCGTGCGCAGATCTCCTTACATGTAGGGGGTCGGGACTCAGACTAATAAAATCTGTGTTTGATTCTGAAAATTTTTATGCAGGTTCTCCTGGTCTATCTCCGGCCATTTTGGCGCAATTCACTTTTAAAATGTGTGTCGCGGCGCGAAATCGCAAAAAATTACGAACACTCCTTATTTTGTGTTTTAAGGTCGTTCAAAATCATCGAGGTAGATACCCCCACCCCCACCCCTCAAAAAAGCTCGTCACTAGTGCTTGTTATAATAAGCAGCATATTTATACCTATCTGCAACTGTTTATACGCTAGACGAGCCAATGGCAATAAAATAACCACTTTTAGAGGGACACCCCTCTTTGACGCTCGCGTCCGCAGGCTTTCTTGAACCTAGACTAATATAATCTGCATTTGATGGTAAAAACTTCATGCATGTTGTCTTGGTCTATCTTCAACCATTTCGTCGCAATTCACTTTTGCAATGTGCGCTGCAGCCAAAAATTGCAAAAAATCACCAAAGCTTTCTTTTGGAAGTTCAAGGTCGTTCAAAGTCATCGATGTTGACAAAACTTAAAAGGCCGTGACTAGTGCTTGTTGCGATGAACAACATGTCTGTAGACGAGCCAATAGTGGCAAAATAACGTTTTTCTAGGGGTACCCCTCTTCGACGTTCTCGTTTGACTGAAACCCCCGCACGCAGAGGCACAAAATTTTGTCGCAAAAAGCTATAGAGTTCTTGTTGTAGCGCACTGTGAAGATTTCGTGATCCTAGCTTGCACGGTTTTTGTACAATCTCAAAGTGTGACGGACAGACGGACGAACGGACGGACAGACAGACACCTCGACGATGGTAAGACGCGCGAAGCATTAAATGCTGTCGCGCGTAAAAAACAGAAAAAAACTTTACAGTCTCCCACCGAGCTGTCTTCTAACAATTTCAAACATGGGGGCGCCCCCGCCTCCTCAGGCGGGAGCGCCCCCAGGCCACAATTACCGTCTTGAGTCAAAATGGCCGGGAACAGAGATATTGCAATTATCCGACAGACGGCTGTAAACTTTCCGACCAAAAAAAAAACGGGTGCTTAAAACTCAAAATTTGCTCGTACGTTTTATTGAAAAGGGCTTTTTTATTAGTTTTGCATTTTCTATTTTTAACGAAAAAATTTTGACAAGCTAAAATTTTGGGGTGAAGGAATAATTGCCCCCTGTTTCCTGCCAGGATACCATTGATCCGATGAGTCACGTAAGCGGAAAGGGGAGGAGAAGGGAAAGCATGTACGGCGTACGTAAAATTACCTCGCTGATGGCGTCATAGAAGCTATAACTACAGTACGTGATGGGTGGCAATTAGGCCTACGTCAGGTCACCATTAGCACCTTGCTTTGCATCCGAGATAGCTGCAGTGCAGAACAGGCAGCCACGCGGTTAAAGTAAACACGTTTAGAAATAATAATAGGCCTACTTGATTTAGAAAACTCAAATACGAACACGAAGCCTACCTACACCTGCTGGATGCAACGATAAAATGCTCAAATTTCTCCTCGATAATTTTGCTTTATTCAGTGCACTTTTATCAATTTATTTATTGCTATAACGCAGACACAAAAACACACACAAAACCGATGTGACCTTGACCTTTGACTTATGACCCTTATATTTTTAATGGGTATTTCTAAAGGTTATCGATGTACGGGTAGCCGCAGTATGATGCACCGAAAAACTAGATTTGCTTTTATCTTTTAGTATGTCTTTAAATTTTATAAGTTACTTGCGGTTGTTAAAATACAGGTTTGTGCAAAATTGTATGAGAGAAAAACTTAGCTAAAGCAATGCTGTCGTCGCTTCTGCGGGCAGTAATAAAAAACAGATTTCGAGCATCTCTAGTGGGAAAGGTTGCTACCTGTGGGTGTTGTGCTGAAATTCGCCGTGCACCGAGCATGTGGTCTTGTCGCCTTGCCTCGCCTCGCAGACAATAAATTCTCATCAGGTCTCAACCCCACTCATTAAATGTGTCCGTACTCTGTCGTCTTGTCTCGGCGTCATCACGTGACGTCACCGACACTACGTCACTAACAGCAGTAGCAGCAGCAGTGGCGCGACGCAGCGGAGGTTGGTATCTGGAACATTGCTTAGATAAATTTAAATTTTTACAGTGTTTCGGCTAGGGGTTCGACTTCACCAAATGGCACAAATATTTTTTTTTCTTGGAGGTCAAAAATCCTCGAATAATAATGGTCAGTGGACCATTTTCTGTCGCCTCCCTAACACTCACTGCTTCCAGCTTCTCTATTGGCTCAGCCATGTGTCTCAGAGTCAGTTGACATTGTGAACTCTAAATATTTTTTACTCACTCATATATTTACCGGATGGCATTCAAATCCGTCTAACCGTTTAAACAGGGTGCACAGATATGACAAACAGACAGACAGACAGACAGACAGAGACGACAGACAGACCACTCTGTGGAAAACTGTGTAGAAATAGGCGGCATCGCTTGCGGTGCAAGAACAATTCCGCCTAAAAAGCGAAAGGTCTTTATAGCTTCTTTGAGGTAACCCATCTCGGATTTACACTCTTTGTATCATTAGCATTCAACATGGAATTATGCAACGCTGTGTAACTAGCGCATTCTCACGGCTTTGTGCCAATCAAATGCAGTCGGGGTGAATATACACATTGTACAATGCAATGCTTTAGATAAACGGATAAAGATACGACACGTTGACTCCCATAGTAAGAACTATTGCACAACATTGTGATGATAAACTAGCACATTACTTTGGTGGCGTAACGGTGTCGGACTTACAATCGTAGTCTCGTACGTGCCGGTTAAAGCCGGATAAATAGATAGGCTTTGTAGGACCGGATATTTATCCGGCAACCGGTTGTATAGGCGCTAGGCTATTTATTTGGCTGCCGGATAAATATCGTGTGCCTTATAACGCGCGAAAGCAACTACTTTGCTTTCAGCGCGTCTTAGCCATCGCAATTCTGTCCGTCCGTCTGTCCGTCTTTTCGTCTGTCTGTCACACGAGTGGATCAGTCAAAAACAGTGCAAGCTACGATCACCAACTCTTCACCGTTGGCTGCCTGGAAGACTCTATAGTTTCAGGAACCGTAAAGCTTTTCCATAAATTCGAAAGGCGTTACCCCGAACGAGGGCGCTAAATGAGAGGGGGTGGGCAAAATTTGCAATTTTTGGCCAATAAGTCGCTGTATCTTAGTAACGGTGCGAAATAGGGCCTAGGTTACTATTAATCACTAACAGGAAGTCGTACACTGGCTCTGGATTGGCGCCCAATTCAATGACCTGGAATGACCTTGAACGCCAAAATAGGGGGTTTATGGATTTTTTTGGCGATGTCGGGTTGCGACACAAGTCTATATCATTCACAAGGTGACGCCACTGAACTTTCGTTATGCGATTCAGATAGAGAATTTGATATTTGTATATTAACTTGGCGTAAACACCCCAATTTTCAGCTAAACTACTGAACCGGAACTGCTATAGGCTATCGCGCATCTCGTGAGCATTAGCTCAAATTTCTTGTTTCAAGTGTTGTTAGTGGTTCAAAATACTTGTTTGGAGAAAGTTACAATTTATTGACAAAGCTGCAAATTTCTCACACAGAGGAAATTATGGATGCTCAAAATTTATATTTTGCTCTTAAATTCTCCCAAATTGGAAATTTGTTATCAGCCCTAAATTTTGCATCGTTTTGAAAAAAAATTTCTCACATGAAGAAAATATTCTAACAAATTGAAATTTATGACGGTGGGCAAAAGGGAAAGGGGTTTACAATTGCCCCACCTTCTGTTAGCCCTGACACTCCTTCCACGACGACACTAATCTTTTTAATTTGCTTCCGTCCCAGACGAGGTATTCAATTTTTTTGCATGGCGCGGGTTGTAACCAGCGAAAAACCTACCCGTTGTTTTTTTATTTGCTGCTCTTCTCCCAAAACGTCGTCGAGGACTGCAGCGCACAGCGCCATCTAGAGAATCGGTCGTGCAGTGTGCCGTATGCCGGGCGCTACCCGTTCTACGCGTCCCTAGCATTAAGATCTGCTTCAGTCAATGCAATGCTGTGCAGTGCTTGCCGGTCACACTGCCGTCAGTCAGGTCGAGAGAGGACTGAATGAGCGTCGCTTGGACCTCTTTAGTCAACGAATGACGCGTTGAAGCGTGTAGTTAGATCGCCGCAACTCACTGGCGACGATCGAGTGCTGAAATAATTGCTACGATCACTCCAGGCACATTTCTTACTGTACAACGATCGTGTGCAGTTTGTCGCTGAATATCTGACACATTACAACAAGGTTAGTGACACTCAATAGTCAAAAGTTATGATCTGAAACGATACTTATTGGAACGTCTTTGGCGACACATTCCTTTCTTATTTCATCAATTATTATTTTAAATACAATAGGCCTATACAGTGCAAAACGCGAAGAATATTACGTGAAAAACAAGTGGTGGTATATGGGAACTGTGACTGTTACAAATTTTGGCCTAATAGATCCATCGCTGATACATCTGCGGCTTCAATACGCTTTTGTAAATGTTGCAAGCGTTATAGCAAAAAGCATTCTCACAAACGCACGCAACAAGATTTAACACAAGGTAACTAATGTTAGTGTTAGCCTAGTGTCGACACTGTCCGCTTCGAGTTGTGCAACTTTAACCCTACCCCAGAACTTTGGCATTTTCAGTTGAAATTGGCATATTGGTTAATCTTGACTTGTTGAACATTTATACTAACAATATGCAGTATTGCTCAAGAGTGAGTACTGTCCGCGGGTAGACCCAGTTGCTTTCGGAGACCGTTATAAAGTGGCGCCATCTAGCAAATGCCATTTCGAAGCCGACTGGTTTAAGCAGTGTCATGCATGCAAGAAACGAACAAACAAAACTTATGTGATCTTGACATGTGATTTATGATCTTCATATTTGATAGAGTATATAAGTTAAATGTATTGACAGAAAAAAAAACTTAGGCCTAGCGATGATTGTGTATACAATGCTGCTGTCGCCTCGTCGGCAATCATTACGGTTTTTCTGTGCCTTTTCACTTTCCAAATACGAGCCCGTACGAAACAGACGGACGGACGGACAGACGGACAAGCAAGACCCGTACTGCGGCTTATCAGGACGACAGTAGGCCTACAGCGATGTCACGTGGCGGCTGAGCGAACACGTCACGTGACATGACATGACGTCATATGGTCGGGTGACGGACGGAAGGAAGGCGGGCGACTAAAAAGACGCCTCAAGCGGCTGGCCATTCACTGATGGCGTGGATTGACGAACGACGTGCTAGTGAAACCATGTGTGGGGTGGGACGGGATAAAAGCCGGTGAACTAGAACATGGGATAATCCATCATTACAAGCTTGCTTCAGCGACTGTAGCCGTCCGTCCATTGATCGCTATAGGCCTAGCAGCAGCTGTGACATCATCTCTTTGTGCGACGATGGAGGACACAATACAATATTTTACACAGAGACCGTTTCTTATACGGTATTTGTATTTTCACACAGTGATGTCATCAAAAATAAAACTGTGCAAGTGTTATTTTTGAATAACTCTGGGAAACACTGATCGATTTTAACAATTTTTGCCGTGCAATATCGTGAAAAACTTGACATAAATCGTTGTAGTTTTGCCCACCTCACCTTAATAATGTTGCTTTACTGTACCTTGTGAAATGCAGAAGTCGTAGTTTGGACTACTCAGTATGAATTTATTGTTTTAATCGGCCAAACTACAACGTTTGCATTTCACAAGGTAGTGTAGCAATAGTATTACGGTGAGATGGGCAGAGCTATGATTATTCTAAAAACTTGCTTTTGTGGGACATATTATATATATACATATACATATACGCCGTGTCCGGAAAAAAAGTCTACGGTTTTTTTCGACATATCTTTGACAAACTTAAACCTATTTTTATAATTTTTGGCATGAGTCGTTTTAAATATTCACTTGATTAAACAATTAAACTGTTGAGGTATTTGCTGTGTATATTGCCATGTCACTAGCTAGAGCTGACGTAATTATGACGTCGTGGGAAATGCCGTTTTTATTGTATCCGAGGTGAAGAAGCTAACAGTGTTTCGGTTAGTAACCTTAACAAATTTGAACGTATGTAATTTTTAATTTTTTTGTAGGCAACATTAACAAAGTAACATGCAACTGAGAGTGCACTGATGGTCCACTTTGTCCGAATACTGACGCCATTTTACCGTGTAAAATAAAACACTCTTCGTATTCTTACTTTTCTCCACACCAGAATAAACAGAAATGCAGAAGAAATAGTCTTTTCAGCCTGTAGCTGTCTTAGTTGTCAGCAACAGTAACAAAACTTGTTATTAGCCAACTTTTAAGTCAACAACTTTATTACAAATGTGCACTACCGCGACGCTAACGCATGCTGCAGAAATGACGCTGCTCGCTGATAACGGCTGCTGCACAACGACGTTCCCGTATACGGCACGGGACGGCCATGACACGTTAAAATGGCGAAAAGCAAGATTAGGTTGAAAATTTTGATAGAAAGTAATTTATTTCTATGTCAACAATCTCTCAAGGTTTTTACCTGCAATTTTCTTTATTAGTTTTCCTGTTTCGTATTGCAAAGGCTCATTTAGACGTTACTTTTCGTAAAAATGGCATTTTTGATGACGTCACGAGGCTATACGTAACAAGAATTTTGAAGACAAGTTTTAGATGTTTTTAGTAAAGCATATCATTTTGATAATATGTGCCAAAGGTTATAAAAGTAAGTTTAAATTTCTTGAAGCTATTCAGGAAAAAGTGTTGACTTTTTTCCGGACACGGTGTATATAGCCTTCCAAATAAACGTTTTTTGACAGAAAGCTGCAAATTTTCGACGGAGGATATGCGACTGCTCAAAATTTCAATTTGTGGCCGAATTTCCCCCCCCCCTCAAATTGGGGATTTTTTAATCCCAGTTTTGTGTTTTTGGGCAAAAATGTTTCTTTCCTACAAAAGCATTTTTGACGGACTAAAATTAAGAGAGTTTTCAATAAGTGTCGCCTGTTCCTCTGCCACGCCGTTACTGTTGTCGACGTTTGAGCAGTAGCGGCAAACAAGCGCTGCGTATCCGTATTCCGCATCCACGACTAACTGATTCATGACGTATTTCGTCCGCTAGTACGCTGCAGTAACGCGACGGCGTCATACTTTACATTACATCCCTGTACTAAGGCCCTCGAGCAATCCCAGCAAGAGATGGTCAGTACAGTTGGTATTTGAACATCTTTATTCACCACAACAGATGGTAGCGATTACAACATATTTACAATACAAACAATGAGAGAGAAAAAGAAAAAAAGAACACACATCAATAAACTGACAAATACTGAGTGATCAAACGTCCATTTC
>Ga0209367_1006775_pt1 | contig 15826 bp, 13 predicted proteins | sample WorMetLIZISLAND2_FD_187412 | JGI IMG/M metagenome (GOLD analysis project Ga0209367, IMG submission 187412) | Marine gutless worms symbiont microbial communities from Max Planck institute for Marine Microbiology, Germany - Olavius geniculatus... ... | reverse complement strand
GTTGACATTGACTGTCTTGAGTCTTGACTTAGTGTAGTAAATATTCGTTGTTCTGAAATTTCTTCGTTTGCAATAGCGCAGCACCTCGAAATAACGTCTGTGGGGCCCGTGAATTTCCTGCGAATTTGCGAAACTCTTTTCGTGAATTTTCTGTGAAATTTGACACATTTTAAAAACTCTGCCGTGAAATCATGCATTTTTTCCGTGAATTCGGTTTGTCCCTACTCGTGGGCCAAAAACTGATGTCTTTGAGTGACTTATTGTTTTGGGAGAAGTTCTGTTCGGTAGTCTGATACTAATAAGCCTGATATGGGTACCAATAAGCTACTCGGTCGGATACCTGGGTAACAGATTACTTGATAACAGCAGACGTAACAGTGACCGACTGACTCGGTGTGCTGGTTGTGTTAGTTGCATCCTCGCCGCTGTATCTGGCTTCACGTCGTCAAAGATATCGTCATGTCTTTGTCCGGTAAACGTTGCATTTCTTTCCCGTTCTCTTTATAATGCTGTGAGAACAATGCTTAGCTACCGGTAATTAATATAAAGTGTTAGTGCAGTTATTGGCTGATGAAGCGTAAATAGAATCCCTACCGGTATGTTTTAGTGATAATTTATTCAGTCACCACCACTATTTCTGCTACTGCTTTCAATTTTTGTTATGCTACATCCACAGAATGAATTTTCGGGAATTGTTAAACCAACATTATTGTTTTTGAGAGTATTGGATATTCTCATTCATTTTGCAATATGTTGAGCTTCAGTAATCATGACAGCTATTTGATTTTTTTACTGAACTCTGTGTTTTAATTTGGGTAAGGGGATGTCAGATGATTGACAAAGTCGGCTGACTTTTGTGGGTGTGGTTTAGTTGCTCGAGAAAATTGGCCAACAAAATCAGTGAAGCATGACACACGGTCGACATTTTCGTGTGCTATTTCGTGCAATATCAGCTAGCACAACAGCTGACTGCAGATCACAAATTGATACTTGCGTCACTTTTTCTGCATCTAATGAACAAAAATAAATAACAAACACAATGAATAACTAAAATAAATATTCATTTTCTGTTGTAAACAATCACTGTGGCAACATAAACACACAATTTGTTGACCGATCTATGAAAAGTTGGCCGACAAAATTGTCGAAGATAGAACATGTTCTATATTGGCCGACAACATCAGGCAATTTTGTCGGCCGACAAAATGGAACAATTTTTGCATGACACACGACAGAATTCTGTCAGGCGATTTTGTCGCCAGATGAAATCAGCCGACTTCGTCGTTCATCTGACATCCCTTTTAGTAGATGACGCTGCGAGTTTGCTGTACAGGCAAAGGTCCGTCACTGTATCGACATGACCTGATGCTACTTCATGAAAGAACTAATCGACATGTCGCAAAAATACCCGAAAGACTCATTCCGAGGTTAATTGACTGAATTTTGCTAAATCTCATGATTGCTTTTATTATGACTGCTAATGTATGAGTTGCTCTGATATTTTGCTGCTTATTCTGTTTTATGTCTCTGTCTAACTCCTTGTCCTCCAATAGACAGCATTCTGAGATTTATGACTGTCTGGAGGATAAAGGGAAGGTTATTAGAACTGCCATTATCTTTACATATGCGCAATTATAATCGGCAGATCTTACAATTTTTACACACGAGAGCTAGCGTAGCTATAGCGTGTATTAGCTACAGTAATTCTGTCTGTCTGTCTGTCTGTCCATCACAACCTGGTACCAATCCAAGACCAGGTGAGATAGAGACTTCGGGTTTCCACCATATGATAGCCTGTTGTCTCTAGTATTTCGTGACAAAATTTCATCCCGCTGGGTAAAGGGGATTCCCTAGAACGAGAGGGAGAAAGAGGGGCACCCCCTTAAAAAGCATTATTTTACTGCTATAGGCTCGTCTAACGTGAAAATGGTTCAGATAGGCACAGACATGCTGCTTATCATAGCAAGCGCTGGCATCGAGCTTTTTAGAAATTTCAACATCAGTGACCTTGAACCCCCAAAATAGCAGGTTTTAGTGAATTTTTCACGATTTTGGGCTGTGACACGCATTTCAATAGTGAATTGCGCCAAAATGGCTGGAGATACACCAAAACAACATGCATATAAAATTTTCAGCATTGAATGTAGATTTTAACAGTCCAAGTCCGAACCCTCTATGTTCAAGGAGGTTTGCGCAAGCGGGTATCAAAGAGGGGTACCCTTCTAAAAAGTGGTTATTTATCTGTTGTTGGCTTGTCTAGCATGAAAATAGTTGCAGATATGCCCAGAGATGCTGCTTATGATAACAAGCACTAGCGACGAGCTTCTTAGAAATGTCAACATCGATGACCTTAAATAACCTTGAACGCTAAAAATATTGGTTTTTAGTGATTTGTTGGCGATTTTTGGCTGCAAAAGAGTGAATTGCGATGAAATGAATAGAGATAGACCAAGATTACTTGCGAACATGAACTGCTATAAGCTCTCGCGCATCTCATGAGCATTAGCTCAGATTTCTTGTAGGTTTAGGTTGATTTTTTGTGTTTTGTGTTTCATAAAAGTTAAACTTTTCATAAAGGTTAAACTTTTGTTCTGTTAATAATAATTCTGTGTACGTGAATTTTGCCTGGAAAGGCCGTCTCTTAAATGACCTATACTGTGTCGGGCGGGACGTTAAACCCTACTCGCTCACTCACCCTGTCTCTGTTTAGTCGCAAGTTTGAAACTGTTTGTCATGTTCAGTCACCATAGATTATACTGAAACTTTACGATATGTTTTGTGCACAGCATGTTTTATGGATTAGTTTTCTTACTGACCAGTTTGACACTGTCTGTCTGAAACAAAGTCATGTAAGATAATTTTCAGCTGGGCCTAATAGTATTTCAACAACGGTTGCTGGTCAAGCAATTGTTGTGCATTAGATCAGTTGTTTTGTTTACTTTTGTGTAACATTTTTTGGTTTTTATTCGGCTGTTGGTTGTAACAGTGTTCCATTCAATGATGTTCAATTTCTTCAGATATTTTGAATAAGTATTTCTTCAGCTACAACTGGTAAAAATTTCAAGTAATATTGATCACCATTCCTCTGAGTTATACAAGAAAGAAAAAGGGTGCCTTTTTTACGAAACACTGTGTATAGTCATTTCGTTCAAAGATATTTTGCCATTTATTCGTTTATTTTGAAAAATGTGGTTGAAATTTTCAGGCGATTTGCAACGTCGAGAAAGATGGCCGACACCAAGGGTTGTTATCGTTGCTGCGTTGTGACCAATCCTCATGACTCTCAGTATCACACATACCTTTGTGCAGAGACGCCGGCCAGCATACTGCTGATGCAGTGGTATGACCCACTCAACAAGTTTATGCTTCGCAAGGTTAGTGACTTCCAGTGTTTTGCTACCATCATTCACACTTGCTGAGTAACGGATATCTTTTATCGGCAAAAATATCTGCATTTTTCGACAGTGACTGTGCAGTTTAGTTTTTACTCGAAATTAATGAGTAACTTGAAGGCGCTTGTGAGAGTGCATATCTCCGCCAAGTGAAGTAATTCAAACATTACTGTTACTACTACCACTACATCTACAAAAAGGAAAGGAGGGAGGGAAAAGTAATAGCCGGCGTTGCTGTTGATGCAATAACGTCATTGCTATTATGAGTAATCATCATGTACACAAAAGGAATGACGGATCGATGGACGGGATGAGTAAAAACAGTATCTTGGCCAGTGTTTACTATGTTCATCTTGGCGGAGATAATTAATTGCTAATTTTTCTTTGAAAAGTTAACTAGTATTTTTAAAAATTGTTACCAGCTGGAATTCTGGATAGGCTAGATGTTAACATTGTGCTCATTTCATAATTTTTGCTGTCGTTCTTTCATTGTGAAACTGCTTCACCAAGATTTGTCGCATAGGGCCTTCTCATTTTTGCAGATGTTTTTTTCTGATCTGACTTTTACCCTTGTTACTTTTTTAACCTCCAACTTAGGTATCTTTTTGACATTTTTCCAGATTATACCTTATTCTGTGCAATTTACAGCATGTGAAATTGTTTTTGTACAGTGCACATCAGAATGCATGTTAGTCAGTTTTCAGTAAATGTTTTGTTGTCTTTTGTCGCAAAGATGACTATCAAATTGTTTCAAAATGTTATTCCATTCCAAATCCTGTCATTGTTAAAAATCGTAGCAACTTGCCACCTTTTATCTCAGAATACAAATCGTCCCACAGTTGTTGATATGACTGCATCTAATGTCCTGTGTTTTTGATATTGATATTGTTAACTGGTACGCCATCTGGTGTGAGTGTGCTTCAGTGTTTTTAGTCTCTGTTCGTGTCATTGTTGATAGTTAGTTTTTAGTTTTTTAACATTGTCTCTCTTTCTCTATATTTCTTTTATCTCACTGTATTTTGCATTGCATTTTTAAGTGCGACAGCAGGTACAGCTGTAGCACATCTTAGCCATCGCAATTCTGTCTGCCTGTCTGTCTGTCCATCACATGGGTGGATCAGTCAAAAACGGTGCAAGCTAGGATCACCAAATCTTCACCGTCGGCTGCCTGGAAGACTCTAGTTTCAGGAACAGTAAAGCTTTTCCATAAACTTGAAAGAGGTCACCCAGATCAAGGGCGTAAAATGAGAGGGGGTTATGAAAAATTTGTGATTGTTAGCCAATATTGGAATTCATGCATTGGACATGGCACGCAATACTGAAATTCGTGCACTTCATATAGCGCTAGGCATCATCCGCCGTCACATCTAAATGAAACATTGTTGTGAGCTTAGATTTTGTTCACACCGGGCCGTCACACATGGATCGCTGTTGCACGTTTCCATTTGTGTTAGCTGGGCTTTTCTTGTTGTTTGGTGCGTTCTGCCATATTTGTCAAATACTCTTCATCATTAGTGCAGTGTGAAAGTTGTGAGTGATGATTGTCATGGTGTTGTGCTAGCAATACGACTGCCCGCTGCACACGCCGTTCAGTGTCTTTGAGATGTTTGTGAAGCCACAGCTTGAGTTTCCTCTTCTGTGCATTGGAGTCTCCCACAGGTAACAAACCACACAGAACTTGGCTAGATTAGATTTGTTACTGCTTACATTTGTTACTTAGTAAAAAAGACCTTTTCACATGTGACAGCAGGTACTGCTATAGCGCATATTAGCTATCGCAATTCTGTCTGTTTGTCTGTCACGCGGGTGGCTCAGTCAAAAACAATGCAAGCTAGAATCACCAGATCTTCACCATTGGCTGCCTTGAAGACTCTAGTATCAGGAACCGTAAAGCTTTTGCATAAATTCCAAAGGGGTCAGCCCAAGTGAATGGGCTAAATGAGAGGGCAATAGGAAAAATTTGTGATTTTTAGCCAGTACAGCTGCGTTAAACCGGTCACGCCCTTTGGTGAGTGTAAATGAAACATCGTTGCTGGGATCGGTGAGCTTAGATTTTGTTCGCACTGGGCCTTTAAACATGCACCGCTGTCACGCGTTGCCCTTTTTTGTTGGCTGGACTTTTCTTGTCCGTTTGTGTGACTACTGCGCCGCGTATTATGGTTTGGATAGTCACGTAAGCCACAGAAATTGTATATTAACATGCAACTTGATGTATGTTTACTAGTATGCCTATTTTGTGTAGTGTGTCATTTTTCGTTCATAACTAATGCAAAGGCACACACAATTTATTACCTCGTTTACTGCAGAATATAATATGTAGAGTATCGAAGCAGCTGAAGAATAGTCAGTTATAGCACTGCAAAACATGTTATGTAAAGTGTGCGTCCAATCACAGTTTGCCTGCATTCCATCGTCGACTCAAGACACATCTGTTTACTGTTGCTTTTGAAAAGAGTGGTTAACTGTAACGTAGCTAGTGCCTCTGTATCTTTACACACGTTTAGTTTTATGGTGCTTTATAAGTTCGTTTTTAACTTTAACTTTTACTTTATAGTGCTTTAACCATGTCGGATGGGTGACAACGTGACATCTAGCTTGTACATAGTTTTGTACCAATAATGCTGACTCTAAGAACTGGAGGTATGTTGATTGAACATTAACCAAAAGTAGCGGTAGTGTGAAGGGGATTATTAATTGAAACAGTATTAATAGTAGCGGTGTGTTTTATAAACATTGTAGTGCTGACAGTGCGGATGTGAAATTTACGATGGTCGATTGGAACTCTTCCAGCAGCTGGTTTTTGCCGCTCGATGATGACAGCAGCTCTGGTAATTTACTTACTATGTCATCGCTCGTCTTTTTGTTACACTTCATGTACCGATAGTGCCAAAGAACTTGGATCATGTGTTCACTGGAATAGCACTTACGGCCAGTAGGAGGAGAATGGCACACTTACCGGTTCATTCATAATAATACAGCAGATAGTTTTCTGACAACTAGCTGGAGTCGTGTTGGCTGTAAGTGGCTACTTGCTTGTGGTCATATGATATGACAGTTTAAAAAATTTGCTGAGGGCTGATTTGACTATTTTTAGGCCATGACAGTTCTAGAATACTTGTAGAATAACTTCCTTGGATGGTGCTTCCAGTTCCACGTAGTCTACTGTTCAGTTCCATTTTCACTAACCACTGCAAATGGTGGCATCAGTCGTCTGCTTATTTCTCTTTGTGGCTTACTTCAACCAGAAACAAAACAAAAGTCGCTTGTGTATTAAGTGTCATTTATAAAGACGACCTTCTTACATCTTGACTGGTTATCTGTTTAGTGCCTCCACCTTGTTGTCTAGCTAATCACTGCATTAGGTGTTATTGGTTAAAGACAGAGAAAATTAGCATTTTTTTCACGTTTTACTGATCATTATTCTTCTGTGGAATTTTTTTTTGTTTTCAACTGCACTATATCCGTAGTTATTCGTGGTCTGGCAACATTCCCAAAAAGTGAATCTCTGTGAATTTGTAGAGCCAGATGAGGCAACAAACGTTGTCAAAGCATGGAACGATATTTGCATTGTACATTAAATGAACATTTCTGTTTTAAATATGCTATTTAATGCTAATACATGTCATTGTAATCTTGCAGCAGATGAGCAGCTGGACGTGTCTTGCATCAGTCAGTATGATGGTGACACTGTATTCATTGCTTCTGACAGTGAGTGTTCTTCATTCTATTCATAGCTGCTGGAAATTTTCTAATCAAATTTTCACGTGTGTGGTCAACTGTTCATATACTTTGGCTTTGTAGTGTTGGTAACTGCGGGTTTGCAGAACTTTAGTTTGCATTGTTGTTATCGTTTATTTAGACTAAATTAATATAAAAATTTGCATGAAATTTTGCACACACAGTGAAGCAGGTCATGCAACTTTTTATAACTTAATTGTTATATAACTTATATTGTTTTATAACTTAATTGTTATGTTAATGAATTCATTCTCTCTGTTGCTGAGGATTGAGTTGCTACCAAGCTGAAGCATTAGAGCTGGTTGCTTTTGAAGTTCTTTTTGATTTCTCAAGTGTCCAGCCACAAGGACCAATTTCCGCGTTTTTTTTATTGTAGAATAGCATCTAGTTGTTGACATTACATTAATTTTTATTACATTCAGCATAGCGTTAGTTTCGGTTTGTGAAATGACAGACGTTGTGAAAGTGTACGACTTGGCCGGTCGTCCGAAGTTCCTTGGCTGTCAGGCGACACAGCTGACGTTTGATTTCAAACTTGACACAATCGGTGCGCATTTCATTCTGTCGGCGTGGTTTGATTCTTCCATCAGTGATAGTAATACAGTAGTCTTGACAGTGTCGGCAAACTGTGTACATTGATTTGAAGGACATGGAACAGTGGAAGATGTATGATGTCGTAAATGACCTTGGATTGAATCTGTTGTCCACATTAGTGTTGTGCGATACCATCGATACCTCGATAAGTATCGTAAGTACCCACGTTTCGATACCAGTATCGAAGAGGTCTCGATATATCGTGATGCCACGATACTGCCAAGTATCGTGACGATACCAGTTTCGATACTACGCAGTTTGCAATTTAATCGCTCTGTTTTTGACAGCTACTGCATACTGCGTGACAGCAACAAAAAAAGCACGTCACATTAAAGCTTGTCAAACGTATAGCAAACACATATTTCTAAGCAACGTTGAGGCCACCCAAACATCGTGGAGCATGGAAAAACTTTACAACCCTCTTGATGAGCCTGTGGTCCAACGTTTCGTATGAACTTTCTGTATCGCAATAGTATCGCGATACTCGATACCTGAGATGGTATCGTTATCATGGCTCCAATTTTAGCTGTCGCAGAACACTAGTCCACATAGCCTGAATGCATCGCCTACTGTAGTAGACTGTAACAAATGTGCTAATAGTAATAATGAACATTTTATTTTGCCACATGATGTGTTTGTTGCAGATTTTCTCTACGCGAAAACTCCATTTTATTTAGGCCTTTACGCAATCTGACTGCTCATTCATAACAACGTTCACAGCTGCCAATTTCAACGCCATTTTCACTACTACTTGCAGTTCGCTCTCTCTTTAGCAAAGTCACGTGACCACATTCTGGCCAATCAGCACCCAGATTGCAACAGATTACATGGCAACCTTAAAGAGGTGCTTCCACTATAGAAGACTTTCCTAACATGTTGCCTGGAAACGCAGTAAATTTGTGACAGTTTTGTGTTTGAGTCATGTTTTGTAGGATTTATATTTTGATAAAGCCTGTTGCGATGACCATGCAGTGTTTTGCGGTATTTCTGATCGATCAATCAATTGATCATATTGTGTACTGAAGCATGTGATGCATTGCAGTGGTGCTTGGTGACAGTGTGCTTGGCTTTCACAAACTCGGCATGCAGGGTCTCTCGTCAGCAACAAATGAGGTTATTATTATTATTATTATTACCCACTGTAACGTATTTCATTGACAAAAAATGCAAAATTTTTAACAATGCCAATGCCATCTATGATAAAATCATTTGTTACTGCCAAATTAATGCTAAACTGATGCCAAAGTCGAATTTTAAAGACAAATTAAAGAATAATGTAAAATAGATGCCAAACTACCAAACAAAAATATTTTGCAGCCAGGTTTTTCAAAATGCCAAATGTTGCTTTGTGAAATGCTGGTTGGCTTCTCTTTTGGGTGGGGCGCGTTCACCTGTGTGATCCCATACGCAGGTGACGCTCCGTAGCTCTGTGAGGGGTTCAGTCTTCTAAAGAGCTATATTCCGACCTTTACCTTTACTTTTTCAATGCATCAGTGGAATTTATTGGTTACTAACAATATGAGGTCTATGACTCTATGTTTGTACTTTTCTATTTGTGATGCTGTTTTAGTAGACATAGACGTAGATGATGATTTGGGCCCATAGTTTTCAGCCGGCTGCAGAATTTCAAGCCGAGCCGCGGAATTTGCCTTTTACTGCACAATAATATGATATTTCCGTGGAATTTTGCAGAAATTGAGAAATGACCGGTGATTGGTACAATCATTGACATGATGATGTAATTATGTAGATTAACTATATCATTGAAAAAATCAGCTGCGGAATTTGCGAACTGGCCCGCAGAATTTGGTAAAATTGTTTGTGGAAAACTGTGGGCCCTGATGATGACGATGATTATAAAAACAAGATTAGTTTTTTTTCCGCAGCAAACATATTTAGTGACACTAGAGCATTTTCTCATCATATTTTGCTGTTGCATGATCATGTTTCATCTTTATCTGTTGCTTGTAGGTGACGCAGCTGATAGTCGAAGAAAGTCGGATATTTCGTGTCCTCGGTTCAGACAGGTTGTTACACTACACTGTATATTATGTTGAATTTTCCCCTTTTTAATCACTGCACTTGGTTGCTGCAAACTTTTTTTGTGGCGGATTTTGATAGCATTTTGTATTGTTATTTAGATATCATAATAAGCCATGTTTAGTGACACTATGTTATGAGGGTTGTTTGATAAATAAGTTTACAAAATGGTGCCATTTGATTAAGTCTTAAAATAGTAATCTATCACCACTAACAAGTGACAAACACATCAAACAACATGCAGGAGCGAGAAAAAAATAAACTTAAATTAATGTATCCTCTTTGAATGCCAAACATTAGCTTTGCATTTTTCAACATATTGTCCGAGTTCGTTCAAACATTTGTCTCGTATGTCAGCAAGTTTCTGAATGCCCGTTGCAAAGAAAGATGCTGGCTGCTGTTCAAATCACTAATGAACGACTGATTGCACCTCGTTATCCGACGCAAATTTCAGCCCATTTAGCATTTTCTCACACCAAACTTGTACTGTTGGCTTCATAAAACGTTTGTTGCCATACACTAGATGCATCTGAGAGTGAATCTGAATTGCATGAAGTCTTTTCCCCACAAAAAAAACAATAATGGCATGCTATTTGTTACGGGATGATTTCAATGGCAACGTCACAGTATTTGATGTTCATAAATGACGTCACCCTGATATCATCATAACAAAACTTACAGCTAGTACTCACAATAAAAATCCGCACAAAATGTATATTTCGGATTTTTTCTACTTCAAGAATTAATGGAATGGCGCCATTTTGTAAACTTATTTATTGAACGACCCCCGTAATCCGTTCATGTACGTCATTATATCGAAATATATGTGAAACATTCAGTGGCGTTTCTAGCACGCAATATCTGGGGGGACGGCCCCATGGCGAGCATGGTAGCACGAGCCTATAACGAGGGTATGGGGAGCTGATGTACTTTTGGTTTTTGGGTGTTCAGTGGAAGCCCCAAAGTTGCCCACTTTTATACAATTTAGAAACGCAAAGAAATCAGATAGTTGTCTTATCTTTGCAAAAATCATAGGTGGCCATGAAACTGCGGGGAGGGGTCTGGGTCTGGAGCAAAACTGGGGGGCTATGCCCCTCTTCCGGCCTGGGCCTAAAACTGCCACTGGAGACATTTAATTGTCTACTACTAGCACGTCAGTTAATTAGCGTACAATCAAAAATTAAAGCTTTCACAATATATGGCTTTATTGGGTTAACAGAAATATAATGCATTGTCTGTTATAGAATTATTGTGCTGGAAAGTCGACCAAACGACAATGGTGACAGTGCAACTGGACTGATGTATAATCTCTATGTTTTGGCCGGTCATGAAAACTCCGCTTAATGTTGCTGACAGCCAGTTTTGTTGACCGTGTGTCAAGTCATAAATGCTTTATGTTGTACAAGTCTTTCATCTGCTGTCTAATAGCTATCTTGTATTGTTTGATTGAAACAGCCGGGATGCCAACTTCGTTTGACTACAATATGCCAAGTTTAATGTGTTTTACTGCCAAAAGAGGCAAAAAATGCCAAACTTTTGACGGTACCATCTGCACCTTGTCCTGTGAAAAACAATCCTTTGTGGTTATATTTTCATGTCTTAGCCAATCTGTGAGCAATAATTTTCAAAATTCTGTCACTGATAGGCTCAGTGGACAAATTGCTACAAAACTATCGTTAAACTTCAACAGTCAAACGCACAACCTTTTGATCGTTGCACCTCTAAGCCACCGGTTAATGTAAAATTGAAGACAAAATTGAGTTACGCTGCCAAACTGGAAAATTTTATGCTGGGTTTGAAAAACAATACCAAAAAGTGCCAAACTCCCGAAGTAAAATTTCTGCTGCTGAGTGCAATGTCGAATTTGACTCATCTGGCATTCTGAAATCCTAGTTGGCAACCCTGCCTGTGTACCGGTGCAATCCAGCGATGAATAAAACAACATGGACAGAGATTATGTGCTGCTGTGCTTTGGGTATTTGTTTGCATTTTGCTTGTCTGTCGGCCAGTTCTTGCTGTCATCTGTATAATATTTGTACAATGAACATAATGTTTTCCGCACTTTTCAGCGCTTTTTGTACTGCAGCTTTGTAAAGTTTGGTAGATATTTTATATTCTTGCGTTCTTGCATTCCTTAGGTGGTGTGCATTGTTATGTACATTTTAGTGAAGCTGAAACGAAACTAACCTGTTGCATGTTTTATATGTTTGTTATAATCATAATAATACATTGTTTTTCTGTTTAATTAACGCTTGTCGTCAGTGTTAAGCTTATTTTTGTCTAACATCAGTTGCGAGGGACCATATTTTTCATATACTGTGATCGTACTGACTACTTGTGCTTGTATAATAACTACACCAAATGTTAACCAGCGTGAATGAGGTTTGACCAGTAATTTTTGCACACAGATTGTACACATCTGATGCATGTGCTACATTACCTGCTAACAGCATTTATGAACATGTGAGCTGTTGAGCATAATCGATTTAGCAAAACTGAAACGGATTTCGGTTTCAGGTTTCAGGTTTTGCTGCGTAAATGGATTGCACAAAAGTGACAAAAATCGGTTCTATGGTTATAGAATGCAAACAGGAAATGGGATGTTGTGTGTCACCACATGATAATAGCAAAACAAACGCATGTACCACACATACTTGTACTGTTGATACATGCATAGATATCTGTCACATAAACTGTTACACAATATTGAAAGAATAATTTTACTTCACTTATTTTCGTTTATTTGCTTGCTCTGGCACATTCACAAGTAAACAACAATGAGTGAGCGGTTTTCAGTTTCACTCGTGAAACCATTTACCGGGATGATTTCAAGTATTAAGTACGGTTTCGTATTAATGGATTGCAGAAAACTGCCAAACCCAGCAAAACTGGAAAATGAAACTGCTTTCAGTTTTGCTCAATTGATTATGCTCTTTTGCATAATATTTCACTAATCACTGGCGATTATGCATGAATCGGAAGGCATTTACTGCAAATGTTGTTTGTTTACCAAAAAAAGCATTATTGTGTTTCTGTTGTGTCATGTTAACAAGACAGCCAGATAGAATGCTGGGCACAGTAAAAGTGGCAAGGCCAATCCCTTGGTCTGCAACAAGACCTTGGACTGAAATTTTTGCTTTAAGGCTAAGTAAGGTTTAATATCTCTAGCTGCTATTACTATTTTGGCCACTGCTGTCTGGTGGCTTTTGATCTGAGCAAAATGCTACATTGTTATCTATTTGTGCTGGGGCAGCATTAGTTTGTCAGACCTTTACCCCCCCCCCTTCATCCATCCATAAAAGCCCGGATTTGCACGATTTGGGAATCTCTTGGAGGTTGGGGTCCCGACCTCCCATTCGCCACCACGCTTGCACTTGTGCAAGACGGCTTTTTGTGCGATTGCTTAGTAAGTCATTTCAAAAACACTATGCATTATCTGTTTCATATCAGTGCTTTAATAGACAATGTTGTTTGTGTGAAGAATGGCGTTGGGCATTGTAATAAGTCGCACTCCTACAATTCCCAAAATAATCTTCACTTTTTGTGGCCTCGCTTAACATGGAGCAAATGTGGAAAATACGGCCAGGTACAGAAAAATCAAAAAAGCAGTAGTGTAGTAGTTACAGTAGTAGTTTTAGCAGTGGAAATACGAATGCAATATGTGTTTGACCAATTTGTGTAAAGTGAGAACAATTGCTCAAGCATTATATGTTTGTCATGTGCTGTTATACATTCTTGTCTGTGGTTAGGAGTATAGTTAAGTAGTCGTAGAGGAACACTTGGTAAACATGCTTCGGCATAGTATTCTGTGTATCTCAGGTAACTTGAATCCAAATTGTGATCTTTAGAGGCTAGTAATATATTTTTCTTAATTACGGTTTGTTGCATTTATAGAATTTATAGACCGTGTTAGTGGATCATTAAGATACCACACCAACCGAAACTTCTGTAGGCCTATAGCTATTTGCTATTTGTACATATTGATTACTATATTTGTACAGTAGTTGTATGTGATACGATTCGTACTGTTTATTGTGTGTCAAATTATAATGTTTCTCATGCGGTATGCTCTGTGGCAGAGTGTGTGGAAAAAATTTAAATATGCTAACTGGTTTACTAATATCGTTGTCATAATTTTTTTTGCTTTGTTCGTGTCTAGTAATCGCAATCCCACGATTCCGAATATCAGGATCCCGGCCATTTTCGCCAATCCTGAATCCCGGGATTGGCAGCAGCTTAATCCCGGGATTTCTGGATGATGGCTTGCATTTGGGTTTTCATTTGAGTTTTCTGACCATCAGATGCAACGTAAAATGTGATGCACAAAACATGGTAGTGTATACTAAGATAGGCCTACCAGAGTCTAGGCCTACAGGTTGCAAAGCTCCAGAAAACCATGCACCTCAGAACACTAATCCACAAAGCACACTGTCAGAACGATGGGTGACTTTAAATTTCGCTTAGACCTAAGTTTTAAACTATAGTTTTAGACCAAAACTCGGTTTAAAACCTAATTAATGCAAAATTTAAAGTGACGATTAAATCTGGTTTTAAGTAGGGTTTTAAACCGGATGCTTCCGCTGAAACCAAAGTTAAAACCAAACATAATACCAAACTTCGGTTTAAAACCAAACTTAATCTGAACAATCCAGTTTCAAACCTGATTTCTGTAATGCATCGAGATAGGCGTTTCTTCTTAAAGACTAGTCTTTAGGTTTGGTTTAAAACCAAAACCACTTTAACTTTCGATTTAGCGAAAACAAGATGCGCCTAATGTACAGCACGAATCATGTTTATCTGATGAAGATGAGTTTCTTTCAACGCGTCTGTATATTGTCTGCATATTTATAGGGTACCAGGGAAATAGGTTTTCGGTTTAAAACTTAAGTTTAAAACCGAGTTTAAAACTGAAGTTAATCTGAGCATTGATTTAAAACCATACTTTAGAGTACAGATTAACTATAGTTTAAAACTTAGGTCTAAGCGAAATTTAAAGTCACCCAATGTTCAACAACGTACGGCACACAAGCAATAGGGTTGGGTAGCATTTCGCCTAATTTTTTTTTGATAGGCGGACCAACAACAACGACTTGCTTTGTCGTTTTTTGCCTCTATGACAAGCTTTGTTTGGTCGTTCATCATTTTTTCTGTACCATTTTTGGCCCACCGTATGGAACGCCGTTTTACTATTTAATCCAGAATTCATGATATGTACATATCATGAATTGCTGAATTCATGATATGTATATATCACGAATTCAATTCGTGATATCATGAATTGAATTTATGATATCATGAAATGAATTCGTGATATCACGAATTCGAATTCGTGATATATACATAATGAAGAATTCAATTCGCAGTGACTCTTCTTAATCAAATCAGAACTAGTTCAACGTTCTAATGGAATTTTAATCAAAGTTTCTCAACTTAAGCTATTCTAACAGAAGTCAGCATGTAGGCCTACATGATTGTCAAGATCGTTGTCCACTTATCTGTAGCAGTGTTCGATTTATCGGGGGTGGGGGGTTTAACCTTCCACTGCAAGAAGACGACCTCCCCACTAGAACTTGTCTGGGGGGATCAGCTTTGACCCCCCAAAAGGGTTCCACGAGCAACTGGACAAAACGTAGGGTACAAAAAAGTTAATTGTGTCCCAACGTTTAATGCAGATGATGCGGTACTCTTTGCACAGGATTCAGGCAGGTGGCAGGCAGAACTCAAGCATTTCGACGACACAGCAAACACCATGGGACTGCACACTTCGTGGGAAAAGACAAAATTACAGAACACTGGTTATGGTCCTCCACCTCAATCAGTCTCCGTCGATGGACACCCCGTGGAAGTCACCGGTTCATCTACTTGGGCAGCACTGTCGACTCCACTGGATACTCCAGCACTGATATTCTTCGACGAATCGGCCTCGCATCATCGGTGATGGGTCAGTTGGACCGAGTTTGGCGCCAGAATCAGCTGAGCCTTGCTACTAAACTGAGGATTTATACTACATGTGTTCTGGCAGTAGGCCTCCATGGTGCTGAAACCTGGACACTGTTGAAGGA
>Ga0209367_1006773_pt1 | contig 15831 bp, 12 predicted proteins | sample WorMetLIZISLAND2_FD_187412 | JGI IMG/M metagenome (GOLD analysis project Ga0209367, IMG submission 187412) | Marine gutless worms symbiont microbial communities from Max Planck institute for Marine Microbiology, Germany - Olavius geniculatus... ... | reverse complement strand
AAATTAGGGAAATATAGAAAACAAAAACATGCATGACCCATAATTCTAAACAACAGATGATACCTCGAAATGACTGCCGAGCAGCACACAGAATACCAGCTTTGACGAACAATTCCCGCGGCACATCGTCCAATGCTAATACTTTCATGCACTCGTCGATTGCCTGCTCCAGTATGGCATTACTCTGGCGTCTCTCGGCCAACGCATTGAGGGCTTGTGCCTTGCCAAACTGAGCACGTGGACTTTTAGGGTAGTGACGCAGCGCGTTATCAAACTGTGTCATTGCAGTGTTAACATCCCCCTGATAACGCAAAAAAATCACACGACGTTCTATAATCAACTACAACTAGTTACAATGCACTTATCAGACTGTACATTGAAAACATACAACGAGCCTAATTTCGGCAGATCTCTCATTGACATTGACTACATTGGTATAGTGTCACAATGCGTGTTAATTGCTATAAGCAAACCACCACATGACTTAAGCCCAAATTGAAAGACATATTTTAGTTACGCTATTCTAAGATGACACTGTGCACTATAAAAATCCACTTACTTAACAGTCAATTCATGCAGTTCCATAAAAAATGCACAATATGTATCAGTAAACTTTAAACATTTAGCAGTAATGACATTAGCAGTACTTAAATGTTATTAAAATCTCATCTCAGAGTTTTAACGCTTTCAAGTCTTCCTTGTTGTTTGATCTTCCGAGTGGTGAATACATCTGTTTTCAAGTAAGAACACAGCACTGTCTAAACCGGATATATTCATGTATTTATGATATATATGCAAGATTTTTCATCACGATAACAGCATTTAGTCTCGAAGATTTCCTGCAGCAAGTCTCAGAAATTGCAAAATAAACAAAAGCAAAGATTTTACATCATAACAAGGAAACACACAAAACCACACCCCAGTCATCATAAACTTATTATAGTACAAATCCAGTAAGTAGCAATAATTACACTAAAACTCCTCCACATTCTAGATGTAAAAAAATCCCATAATCCTCCTTTACAATATCACAACAGTCAAATAATTCAAGCAAAAAATCCTAAATATATTACTAAGCATAAAATTTAAAAGCTGTCTATAAATTACTTTTTCCAAAATGTCATCAGCATCATCAAGTTCTTTGCGTATACGTTTGTCGGCTGAGTTGGTAATGCCGGCTTTAGCATACGGCTTCTTAGGCATCTTCTTTGCTATCTCCGGCGGCACTGCATCTGCACACCAGAGCAAACGATCACCCCTAATATCAAACACCTACACAAAGTCAAGAAATAAAACTACAGTAAGTAAGTAAGTAAGTGCACAATTTATATAGCATGTTAACTGCAATAATCTCGAATACACTCGGTGTGGCAGTAGAATGAAAAGAAAAAATGTTTTAAATGACAAAAATATGTAAAAGTTTCCTGACAACTCATGCAATCTGAAAACTAGCATGGCATTTTAAATTACCCCATCACTAAATTATCAAATTACTAATTCTATTATTAATTAAGTTAATAAATTAGACAGGGTGGGCCAAAAACCAGACCTGTTTGAGTGTTAAATTGATAACTCAGCGACGGTTACCCGTAAAAAAACGTGTGATATGTCAAAAGTTTTAGAATGCTGTAGACAAAAAGGTCCAAACTTGCATAGGAAATAATTTAAATATGCTCTGTTTAATTTGCATAAATCTTCACTATCCTTGAAATTAGGCATTTGCCTGCACTCCCATGTGCCCAAGTTCATTGAACTCAAAAACTCACTGCCAAAAAGTCCAGATTAAAATTCTGTGAATTATTCAGTTTGGGGGCATTGCAACAGATGGCATGGCCACAAAATTTCAGTCACTGACCAGCTAAAACGTGTGTTAATCGAATGCTGGGCTTAGCTGATCCTGAACACATTGACTCCAGCGATCGAACAGCTGCCTAAAAAACTGATGACGGTTATAAATGCAAATACTGGGCAACTGCCTATGTTGAATTTCATCTAAACTTAACGTATGTGTTAATGATTTCACTGTATGCTGAATGAAAATTAACATAAATTCATGTGTTACTGCCAATTTAGCATGATTTAAGGGGTGGGGCAGATCTGCGTAAATCAGGCAAAGAATATTTGAATGCTGAGACATGCAAGCTGTACACTTCTTCTGTACACAATTTCGAAACTTGTGTCATACTACACCCCTTTCCATCAACAGATATCACTAAGTTATAAAAGCTCAAATATCCATGTTAAATCCATGTGTTAGAGTCAAATTTAACAGAATTTCGAGGGTGACGAATATTTATGCAAATTAGACAAAGAACATTTAAATGCTTCACGATGCAAATTTGTCGTTTCTTTACAGCATTCTGAAACTTTTGACGTATCACACGTCTTTCTGCCAATAACCATTGCTGAGTTATCAACGCTCAAACAGATCCAGTTTTTTGGCCCACCCTGTATAATAAAAAACGCAACAACAGCAACACTGATAATGATGATAATGCAGAAAACTCTGTGCCTGCTGCACTAGTAGTCCAAAAGTTTCACTCAGAAAATGGCTGGAAACAATTACTTGCGAAACCGACAGGCAAACTCTTTTTTACAAAAAAAGTTGAATTCCAAAATTTTTTACTCACTTTTCGATTGTGGCTGCTCTCTGATAATATTCCAATGTGAGGCATAATTTACTGCATGATTCCAAAATTCAAGCAGCACTGTCTTCAACTCTGGGCCCAATAATGTGCTCGTAATTGCTACAAAAATATGGTGCAACACTTTGTGACGACCACGTAAACACTTTGCAGAAACAACACACATACGCAGTTGCTAAATGACACAAGAAATGTACTTTCAAACCCTGCTGTCATTCTTCTGCAAATTACAATAATATAACACAATGCAAGCACACAAAAAAATTCTAAAAATTGGACAGTTTCTGGTGTAGCATACTTCAAAACAACATTGAAAAAATAGGACTTTTTTTGTCTTTTTTAAATAGATTGCAATAACAGTAGCATTTAGTGCTTAGAACAGTATGTGGCCAAATGGGTGCAAAATAACACCTCAACTTCTTAAATACACGAGCAGTTTTTATACCGGTGCTGTATTACCCACAATGCAACAGAATTGGTGAGATGTCAGAAAAAAGCAAACAACATTACTGGACACTAGAGTTATCCTAATATTTAAAACAAGAAACCCAGCTGTTGCCTAGATAAAAGACCATACTGGTTATCACTGACCTTCAAGGTCAACCAAGGTCGATGACTTTCATTTTATATGAAAGGGTGAATGCCACTTCCTATTAATAGTAACCTTGGCCTTATCTCTCATCACCATGTCCGAAATAAGGCCAGTTATAGCTTGAAACTTTCCATTGACAATTGCAGCCAAACCACTGCAGATGGAGACGTGGTTACTACTGACAGCCTACAGGAAGCTTCCACTGTCCAATCCGATGGTACCATCACCAACCCTCTACAACTTACCATTTAGCCACAATACCGCACAATTGGCATACCACAGTGCATTATGACCCTTCAAGGTCATCCAAGGTGAATGATTTTCATATCATTTGCAAGCCAATGTGTGACTTTGTATTAGTTATCAAATGCAACTTGCATCCCATATTGCACCATTTAGCCACAATACATCCGTGGCAAATGACAGATAAACATATAGATAGACGGACAAACAGAAAACAACCATGCCAATAGCTTGACCATTACCTAAGTATGGTCGGCTAAAAATCACACATAAAATTACAATAACAACTATGTGCAATCTCAACTAGCATGGATCGCAAACTACTATCTAAAACCCCTGACTAAAACCTAACATTACTGCACCATTGAGTGCTGCAACAATGCATGTAATAGAAGAAATACCACATAATTATTGCACAAATAAGACACCATACTGAAGTTATACTACTCTGAGATGTCAGCGTAAATTGTCTATCGTTCATAATATTTTAACTTACAACCAATATGATCAAGATTGCAATAGCATACACCACCAATGAGCATCAAGCTTGCAAACACCAATGGTAATCCTGCACAAAAACCAACAAACTAGGCACAGTTACAGCAAGCAATAGCATTTATTTCACCCGCTTTATTTCATATGCGCTATAATTTGTTAAAACAATCTAAGTGCAATTACGAACTTCCAAAATCCAACCGTATTTACAAAAACAACTGCCTTACAAGCAGGAGTAATAATAAAGTAACATGTACAGTTATATGGCTGTCATTTTTAGCTATCCAGCGGTTTCAGTTTCAGCACTCAACACTAAGAATGAATTAAGTGTGGGATGAATGTGCACGGACATTAATTTCTTGCCTATCAGTGCTTGCCTTCTTGGGCACTATTGATTATACTGACAAGCTGATATCACCATATTGATCACCAACCATGGGTCACTACAATATGGTGGGACAGAATGCGCACGTGATACTGCAAAGACACCACCCGACTATTTCCAATGGACCGTACTGCGTATTGCGCACAGGCAGATCAGTGACAGACGTCTACCAGTAAGGCGGGGAGTGGCAATATGTAAGTAACACAATGGCGGTTTAACCACGCCCCATTGCAACAACCTGCACGGCAACTGAATGAAGGGGAAGGCGTAATAAAGCACTGGCACACAATAATGAAAAACTGGAGACAGTATATGGGTAGCTAAGTGGCTCACAGGCTCTTTGATGCTGCCGTAACTGCTGCTGCTGAATTGGCCATCGTCTCACTGTGTGCTGGTCTAGGGAGTCCAGGATATACTCACCAGGATAATAACACACTGGCTCATCTCACCCTGCCCACCTGTGTTAGCTGTAAAGACCAGAGTTACCAAACCAGACCAGGTGGAATGCATGTGAAGCCTGCTGCCTGTTCCTTTCCCACTATGCTCTCCCCGTTGTTGTGTCGTCATGCAATGGCAGAAACTGTTCCAGCAACCACTGTCTAAAGTCAAATAGCTCATCTGCCCCTCCCCCTCGTGCCGACCTCCCTCACTCCCAATTGCCTTCCCGATCAGTCTCTGGTCTCATGATATCGCGATATGAATTGCTACAATAATCGACATAAAATTTTTGCAACGATATAGTCCCTATTGGGCACAGTACTTCATAGAAATAATCAGTGAACAAGGCAGAGGGTTAAGGTTAAAAACAGGGTTAAGGGATAGTTAAACTAATTAGCTTCAGCTTAATTACAGCACTAATTGTTGGAACATCTACAGATCCGCACATCCGCAATTTACCCGTAGCCACAGAATGATGGAAAATACACCCATTGGAGTAATTGCTGCATCGACAGCGCGTCAGAACTAATCTGTAGATCTGAAACACCGAGTCCTATATCTAGAACTACTTTGTTTCAGCTAACTGCAAAGGGAAACACAAAAAAACTTCGAAAAAGCATAACACTTGTAACCTCACCTCTTGACATTCTCCTCTCGTTTGGTGCGTCGTCGGTGATAGGAGTTGACGAACGTCTGCCATCACCGCCGACATCTTTCGCTACCTTGTTCTTCGTCATGCTGTCGCTAAATTTACGTAAATATTCACATCTAATACATTACAAATCAACAAAAAATAAACATAAACAAAACAAACCCGGAGCATAAAATATTAATTAATGACAGAAAATAGAGATGGGTAAAAATTTTATTTTCGAATTTCAAGTCGTCGTCGTCCTCAGTTGCGGAGTTGCGGTTGCGGCGTTGACGATTACGTTGCGCCATTTCTCTCGAGTTGCACTCGCTTGAATGGTGGCGTTCTTGTCGGCCGTATGGCCCCAAATAATTTCTTACACCCTCAGTTTTTTTAAAGAAATAATGCTTGCAGTCAATCAATCGAAACGCATTTGTAGCGCCGATATGATCAGAGACTGCTGAGCTTAGTTTAATTTAGTATTTTTATAAACGTTTAAATAGGTTGACAAGTTTGGCAGTTGCTCGACTTATAGTAAGTCTACATTCGTTTACTGTTCGGCTGGTTGAGCATGGCCGACCATCTATACGACTGGCAGTGGCAGTGTATCAATTTCTGGAAAACCAAAAAAGGAAAAGCCAAAATTGGCAGTAGACCTTGTAAGCTTTTGCCTGCGTTATCTGCAAAACTAATTGCTTTGCTTGGCTGACTCTCAAATGTAGTAGGCATATCTCGTAGGCTGATTACGTAGGTTATACTTTCTTTTCTAACTTACCCCAAAAGATGTCCAGTAGTTTTTTTCGAAAGCTATTCCTCCTTTTTGCAGTTGTAGGTATTTCTGTACAGCGCGTAGTCTTTCTATAGGTACTAAATCAGTCGTTTTGCGCAGGTTTTGTCTAAAAACAATAAAAAGTTTTTTTAAAATTTGGTTCCAGTAATGCTGAGCGTGTTTAACTTCAAACATCGCAGAGTTTTAAACAGGTTATCGTCAATCAAGTCTGCTTTTAAGTTATAAATAACAAGTAAAATTTTTTAAACACCTAAAATTTGGAGTTTTTTGGTTTTTCAGACCTAAAAAAACTAGATTTTTCAAAATTTGAAAATGCCGCTTACTCGATCATAATGTAAAAAAATTGCGACTCGAATAGTAAGAAATACTCGAGAAGTTTTCGATTCGATATTTCGAGTACTCGTGACAGCCCTGCGTTACACGCCTTTAAGTTTTGGGTTATTAACTCGTTTTCGATATAGTTTCCGGTCTATGTACAGGATGTGAGTATAGATGTGAGTATAGTACAATCAGTTTATTTAACGCACGGTTCCGTCAAGGTGGAACTCCAATTTTATTTTACGGAGTTCCGTCAACGCCAGGGCGTCTGTGCGGCATGGCTCGCACTGCCACACAGAGGCCCTGGCGGACGGCAGCCAACTATGGCGACCTCAGCACCAGACGGCACATCACGGGCTCGCCAGTAGGCAAAGTACCAAACAGACTGCGCCTTCGTTTTGATTGCATCATCAATGTTAGGTAAAAGGTTATCAACCTGTCCTCAAATTTTAGTGATTCAAAAAGCGTTTTGCAAAGATTTACATCTTATGAGTTATTTTCTGTAATAAAATTGTTGGGTTTTCTGTTATTTTTATGTTGAGGGTGATTTTTTTTTACAGTAAAACAGCAAGAATTGGCGTAGACATGGCATTATGCCTTTCGATAGCCAATGCGACGTCATGTATAATTTTAGCGACATTCTGTTTGATATAACGTACTAAACGTACCTTTTTGATGGTTTGGCGTTGAAGTCTTTGATTTAATCGTTTTAACTTAGCATCATTTGAGTTTTTATGCAAGCAAAACAGAATTTGTCAACGTCAACATTTGAACCGGAAAACCATTGATTGTCACAAAGTAACGTAACATATTTACCACCGCGAGCTGTAGTTAATTAGTTATCATAGTGTGTCAATATTCTACACTTGTTTACGTTTGCATGTTCGATTAATGTCAGCGATTAAATGTGAAATATATGACCAGGTAACATAGCTAATACTAACCCTAGCCATAAAACCTAATCCTGTCCCTAACCCCAACCCTAACCGAAATTCTTGCTCACAAGTGATTTAAAGTGTCCCAGTGTTACCAATGGCCGTAACGACCGTAATGGTCTAAGGTTACTTAGAGTGATGACTCTTGTGTTTGACTTCAGACAATAGACAGAAAATGTCGGCTGACACTAATACGCTTACCCACAATGCAGCTGGTTCACGCACTGCTGAGTGGAATGAGGCCTGGGAGTCTGGTGATGTTCCGTGGCATGATAAAGACGTCAACAGGTTAGTTGGTCTAGCCTTTGTTGACAGTATTACAGACTCATCACCACTAAGGCACGTACAGAGTGACGTAACATGACTGAACTAAGTTGGCATGGTTTATTTGTCAATGAACTGACATCACATACGTCATGAGTACGAGTCATGGGCGATGGGACGTTACTGGTGGGTGGGCGACTGGGCAATCATGGCTGGACAAGCGACCGCGTAGTAGGGATGCTTGCCCATTTGACATTGGTTACCACATACGTGCACGTAGTCATGTAGTTTTTGGCGCTGTTATACGTTGCCTACTGTAATGCTTTACTGCCTGCCCATGGTGAGTTTATCAAAAAACTAAGTCATGTCAGTTCAGTTCAGTTAAATTACATCGCTCTGTGTGTGCCTTAACTTAAGTCTTTGTAAAGGACATTTACAAGGATCTGCAGTGTGGTGCAATGCAAAATAATTATGTTAACGAATCTCAGACTAGGGCAATTGATGCACAACAGTGGTGTAGCCAGAGAGGGGCAGTAGCGGGTGACTATGCTCCTCCATCCAGCTTCAGTTGTGAATGCAGACTTTCACAGAAAAAAATGACAAAATTTATACTCACTACATGCATTTTCAGGGTTTTTCATGCCCAGAAATGTTTTCACCCCAGATTTCTCATTTTCTCTGGGGAGCATCTAGTGCTCCTCATACCTTCTAAGTGGTGGGGAGAATTGCTGCCCCTTCCCAAAGAACCTCACCCCCTACTTTAGTTCTAACCATTGGATTTGATTTTTTGGCCTTTCAGGGCTCAGTTGCCCTTTCCACCTTTAATTTCTGGCAATGCTTATGGGGCACTGATATGTGTGTGATAATTGCAGGTTTTTACTGCATCACATTGATGACCTGACCGGCAGCCAAGAGCATGTTTGTGTATTGGTTCCGCTGTGTGGCAAAAGTGTTGACATGAAATGGTAAGAGCGGATTTTTTTGGCATTTCTATATGATTCTGTTTATCCATTTGTCAATGACGTTTGCAAGAATGTTATTTGAAACACTTTATATGTGGACCAGTTTTCAAACTTTCACGAAAAAGAGAAGGGATGAAGAAATTTAATTCTAAGCCTAACACTAGTCTTAACCCTAACCATACTACTAATAATATCATCTAACCTTAACCCTGACTGTAACCATGAGTCTATCCCTGTTGAATCCCTAACCTTAACATTATCATTTGAAAACTTGCTAAACCATTTTGAACTGAGTTGAAAGAGGGCAGCGGCACAACTATGGGAATAGACTTCTTAGCTGCTGTCAGATATCCAGATTCATCCATAATTTTCACTACCACTGAAATTCCACCGAAAATAATGCATCTGTCATAATTGCCGCCAAGTTTTAGAAATTATTTATCCCACAAAAAATTATTTAGTTTTCAGCCGTGCTTTGCTTTTGTCTGCTTCTATACCATTGTCAAGTTGAGGTAGGAAATATTACACCAATTTTGTTAAAAATTAAATTTTTTCCAGTGGTGCAAAATTGTAAAAATCAGTTAGCATTTCATAAGGTTGTCACTGATTATGTATTGTTGTGTTTTTATCGGCCACGATGTAGCTGTAGTTTTGGTGATGCAAATGTAGAACTTATTACGACCGAAGTGTGGATCTGGATTTAGCTTTTTTTCTTTTTAAGTTAAATATTGTTTGCTGTTTTATGGTTTTTATGCATTACAGGCTAGCAGATAGGGGTCACACTGTAGTGGGAGTGGACTGTTCATCGTTAGGAGTGGAGGCATTCTTCACAGAACATTCCCTGGAATTTACAAGAGAATCTATCACTGAGCTGAATGATGGCTTTCTATACAAGGTTTGTTCGTACGTGATGCACAGTGTGAAAAAAGTGGCAGTGAATAAAGTTTTGAAAATAGTACATTGGGTAATGGTACGAACTGTTTTTATATCCAGGTTGTCCCTCAGTAAGTAAGTAAGTATGTAAGTAAGTGCCGATTTATATAGCGCCAAAATCTCAGCATTAGAGTGGAGTGCTAGGGGGCAAGATAAGCAGACTGAAAATAATAAGTTTGAAAATGACGTCTGAAAGAGGTGTGTGTTTGAGCTTGATGGATATGAAGAGGAACGGAATTATATATTTGTGGTGCGGAAACTCGAAATGCACGGGAACCAAAAGACAAGTTATGGCACAGAACATCATGTAGATGACTAGAAGACGAGCGTGTGAACCTTATAGATTTGTGATGATGTAGAAGGTCAGCGAGATAAGGTGGGTTACCGATATGTATAGCTTTGTAGGTAGAAGAAGCAAACTTGAGCCTGATTCGCCATTTGGTAGGAAGCCAATGAAGCTGTTCCAGAAGGTTGGTGAATGTAAGAGGAGACAAACGAGTGGACTGCTGCGTGACACTCTAGCAAGTGCATGCTGTGCTCGCTGTAGACAGGTAATCTTGAAAGCAGGGAGGGATGACCCATGCGATTCGCGCAAATTAGAGATTTTTTAGGGTGGATAAGGGAGGTAGCGGCGGAAAGTGGACAACTACTCTGGAAACCTGGCGCTGGCACTGAAAATCACTTTATTTTGGCAAAATCACGGCATTTGATGAACATCACCGCTTCCATGATTTACGTGTTTCCGTGATTTTCTGCTGTCTTTACGAGTAGCAATGTCCACCCTAGCTATATGGTGCCACGTAGTCCAGTCCTGCGACTCGCGTTTTTATTCACTCTTGTTTGATGCATTTCAGAGTAGAACGTTGCCGATATCACTCTACTGTTGTGACTTCATGGAGTTTGACAAGTACGTGTTCTTGCCAGGGCGGGCATAAAGCATTGTGCGGGTAACACTCACAATTTAACTTTGTTACCCACTCACCCGCGCAAAGTTAGTTATTACCTGCTAACGATAAATGTCTGTCATTTTTGTCCTCCCGATTTGTTTTTAGCCTATTGTTTGATTTGCAATAAATTGGTCAGGTGATTCTCAGGAAAATAATTAAAATTGTTGCCAACTGTACCAGATGTCATGTTTTGAGGCTAAAGTAGGATCAACTTCAGTTTCATCTGGGGCTCTATTTCACACCTATCTGGGGGAGCTCAGAGCACTCACAGGCTATCTGGCTGGATTTAAGAGGTTATACTTGTACTTCTACAGGAAGGGAGGGAAGGGAAAGTTAAGGGGTAGTATGGAAAAAAGGATGTAAATTGAATGTGGATGGAAGAAATAGGAGGAGAAAAGGAAGGAAAGGGGAATATGGGAAAAGAAGGGGATTATTTGGCCTACCCTAAGCATAGGCGGTATAATAACTTGGCAGTCTTGGTTCATGCAGTTGCTGAAATGAATTCGTTGTTTCTATTGCAGTAAGAAGTTCAGTTTTGCTGTTTCTGACAAATCATTCACTGTCCTCTGTTAGTGAAAATAAGAGTTTTTTCAAGACCAAGACTTTCTTTACCAAGATTAAGATGCACACTTTTCATGCATTCACTTTTTCAGCATAAAATGGTTTAATAATGCACATTAAGTTAGCTATATTTAACGTGTAGCAACTAAAGTATATTAAATATCCAAAACAGCAGAAATCATTTTACTAGGACACAGAGTGATAGAATGACAAACTGGGTGCCCTTACAAACCCATGTGATGTGACCTCATTTGAGTTTTTGGATTGCGAGACACCTCATCCATCTTGTAAGTGGAGTGTGCTGGTGCACTCTCTTGCTGAAAAGTGTAAAAGTTTAGCTATCCCCACAAGTGTGTGGTGAAAGTGTTTGTTATGGACATTTTTGTGGCTACAGTATTAAAACTTCAACAGTTTGTCATCAATAAACGAAATAAAGTTCACCATCAGTATAGGGCAGCTATTTAGCAAGTCTCTCATCAGTGGCTGCGATAAGCCAGTTTGTACTTGCAGCACACTATGACGCCAGCATTGCATCACGACTAGCAAAGAATATTTAACTGTCAGCCATATTTTGTCCAAATAGTCTGAATTAATGTTTCTTGAGCTACATCTGGTAAAAATTTCATGTAAATTGATCATCATTTGTCTGAATTATGAAAGAAAGAAAAACAGTGCCTTTTTTATGAAACACCGTGTAATTCAGTTGAGTTATATCGCTCTGTACATGCCTTTAGCTTGTTTATACTGCAGTCAATGGCTGCGTGGACATTGTGCAGGGTGAAAGCCGGTGGAAGTTTTGATGCAGTCTGGGATCGTGGCAGTCTGTACGCTATTTATTCCACCGACATTCCACGGTGAGTGTTCTGCAATAACATGTCTTCACGTACTGTGTTCGTATGTTTTTAGATATGATGGTAATCTATTGAGTTCTTTTTGTAACAATTTTCTGTTAAAATAATGTTGAAAATTGGTTAGTATTTTGCAATGATGTGGACAATAGTCCAACCTCAGGCTTTTAGCTCTTTCTTAACCATCGGTTTCTGGATTTTTTTGTTTTGTTTTTTTGTATGGCACTTAAGTTGTATTTGTTTCATTTTTTTCAGTTTAAAACATTTTCGGTTCTTTGTAGTTTATGTGGTAGTGCCATAATTGTTTATTGTATTGTATTTTATGTTGCATTTTATCTTGCATTTTAAACCCATTATTTGTGAGCCCGATTTTGAACGTTTTTATTTTCATAATATGAAACAATCTGCACTGGCACCAAATTGCAGCTCAGAATTCATGAAAGGCTTAAATCATCAGTGTACAGCAGCATCGTGGGTCAAAACAGTAGGTGGAGCAGAAAGAGTCAGTTTTCTGTTTGACACTGCAAACGTTTGATAGAATTCCCTAAAAGTGCTAATTTTTAACACGCGATATTGTGGGTGCTGAAAATGTAAACGTTGCTTTGAGATTTTTCCCAAATGAAGGTTTTTAGGCAGAAATTTTGCTTTTTTGAACCACAATTTTCTGACAAGATTCTATGACAATATTTCGACAGTCGAAAATTTAAGGTGGGCAACGACCCCACCTCCTTTTTTTCTTTTGTCCCCTTGCCACGACATCATTGCCAGTGAATCGAATCGAAATTCTTTCGAATCGAATCGAATCAGATTTGGCGTTAGCCGAATCACCCGCCTCTAGTTCCCCGAAGGCTTCATGTTTTACTGCTGTTTATTATTTTTTTAATGCAAGATCTCCCAGGTACCTCGGTTGATCTCTGCAAAATTTTGCCACACGGTTGGAAGCTGCTCCCCTAGGGGCCAAAGTTCTAGTGGCTCATATGCTACTTTTTAAGCCAATTTTTGACCCCTTTCGCAAAAAATTCCCCATCACCGTTGGGGTGTGCGTTTGCAAGCCTTTGTCATTTTCAAGCACGTGTAGAAATTTTGGGGTGCAGCACTCCCTAGAGGTTGAAATATGGTATTCCGAAAAAGTCGATTTGGTTGGTAAACATTAGTCATGGTAAGTGGATTAAAGTTCACCAGATTTTCTCCATTTAACGTGGGAGGAAACGCTGTTGATAAGTTAGTTTTCCTTTTTTAAATATCTCTATCTGTTCCAGAGATATTTGCACTCAAAGTGGGAAGGGGTCCAAAATTTGGCCAAATTCAGCATGTTTTGGCCTTCAAAATTTGTTTAGAGGCACACATTATAAAATTCAACATGCAGTCAAGCTACGTGTAAGTCAACCAAAGTTTACTGAAATTTTACCACGTGATGTGCTGCTAGGTGGAAGTGTTATCTCGGGTACAACTTTTTGGGGGCACCATCCCCTTAAAATTTGGGGAGGCAAAAAAACGTCTAAAATTTGCCGCGATTTAGGACAATTTCGACTTCGACTGCAAATATCTCTGGAGCAGATGCAGCTATGCATTCTGCTATCTTGCCTAAAAATTTGTAAACTTTGGTCCATTAACCACGTATTTGTGTTTGCTCATTTGGACCTACCTAAAATTAACAGTGCGACCGTTTTCAGATAACTTTAGATTTTGATCACATATATCTTGGGAATAGCTAGAGATATTGATAAACGGAAAACGGCGTTCTCAACTACGATCTATTCAATGTCGAATGCAAAAAATCCGGTGAACTTGGGTTTACTAATTACAAAGTTTTGTTGTCTCATTTTGAACCACTCAAGTTCAACATTGCACTTGGTATATAGGATAATGCAATTGAGTTCAGGCCACGTGACTTTGCTGCGAACGGAATTTTAACCCCTTAACTGTCCCCCAATGGGACTTACGGCGCCGGGCGGCCTCAGGTTGGGCTCTACCGAAATTTCTAGTTTGGCATGATTTTACCCATGCAGTTATTCTGGGCATTAATTGATTTGGTTGCATACAGTGGCATCATGGCAGAGAGACAGGGAGCAAACATACTGCCCACCCTAATTTTTGGCTGTTGGGAAATCGTTCGAACATCTGCTTGTCTGAAAATTTTCATGTAAAATTTCACAGTTTGGGGCTGAAAACTACCATTTCGGGGAAAATTTGACAGCAAAATTAAAACTTTTGAGCACCCGTAGTTTCTTTTGTCCGATATTTAAAGGTTAAAGGTCGCATATAGCTCCTAATGAGCGAACCCATCTCTGAGCTACGGAGCGTCACTTGTCATATGGGATCACATTGTGTTACCTGCCACCTGACAGAGGTGAACGCACCTCGCCTTAACCCCAGCCAGATAGGCCGGTACTCGATTTACCTACCCCGGAGGGATGGAAGGCTGAGTTGACCTAGGCGGTTGGTTAGATGGTTTACCTGCCCACAGGCAGTCACCCATCGCAGTATTAGCCGGGCCCGGCGTACAGTAACTTCGCTGATCGGATCAGATGCGTTACCACTACACCACGCCTACCACCCTACTGTTTGTCATAATTATGTGGGAAAATTGCAACTTTTTGTTTCGCCTTTCTTATTAAAACCATGATGTTACTTTATGTATATCTGTTATTGTTGTCATTAGTTGATATTATGTTGTAGATATGTGGAAATTATGCATTCATTACTGTCTCATGGTGGTCGCTACCTTGTCGAGACATTCGACTGCGAGAAAGGAACTCATCTTGGTATTTTTGGCATTTTGTCATTAGTTTGGCTAAATTATGTTGGGATCATACCATCGGATAGGGCGCTGCCAACTTCCTATAGGCTGTCAATAGTAACCATGTTTCCATCTGCAGTGGTTTGGCTGCAATTTTCAAAGGAAAATTTCAAGCTAAACGTGGCCCGGAAATGGTGAGAGATACGGCCTAGATTACTATTCATCACTAGTAGGAAGTGGCATACGCCCTGTCATACGAGATGAAAATCATTGACCTTGGATGATCTTGAATGTCAGTACTGCAACAGTGTGTAGGCTGTAGCGCATTTTTTCTAGCAAGAAGATTTTATTCTGAGAATAATCTGTTAAGCCTGTGTCGGATATAAATTCTTTTTTTCATTTACGACTGTAGCTGTTTATATCGCCTGGTGAGACAACCGCGTGTCAACGCACGTGATGTGTGTCATACTAGCGTTAATTGTAGCTTTTGAGAGCAGCGCTACGTTAACATAGCGTTCATAGAACTGTGTCACCTCTGAGAAATCGCTTTCTGTACATGATTAAAAGTCGGACGCTGGGCTTCGGACATAGGTGGTACGGTTGGCTTTTCCTAGCGACAGCTGGACTTCCTTTTTTATTGTTTTTTCAACGGTGGCGTGTCATGATGTGAATATTGCAGGCATCCGTAAAGAAATGTTTGTACCGACGTCTAAAAACGACATTTCTTCAAAATACAATTTCTACACTGTGTCCAAAAAAACATCCCTGACATTTTCGACTGTAGCGTGAAAACCAGTTATCAGACTTTGATAATTTTTGGCACAAAAATTCCCGACACAACTTGCCATCAAACGACTATTTAGTTTCCCACCTCACCCAACGTTTGTTTTTGCACTACCTGGGGAAAATACAACTAGCGAAATATCACTTTTTTATCCAGTGCGATATGATTGCTTAATTAACATAACGCGTAAAAACACATTTAGTTCACATTTCTGACACTATGCTGACATTTCATCCAGTTGTCCATTTTTCAACTGCCTGTAGTAAAATTGCTTGCAGTGTTGGCTTACTATGCGAACACAGGCAAGGAGACGCTTTCTC
>Ga0209367_1006772_pt1 | contig 15832 bp, 14 predicted proteins | sample WorMetLIZISLAND2_FD_187412 | JGI IMG/M metagenome (GOLD analysis project Ga0209367, IMG submission 187412) | Marine gutless worms symbiont microbial communities from Max Planck institute for Marine Microbiology, Germany - Olavius geniculatus... ... | reverse complement strand
GAGGGATGGAAGGCTGAGTTGACCTAGGCGGTTGGTTACATCCCGAGATGGTTTACCTGCCCACAGGCAGTCACCCATCGCAGTATTAACCGGGCCCTGCGTACAGTAACTTCGCTGATCGGATCAGACGCGTTACCACTACACCACGCCTACCACCACTTTGGAGCTAAAGGGAGTAGTTTCACAAAACTTTATTACGTAACGTGTTGCTAAATGGAAATGATAACGCAGGTATAATTTTTTTGGGAGGGGGCACCGCCCACTTAAAATTTGGGTGGGCGTAAAACGTCTAAAATTCGGTACAATTTTAGACAACTTTCGACTTTAACTGCCAATATCTTTAAAACGCAGCGAGATGTCAAAAATCGAAATAGCAAGTGATCAACTACAACTTTTTCCCTGTTGAACTTACAATTTTGATAAAATTCCGTTCACTACCAAAAATGTTGTGTTGTCTTATTTTGACCCACCCAAAGTCAGCATTGCGCGCGATTTCAAGCAATTTTAGACTTTGACCACCAATATTTCTGCAAAGAATTAAAATATCAAAAATAGCAATAGCAAGTGATTAACTGCAACCCTTCCCGTGTTTGACGAAAAAACTGGTAAACTTTGGTCCACTAACAAATAAGTTCCGTTGTCTCATTTCAACCTACTCTAAGTCGACATTGCGTTTTACGTATGCTAATACATTTGAATTCGGGCCACATGACCTTGCAAGAAAGGGAATTTTATCCCTTCCTCACCTAAATTTTTCCGCAATTGGACTTACGGCGACGGGCGGACTCACGTTGGGTTTAGTCCCAAATTTTTATTTGTGCTTGCTTTCAAAGTTTTACCAAAAAACTGCTTGCTTCTCGTATGTTTTTTTTACTTTTATTCTGTTATTCATGTGAACTGTTCTGTAATAGTACACAAAACGTCATGAAATAATAAGAATATTTCCCCTGTTCCTATTTTTATCCGCCAACCAGACTACAACCGGAAGCACAGACATTTGTGATTTTTCAGGCCTAACCTGATGTCTGTCGATGCTCATGACGGTGAGGAGAAACGTGGTTGAAGCGAGAGTGACGATCTGAGCATAGACGATTAGTTTACACGCCACCGCACCGAGTACCCACTCACCGAACGCTACGAACAGGATCTCAGTGGACATCGTGACCAGACAGACCATCAGGTCGGCGACGGCGAGGTTCAGCAGAAAACACTTGGAGATTTCCTTGATGACGTCATAGCTGTAGGAAAACACACCTATGACGTCGTGATGGGCAAATGAGTGGGGTTTCCCGTGACGTCAGCATGGGTTATCGGGGTTCTTTTGACGAGGTTCAGCAGAAAGACACTGACGCGCTTGCGACGCAGTGAAGCTTGGCTGGCGATGACCGATATGAGAGAGATGTTGCCGACGAGGGTTAACAGCATCAGCACGGAGATGGTGGTGACGCGAAAGACGACAGCCGGAGTCCAGACCACGGGCTCCTGCGGCCAAATTTACTAAACCTTTAACGTCGCTGCTAGGCAAAACCTACGCAAAATGTCTTATCTAAAACATCTTAGGACGAAAATGGGTTTGACAGAAATACCTAGGAATAACTTACGCAAAAATATGGCAGCTTATGACGTGAGAAAACCTAGAAATAACCTAAAAAGATGTTATGACAATACCTGTAATGTTTAGTAAATTTGGCCTTTGTAGTCCAGACCACGGACTCGTCGTCGCTGTCACCGGTGCTCGCTGTTACTCTGCCGCTGTCGGACATCGCACTGGATTGCGTCCAATTCGCGTCATCCACCAGAAAACCCCATACAGCCACGAGATCCGAAACGTTTCCCCCATCCATGACGTCAGAGAAATCCTCGGCGTCGGCTAGGATGCCGTCGGTGACGTCATCGGAATCGCCATCACGCGAAATCATGACGTCACGCTTTCGGCGTGAATACACGATGCGTCTAAAAAAATTCCAGTTACAAGCGACTCGCCATCGATAACTGCGTGCACGTCGAAATTTTTGTATGTCAAAATAATTTAGCCTATTAATAAGAGTCCTCAGCACTACTGCGTTATCACTTTTTACGCGTTTTGCATAGACCTATGTGTGTCAGTAAACTCCGTAGTTACGACGTATAAAACGTGCTGCTGATAACTACGTCGGCTACAGACAGTTGAGCACAATCGTAGTGCTTTGCTGTTGCGTAAGCCACTGCGCTAGAAACGAGTTGATGCCAATGAATTGCTCTAATCAGGATGCGTACAACTAGCTACACTGCAGGCAAATGACTAACCTACCGTCAACAGCAGTGAACAGGGTCTAATCCATCTGTACGTCGAGTGTGCTCGCTCGCTGACTCGCTGGCTATGCATGTGCTTGAGCACATCGCTGATGACACGGCGCCGCTAGCGACTGCATGCAGAATCATCCGCCGTCCACATCAGCTTTTGCCTGCTGCTGCTGCTGCTGCTGCTCCTGCACGATGACGCCATTCAGTGATGCGCGCATACACAGAGGCGTTCAATCCACTGACGAGTTAAATCAGGATGCTTCTCGAAAAAAGGATGTTTCACTTGACAGTTTAGCAAAATGCAGTCATTTGCATTGCACATAAACGATGAAACATGTTGTCACCTATTGAAAGCCAGAATGCCCAACATACGTTTGCGGACCCTGCTGGAAAAGCTTATAACACTTCTTGACTTCCCAGCTAAATTTCGGAAAAAAAGTGAAAGAAGAAAAAAAACACAAAAAAGAGAAAGTCGAAAGGAGAGCAGATGTTCGTACGATTTGGAGGAAGATTTTGCTTTTTGACGCTGAGAAAATAGAGGCATCTACTATATGCAGATAGACCAGTTTTACGACAAACAGACAGACATCGTGCAAACGTTAACACACGCACACACAAACACACACACAGTCTTGTAATGACGTGATTGCTTATACTCTCAGCAGAATTACAATAGAATTGCAATAAATCAACTGGGAAAGCATGAAGACGGTTGCCATTGACTCTGTTTGTTTGTTTGCCGTAAGTTTATCACACGTACTCGTATTTCGTTGCAGTTGTGCCCATAATTGTAATAATGCAACACGATCGCAATAGATCAAACCCACTGACGAGTAACGGTGCCAGATGGACGCATGGTCACCATGCACCACGGATAGGGAGTCGACCCCCGAGAGTCGAATGATCACGTGACCGATAACGTCACGTGACCTTAAAAGGTCAAACTCGTGACCCCATTGAGGCGCCATATCTCCATAACGGTGAAAGATAAACGCATGGTGACGATGAACCATTTATAGTGAATCGAATGGTCTCGTGACTGGCAATGTCTATTGTTTAGTTATAATAATACAGAAGGATGAAAGGATTATTGCTGCTGTTCAATTTGAAATTAAACCGTTTTATTTTTTTTCTACCAGTCTAAATAGCTCACTGATTATATTTATACGGACATATACTGTAAACTATAGAAATGCATTGGACACACTCCGTGTTCGTATGAACATTATCTTGTTAAAAGAATGGACCTAAAATAAATATATTGCAGAACGTACACAATGTGTTTTTTTTAAATTATCATCTATACATAAAAGCTAAAGCTTGACCAAATTTTGTTGTTAAAAGTTGCAAATAATTATTTTTATTAGTAGACGAAGACAAATTTGATCAAAGTAAAACAAAACTAAATAGAAAAAATAATAGGACAAAAACACAGTTACACGGTTCTGTTTGAAACATTTTGACTGAAATATTTGAGCTTTTTGTTAATTAAAATAACAATTGAGACACCAAGTAGCGCTATATTTTGCGAGAGGCCAGACGTACAAAAATAACTTTAGGCTATTATGATTTTGTCGTGTCAGTCAGACTAAAAAATGTTTGTTTTGCGTCTGTTCAGTGTGATCAGTTACTGTAATAATTATGTACAAAAATGAAATTTATAATGCGTTTGCGTGTAGGCATTGTATTTCTGCCGTATCGTTTATTAATCAAATTATATCGTGTTGACGTGAATTTGTTTACTACAGTCAGGGAGAGTTATAAATATTTATCCAATTTTCTTGTTTACATTTTACAAACGTGAGACAATTGTTTTTAAGTTTTTAAAAGAATTACCTCGTGGAGTTGAATGCAAAAATGTACAGCTATTCGTTTATACACCGTGGGCCAGAAAAAACGTGCCACTTTACTTGTGTCCGTATCTTGGTCAATTTTCAAAATTTTTTTACTGGCACACTCTGCAGACAATTTGCAATAATGTGATTATTATATACCTCACCACACGGTAAATGCGTTTTACACTACCTTGTGAAATATAAATGTAAGCAAAAACTAACGATAATAACAAAAATTTAGGTAAATGGAAAAAAACACTTTAGACTAACATTGCGATGAATGATCTGCATAATACTAGACTGTGTTAGAACCACACAGTTTAGTATCATACAGATCATTCACTACAATGTTGGTCTGAAATGTTTTTTTCAATTTTGCCAAAATGTTTGTTTGTGATTATCGTTATGTATGCATATTTCATTGATATTTCACAAGGTAGTGTAAAGACGCATTTACGGTGTGGTAAGATATGTAATAGTCACGTTATTGCAAATTGTCCTCAGAGCGTGCCAGTAAAAAATTTAGAAAATCGATCACTAACTGGCAAATTATATTAGCAAAAAAACATGTCAACACACAGACGGTAATTTCCTTTCAGAATGACAAATTTGCAGCCATATTTCCGTTCGATAAATTTATTTCAGCTTGATAACTTTGCCGAGTTTGCAGCTGATGTCACATATTGATTTTACAGCAGCGCATTTTTTCGACAATGCCTGCTAGGTTGTTGAACAATATTAGGTTCGACGTATAATTACGGTTTTGCGCAGGCATTTCTGGTTAACTGATTGATTAACTGTTACTGATGAAAAACAACGTTTCAAATGGATTCATAACGATTGGACAAAACCGAGTGGACTGGAGATAAGAATGTAAGCCAACAATGTAGAAATGACTTATGCTGTGTCGGGCGGGACGTTAAACCCTACTCACTCACTCACTCATCATCACACCTCACACGATAGTGTGAGTGTCGTAAGGACAACCTTCAAAGTTTATGGGAAATGCAAATTTTTTTTGACCCTCAGCCAACCCAAAACCCCTGAACCGATCGTCACCAAATTTGAATGGCGTGATAACGTCGTGGACTCTTACCACCAAAAAAATTTGGGCTCAGTCCGCTCAGGGGTTTTTGCTCCCGATATAGGTGAAATATACCCCCTCCTGTTCGAAATTTACTACACTTTTTTGGTACTTCAACTCGCCTACGGACGTGTCCGTTTGACCGATTTTTACGCTTAATACGTCAAATGGCGCGGTTCTGCGCAAGGAAATGCCTTTTCATTGTTATAAAATAAAAATTTTATTCTTCACTTATTTATTCGAATAATTCGACACAAATTACAATGGCGCCTATGGGAAAAATTTAAAAATTCGTTAAACTATCATAACTTCGGCTGTGTGCAAGATAGAGTCGACAACCAGATGATTTTTGCTGTTTTAGAGGACTGATATCATCACATCGTTCTTACACACAGTTTTAAACTGGTAAGTTTTTTTTACATATATAAGTTATAGTAACAAAGACCAAAGTAATTTAGTAAAAACGACATCGATACTGCCACGTAGTAAATCCTTACCTTATCTTACCTTACCTCCGGGGTTGGCTTGCTCTTACACCTGCCCAGCGCTGAGGCCGTATCAGCTCGGCCCAATTCGCATCCTTGAATGTAACCACAAGCGGCTATAAAGCCGTAGACGGCTATGAAGCCGTAAACAGACGGCTGTAAAGCCGTAAACAGACGCCTGTGAAGCCGTAGTCGGCTGTGGAGCCGAAACCAGCACACAACCACTGGTAACATGCAGCAATCTGCTTTCACGTTTTGGTCAGCGCTTAGTCAGCTCCTCGCCTCCAGATTTTAGAAATCTTTCGGGTTATCGGTGCAAAGCCCCACCACCACGACAAGGTGACTGACTACGGTGGGGACGTAGTAAATCATAAATTATGTTTTTGTAGATCAGAAACAATTGCATATTTTGGCTAGAGTGCGACCTCTAAATCCTTTCGTCCCCTAAGAGGTTAGGATGGACCACATTAACGATGCATGTTAATTCGTTAAACGGTTTAAGCAAAAGCACGAATATATAGGCCTAATCTACTGACAGACGACAGCCAACTAACAGAGAGACCACACTTCAAAAAATATACCGCAATACACGAAATCGCCTCCAACGACACCGCCTGAAATAGCATCAGTGGCTATAGGCCTGATACGTGGGATGCTGACGTAAACACGTAAATTGAACACGATGTGGAGGGCTCTCATGACGGTTGCAACAAGGAATCCTTGTTAACATTGCTGCTGTTGTTGCCTCTGCTAATGATGTTGATGAAATGGTACCGAAAGCGTTCTCTATGCAGTGAATAGTACAACTACGTCGTCATTGGCTTCGTTAGTGTGATCAGGTCAAGCCATACACCGTTGAATGACGTACGTTGTTATAACAGACCAGGCCTAGCTTCCTGGACATGCGTCAGCCTTCAGTCTGTCAAATGATCAACAATTTGTTTAATCTAACATTTTGCTTTTTAAACCTCAGAACTTTGATTATTCCTCAAATCTTGCCCTCCGTATGGCACCCTTTTCGACTACTTCATGGACTCGCTTGCGGCTTCTTCGCTTTAGTTGTTTATAGTTTCAGTTTCAAAATTTTTTGGCTTTTTTAACTTTCAAACTTTTATTTTTCGGACTTTTCTATAACCGTGTGCTGTTGTTTTACTATTTAATTTTACTTTCGTTTAATACGGTTCTAGTTTTTGTTTATTTTTGTGCTAGGTTGCGATTGGCAGTTGGTTTTCAGTTTACCCCTGCAAAATATTCATTATCATTATGTGTCGTAAGACTGGTAAGTTAAGCTTTTTGTTTGAATTTAACTGTCCACTGTCAAAATAATGCGAATTATTTATTATTTGTGTTTACATTTGTTCGGAATTTTGTATGTAGAAGAGCTGTTATAAAGTTGAACGTAATATTGTTGCGTTTTCGGAAAAGCTTAAACTCGGTTTTCGCATCGCTAAAATAGGATAGGACTAGGACTCTGTCTTTTTGTGGGTTTTCCTAAAAATGAACGGGGCACAGCATGAAGCAAGCAGGTCGTCGATTGTTACACGAAAAGTTATTAGGTATGACATCAATTATTGCTACTGGTGACGTTATTACCCAGCTGCTAACAACGAAGTGTTTGCCTGCGATGCTTTACGGTGAAGTTTGTCCTGAATAAGAACCAAACTGAGTCTCTGCAGCTTGCTGCAAATAACAGCTTTATGAAAATATTTAATACCAAGTCTAAAAACGTTGTTATTGGCTGTTTGAAAAAGATGTTTTATGTTTTTGAAAGTTATATTGTAAAACCAAAGCATAAATTTCTGGCAAAGTTTATTAACAGCCGAAAATATTTGTGCCATCTGTTCTACAATTGCCGAGAAAAAATTTAAAATTTAAACGATAGGCCCATGACATTGCTGTGACATTTACATTGTTATTTCGTGCGTCATTTTCTCTATTTTTTTAGTTATGTTTCGTTAAATTTTGTTCAATATTTACTGCTATTTCATGGCGAAATAAAGATTATAGGCCTATACTGTACGTGTAATTAAAGTAGGCTAACTGGACCAACCCTAACTGCAAAATGATCACGAAATGTTGTGATATCTGCAGCAATCAAACTGCTTGTATGAATTTCATGTCATTGTCCATCTGTTACACATCTGCACGTAAACTTATCTTGCTCTACGTAATTGCGTTTCTAGGCCCCTAATGGTGCATTCGCAGGGGCCATTTACAGTAGCCTAGATACGACTGTTTAGCTGCGTACACACAGAAGAAGCAGCAAGACTGTAAAAGCTTTATTATCTGGCTTGACCGACATATTTTTGACTTATTTTGACAGTAACAGCGTTGGAAAACGTTATACAAATGGCAGTTTTAAATTTATTAACTGCGGACAATGAATGGCAATTTTTCTAGTATTGCCTAATATGATTTTTGTGATAACGTTTGTGCGTATTAGGTTATGTGTACAATTGCTCATTATCTCTGTATTTTTGTAGATGTATTTTATTTAATATCAAAATTGTACACGCAGTACACAAAAACGTGAAATAATGAAAAAAGAGAGAAAAAAATACAAAATACACATAGATGTTATTTTTTCTCTTTTTGTAACAAATGATGGACGAATGAATAAATGTTACAGACTAAGATTAATTTTCGTCCATGTGAATAAACACCTCTGTCGCTGTCAATTCCTTGAATACATCTACCAGACACACGTATAGAACCTCAGTCGTAAGTAAGTAACAATAGTAAACCTACAAGCTATTCAGATCCACATCATTCTTGTCGCAAAGTAGGCCTAATCTCATTAAGCCTCGTATTCTTGCCTCGTTTAATAGGTTTGCTGCAGCGCCGTGTACCTTTTGCAGTAACGACTACCAACGACAATAATGTAAGCCTAACAAAGCTAATAATGCAAGAGAACGTCGCAATATTAAAGCAGTTCTTCTGGTCTCGATTTCCGGCGATTGCGTGTTCGCTTTTAACTCTGCAGCTTGGCGAGCGCTTAGCCCGCAGGTGATCCGCTTTGCACTTGGAAGTAGTATGTTCCTGCCCCCATGCATCATGGCCACGTTTTTGCTGCTTCATGTCAAGCTTTAAGGTTTACTAAGCTTACTTACTCTGCAGGGTCGACATTTAGTTTGTCACGAGAAAATTTTTATTAGCAATAGCGGCACCAGCAAAGTAATGTTGCGCTTTATCTGTTGACGTCAGTCACCACAGAAGTTTAATGTAGAGCTGATATAACACTAAAAAGCTGTAATAGTTAACTTTAAAAAATAACAATTAATTAATCGTTTATTTCGAATTAAAGTTAACAGTGGTAATTGCCAAAGATGGCAAAGAAAATGCGTTTTTTGTTTAGCATTTTTAGTTATTGATCTACAAGCTGTCGCCTGTTTAATCATACATTGCAGTGAGTGTTTAGACTGATAAACAAACGAAAATGATTTTAATAGAAAACAAAACAGATGACAGTTGAGATAATTTCAGATGCATTTCATGATGCCATTGTGTCTAGTTTACAACATTTTATTTACGTGATTTTTATTGATATTTTAACCATTAAAATCTTATTAGTCGGTAATTTTTTAACGATTAATCGTCAGCAGCGAAGCTGCATAATTTTAACCTCTGCGATTCTACATGTATAAAGCCGACGCAAGCCGTGATCAGTGTCAGCTCTGCGAAACACTGCTCTAGTTGCTTCTTGCATGTGATGTTTATCTTGAGCGAGAAAATGTGCTACTGGCAAAGAAAGAATGACTGGGTGGGTGCATTGCCAAACAGGGAAATGTCCTTTCTTCGGCGGTGGCTTGGTACAGTAGCTAAGTGGTTAAGGCGTTGAATTCCTGACCGAGAGGTTTCTGGTTCGACTCCAGCCGGTTCGCTACCAAGTAACAACTACGAACAAGTTGTTTACACCTACGTACGTGCCTGTGTAGGTGCACGTGATTTAATGATTGGTTGATAGTGACTGATTCTTACCTTGGGTCATATGCCTTGAGCAAGTTGCTAACCTACTGTCACTGTGTGCTCAGGTCAACTTAGCCTCCCACTCACTGTGAGATCGGAAATGAGTAGTAGCTTACGTGCTACAGAGTAAAGGTCTAGTGTGGCTGATTGGGGGGTGGTATGTCTGCTGGCTGCAAACCGTGGGTCCAGTTGTTCTCTGAAGCGGGTATGGATGACCGCATAGTGTGCTGCGGCATATTATCAGCTCATGCCAATCAGCTGCCACTTTTGAAATTATAAAGCGCTTCTGGTCACGAGTCTGACTTGTGTAAGAAACGCTATAGCAAGTACCGAACCTTTTACCTTTCCCTTTTAACGGTTGGGTAGCATTTCGCCTAATCGCATTTCGCCTAATCGCATTTTGCCTAATCTTTTTTTGATAGGCGGACCAACAACAACGACTTGCTTTGTCGTTTTTTTGCTTCTTTGACAAGCTTTGTTTTGTCGTTCATCATTTTTTCTGTACCATTTTTTTTGTCCGACCGAAAGTAAGCATACGACGGGTGTCGTCTCATTTCGCCTAATCTCATTTCGCGTCGTATACTTATCTTAACCCTAACCCTCACCCTAACCCTAACCCTAGTTCGATTTCGGTTGGGGCTTTGCGGTAGACTCAACTGGGGGAGCTATTAGGCGAAATGAGATTAGGCAAAATGCTACGACACCCTTTTAACCCAGTTCAACATAGGCAAAGTGCATGCATTGAATCGGAGTGTGATAGCGGGCTGCTGTAGATCGTTAAATCTGGCCTCGTGTGGAAGTCGCCGCTTCTAAACTCCAGCGTCGATATGCAGCATGATATGCAGCCAGGCCATAACCATGGCATCGATAAGTTTACATTCCACCACTGCGGTTTGTTGATGGACTTGTTGAATAGCAAGTCATACGGCAAAGACTCCTTTGAACAGCCATCGTTATTTTCCGTGTTCAAAACTATTTGCGCCGTTTTAGAGACATGAATTTTTTTTGAATTGCCGCAAACTTTATAGATGTATCAAGATTGTAGTAAATTGTAGACATTTCATTTATTGCACAGCTTGTTCTGCAGCGCGTTATAAAACAAGCCCCAACAAACCGAAGCTCGTCGAGCACTGTATGGACCATGCACCGTCGGCTTGCCGGACTCCGACTGCTGCACCATTACGCTTGTTAATAATCTAGCGATCTGGATCTATGTTTGTGGACAGGACCGCGTTGACGCTGGCACAGGCCGCTGGACATATAGTGCGAAAAATCACCTAATTATCTGCGGTAATTTAGTAGATTTTCGGGAAAATGCGAAATGACCCGCTGAAACGGCGCTTACAAATGCGAACTAATACAGAATTATTATTGAGATAAAATCGCGTGCACCGATTTTCCAGGCGCCGTCGTAAAGGCTCAGAGCGCAGCGAAAGAAAGGCACGACTGCCACGCGCAACGGAGTCATTATGCACTCAATGGGAGACATTCCATAAACAGAGTCAACGTCAAAAAAGCCAAATTTTTGCAACTGGTGTATGTATAAACAGTGGCGATTTGGCAAAGATGGGCATGGCAAGCGCGCTGAGCGCGAGCCTATAACGGAGGTCTGGGGTCCAGGGGCAGAGCCCCTGGTCGGGGGGTCAGGCGGCTTTGCCCCCTGAAGCTGAAACACTTTTGGCTTTTGAACGTTCAATGGAAGCCGCAAATTCGCCCATTTTTCTGAAATTTGAAATCACAGATATTTGCGTTGTTTTAGCAAAAGATAGAGTTTATCAAGCTGCAAAACGTCGTCACTGATTAATGTAAGTTATAAAAAGGCAATAAACTTCACAATAGGCACAGTAGGCCTACTGAACAATAATAAATGGGCCGTGTCAAACCCGGTCTGTCGTCGTCAGAATGATTGTATGACATCTTGGGTCGTATTACGTCACCCTGGGGACGAACACGTTGGGTCCTTCCTTTGAAGTGGCGCCGCTGACCGTGACGGCGGCGAAGCTAGCTATTGGCTTAAACACCTGAGCACGCCGACGCGTGAAAGCGGGTCTTAAGTAGTGAAGGTACTGAGTATACATTAAGCGAAACCGAATAGTGGCTGAGCAGAATACTCAATTGTTTATGGACCGACGTCCAAATACCTGTAGCCCAAACCAACACCCCTAGCACCCAATTTGTCCGTCTCCAAGGATGAATAGAAAAGACCCAAAGTGTCCGACTACCGTCAGAATGCTTGATCCGTTGATCGTCGTCGATGTCGTCGCTCGCAAGCGGTGTGCCGTGTCTTTGGCGTTTGACATCGTAAAACGTATGCAGTCTGACGCTTTGCCATTGTCGTCTTCACTTGCTAATGACTAAGCTGAGCTCATAGTTACGTTTTGTCTATCCCTTCTTTAACTTCTAGCTGTTCCGTGTGCGAGTGGCGGGCTGGCAGTAAATGCTGTACAAGACAGCGGGCGAGCTGGCGTGTCCAAACTGTCTATCACTCCAGTGAAATAGGGCACTTTGTCGCTTAATGACATTATGATATCATGACGCTGGCATACGGAGCTTGGTTCCTGGGATTCTCATACTGATGAGTTCTGATAACATCGCACATAGGATCTCTGGCACCGTATGATGCCGCTGCAGCTTGTGTTATCTGAGAATATGGCGTGTCACAGTCGACAGGGCAAAGGAACGCATCTTAAGAGCGCCGTCATAGTCGCGTTACATGCAATAATAGTCATATCTCATTTGGATAGGCTTATATCTTATTTGCTGTAGCCTATGGAAGTTGTGGGCGGGTTCGTCTCGGGTTGAACTCAGATCTGACATTTTGAAATATTAATTAACCACCGCCCATGGTGTGCGTCAGCCAGACGCCGACTGCCTTGCTGTTGGTTTCATGTCTGTGCCGTGTCACTCATCCATGGACTCTAAACCTGGCCGTCGCGAAATATTATAGGCCTATACGGCTTGCAGCTGGTTTTCAAAAGCGTTCGGCAACGCCGGCGTCATATTATATGCAATCTCACATGGATTTTAATCGCATATGGTATCGGTATGAAAACAAACCATCAAACATTGTTGAATTTTGCAATTCTTGCTGGAAAATGGCAAAAAACGCACCTTTTCATATAAAGTCGCCTGTAAAAAATTTTTGTGGTCGGGCCAAAGGGGGGGGCATCGCACCGTGACCCGCCTTAAATATGCCACTGTGTGTAAAATGTGTAACTTCGTAAGCCTGGTTACGTCTATACGATGTTACTAATCGCTAGGTAGCCAATAACAAGCCGCTTTGTCCATCCCTCCAGCGCCGTGGTACGAAACGTCAAATTCCAAGGAACAATGGCGTTGTACAAATCGTCTGCTACCCGTCCGTCTGTCCACCACGCGCTCCTAATTTTCAAACAAAAATGCTTGAAAAAATTACATTAACGTAAATGTTTCTCATGGCTGAAATAAAATATGCCAATTTTTAGTAACTTCAAAGAAAGTTCAATTATCGAAGTCCCCAGATGTCAAAAATGTCCACAAAATGATGCACATTTGGCATCAATGTTGTGGCACCGCGAGCCAGGCTAGGTGAACTTAAAAGTGGACTTTTTGACGAAATTTAAAATAAGTCAGTGCTAGGTCGGCGGCCATAAATAGTTATGCCAGCACTGGAACGAAATATGCCTACCGCCTACACGCATTTTCCAGTTTGATCTGCAAAAAGTTTTTCTGTTCTTCTAACACACACTGTAGCCAATACTTCACTGTGGCGGACAATAGACTGCGTTTTATAACGCACAATAAAACGAACACAAAAATTATGTGCGCTTTGAAGCCGTACTCCAACGATTTTGCACTGAGGCGAATTTAAGAATATTTGCAGGCAGCGGCCCCTGCGGTCAATTATGGAATGATTTACAGTCGGTCTTATTGCCAAGTGAACCGGGAGACAACATTTCCGTCCTGGACATTCGCCGGCCGCGCACACTGCCAGTAAGGCGCTGGTATGTGGACGTCACGGTGATAAAACATCAGTGAACGTTGGTGGCGCTGATCGAAAGACATCTTGGATGTCACTACGTAACCCTCTCTATGGACACCTTGGGTGGTTTAACCGTTTAGGCTTAATTGGTATTTTGCAGTAAAGGTATAGACATTAGCCGAGGGTCAAAACCAAATATAAGCTGACAAAAATACTAAACAAATAGTCCAGCTGTTGCTAGGGTGAAGCCGACCGTACTGGTTGTCACTGACTTTGAAGGTTATCTAAGGTCGATGATTTTATGTCATCTGAAAGGGCGCATGCCACTTCTTATTAGTGATCAATAGCAACCTAGGTTTTATCTTGCATCGTTTAGCCACAATACATCCGTGACAGACAAACGGACGGACGGACGGACAGACGACAATTATGACATTTATGACCTTAAGCTTACAGCTTAGCGGTCGGCCAAAACATTAAGAATAAGTAAGTAGACTACGTGAACTAGTAAGTAATTTCAACGCGTAGCGCGTTAATTGTTATAGGCCTAACGTTAAACGAACTCGATGTGCTAGCAGAACAAGAAGTAAAAATGTTTCAGATGACGTTTAACAACTGTTTTCACAAAGTCAAGTTTTTTTAAAGTTTTGAGTTAACTGCTCGCAAGTAGAGGCTTGCGACCCGGCCCGTACCCGCGGGAACGGGCCGGGTACTAACTACGAAGCTACAGGTACGGGTACGAGCGAATATACCCGTTCTGCTAGCAATAATTTAATTGGCTTTTTTTGGTCAGATGAACATTTATTTTTCTCCAGCTTTTCACAAAACTGAGAAGACTTATGTGTCTCGCAATTAATCTAGACATTAGGCCTATAATGCACTATTGGCTTTATTGCTGTAGATAGGACACTATAAGATTTACGATTTTGTAATCGTTTTATTACAAGTACGTGAGTAGCTCCTGCATGCTGTCAGTGACTGACTGACTGCTAGTAACAAGAGATCTTATTGTTCTCGGCGGAAGACGGCCTTGCCTTGCCTTGGAGTAGTCCGTCGATTACGACGATGACGCTGAGCTAGAGGTCAGTTGGGTGTGGCTTCGGAGGTGGCTACGAAGCCCGAAGTCTGATGCACAGACTCTGCCACAGATGTGACAAGTGGCACTGGAAGAAGAAGTAGATGCTGCATGTCTGCGAGCCCGTCTGTTTTCAGCATCAGCAGCATAATTGGAGCGAAAGATGGTCAAACCCTGATTGCACGTGGTACGCCAAGTATCGCGGTCAGAGGCAAGGACTTCTAGTTGCTCGGGCGGTATGCCGCACTTCTTAAGTGTGTCTTTGACGTGGATAGAGAAGCGCATTTTCTGACCTCCGGCAGACCTGTGACCCTGCTGCAATGCGCCGTAGAGGAGACGACGGGGGAGGCGATATGATGGCATCCTGATGACATGTCCGAGCCAACGAAGTTGCCTCTGCATGATCCAAGATTCTATGCATTCCGAGTAAGCTTTTCGCCGGATCTCAGCGTGCGGTACCTTATGCCACCATCGAACACCAAGTATACTATGAAGACATTTAATGTGATGAGCCTCCAGGGCTTTTACATGGCGGCGATAGAATGTCCAGCTCTCACATCCATAGAGGAGGATAGAAAGACAAATGGCATGGTAAACAGAGGCTTTGGTGGCGACTGTAAGATTATGGTTAAAGAACACGCGCTGGGAGAGTCGTCCAAAGGCAGCGGCTGACAGCTTGATACGATGGTTTATTTCATTGGTATGATCGCAGTCCTCTGTCAGGATGGATCCAAGGTAAGTGAATTGGTGAACGTTGTTGAGGTTGGAGCCGGCAATGGAGAAGGTTAGGGTTACGGAGGTTTGTGCCGCTGAGACTTGGGCCAAGACCTCAGTTTTGTCTACGTTGACGACGAGCCCCGCACGTTGGTAACAGTCGGTCAGAGAGCCTAGGTTCTGTTGCAACCCGGAAGCTGTGTGACTTGGGAGGGCAGCGTCATCTGCGTGTTGAAGTTCAAACACGTGTGCTTTCAACTTTGGTCGCTGCTTGCAGTCGGCGAATGTTAAATAAGCTGCCATCAAGGCGATAATTGATACCAGCACTGTCTGCAGGAAGAACTCTGTTACGAAAAAGCAGTGTGATTGCTACCAGGAATAAGTTGAATATGACTGGAGCTAAGACACAGCCTTGCTTAACTCCCACAT
>Ga0209367_1006771_pt1 | contig 15832 bp, 7 predicted proteins | sample WorMetLIZISLAND2_FD_187412 | JGI IMG/M metagenome (GOLD analysis project Ga0209367, IMG submission 187412) | Marine gutless worms symbiont microbial communities from Max Planck institute for Marine Microbiology, Germany - Olavius geniculatus... ... | reverse complement strand
ATCGAGTACCGGCCTATCTGGCTGGGGTTAAGGCGGGGCGCGTTCACCTCTGTCGGGTGGCAGGTAACACTGTGTGATCCCATATGACAAGTGACGCTCCGTAGCTCTGAGATGGGTTCGCTCATTAGGAGCTATATGCGACCTTTAACCTTTAACCTTTACAGTATGCACGGCGCGCGCCTGCACAAAACGTCTCGACGAGACGCAATGGCCCGAGACTCGAGACGAGACCTACTGCGCAGAGACCGAGACATATTGCTCCGAGACCGAGACGAGACTCGAGACGCACAAAAATAAAAAAGTACAGAAAAACCAAAAAATAATGTGAGACCGAGACGATACCAAGACGTTGAGGATTTTGTCCGAGACGAGACGTTAGTATGTCTCGAGACCGTCTCGAGACCGAGACGTCTCGACCGAGACCACATCCCTGCTGGAGAGGCAGGTGACGGTGAACATACGAGACTGAGTTTTTATATGCGACGACCGGGCCTAGCGCGCACGCACATCGCCTGTCTGCCACGCAGCTCGCTGCCACGTACGATTACGTCACGCTATTGCATCGTAGCATGTTAGTGCACAGTCGCACATTATTGATCCGTAGACTTTATCCGTAGATGTCATCCGTACGGCTTTTTGGTTATAGGTATATAAAAGTGGTACATGCAGTTATAACAGAAGTTATCTCAAGGAATTATTGCTGCTACTTTACCTCGAAAAACAAGAACACTATTTTTTCTAGGCTTAATTATAATTACTTAATTAACCACGTTGAAATGGACAAAGTTACGAAGTTTAAATCTGTCAGTTTGTAACTGCCTGAATATCAACAGCGACAACAAAACATCCTATATGTGCAAAGTTAAAGTCAAAAACTTGATCCAAGCGTGTATCGCCAGCTTTAACATCATGCTGCGCAAAAGAACGATGCCACTGACTATCGCTGACACACAATGAACTTGAGGTAACCTATTAGACTAGACGCATAGGCCTACTCTTAAATCGCGTACACAGCGACGTAACTAAACTGAATTGAACTGAACTCGCCCATTGGTCAGTTTAGTTTCGTTCAGGTACGTCGCTTTACAGTACGCATTTACGGATATTTTCTGTTAAAAAAAATTCACAGTACCGTATTACGAAAAAATAATCAACAGGTGTTACAATGAGGCCTACCAAAAAGAAAACAAATTTGTTTTTGTTGATCGCGTATTAAAGAAATAGGGGCTTACCCAATCTTATATCACACTTAAGCCAAACCATCAATATATCCAACGCTCAACTTCTCGCCGTGCGAAGATAATTATAATGTGACTTACAAAAAACGAGTAGTTTGGATACATTGCAAAATATTCATCAGAAACTTGTGGATTACAAATTACAACACGCTGTTATAATAATTATACTCCATAAAGCACACTGCACTGCACTACGTGATTGTCATGCTGCTGAATTCGCGACTGTTCGGCACAATTAAACAGCGTTAGCTTATTTATCTCAATCAACTTCATCACGTTCTACAACGTTCTTTCCTTCTCAACCATATTTACCAAAGTGTTGTGTACAGCAGGGACGGTAAAAACAATTTCAAGTACCGTACACATTGATAGGTGCATGTACGCTGCAAGCAATAAGGTAAGATCGGCGATCGCGGTAATATGAAATGAAAATATGCAGATTACAAAAAGAAATCATACTACAGTGATAAACATCTACTGTACGCTAAAAGCTGTATACGTCAACGCGTTATCTAAAAAAGTGAAACAAAACACAAAATAGGCCTACGTCGTATTCATGGTGGCGCATAATAAAATGGAACTTTTTATTTTCAAGTTTATGTGGTGTACATCATACCCATCAGCGAAGGCTAGAGAATGTAGCGTGTATTCAAAAAAGTAATCAAAATGTTTAACGCAACCGCACGTCACTGCAATAGTCAAGCTTAATCGTTTTCAAAACTACGATTGGGAAAATAAGCTTTTTCACGTAAAGCAAGTATTTTCCGCTTTTTCATGCGACACACTTTTAATTCACCGGGATATTATTTTTTAACAAACAATTAAAGTTTGTTAAGACGTTGTATTGGTTTTAAGTGCATAACACATGTACGTCAATACGTTTTCAAAAATCATACGCTAGTTATCTCTGTCTAGAGACAGTTGTCCTTGAATAGCTGCTTTCAGTAGCAGCGAAAGCTGGGACTGCTGAGAAAGTAGGGTTATAGTCTTATAGACCCTATATAACAAAAACACAGTTATAGGCTATATACAGGTTTATTGCTACGTTGCAACAGTCAAAGCGCGCATTTAACAGTAAGTTGTAAAACTGCGGCTAGAAATGGGCCGTGTTGAAAGTTTTCGAAAATTCCATGAAGCATTTAAAATTTTTAATAAGCTGTTTTGAAAGTTTCATAAAAAAGTTTGGCACTATTTCGTAATGTTATGGTAAATACAATTTAAACACGGAAACTATTTACAGCTTAACGAAACTGTCAAGAAACTTTTAGTCAAGCTGCTAGTAAAAAATTTCCACACTTTTTAAAACAAAGTTTTCCGTCTCTAAATTTTTGGTCCTAGATAATGCGAACAGCTGGCCGAATCTATAGCTACAGAATATGCTAAGGAGCCGTGGGCCTCCCGGACGTTTAGATGTCACAATGACGCGATTATCTTGAGATGGACGGAGCTCAGCACACTCCAGACAGAAGCAGCGGCTCTGCACAGAAATAAACACACCAGCAAATAAATACTCATGTGCGTGACTATCGCACTCAATCGAACTAAACAATTTGCCGCATCATCATGTACACCGAGCGGCCCAATACAAAATGGGCCTCTGAGGTTTTTGTCACAGTTGCACCAACATTTTCAAATTATTTCACTACATACTGTGCAGTGAATTTGCTGTTAAGTGTCACTGTCACTACAGATCTCTCTACACCCCAAACACGTCGCTACACTACCTTGTGAACCACAGTCAGCTATAGGTAAGTAACAACGTAAACTGTCAGTATTATTTTGAAGCTGACAATTTATTCACGACGCGTTTAGTATGTGATGTTGTGATCAGAGAACGAGATCCGCCTTGATTTCCAAAGTTTTCTCAATAGTTACACGCTTATCAGCTCCCGATAACGCACAACATAACCGTTCAAGCAAAAATAAACAGTGTAAATAAGTCTCAAAATTAACAAGCACGATACAATACGACAACTGTTATCGACAGAACGCTGTTTTTTAGCTCAAAATGTCACAAACTATTTGGCGGACCGGACTTCTCCTGGAGTCCATTGTGCTGGTGCGCGTTCTGTGGCTGGTAGATTGGCGTCGAAGGTAAGTTGTTGGTGGACAGCGCGCCTATGCCGTTCTCAACTGCACTGTACGACAACTGCACTGACGACGTCGTCTGTTGACGATCACCCGACACTTCTGCTGCTTTGCCTGCATATTATAGGTGAAAGTATTGAATACCGCACTGCTGGAGTGGATAAGCGAGTACGCAGTATAAACTGATACCACTCCAGACAGCGCGGTGTCGTACTTAAACCACGCTCGAATCGAAAATTTACACCGCAGTTTGCTTCAAGACGCGCGATTGCGGACAAAAGCTTTGAAAACAGTAGCACTAGTGCAAGCCGAGCGTGGTTAAACATTAAAAAAGCAATCAAGAAAAATAAAAACGTTTTCTATGAAACAAGCAAAAATGTTGCCACGTCTTTCGCCAACATGTATTCGGCCGTCCGTTTAGTGCCCACTGCACCGCGCCTAATGTGCAGTGGGCAAAGCTCACCAAACACGCGATCCGCCAGCCGTAAGTAAGCAGTGAAGATATTTGACTACGATGACCGTGACCTCTGACCTTTTAAAATTGACACACTGGATAAACCTGACCTGGATTAACGTTTACACTATTTTAAGCCCTTTTGTGCTCAAGCCAAAAGACACGAAGAAACGAACGAAGCGACAACTAATTTTAAATCACCGTTTAATTAAATTGATTAAACAGTTAATCAATTTGATTAACCGTTTAGCATTCATTAAAAATTAAAACCGTCAATGTTTTTAACAGGTTACAGGCGTATATTTATAAGAATTAAATTTTATAACTGTTGACCTGCACAGCGTTGTCTGACGTGTACGCAGATGACCAGAGATACGATGATGATTGTCGCGACGACTGCGATTGACAGCGAAATGATCGTGGTCCAGATGAGAGGATTCGTTGACCATGATGATGATGCTGGACCTTCGTGTGCTGAGAGCATTTCTGCCGTCACGGGGCTGGGGGATTTGTGGGTCGGTATGCAACCCGTTCCTGACCGCGCCATTTTCTCGTAGTATTCTGACAACGCCACATACACTGTATATTAGCACTAGGGTAAAACGATATGCCTGTCAATTAAAGACAAGAAAACAATCACCAAACCAAAGTCCTACTCTAACGATTCTCGACAGTTTTTTTTCGGGGAAAGTTATTATGACTAACGCCGACGGTTTGCTCCACGCACGCATAAGTTAGTGATTGAGTAGTAACGGCACATCAGCACAATCTTCACAAGATAGGCCATTCAGCGCGATAAACTCTCACATAAACAATCCTAATTTTGTTTCCTTAACATGCTGTAAGAAAACCTTCCGTGACAAATGCATATAGCAAAACTAGCACATTGAATTAATGACGAAATTAACGTTTTCGCTAATCAGTGTATCCGGTCGTGCACCTGGGCAGTTGTTGGAGCAAAATGCTTCGGACTCGGGGACGCGGCAAAGGTCACAGACAAAACTGCAGAGTGCGCAGTCGTCTACCACGCCGTCATAGAACTCGTCCTCGCCACACAGTTGACCCAGGACTCCGTCACAACAGCCAGACATCATTAGTGACGTCATGACGATGACTCTGACGTTGTGACGGCAACCTATCAGCAAGCTGATTGCACTGCCGGCCGTCAGCTCCAAGACACAGACGAACGACTTTAACGAACAACCAGCGTCTGTTGCGCACACATTTTTGACCTTTTATTTTGTTGCACCTATGCTGATGCTGTTTTTTTCTCTTTGGAATTATTATAGGCTGATTTTGTTTAGTCGCGGTGTTATCACAATGCTGTAGTTAATACCTTGTTCACATGAAGAAGCTGGCTCTATAAGATGGCTAGAGGTGCGCTCGTCGTGCGCTCGTCAAGCCAGCTCTCAGAGCCATGCAGCTTTCTCGTGGTGGTAACGGGGTAACGCGGTCACAGCGTTAATGAGCGTTTGCACCTCTGGAAGCCCGCCTTTATGGTGCAAATTTGTTCACAAATGTCTGTAGACTATTTTAAATAGCAAATAGCAAATAAATTGTTTTTTTCTTTTTCTAGTAGATGACGGTAAATATAAAAGGTCAGATATACTAATGCTATAGCGCTGCTTAAGTTGGCGTCGTCAACAGGCCTACATATACGATAAATAACCAAACTTGTAGCCTACAAATGTAAAAACAAAAACGTAAACCTAAAACTGAAAAATAGTATAGTACTTACACCTGCGACGAAACAATAACTAGAAAAACTTTATTTCGTCACGGCGGCAACAACACAAATCACACATAATTGCATAATTGGCACTTGTCAGTTTAAAGCATGCGACGTCGTTCATCTGTGCTGTTAGTGGTCAGTTTTGCGCAACCAATTCTATTGAAATGTTTTGCATTTTCTTATGCTGCCATGCTGGTAATCCTGTCGTCAACACGCAACAGCGTAACTTTGCCGCAAAGAGTGTCTGCAGTCTTCCCGTCTATTTCGTGTTTAACCTCCGGGTTCCTAAGCTCACGTTTAAGTTTCAGATCAGTCATTCGTCAGTCTCAAATATCAGAGACAGACCGCCAAATAAAAAATGTGCACATTCATGCCACATGCTAATATATCATTAAAAAGTTGAAGTATACGGCACAAAAGGTCGCAGTGTTATTTTAATATACGTAAAAAACTTGTAAAAACAGCTTGTAAGGACGCCATATGTCATATCCCCATCTAAGGTTACCCAAATGATTTTTGCTGTTTTAGAGGACTGATATCATCACATCGTCCTTACACACAGTTGTAAACTGGTAAGTTTTTTTACATATATATTTGCTGTTTTATTGCCAAAAGTCCGGGAATGAGCCTGACACATGTAAAAAGCGCTATAGCAGGATCCGTATCTTTACCTTTTACTTTTTTAAAGCAGAGCAGTATGCCTCCGGTCGGGTATAGAACGCTGGATGTGTTTACTACTGCTGCTGCGCCTACTACGCTGCTGCTCGTTATACTTGGAAATCAGGGTTGGATGTGGTAGACTTCGACTGACGTCATTTAATTGCCAAACCCTCAACCCGCACCTCCGTCAAATGCAAGGATCTTGGTGATGTTTGTTGTACAAGCCAAGGTATAGCCCATTTTGTCTTAAATTTTGTTGCCATGGCAACAAGGGTCGGTCGGGGTAAAATTCAGTTAGCAGCATTTGATGGCCCATTTCCGAAAACTCCCAAACAGATGCAAAAAAAAATCTCACAGATATCTCTTACGCAAGCCGAGTTATAGCCAATTTTGTCTCAAATTTCGTTGCCATGGCAACGGGAGTCAACCGTTGTTGTTACCGTTAAATGTTACCGTTAATTAGGCTGATCCCGAAAACCATAACCTAGAACCAAAATTACGACTCTATCTTGCACACAACGAAAGTTATGACATTTTAAAGAATTTTAAAATTTTTCTCATAGGTGCCATTGTATTTTTCGAATTTTTCGAATGAATAAATAAAAAATAAAATTTTTATTTTATAACAATAAAAAGGCACTTCATTGCGCAGAACCGCGTCATTTGACGTATTAAGCGTAAAAATCGGTCTAACTGACTCGCCTGTAGGCGAGTTAAAAAACCAAAAAAGTGTAGTAAATTTCGAACAGAAGGGGTGTATATTCCACCTATATTGGGAGCAAAAACCCCTGGACGGATTGAGCCCAAATCTGTTTTGATGGTAAGGTCTACGACGTAATCACGCCATTCAAATTTGCTGACGATCGGTTTAGGGGTTTTTGGTTGGCTGGGGGCCAAAGTTTGCCATTTCCCATAGACTTTGAAGATCGTGTGAGGTGTGATTGGTAAATGACAATTACGTCTTTAATCCACACATCCGAAAGCTTACGCCAACGCGGAAAAATGCGGCTTTGAATCAGGTCGCATTTTGTTGTAACGCAATACCGTAGCCGGAAATGTTTTTGTCCAAAGCCACTGCAAGAATACACTACTAGACAGACCAATATTTATAAATTATGCATTTGACGAGTTTTCCTGTTTCGGTTTTGCTTATAGGCCTACGGGCCTACTAATTAAGCAGCTAGGTTATTTCTGCTACGGCAAGCCGCAAGCACTCCAAAAATAACCACGCGTTTTTGAGACATTGCAATTTAGATCATTTACGAATAAGTTAGCAAGTTAAACAAATCTAAGTAAAATCAATGGGCAGTACGTGTTTATCGTACTGACCCACCAACCGAGTTTCTGACGGCCAGCAAACAAACAAAAACTCGGTCAGATGCTTCCGACACAAAAGTCGGTCTCACTCAGATGGGAGCCTGTCATCTTCAACCAAACCGTTGCAGGTTGTTGTGAGTTCGAAGACATATTTCAACCTACTTTTGGCGGGCAGCTTGAATGACATCCACGGATTTTTATCACGGCTTGTGCGGTAGCAACAAGTGTTGTATAAGCGATGTACCAAGCTGGCCGAAATTTCGACCCCCCACAGCTCCCACATTTTTCAACCGATCTTAATGAAACTTGAAACCGAGAAAGATATCCGGGATACGACCTCACATGCAAAATTTGGTTGATGTGGGACGACGGAAAGGGGGTTTGCGTAGGGAGGGCATTTTCCGTTACTTTTTGTGTTCTTTTTTTTCTTGCCCACACCTACAGGTCACACCAGAAGACCGATCACGACCGTTTATGGCTCAAAACGCGTGTTTCCGTGTCAGGTAATCGCTTTTGGGGTCTCGATGATAAAAAATAATGTTTGGAGGTCAAAACTCCCCAAAAACATGATTTTGGGGGCCTGAATAGGCATTTTAAGCCAAATTTGCATGATTTTCGAATCGCGATATCTCGAAAAGTACGCACTCTATCAACACAAAATTTGAAGGGAATTTCAGGTGCACAAATGGACTTCGTGGGTGGTTTAGCATTACAAAATTATAATTCAAGATGGCGGCAGCCGCCATCTTGGATTTTTGCACAAACATCAATAACTTAGCCGCCAATTGACGTAGATGAATGAAATTTTGCAGTGATGTAGATGGCTGCCACCGGAAATAGACCATTTGACCAAAATGAACAAAATAATAAATTCAAGATAACGGCGGTCGCCATTTTAAATTTAATTTATCGCTCATAACTTGTTTATTATTGCACGTATTTGCACAAAATTTGTGCGGCTTGGCTACTGTAAAAATATCTGAGGCGCAATATCTTTTTAACTGATTACCAATAGGAAAACAGTATTTTAGTAATAAAACAACAAATATAAATGCACAAAACATCAGTTTATATATATATACTTGTTAACAGCAATATTAAAAAACTCGCACATCGAAAACAGCAAAAATCACAAAAGGTGATATTGCCCGATCACACTGACTGCGTGTCAATGTGGTGCTGAATAATATCTCCCAAAAATTTCCTACGCAAGCCAAGTTATAGCCAATTTTGTCCCAAATTTCGTTGCCATGGCAACCAGGGAGGGTCCGAGGTAAAATTAAACAACACCATTAGATTCGCCATCCCCAAAAACCATACCATAGAACCAAAAATTACAACTCTATCTTATACACAGCCAAAGTTATGACCGTTTTAAGAATTGTTTAATTTTCCCCATAGGCTCCATTGTAATTTTTTGGAATTTTTTGAATGAATACGTTAAATATTAATTTCAAATTTTTTAATTCCCAAAAGGCACATTCTTGCGCGAGACCGCGTCGTTTGAGCCATCGCACGCAAAAATCCGCCGAAGGGTCTAACCTAGGTGAGTTTCTGAAAAAAGGTATATGACTACAAAAATTTTTGCGTATATTTCACCTATTTGCCGAGAAGCCCCCCCCCTGTGCAGATTTACATGCAATTTTGCGTGAGGGGTCATCTCGCCGACGTAATCAACCGTGCCGACATTTATCTCAATCAGGTCACGGGTTTTGATTCTGTGGGGGTCGAATTTTTGGCTTTCCCATAAGAAAGAGAAGTCGCCGTTAACACAGGGCTCGAACTATCGTTCAGTCTGTGATTGTAAAGCTGAGCTGCAGTCTATGAATAGTAATACTACTCCAGTAGTACTCAATACTCAATACTTAGTTGTTTACTCACCCATTCACGTGTAGATTACAACTGACGTAAAGTTGCCAGAATGTCCGCTAGGTTCCTGCACAGACATATAAAAACACATTAAGGCATTAAGGCACCAGCACTATTCAGATGCAATGGTGAGATAACTAGATAACGCAGAATCACCACTCGCCGTTCCCCCCGTGATCACAGAGAGAAGAAATAAGTACTTTAGGTTTGATAAAAAAGGTGTTACAGAGGAAACATTATGTTGAAAAAAATAATGATAAGAAAAAAGCGGGAGTTTTCCTTAACTTTTAAGAATCGGCGCCGTAACAAAGTGGCTCTTTCATAAATCACTTTCTTTGCTGCACGAACAACGACTGGGGAGTGCGGAAAGTGACGATGATTGATAGATGAATATACACTATGAGTTACGGTTATGACGAGTTATGATTATCCATTGCCAAAAAACGACAATATATCAATCAACAGACAGCCGATGGCTGTGCAGTATTAAGGCATGCATGACGTTTCAAGCGATCAGTCGGAAAATTGGCGGTTAGTAAAAACAAGAAGTCAAGCTGTCGCTAGGGAAGGCCCGCTACAGCCTATAGAGTTTCTGTTGCAGTAGTAGCAGTACTGACCTTCAAGGTCATTCAGGGTCGATGATTTTCATCTCACTTGAAAAGCAGTATGCAATTTCCTATTAGTGATCAATAGCAACCCAGACCCTATCTCGCACCGTTTTCCATTTAGTCACAATACATCCGTTACTCGCAGACAGACAGACGGACAGAAGACGAACACATCGTGTCATAGACGCCTAAAGCATAGCTATAGCGCGTCAAAAAGACAATTGTGTGTCTATACAATGAATGAAGAAAGCGAAATGAAATGAATTAACTATTTGAAAAGTAGGCTAAGCTGTATGTCAACTGAACAGTCATGATGCCGGGTTTAAATGTGGGGATGCTTGCGCTCCGCATTCAGTCCACAATACCCGAATGTGCTAATTTTATGGATAGATGAAATTCCAATGCAAACTGGACGTGACAATATATTCACATCAAATACGTATCAGGCCTATCGCGTGGTTTCAACTGATAGTACATCATTTGCTGCAGAATGAACTTAAAATATGCGATATGCAGTACATGCAACTGACTTTATAAATTAATTTTTTTTAAAATCAAAACTGTCAATGAAATTCAGAACTCCTTTTGTAAAAGCGCTCTATTATAGGCCTACAGCACACTCAGTTCATTCATAAATCCGGAACCGCAAACAGCAGAATAGCGGGTCTCTATAATAGCAGCAAGTAGTTGTTCCGTGTAATCGTCATCTGTTAAAAGTCAGGCTTGTTCATGGCGGCCCATTGCTTTATCGCGTGATTTACGGGTAAGTTTCCAACGCCGGCGCAACAAGGATGCATTTGATCCTATTCAACCAGGCAGTAGTGAGGCAGCGCGAAAATGACAGACATAAAATTGCACAACATGCAACTAGCTCAGAAGCGAAATAAAGTGTTTGAGGCGGCTAAATAGATTGAGTAGGTTTACCATTTCTCCTTTAACAAACGGTCTCAGCGCCAGACGCCCAGAGAAGAAGGTGCATCTAATGAATGAAACGAGTGCATCAAAGCATACGTTTAGTGATTCGACTGGGGATATCTTACACAAAAAGGAACTGCATTATGATGCAGTTCCTGTGCGCCGTGAGTCACAGTGTCGGCGCGCACGCTGCTGCTCTGCAGCCGCGCCAAGACGCGTCCACTAGCGACCAAGATGACAGCGAAGCAGACAACCTGCCACTGGGCACGCACGACATGACTTGCTGCAGCGACTGAGACGACTCCCACGTCATCCGTGGTTTAGCATCGATGGCAGCATGCTTCTTTAGACTTCTATTGTGTAGCATTTTTTCATTGGCGTTTTAAACAAAAATAAAACTGCATACTGCATTGTAATGTTATTACCATATTCGTTGTCCTGCAATTTCATGTCCTGCAATTTTACAGTCCGTCATTTTTATGACCGATCTTTCATTTTCAGTCAACCTTTGACTAGTTACATCGCTCCACAACTATAGCCATGCATGGGCACCCGCAAATTTTTATTACAGAAAAGGCAGATCCCATACTGCCTTACGCTTAACCTGGGCGTTTGTAAGCAGCCACTGACACCCGTGCCTGGTTCTGTATTGTCAGAATGTGGAGTTGTGATAAAGCATGTTATTTTTCTCGTACATTTTTGCTGACTTTTTATGGGCCTGTTGGAGTATTTATGATATGACACTTCTGTCCAAAATGTTTTTCAGGGGGGCTCTAAAAAGGCTTTATGTACGTCTTTCAGTAAAGTTGTCAAAAAGATAGTTTGCGTTAACATAATCAGCAAATCGATTCGAGATTAAGCTTACTCCGCAGTGTATATCCTAAAGTGTGTTTGATTCACTCAGTGTTTTAATTAATTATATTCAAAGTGCCATAATATTTCAGTGAATCGTTATTAGGCCCTTAGTAACGATTCACTGAAATTAATCGTTATTAGGGGCCTACAATATTTGGTCGATAGGTCTACTAAACGTAAACCATAGGCCTCTCTCTTCCTACCGCCGCTAATTTTTCTTGTATTTTTTTGTCATTCAGAAAAGTTTGTGCGGTCATTCATGGTTCGAATTCTGATATAGATTGAAACTGATTATTAATTTATTCATTCACAAGCCTACGTAATTGATTGGCGGCCTTTCAATTTTTAGTATGCTGCAACTTACCTTTTGCTGATTTTATCTTATTCGTTTTCGTTTTCCTTATTTATTGTATCGTATGTATCTCTTTCGCAGTACCCTAAAGTTATAAAATCGCATGCATCTAATCTATAACCACCAAATTACAATAGACAACATCCGGCGTGCAATTATAGACCGGAGCAGGTGAGGGTAGGCCTACAGGAAATAAAAGTAACAATGACATCATAAATATTCGTTCAGTTAGGCTATTAGAGTTGTCTGTCCATCTTTTGCACACATCCCCTACACTGTGAATCAGAAAAAAACACGCACTCCGTTTTTGTAATAACTTTGGTAAATTGCAGCACCGATTTTTACGCGCGACAGCAAAGTGGGTAGAGCGCGTAGGCCTACTAGCTATCGCAATTCTGTCCGTCTGTCCGTCCATCTTGGTGTCTGTCACGTCCAGATACCGATTCAAACCCAAGTGAGATAAAAACTCCGGGACTCCGGGTTTTTACCATTTGCCATATAGAGTCTCTAGTTTTTTGATACAAAATTTCATGAAGCTGGGTGAGGGAATTTCCCTTGAACGACGGCCTCTACAAAATCGCTATTTTACCGCTATTAACTTTTTTAGCGCGAGAACGGTTGCAGACAGACAGAAACTTGCTAATTATCATAACAAGCAGTGCTGACAAGCTTTCCTGGGTTTCCAACATCGATGACCTTAAACGATCTTGAAATACAAAAATACTGCGCGTGATCGATTTTTTGACTCACGATATACATAAGAGGTGCATTGCATGACATTTACAGCTTATTGTGCTGTATATGTTGGCGCCTTGGAGAATCGCCAGCATCTTTCAACCGTCACGCGATTTCTTTAGAGTCTATAATATGACAGCTCCCATTATATAAGAGCAAGCATGCACATTGCACACATGTTCGTGAAAAAAACCTACGTAGGCCTACTTGTATGCATAGCTCCATCTAAACAACGGTTGTGGACAGCTGCAAAAAAAATTAGTTTGTTGTGTTTTCTGCCGGAAGCACTTTGTGCTCGTGCAGTGTAATAAAAATTTCATGTTTGACAGTGTATATTACACTCCATCGATACATTATCGGTGGATGGACTGATAATCGGTTGTGCTCCGAATGGTCCAAATTTTACTTAGAGCTACTTTTAAACCCGCTGTGATGCATTTTGGTGCTAAAGCTAAAGGCAACACGTATAAAAGTGCAACAGCGTGTGATAGGCCTACGTACGTCGTAGGCCTACGCCTATTAACATAAACATATACGTATGCAAGAGCAACAAAGCTTATTATTAGGGCCCCATAAACCATACTAACAGCGACACTGAGGATGATTCAGCATAACGTTCGTTCGTAAATATTTTCTGCATTTATATAAGTCTGCCTCAGGTCCAGTGCTTAAAATTTTAATTTAAGTATTTTCATATGGGTGTATGCGTAGTCAAACCGTGATATTTCTCCACGACGTACGATAACCGTGGCTTTTGAGGCATTGACTTTTTAAACAAATAGTCGGCACATCGAATACTCTTGTCCTGGCAAACGCTTGTTTTTCTGCGCTTTTCAGTTTTCGAGTTATGACTAACCCGTACGGGACGGACGGACGGACAGACAGACAGACGGACGGGCAGAACCTGTATTGTGGCCTATTGAGAACAAACAACTTTACTAATCTTATAATAGGCTTACCTACAGGCTAACGTCACGATTCAAAATGGGTGGCATTTTACGTCAAACGTGATAAATATATTATGACGGATAAATGGACAGAATCACGACTCACTCTATATTATAGCGATCGTCACGACCACAAAATGCAGTCCTGCAACGGCCAAACCAAATATAGGCCTAATCACGAGTAATCAGTGCTGCTGCTATACAGAAATGATTATTAAGCTTAGCCCATAATGCGAAATCTATGACTGAAAATCGAAATTCAAAAAACACCTCGTATTTCATTTTTGTAATCTAGTTGTATATAATTTTTGGTTCATATTTTAATTCTACTCGAATACATTCTGCATGTTGCAAAAATGTTTCGTGAGCTTTTACAAACCAAACATAGTCTATTGTAAAACATTTTAAACTAGAAAGCAGTCAGAGCCCGCACACTTCCGCCAAGGCAATGTTGTTCGCTAGGTGGCAGCACCATCTTCGGTTTTGCAGCGGTTTCCCTTATGCCCCAGTGAAAGCAATGGTAACGAAAATTTCAAAGTGATCCAGAATCCAGGATTCCTGCCGGATCACCCCCCAAATTAAATCACTGGTAGTTTTTGCCACTCCGGACATACCCTCAAAATTTCAGAAAGATCCATCCATAACTTTTTGAGTTATCTTGCTAACACACAGAGAGACAAACAGACAAACAAAGTCTGGCAAAAAAATTACCTCCTTGGCGGAGGTAATTAAAATATTAGCGAGAATTATTGATAATACTACAATATCGAGGACAAACAGCAATCGGCACATATGGGAAACGAAAGAACACCAGTCCTGTTTATATACGGCTGCACAAAAATGAGCCCATGGAGGCTGTACAACACAAAGAAAACGAACGACGGAATGAGGTTGTACGAAAACCTGCAGAAACTGCTGTCATTATAAGCCTATTTTTAAAGACAGCATTGCAAAACACATAAAAACAAATAAAAACAAAACACTTTTGCGAATTTTTTATTCTGTAATCTGTATGTTACCGTACGTTTTTATGCAGGTACGGTAGTTATTCTGTAATCACTGCGTAAGATAAAACTGGCGCAAAAAACCTGTGATGCGATCGTGTTTTGTCCACGACTTCTGCAGTTCTCAGGGTCGAATGAATTCACTTCAGACGCCAAGCTCTGCACGCGACCTGCACATTAGCGAAGACCGAAATACCGTTTTTGAGTAGGCCTAGACGACGGTTTTACAGTAAACAAACTCGCGGTGCAGGCCAATAAAACGCGTTCTCTACGCGGGAAATCGGGAAATGGACATTTCCCCCCTGGACACTTCCCCCGGACGTTTTCCCTGCTTTTTGCATACCCGGACATTTCCCCCTTACCCCTTTATGTATGACGAGCGCATGCGTGGCCTTCCTCCCCCAGTCTGACATCGTCGACAGCATACAGGTGCTGCACGGCTGAGTTACCGACGTGGAGAAGACCGACAAGCTACAGACAAGCTCCCGGTGTCCATCCGGTGTCCACATGTAACGTGCATGTCGCCACGCTGAACGGCGATGACCGGACGAGGCGTGAAATGCCGCTACGAAACGATGAATTGAAAATAAATGCTACAATGTCAGCTATAGTTCGTACGAACATTTAGAAAAAAGCCAACTAGGTATTGCATCCAACCCAGGAGCAGTAGGCCTAAGACTTTGTAAATGAGGCTCTATTAACTCAAAATCATGTATGTAATAGTCGTCATTGGCAGAAGCAGATCCAACTGATGAAAAGAAACCACCAGCACATTCACGTAAATATAAGATACCAGCAAAATAATCATTAACTTCACCAACGTCAGACAATATCCGAAACAACAAAGTACAGGGTGGTCCAAAAAAACCGCACAAAGTTAATGACACCATAATTTTGCAACCGTACGTCATAGAGTCATGTGGTTTTCAGCAAAATGTTCCGAATGAAATTTCTTACTTGACTAAAGTCAATATTTGAATACAGCAGTTAAATATTCTTTGTTATTGCCGCTGGAAATTGAACTGTGCAAAAAAGTATTACCCTCGACACTGCGGTCC
>Ga0209367_1006770_pt1 | contig 15833 bp, 9 predicted proteins | sample WorMetLIZISLAND2_FD_187412 | JGI IMG/M metagenome (GOLD analysis project Ga0209367, IMG submission 187412) | Marine gutless worms symbiont microbial communities from Max Planck institute for Marine Microbiology, Germany - Olavius geniculatus... ... | reverse complement strand
TAAACTGCACTTCACATATAGTAATACACCACCCCCTGACCTGGCTACTGGTCTGTCCTTTCTGAATAAATCGTAACCTCTCAATGCTAGCTCAGAGTCCAGAACATCTGAGCTAGCCCAACTTTCCGTTACGCCAATGATGTCTGGACTAAGTTCGTGCACCCATGCTTCAAATTCGTCTAACTTGTTCATCAAGTTCCTGGCATTTACGTAGAAACAGGACAGCTCACCGAACTCGACTGAGACCCTCTCCTCTTTACAACTTTTCCATTGAATATGATCACATCTTGTTCTCCGTGGGCTTTCCGTTCTTTCAATTCTGCCACAAGTGGTTTTCTGGCCTCCCTCTGCTTGGGAATAAGATCCTGGTGAATGAAAACTCTCGACCAACCTCCTTCCTCTCTCTCTCTCTCAAGTTTTTTGCATTCTTCAACAGCCTAACCTTGTTCTCAACAGAGTCTAACTCAACCTTCATGGGACGGGGATGCTGCAAAGAATCTGCTGGCTTTCTCCCCAATCTCACAGCATTCTCAACTTTAATGCTATCTACACCTGCTTCATGAAACATCACTGAGAGTTGAGCCATATCGTCAGTAATTCTTTGGTCAGAACTATCATCTTGCGACTCAGGTATCCCGTGCACAATAACATTAGCTTTTCTCTTCTCAATCTCAAGTTCCTCGGCTTTATCCTGCTGCAGGGCACCCTGGACTGCCAAAGTTACTGGTTCATCCATATTGGTACGCAGTTGATCCACTTTGTGTTCAAGTCTCTGCTGAACCTCTTCTATGCCAGTAGGTCTAGCCTCTAACTTCATCAACCTGTCCTCGATTGACTTCAATAATACATTTTCAACATCTTCGGCTGACTTGACTTCTTCCAAAAACCTCTGGTCAGTGTCAGCTATTTTATTCAAAAATTTGTCCTCGGTATCAGACAAACTGCTCAGCAACTTCTGCTCATGACTCTCGGATCTAGATTGTAAGCCATCCACGGAAGCAACTAATCTCTCATTCAGTGTGGCTGAGTTGAGCAGTGCCTCCTCGCACTTGTCACAGAACCAATGAAGGTTACACTTGGACGACAACACTAGATGCTCATAAAAATCATCGCTCAGCCCAAGACAATGTGCACATTTCCAAACTTCTGAGACACACCTCTCACACTGCAGTGCCTTGATGTCATCGCCGATGATAACACTGCACTCGACACACATTGGTAGACCAGTGTGAGCCTTTGCACGACCTTTGTTAGCAGATGACGCAACTGAATCAGTTTTTGAAGACGACAACACTGGTGAAGAAACTGCATGCTGTTTGGCGGCATTCCTTTTTGATGGCGGGCCTTTAACCGGCTGGATCTTAGACTTGACCATAGTTTCTATTGACTTTAGTGAAAAAAAATCAGCAAGAACCTTTAAAGTGGCTTATATAGTCTGTATAGTCCGTGTAATAATTGCCGCATGCCATATGGCAACAGTAACTAAACAGTTACTTGTCAGGCAAGAGCAAGCGAGCGTACGTTGTCATGTTTTAACTGTCCCGTCTGTCCAATCTTCGGACGATGGTAAAAAGCGGATCGGCGGATGTGCGGATCTGCGGATGTTGCAACAGGGACAGAGCTATGGTTAGGAATAGAGTTAAGATTAGGGTTAGGATTAGGCTTAGAGATAAGGTTAAAGTTAGGAACAGGGTTAGGAGATGGTTTAACTAACAAATTACAGCTTAATTACCGAGTTAACTGTTGCGACATCCGCAGATCCGCTTTTTACCCGTAGTCACAATCTTCAGTTTTTCCCTAATTTTCTGGCACGTAAAACCTATACAGCCGTTTTAGTACGTTAAACATACATATACGTAAATGTTTCACCTGCAAAATAGTTTTGCAATTATGTAAAAAAATGCTTAATCCAAAAAATGTAACTTTTGCTATTTGTTTACATCACAAGTAAACATCAGGGCCGCAATTTGGTGCTGGTAGATATTGCGATTTTGAGACAAATACGATAATCGATTCGATATTAATCGACTCCACAATCGCCTGTAACAACACGCCAACTGCAAAATTACGCACAATTCATACGTTTGTGTAATTGATGCATAGCTAAGTATATGTGTTTAGATGAATGCAATTCTACCGTTTAGGCCTAATTTTGACACAGTAAGTAAGTAAGTAAGTAAGTAAATGATTAATAAAGCGCCAAAGTCTCGGAAAGAATCAGGGCACAATAATGGAGCAGTCTATTCAGGCCAGTACCATTTTAAAGAGCAACTATATGGTCTTAATACCTGCATTACGTCTAATCTTCTAAATGCAGACCTCCCTATTACCTGCTGATTTACATATTAACGAAACCATTATTAAATCGATCAGGGGGTAACAGTGATGACAGCTGACAGCTTATTTTCAAGACAGAACGATGTTCAAAATGCAAATATCGCTAATGAATAGTCTGATTATACACCACATACTAGTTATCAACTTTTTGTTGTTTTCACACAGAAACAGAGACAAAAACATGTTGCAGCAAATCATTTAATTACAAATTACACACAAACTAAAAGAACCACTAATACTGTTTAAGGTGCGTTGAAAGTGACAGAAAATTAAAATGAACTAGATTGAAATAAAATAAACCGACCAATGGATTTCAGCTCATTTCATTTTTTTCACTTTGAACATGCCTTTAGGCAAAACTCAACGTGATCAACAGAGTGAAGCAATTAATATGCAATAAGAGACATAAGCAACTGAAAATATCTGCAAATAAAGCAGAAAGAGAAAAGCTACTGCTGTGATGACAAAATAACCACAGACATATCGTAACCACCAAACAAACAGACAGAAACATACTGCATATATATACAAGAACAATCCAACTTTTGATCAAGCTACCATATCTAGCTTCATTCGATGCAAAATTTATACAAAAAATGCAAACATGCGTATATCGTAAAACTTCTAATACAAGCTGGTGTCCATATGGCACCAGGAATTGAGAACCTAGGCTTTTAGAAAAAAAGTTTTAGGTTTGTAAAGGTTTTCTTCAGGTGTCAGTGCACAAAGAAGATGGGAGAAAATTTTAAGACACATGAAGAACATCCCATATGCCATTCATTGATTAGTAACAGAGACCCCGCATCTAATTCAAACCCATAGAGAAATGGCTTGGCTTGCAAGCCAAGTCTCTATTAGACACAGGGTCTCTGGTCTATTACATACCAAGACAAAGGTTCAAGGTCACTCATTGCAATAAAAGCTGGGGCCTTGACTTCAAAGTTTTACGATACACCAGATCAAAATACCGTAACAAGAGCAGTTCTTAGTTCGACGAAGCAATGCACAATCGATGGTGTGCAGTGGCTAAGACCTGGAAGTTCAGGTGCTTCAGTAAACTTGGACCTCCAAGCTCCCAACCAACAAATAAGGCAAGAAAATGAGTGAATGATACAATTCCATAATGCAGACACAAATTTCTATAGCAGCTAAGAGAGGCCATCCGAGAACACAAAACACATCAAAACTCTTGCCAGCTGAGGCTTTGCCTCAAACACCAATGGGAAGCATACATCGCTTCCAAGGTGCTTTACAGCTAACGGGCAAATTTGTTAATATTGCAGTATTGAAATTACAGCAATAAGTATTGAAATACTCTATAGTATTGCAACAGGTTGCATGCTTAGTACTGCATGTGGTATTCATGTGGTATTGCAATACTTTTAGAACTGAAACATGGCAATACTTGAAAGCAATACTTATTTGATGTAAAGTACACATTATCACATAGTCTGAAGTCAACCCAAAATTTAGAAAAAGTTGTAAACAGCAGCAAAAATCAAAATTTATTTGAGGGAGCAGATAGTAAAGTATTGCAGAAAGTATTGCAATTGTATTGCAATAATGACTTGGAAAAAAAGTATTGCAATCAGTATTGCAATACTTTTTCCAGCAAGTATTGCTATTACTATTGCAATACTCTTTGCCAGTATTGCTAACAACCCTGCTATTACGGGGATGGGCTTGCTTTTCCTATGAAAAAATGTGTGATTTTCAAAGATATTTTTCCAGGAGGCGTGGAAACCCTGAAAACACAAGCAACTGACCAGTTCAGAGAAAGAATAAACAATGAAATTAATTAAATTTACAGTCGCAGACTAGCAGGACTGAAAACAATCCCAATATATCCACACAAAGTACTGACTAGTTACAGATGTTGTACGATTAATACTTATCGTTGAATATTTGACATCTATGTAACAGACAGCTACAAAATGCCGATACCCTGTACACAAATAAAGTTTTGGCAGTAAAGCAGAAAAATATCACCGATAAAACAGATCCAAATCTGCACCGAGAACTGACTAGAAGCTTTTAGCAAACTGATCATTTTATAACACCAACCACAATGACTGTAAACTCAACATATTCTTGAAATTTTGCACTAAACAGTAAAAACACAGAAATGCTGAAGGATAAAATCACACAAAAAAATACCAATATCAGACTGGTATGCAAAAATGCACAAGCACACACTTGCGTGAATAATGTGACATATGTGACGGTAACTATCACTTTTATGAACTACACTTAGACAGTGTAACTAATGCTGCTTCACAAGTTCAGAGCATCACATCGTGTCTGAAGCAAGTCTCAAAAAGAGGCCTATGGCCAGCAAGTCACAATAACAGCTTTCAACGGTTCTAACAATTTGCAATTCTAAACACTAAACGTCCTGCCTGTAAAGGTATGTTATGCAGCACAAGAGTAGACTCCTGCGCCACTGCCATAGCCGCTGCCAACAATTTTTTTTCAGCTAGCCGCTGCTGCTGAAAAACTTTTTTGACAAAACCGACTTAGCTTAAATTACCTATACTTCTCTTGTGCCACTGCCAAAAAACTTTAGCTGGCTACCCACGTGAAAAAAGATTTCAATTCTGAAAAAAAATCGACTCAGGCGTGCACAGATAAAAAAATGACAAAAACGTGATAATCATTTTATAGCATACAGTTTATACACATACAACGAGTTACTCTGCCGATCATGGATTCTCAGCTCTTGCACTATACGGCCTGCAGTAGCTTCATTACTTCGTTCAGTGAATCTTCACACGTAAGCCCTGTGCATCAGTCGATGTAAAAAGCACTACTTGTTAGAGTGCAGAACAAGTTTTCTACTGGCAACAGGCAAAAACAAAACAACATTTACCTCACCGGTCACACCTTGCCAATTCATGCAATAAACTGATAAAACACAGTGTACAATAGGTAATAAACAAAGTTCACAAAACAGCCTCTAGCACAACTGTTAACATTATCTGTTGATTGAATGTGCAGCAGTACATCACTTCTCTAAACCACAATAAGCACTGAACAGATCAGATCACATGGCATAAGCTATTGACAACATTACTACGTGCGATAAAAAGATAATACTGCAACCAAACAACAGTTGAACAAGTCTTAAATGATGCGAAAAACAGCACACAATTCTTACACAAAGACAATACTGCAGCAACATTTGGCACAATGTCTAACAAACTGGGTAAAATTTATACTGTAACAAAATTCAATTAAAAATTAAAACCTTAAAAGCGTAAAGTACTCAAGCCACAAGCACCTTGGCATCAACAAGAAACCAACTTAACTAATACGGAAACATCTGAACGCAAAAGCACACACACCTAATTCCATAGCTTAACACGGCACGAAACAAGGTTAGCAAAAAAAGTCAGTGCTAGGGGTAGATCGGTAATCTCGCACTAGTGAGCAGAAAATTACTAGTGGTAGATCGCCACTTTATCTAATTACATTTATCACATTATTAATGTAAGAATGCAGCCATATTTTTTCACTGCATTACCAGGACTGTGGTTGGGACTGAAATATCAGTCACTTTGCTATCAATTACCAAATTTATTCAAAAACAATATATTTTTAAGTCTGTGTTACAAAGAAACAGATAGGTATGGCTTGAGATGGACTCTGATATACATGTAATACTGAATAAGCCTGATTTAAATACGTGACAGTGTCGAGGCATGGTCCTATGACTACCAGAAACATAAGTTCTACCATGCACCTAATAATGTGCCTACCCAATCTACCTCTAGCAATTTTCCAGTGCTAACAGCAAGATCGCCGATCTACCGCTAGAAAAATTGTAGCAAAAAATAGGTCTCTTATTACATGTTCAGCACATCACATGCAGTACACACAACTGGCAAATCAGATCAAACAGGAAAAAGCAAGCAAACATACTATGGGATAGCAGGAGCACACAATATTTGACATTAAATTTTCAGGTACATGTACATAAATGTGACATAATTGTAAAACATTATCATTAGCCTCAATGCGCAGCATCATGACTAGGGGTGTAGCAGATGGAGAGGGAATTATGCCCCCCCCAAAAAAATCTTACACTGAAATCAGTACAGAAAAAAGACTAAGAATTTCTCTTCCATGTAAGTGTCTCTCTCTCTTGTTTTCTCTATTTAACTGAAATCAACCTGACATTGCGCATAACTTTAACAAATGGATACCCCAGCCATGGTTTCCTCGAATACAATATCACATTTTGATGTTTGCCACTAGACTGTATGCATTTTTCCATAATAACAGTATAAAAAACTGCACATAGTGCATAAGTGCATTTGTTCACTTTCACCACTCAAGTGCTGATATCAATGTGAGTGAAGGAAAGGACTTGATTAACTGATACAGCAGTAATGTGGCAAGCAGAGAGAAGGCTGAGTACATCAGTCGAGTTTGTCATCCTTAGCATCATCTCCCGCAGCCGCAGCGTCGGGATCGCGCCGGCGCTTCACGCGAGCGTATGGACCAATGTCGGGGCAGAACACAAAGTCCCAGATCACCTTCAGCCAGGACGTGTGGTAAGGCAGGTTGTCATAAAAATCCGGAGCGATTTTCTTCACCTAGCAACAAACAGCATCACTGCATGCACGAACGACTTACACTAGTTCGTTGTATTCTACATATATTAGCATGCTTCATCTTGTTGCGTCCGGTTTAGTGGAACAGTCTGCAACATCACTTCAATGGCTATACTCAAAAAATCGGTGCCAGTGTCATATTGGCCAACTTCAGTAATTTTTGGTATGCAACATCATGAAAAAACTTGATGAAAACGACTATAGCTTTGCCTGTGACACACACAGAGCTAGACCTATCAAATTAAAACATGCTACAATCAACTCAGCTGAAATACTCACGTATGTTGTCATAAAATACCACAAAGAATAAGACCTACACTACACTCTACTGTAGTGCTAAATGTTGATACAACTGGCTAGTCTTAATTCACTGAATATCTGCCTAAAATAATAGTATGTAGTACATCAGACTGACCCAAGTATTCTTCATTGCATGCGTTAAAGCAAGGAAATATAAATATATTGTCATCAACTACAGTATTTACAAAATCTTTTAAATTTCAACAACAAAAATTATCATTCTTTTTTATGATATAATTATTATATCAGAATGCAAAATTAAAAGTACAATGTACCAAAATAGATTACACAAACTTATCTACCCCACATGCTCACCATGTACATGGAACAGTTGAAACACCTACGTTGGACTTTTTAAAGCATTTGCTCTAATTTGGTTCTGTTTGTCACCTACTTACACAGTGCATCGAGTGCATTGGACATTTTTTTGTAATGATAATGTGCTACCTACAGAACGGGGCAAAAAACAAACCTATTTCCAAGCACTAACTACTTAACGATGAGTAGCGTAATTTTAGAGATGGCTAGGCGGTGAAGATTTTCTCAGATTAGGAAAGGATATTTAAATGCACTGCTAAGCAAGTTCCGTGATTTTTCTCTACAACATTACGAAACATTTGACATATCACACACATTTCTAAGTACTACTGACCATCGCTAAGTAATCAACACTCAAACAAATCCGGTTTTTCTGGCCCTCCCTGTAAGCGTAAATGTTCACTTGATAGGAAAAATAATAATAATATAGAAACAAAAAGCAAGCTGCATTATCAAGAGAGAGTCGAGCGGGTGGGAGCATACCAATGGCAGTTTACAGCCGGGAATGTTGGGGAAGTCGTGGTGCTCATTATGGTAGCCGACGTTGAACGTGACGTAGTTGAGTGGGCCATAGTAGGAGTATGTCTCATAGCCGTGCTGGAACATGTAGTGCTCTGAAATGAAGTGTCCAGCCAGCGGGTGCAGTCCCATTGCTAGCACTGTGCCGATGATCAGGTACGTAAGAGATCTCCCACCCATTGCCCAGTAGATGACTGCATCAAATGCCAGCTGTAACAAAGACACCAAAAGTTTGGCACATCTTAGTTTTGTTGAAACAATATTTGTAATTCACAGTCGAATAACAAATGTTACAATGGCAGCACTAATGCATAACAGCTGCGTAAAACCATCTCTGTTTTTAGCTGTCAGTGACGTGATCCTGGGCTCCAGTGGCAAACTGTTTACATTTTTTGTCTACATTAAAGATGCCATTTAATTGTAGATACATTTCAACTCTGTAAGTGTATTCACTCTATGCCAACTGCACTCTTCACAAAAAATTTGCCACTAAGTTCTTCTAACTACATTAACTAATATTAGTTCATTGTCATGCAAAGAAATCTAATTTCTGACAGACCATACCATACCATAGGTCATGCATATGGCACTAAACTGTGTCTGTCTGTGCTGCAAGTATTGTGGCTAAATGGGTTGGCAATGATACTATTAGTGAAGATGATGAGAAGTTCCTATAAGCTGTCAATATAAATTATGTCTATCTGCAGCGATTTGGCCACAATTTTCAATGCAGAGTTACTGGCAGCATCCATCATCCATGCATGCCAAATTACCATATCCTAGCATTGATTGCAGTAGTCACCTCGAGGAAATTGCTTTCTCTCCGTGACTGGAAGTCGGATGCTGGCCTTCAGACACAGGTGGTACATTCGGCTCACCCTAGCGGTAGCTGGGCCTTTTGATTTCTCAGGACTTGCTGTAATTTTTTGTGTGATCACGCCATGTCTAACTGTTATCAACCATTGCAGCTGCTAAGAATGCATGCTAAAATTCATAGTAAACTAACTGTAGTACTGTATGCAGAACTCATCAATGAATGTCATCACATTCTGACTATGCCAGAGCAAACAATCTGTACACCAGAGATGTGCAGACTGCAGACGCATCCATCCATGAATGCAGATCAGCAGGATTTTTTTCGCGAACGCGGACTGACAGCCGATCAAAGGTAGACAAAATTTACAAATGCAAACTGATGCAGATCCTGTTCCGTGACCAGTGTATTTTTTCTAATAACTGCTAACGGACTTCAATTTTAGTCTCGTAAAGCAAAATGCATTACCAAGCCTGTTACTGCTGTTATTTTGTTAGTTAAACTGTAATCTGAGCTACAAGCCTAGTGGCCTACCGAACGTACCGTACTAAAGACTAGGTCTATTCAATGAGGACACAGACTGACAGCGAATCCAATACTTCTCGCCTTTTGTGGAGGCGAACGCAGATCCTTGGTCAAAATCTGCGAACTGGTGCGGACTCAAAATTTTTGGGATCCGCACACCTGTACATGTATCCACTGTGTCAGTACCTGAACAGAAAAGTTGATGACTTCGAGGTGAGTGACGGGCTTTGGCTTGCGCATCAGCGGTCTCAGCGTGTAGAAGAATGGCTGAAAGACGACCCACAGCAGCTTGGTGAAGGTGTTATAGAACAGACGACCTTCCAGCTGAGTGGGAAGATCCATGTCCATCTCATCATCTCCCTGGTACTTGTGATGCTCCTAGCAACAAACCCACGCTAGCATCTTAATAAAGACACCACTTGAGACTACCAATACTACTACAATGCACGTTCTTCATGATTGAAGAATGATAATAAAAGATGATCAATAAAACATAACTATTATCATTGCCAGAGCCTGTTACGTAGTCACCACTCACCAGATATTCATTTTCTATATAAGGCAAAGTAATTTGAGGACAATTTGAACATTACTTTTAGTACTGTAGTTACCAAGCATGCAATCATCTTTCAACGCTTTATTCATATTCCCCAATAATAAATCAAGAAACTGGGTCATCTGCAAGCAACATAGATCAACAAACACAGACAATGTAGTTCAAATAATCTAGGTCGGCAGGCTGGCACTGCTTTTCATCCTAACATGACCTCAAATTTATCACACTGTTGTTATTATGTTATGTGTGAATTCAATCAAGCAAGCAATCAACTAATCAATCATTTATTTGCTCAATAAATACAGCAACTAATAAGGCTTACAGCAAAGAAGTTTGAATGAGCAAGATGTACGAGGCTTATTAAAGCACTAACGAAGTCAGCCTAACTAAAAAAACAAAAAAACAGCAAAGAAAATATTATTTTTGACCGACCATACTTACGGTCGACAGTCGTGCCTAACTGCCTACATATATGGCACAAGACTGTGTCTGTCTGTGATGTAGATATTGTGGTTAAATAGTAAGTCGTAGAATTTGAGAAGGGACAGAGAAAAACAACTTACACAAGCATTAACAGTTTAAACATCTGCATTTCCATTTAGGAAGAACACTTTTAAAAAGTTAGCAAAATTCAACTAAATAACAATGGTTATTTCAGGAACTACAAGTCGCCAGAAACCACAAGTCACATCTAAGAGTGAGATGAAAGCGCACACCTGATGATACTTCTTGAAGAGTACAGAGTACGGAATTCCCAGCACCAAGTTGCCAAATATGCCAAGAGCACGGTTAGCAGCCGGCCTTGCAGCTCCAAATGCCAGGTTGTGTGAGATCTCATGTATAGCCAGCGTCATGCTGTGGTTGATAACTCCACCCCACAGATAAGCAACAATGGCTATTGTAAGCCAGGATGCATCTTGTAGCTGGTAGGCTGACAGCAGTTGAGTAAGCACCATTCCCACGATCCAGTACTTGAGATTTGGATCATGCACCATCAGCTCTTTGATCTGCGGATACTTTGCTGCCGGAAAACCACAATCAAATCACATTCATTCTGTTACTTAACAAATAAAAATATGTGCATCTTAATGGGAGCAAGATGTTAAGCCAAAGAGACCACACCCCAATAATGCGCCCAGGAATCGCTGTGCTTGGTTGGGTGGTTTCCATTCTAAACCTTGCAAGGCTTGCTTCATTTTGCATGTGATGTTTGTTAATTGGCTTATGCAGCCTTTGTGCAAAATTTTTAGCCAACCGTTAGGTCAAGTCTTTGACACGATGTGTTGTCCGTCATCGTCCATCTGTCATCGTCTGTAACACATGTATTCTGGCTACACTGTCAAAATAATTAAATAGGGTTGCCTGATGGCGATGGCTACCCTGTGGTACCAAGTCAAACCCCCACAACTCCCCCTTTTCCATTAAACAGCCCTTGGTAAACACTGCACTCCAAACATTTGCATTGCAAATTGTAGCCAAATTGCTTCAGTTAGCAGCATGGTTACTATTGACATCTTACAGGAACTTAATAATGCCCTATCCGATGTTACCATCACCAACTCCCTACAAACACCTGTTCACCTAAAATAGTGGCCCTATGCCCCAAAATTTGCATGGTATATTCCAGCCAAAGCTTATTAGCGTAATGGTTACTATTAACAGGCTACAGATATTTACAAGTGTCCTATCTAATGTGTAGCTCAGTGATTTTCAACCAGGGTTCCGCGGAACCCAAGGGTTCCGCGAGCATCTGCCAAGGGTTCCGCAGCTGGCCAGTAAAATGACCTAGCTTGCGAAATCACGCCAGACAGTATCGTAGAAATAGCCTACTCAGGTTTTTTTTGTTTTAATCCGTTTCTACGCGTCTTTTTTGCATAGACTTACTCTGCTGAATCATCTTTGTTGTTGATAAAATTATGGCATATATATTTGCATTTTAGGCCAATAGTTAATTATAACGTAAGCTTCCTATTCACGACATTATTTAACTCTAAGGCATTATCAAAAATGAAGAAGAAAAAAGAATGTATTGATTAGGGTTATGGTTAGGGATGTAATCCAATATTCGATTATTCGGAATTTGTTTGGTTTGTTCAAATTCCGAATTACGTTATGGGTTGTTTGATATTTGATTTATTCGTTAATTTTTGCGGCGATATATCTTGAATGTACAATAAAACATAGCTGCTGCAAACAATGGCTTCATGTTGTTTATTTCTCTTCGTTCGGCCATTTACTTAATTAATTCAATTTTTTGAAAACTCAGCTAAGGAAAATTAAAAAAGACTCGTAGGCATGTCTTTCCCAAAAGCGTCCACGTGATAAATTCTCTGGGTTGGTGGCGGGACTAAGCGGCCGTTGACAACTGCCTCGCCCGTCGTGTTTGATTAAATACAATAACATACTGCTGCCTACTAATGCGGTCAAATTTCATATTGGTCATCTTTGTCTGCTTTGTCGTCCTCATGACAGCTCTGCCCTCAGTGCCCTGCTAGGGAAATGAGTCCGTAGACATTCAACCTCGCATACGTCACTGGACTCACGAATCAATGCATGGGGTTCCGTGAGTGACCTTCACGCTTGTGTAGGGTTCCGCTGCAACAAAAAGGTTGAAAAACACTGGTGTAGCTTGATAGTGTAATGATAATGGGCCAGATTGATGACCGAAAGGTCCCAGGATCAATTCCGAGCCAGTGCACTGTCAGATAACAACCTTGGGCAAGTTGTACACACACGTGCCTCTGCCACCAAGCAATATAATTTGGTACTGACCAAAGAGCGGTGATGGCCTGCGGCTGGGAAGGTAACCGTAAGTCTGGCGTCGCACAGGCCATGCGTCAGACTCGTAGTTTATCCACCTACGAGCTCAATGGCTATGGAAAGGGAGATGAGCACCCCGCCTACGCCCCGGAGGATCATGGCACGCTTTACGTTTACCTTTTTTCTAATGTCTCCATTGTTGATTCTTCCCTTTCCTTCAAATAGTGACCCCTCATTCACATTTGCTGGCCTTCAGACACCGATGTACGGTCGGCATTCCCTAACGACACCTGGGTTTATTGTTGAGACAAAGCCAAGCGGTGGGACTATTTACCGAAAGCGACCGAAAACGTTTTCGGTAGTTTTCGATATTTAGTAGTGCCACCACGCGACAAGTGATATGTACCCAAGATGAGTTTGCGGCGCATTTTGTGCGGCTCTTCGGTGTAGACCCATTCGAAATCGGTCCTAGATACTCTCTGACCCATTGCGCTCCAAACTATCCAACAAAACTAAACGATATGAACTTTAATTGCTTTAAGACTTTCAAGTTCAACCACAACACTCAGCCGGTACCAGCATCTGCATCTGCATCTTCTCTAGAGATGGATCAATTACTCGAAAATATCACGATACGAATATCGATAAGGTATCGTGATCGTATTGTTGTTTCAAAATATCGGTTCCATCCATCTCGTCGTACAGATAGCACATAAAACATCATTTTGGGGCAGTTTGGGCCTGTTTACTTCTAATTAGGCCTACAGCGTGCGAATAAATGGATAAATAAACCAAACAGCTGATAATTGAATTTCGAATATTGCACAACCAGTGATCTCGGTCGAGACGTCTCGGTCTCGAGACTGTCTCGAGACGCACTAACGTCTCGTCTCGGTCTCGTCTCGGTCTCGGCTCAGAAGGTCTCGTGCACATCCCTGTGCACAACTGCTTAAACTGACGTCAGCCTGTCTGTCAGTTTTCAAGTGCAAATTTGATATCGTATTATACCGTAACTGGACAATTAAATAAATTGTCAGCCGCAGTGCTAAAAATTTGAACAAAATGTGCTAAATATGCGTCATTTTAATTGAATCAACTGCATTTAATAACAAAAAGCCCTGCAGCTGTCGCTAATATATAGCCAAACGTAGTTGCCAGTGATCTTCAAAGTCATCCAAGGTCATCTTTTCATCTCATCTGAAACAGTGTATGCCACTTCCTATTAGTGATTACTGATTAATAGTAATTTTGGCCCTTTTTCGCACCATTTCCGAGATACGGCCATAACTTGAAACTTTTCATTGAAAATTGCGGCCAAACCGCTGCAGATGGAGACATGGTTATTATTAACGGTTTTTATTATAGGAAGTCGCCAGCGATGGTGCAATCGCCGACTCCCTTATTTACCGTTTAGCCACAATACCTTCTAATTAACCTGTCCTTGAAGCTCTGCTTACGGCAGGTTAAATTTGTCGTTTGTAATAATAATAATACCGCACGATTGGCATACCAGTGCATTAATTATGACCTTTCAAAGTCATTCAAGGTTAATAATTTTTATGAAATTTGAAAATTAATATATGACTTTCTATTAATGCTCAATAGCAACCTATGTTTTACCTTGCACCGTTTAGCCACAATACATTTATGACAGACGAACAGACAGACGACAGACGACAACTCGTGTCATATATAAGCCATAGATGTAAAAAACATTTTTTGTTTTTTTATAAAAGTAGAAAAACATGTTTTTATGTTTTTTTATATTTTCAATGTCTTTTTTTAAAGTTTTTATTTTTCGTTATGTTTTTCATATTTTTTAAAATGTTTTTTTTGTGTTTTTTAATGTCATGTTGTTTTGTTCTTGTTAAATCGTTAGAATAAATTGTTACAGATGTGTTAAAAACTGTTAACGTGACTAGTATACTTAATATTGGTATTTGTTCTGACTTTTGACTGTTTAGTTCATAATTGAGTACAATCACGGTTACATGAAATAAAAAAAATGCCTAAAGTAGAAAGTAACGATTGGAAACATCTGCAGTTTCATGTTTTTTATAATGTTTTTGTAGGCCCCAATACTTTTTATAAAAGTATAAAAACATGTTTTTATGTTTTTTTTTATTTGCAAATGAATGTTTTTAACGTCTATGATATAAGCTCAGTAATTTGCTTGTTCCAATTGCCTCAGGTAGTGCAAAATTAGAGTCCCTGATTCTTTCTGAGACTTTGGCGCTTTATAAATCATTTACTTACTTACTTACTTACTTACTTAACGTTCCGTTAACATAGCGTGCACGGAACTGTGTCCTTTCTAAGATATTGCTTTCTCTCCGTGATGGAAGTTAGACGCTCGGTCTCGGACGTAATTCGGTAAACGTAAAGTTTTACCACAGTATACAATGGTTTTACCCGAGGCTATCCATAGCCTATGAGGCGGCTCTGATCTCCGTTTTCTCAGCCCTCCGCCAGACAACAGCTTACACTGCGAGACGGGTTACGGTTAGTGCATTGCGCGGTGTGCCTGCATGCTTAGGCCTACGTTCGAGTTTTCGCCCGCAGCTAGGCTACTCATTGCGCCTACCCACGGAGGGACGGCTAGGCTGAGTTGCAATGACCGGGATAGCTGCTTACATAACGATTGAACAGACGCCGAAACTGATCTGCGTCGGCGGCACTTTCTATATGCCTAAAACAGTACTCGGCCTATAGATCTGATGCCGCCACTCGATCAGCAGTGCGTATTCAAATCAGCAAACAGGTGCGCTAGGCGCGGGAGCCGTGTTGCTGTTGTACGCAGCTCAGTGTATAGTAGGCGTCGATTTCAGTTGACAGTCGGAACGACTGTGAAGCTAGGCTACTGATATTTATTTTTTAGAACGCGTGAAATAACTGATGCTTGCATTCTCAGCCGTATCAAACCAGTGACCAGTTCAAGCAAGGTGAATTAAACTGAGTTGTTAGCTAGCTTAAGCCAAACCAAATCTGACAGAATGCAGTAGGCCTAGCTCGTGTTTGTGTTTACCTGCTGCTTTTAGCCTGCAGGCAGTGGCGGATTCAAGAGGGGGCGGCCGCCCCCCCCCCCCCC
>Ga0209367_1006769_pt1 | contig 15835 bp, 12 predicted proteins | sample WorMetLIZISLAND2_FD_187412 | JGI IMG/M metagenome (GOLD analysis project Ga0209367, IMG submission 187412) | Marine gutless worms symbiont microbial communities from Max Planck institute for Marine Microbiology, Germany - Olavius geniculatus... ... | reverse complement strand
GGGTAAGAAAGGAAAAGGAAAGAGTGGAGAGGATACGAAAAGGGAAATTACCGGAAGAGAAAGTAAAGGAAGAGGAGCAGCTAGAGCCCCCCCACCCCTATTTCACATTGTTGGCTACGCCACTGCCCGGCTTTTGCAATATACGTCACCATGCACCACCATCGTCATCATCATCATCATCATCATCGTCCGTTTAATGGCATCCTGCCTCTAACCGCCGCCCGGTCCGGTCATATATAGGCCTACGTGTTAATAATTAAACGGCGAGCCACTGCAGTCCAGTGCAGTCGACTGATGACATAGAGCGTGACTGTGACAGTCAGAACGACAGGCAGTGCCGGTACGGCCGATCCAGAATGCCAGATAGGGGCGGCGTGGTGGTAAGTTTTTACCGTGTAGCATAGGCAGTCAGACAGAACCGGATACGGAGCCGTAACACGGCGACCGCCAAGAACTATACAAGAAGTCGAAAATAAGACAGTCGAAGAACGAATTCACTAAAAACTACGAGCTCGGAGAAGATCGAAACGTTTTTTTCGACTTATGAAAACTGTGCTCACAGCGGCCGTGGCACAGTTAACGGTTTTAACGCAAGCAGCGTAGATAAGCAGCATCCGTCTGTAGATTTGGCAGATTTTGGATCATGTATGTACATCCTCGTCTGCAAATCGCCTTCGGGTGCGCCATTGGTAGGTCGTGAATATCTACCATTTATAGTAGCGTCATTGTAATAATAATTGTCTGCCAGTTGCTTAAGTTATAAGACAAAATCGACGATCCATGAGCCCTACCGGCGATCACCTGTCAACTAGCTAGCCTAGCTGCTGTCGACTTTCTACAACATTGCGGACATTGAGCCGCTTTGTCGCCGGACGTTTCTAGCAACGATTTCTATACAAAACTGTAAGGTTCTTTCGCGGATGCGATGGCGTTATACTGCATCAAGAATTGACACAAGCACTGTGACACTAAACTTATCCGAATACGATTGGTTGAAAAGTAAATTTCGCAAGTTTCTGCTGCCAGGTGTACAGTCCAACAAAACAGGAACGATGCTGGCCGTGCCGTCGTCATCCGTACAGCCGATGACGGATAAGGACGACGACGTCGAGTGGGTCAAAGTGCCGGTGGTTTTCGTGGAACGGTCTTCCGACGAAGAACACGAGGCAGAACTGCACGAGATCTTCTTCCAGAGCAACGAACAACTGCGTCGACATACGGCCGACTGGCAGCAGAGCGTCAGGCGCATGCGCGACAATTTTATCCGACTACACCCGGTCGACGACGACGACGATCATAGATGTAACAGACGTTTTTAACGTTTTTTTTATCATTGCTACGTTTTTAGAACCTTTTAAAATGTTTTTTTTTAATTTTCTCAACTTTTTTTACTTTAAGAAACGTTTATTGAAAATTCCACCAAAAAAGTCGCGTCGAGAAACACTTTTAGCACCACGGAAACGAATTAATTTAATAGGCTACGGTGGTGGTAGTTTACTTACTTAGCCAGTTAGTCCGTTGATACTTGGTCTTTTGGTCACCACATGGTTGAAATGAAATCGAACAAGGTTCTCTCTTTTTCTCTAGTTCTAGCTATACTGCACCTATAGCATTACGTTTTTAACAGGAAGTTGAGTAAAAATCAGGGCTAACGTTATTTATCAACGTTTCTAAACGTGTTTTTTATTTCCGCCACATTTTTAACGTTTTTAACGTCTTTTTAATTTTTTTCTGAGACGTTTGTTACATCCATGACGACGACCACCACCCAGTAGCAGCGACAGTCGGCGGCTGCGAGACTGACAAGATACGAACGCTGTTCTTTGAATATCCTTCGCCACCCGCAGTCGACGATCACGACGTCGTGACGTCAGCAACGACAACGCTGCCCTCAGCTCCAGAGTCGATGCGATACCAGGTCAACTTGCAGTGATGGGCAACTAACCAGCTAAAAATAATCGAACTTTAACCAAATTTCAACTTCAAAAAATTAACCAAACTATCAGTTAGCAACTACTCTGACTATATAGTTAACTGAACTAATGTTTTCATTAAACTTTTTCCAACAAATGTGCAGCTATTTCGGGGTAAATCAGCGCAACGTTGTCGACAAAAATTAATGCTGTGGACGTTGGCTACACATATAGTGTCAGTTTAAAAAGCATCTAAACATTTCGAACACATAAAAAGTAAAATCTATGAATACAGAAGTTACTGCGTTTATGTGTGCATTTACTTTTATTCACTCTTGTAACAGTTCCTATCCATAGTTCACTGCAGTCAGTCCAATGATATCTTAAGGCGCATACAGAGCGACGTAGGCCTAACTGAACTGAGCTGACATGGTTTAGCTTTTGACGTACGGACCAATGGGCAAGCAGGGAGAGCTCATTGGTCATTGATTGGTGTGTACGACGCCGTTTGACGGTGCCTACTGTAATGTATTACTGATTGCCCATTGGTCAGTGTCAGTTCAGTTCAATTACGACGCTCTGTACTCACCTTTCAAGCCAACAATTTACAAGTAATTTGACTATTTCAAAAATAAATTCAAAAATAAATTATGCCTATATTTGATTGCTAACTACTGCTTTAACTAAACTATTCTATTTTAATGAAACTATTGATCTAACTAGGATAAATTAATTAAACTATTTAGTTATCAACTTCTAAGTTAACTTTCACAGGTTAGGTTTGACGTGTCCGACTGCACGTCGTCGTCGGTGACTGTAACCGTCGAGTCGTCGATGATCGTCGTACGGGGTAATTACTCCGCTGGCGACAGCTCGACTGACCACCAGTCCCGTACGGCGCGAGTGGCCGTACCGCCCGGTGTGGTACGACACCGACTGCGTGCGTTTCTGTCGGCGGACGGAGTTCTGACCGTGGAAGCGCCACTCGTCCGGGGAGAGGTTGACGCGCCGCGGATGTTGAGGTCCGTCGACGACGACGCGACGCCCAGTGGCAGCAGATGGAAACTCGCGAAATCGGCGCTGCAGGTGATAACAAGCGACCACAAGACCACACACGCTGCTGCTGCTTCTGAGAACCAGTTGTGCAACGGAAATGCAGACACGAACGACAAGGTGGATGACAAGGACGCAGAGGCGTCTGGGAAGAGTCCTCCCACATCGCCTGCCGCCGCCGAGCAGGCCACGTCACCGGCTGAAGGACAGGCCGCCGGCGGCACCCCAGCCAAAGAGAAGGTGGGTGTCCCGATATTCCGCGACGAGCTGGGGACGCGCCGCATGTACCTGGCCGTCGAGCTGGGCACCACATACCGACCGCGTGACGTCGTCATCCAGGTATCAGTAGGCCTAAGCTTATCACTGCGACTAAAAGCGCGTACACAGCGATGTAACTGAACTGTCGACACGGTTTAGTTTCTGACGAAATGACCAATGGGCAAGCAGGACGATCTCATTGGTCATTGGCTGACGCGTACGTGCGTGTAGTCCCGTAGGCCACCAACGCCGTTGAACGGTGCCTACTGTAATGCTTGCCCACTGGTCTGTTGGTCAGAAACTAAACCATGCAAGTTTAGTTAAGTTCAGTTACGTCGCTTCGTACGCGCCTTCATAGTCGTTATTTCAGTACCCAGTATAGCTGGAAGCTTTCTAGGAATAACTATAATTAGTGTTTGCAATCCCGGGATCCCGAATCCCGGGATTGGCGGCGTCCCAATCCCGGGATTTCAGGATTACAAAAATTCGTCAAAAATGTACTTTTTGAGTGTCAAATTACACAAATAACAATTCTAGACATCGAATGAATAAAATATTTGATACGCGTTAGAGTTCTATTCCTTCTTTGCACTGTAATTTGTGTTTTAACAGTCACAGTCACTCCCTACACTCGCAATAACTTCCGCACATTCGGACACACATCCTCATGCATGGAATAAGCTTATCTATACTATGGATACCAAAACAGCGACCATATATGTAGGCCTAAGCCTAATCCCGAAACGGGATCCCGGGATTACAAATTTTTCAATCCCGGAAGGGAACAATTTTCAAATTGGGGGTTGAATGGAGGGATGGGAAATTTAATGGAAAAACTGATCATATCTCGAAAACGGTGAGAGATAGGGCCTAGGTTACTATTTATCACTAACAGGAAGTGCCATAAGCCTTTTCAGATAAAACTAGAAAGCAGTCGAAGCCCGCATGTACCTCCGCCAAGACAATGCTATTCGCCAGGTGACGTCACCACATTCGCTTTGCCAGCGGTTCCCTTATGCCCCCTTTAACGCAATGGTAACGAAAATTTCAGTGATCCAGAATCCAGGATTCCTGCCGGATCACCCCCAAAATTTAATCACTTGTAGCTTATGCCATGCCCGACATTCCCTCAAAATTTCAGATAGATCCGTCCATAACTTTTTGAGTTATCTTTGTGACACACAGACAAACAGACAGACAAAAACCGGCAAAAACATAACCTCCTTGGCGGAGGTAATGAAAATCATCGACCTTGGATGACCATCAAGGTTAGTGACAACCAGTACGGTCGGCCCCGCCCTAGCGACAACTGGGCTTCTTGTTTATTATGTTAAGTTTGTTGACGCGCTGTATACAGGTGGTGAAAGAGAACCGGATCCAGATCCGCGCCAAGAACTACGCCAAGTCGATGGAACGCCAGTCGAAGAACAAGTTCACGAAAGACTACGAGCTCGGAGAGAAGATCGAGACATTCTCACTGCAGGGCGGCCTGACGGCTGAAGGCAAGCTCATCATTAGCGCATACGCCAAGGGACACGGACCGGCCGACCTATAGGAACAAGCCACCACTCACCCAGACACCGGCACTGGAGGACTGCGACCCAGTGGCTTCTATCCGCCCCCAAATCTGGAATTAAAATCGGGCGCAAGTTCCCCCTACTTTCGGACTAAGATCGCCCCCTCCCCTTTCAGGGTCTTTCCCCTCCCTAGGGGGAAGTCTTTAAAATCTTGTTAAGAGTGTAAATTGTCCAGTGAGCAATAGGGGGGGGAGTTTTGATCTACACCCTAGCTTAACCCCCTTATTTTTCATGGGGCGCACCAGGTATAGGGATTAGGGATAGAAGCCACTGCTGCGACCGACAGTCTCGCAGTGTACAAAGCAACCGAAATTAACTGAACCGAACTGAAGCGCACTCACTACTGGATCTAGAAGCTGGAAGGGGGGCACGATGAGTATGGTAGTGCGAGCCTATAACTGGGTTCTTGGGACTTAGCACCCAGCGGGGTTCAGGGATAGAGCCCCTGGTCAAGGGGCCAGGGGGCTTTGCCCAAAGCGTTTCAATGGCAATTATTTACAGTATTTCTGCTTAATTTTTCATCTCTTTGAATGTTTTCATCATGTTCACATGCTGCTTTAAACGGGAATGTGAGCCCTGTATGAATATGACTGAAAGGGTGGGGGCACGGCCGGATTGCACCCCAGTTCAGTAGCTTAGTATACTCTTTAAGTACCAGTAACTGAACTGAACTGATCACAAGCGCGCGGCAGCGCAGCCCTGTGTTAATGGCGAACGGCTAAGTCAATGGAGAATGGCAAAATTCCGAAACCCCTCAACCGATCGACACAAAATTTGAAACAGGTGATTACGTCCGCGAGACGATCCACTGTGCAAAATTTCGCCGAGTCCGACGGTCACGTGATCGATGACGTCACGTGACCCCAAAAGGTCAAACTCGTAACCCCCAAATTTTTGAAGCTTCGTACCTCCGTATCCGTGCAAGATAGACGCATGGTCATCATTGACCACCAATAGGAAAGTGCCCTCGCCGAGTCCGATGTCACGTTCCGATGACGTCAAGTGATTCCTAAAATCACAATCGTGACCCCAAAATATTTAAGGTTCAGTGTCTTCATGGTCATGGAAAGCAGATGGTTTATAATTGACCATCAACATCAAAAATTTGTTATTGTAATAAAACAGCAAACATAAATGTAAATGATATTATTCAACAGCACTAACAGTTAGACGGTGTGATGGTGATGATTTTTGCTGTTTTCGATGTGTCACTCATTGCATGTCGCCGTTAACAAATGTATAAACTGATGTTTCGTACATTTATTTCATTTCGTATCTGCCACTTTATGCACGCATTTAGTTGTGTTCAGCAAATGCTACTCTGAGCTTTTATGTACTATTTCGATACACCTTTCGATGCTTTCATGCTGTTTTTGGTATAACGTCCCTATTATTTTGTATTGCCATGGACTGGATTCTCAACAGATGCACAGAGTCCATGAGTGTCACAGTTGGTTCTACTCGCTTTACAGATCAAGCCTATGCCGATGATGGTGTTTTGTTCACTGACTGCCGGTCAAAATGGCCAGAGATACTGACCGCCTTTGATGCTGCTGCTGAGACCATGAGACTACACACATCATGGCAGAAAACGAAGGTTCAGAATATTGGCCACGGTACACCGCCATCTTCAGTTTACATGCAGGCCAGTGGACAGACAGTTGAAGCAGTAGATCTTGGCAGTGACATTAATTCCAATGGACGATCAACGCAGGAAACACATCGTCGGATTAGAATAGTCTGTAGCATTATGGGCAGGTTGTCCAATGTGTGGCAGCAATCCAGACTCAGCTTGGCAACCAAGTTGAGAGTTTACAACTCACTTGTCCTGTCTGTTCTCCTGTACGGATGTGAAACGTGGACCGTACTGAAATCCGACGAACGGAAACTGGAAGCATTCCACATGTCATACCAGCGACGCATCCTCAGAATTCGCTGGTTCCATCGTGTAACCATTGCTGAAGTGACCAGTCAGACGGAGCAGGAAGATCTCACCAGTCACATTCGTAGACGGCGTGCGGTGGTCTTTGGACACGTCCGTCGACTACCTGAGGAGGCGCCAGGTCAGATGGCTATGCGACTGGCAGATGACACGCGAGCTGGAGGCGACCAGGACGACCGAGACACACCTGGGTCCGACAAGTGGAGAACGACACCGGTACCTCCGCTGATGTCACATGGGACATTGCCATCGACCGCTGCAGTTGAAGGGCGCTACGACCCCAGCTGGTCAAGCGTGACTGATGATGATGATGTCTCTATTGTTCTTATGAATAAGTAATCACCAGTTTTCATAACTTCACTAACTACTGGTTGAATGCAATAAATATGTCATAAACTTACAACAGTAAACTGAGATGTTTAGCAACATAGCTATGCGGCAACGTACATTGTCAGGAACGAAACAGCGCTGTACTATAACACCAAAACATGGCAACAGTTAGATAAAGACGTCCAGTAAGGAACTTGCTTGTAATTCCAACAACAACAGCAGTACAGAAAGCTAACAAACTACTGAGCATCCATAGGCGGATTTAGGGGACCAAGGGGGCCATGGCTATTGGCTCTCCAAGACGCTGAAAGTCGCCCGGTCTTTCCCACACAGTGCGTTATAAATTTGTGCAATAAAGCTAACAAAATGTATACCTGTTACATGTATTTTAGAACTCTTTCATGCTCAAAGTGTTTGCGGCCAGGGTTCTGCACCAGACCGGCCTCCTCTCTAAGAAGTCCATCCCTTTGGCCTCGATGTTCCTCCCTCTGGGCTCTTATTTCTGACAATGACTACGTAAAAGTAAGTAAAAATAAACAATAAACAACGTGCTTTATTGCGTCCAACTCAAGCTCCATCAGACTCTATGACAATCCGTGCATTCTGGGTGTACTTTTTACTGTGTTTGGTCGCAGAGAAAAAACAATTTAGTACCAAAGAGTCCGCCGAAATATATGCCATTTCGACATCAAAATATCAATAATTTTCTGAGGAGGAGCACTGCTGCATCCCCAGTCTCCTTTCCTGTAAGGAGGGGACAGCCCCTCCCCACACCCTTTACCTCCCTCGGCGCCATAACTCGACTGGGACTTCAGCGTTCAACCCAACCCCAACCCCAACACAACTCCATGATCCGCCCCTACGTATCAGCAAACTCTTTCACACCAACTGTCAGTAACTGTAACTTTCAAACGCTTCATGTTATGACTTCTTTGCACTGAATAATGCATGGCGTGTGACTACGTTGCGGTGAGGCTCAAAACAAAAAACCATACATATATTTGAACATGCAACAACAACAAATGTTTCATACATAATCTTACATTTACAATTCCGAAAAACTACTATTCAGATCATGTAAAACAGAGCCAAAAATACAGCATTGGCCAACAGCAGAATCAGTTCTGCATTCTATCAAACAACTGGAACAGCAAAGTCTTCCAAAATAAGCATGCACTCCCATAAAGCAGTACTGTAACTGCAGTACTGTAGCTATCACCACAGACTAAGCAGATATCAATTGTTCCAAAATGACTAATAAGTAGGGCTCATGATTTTCCATGGCCAAAAATGCGGTTTTCAGCAACAGGGTTGTGCATTTTTTGCGGCTTAATTGTTCAATAAGAAGGCTCTTTTTTAACAGATTTGCTTCACAAATGTACACAATGCTACAATGTCACAATGTTATCAAAATTTAGTCAGCTGTAGGCCTAAAGTATTGCATTACTGAATGACTACATAATGATAAATGCGCAAAATATGTCAAAGTATGCACAAAATGTTCCGCATATTCAACAAAATTTGCCTAGAGTCTAGCGCAAACAAAAAAAATGGTGTGGCAGTTAGCCATTTCCACGGCACCGCAGAATTCCGCAGCATTTACAAAAATTCCGTGGCGCGGCATGCTATTCCGCAGCCCATGGAAAAACATGAGCCTTACTAATAAGGAATATAAGCTTTAAGCAGCTTAAGTGGTTGATTAAGAATTTTTTTCATTCCCATGTGAATCACGCTACAAGACGATAACATATACTAACTGTGAAAAAAAACATTATTCTAATACATCGAGACTTGTGCACTAAGACTCATACATCCATAGAGATGTACATTAAACTCTAGAATACAGTGGAACAAAGATAAAGCTGGGATTGGCGACTGGTGGGGATGATTTTTGAAACATGCAGCACACATATTGCAGATGTTTCACCTACTAAAAATGCCAATGACGGTGAGAACAAACAGAGAAGATGACTGGATGGCAAAGATGGACGAACGACTGACAAAGAAGACGAGTGCAAAGCACATCATACAGACTGATTGTAGAGTAAATAATCTAGGATCGTCGCAGGCAGTGGCAGTGACAAGATAGCGTCATCGGTCAGCAGCTGGCGTGGAGTGAAACATCGGCGGATTCGAAGTCGACATATATGAGACAATGTCCGAGGAGATTCTAACAACACAGCAGACAAACTAATCAAACTGCACATCAAGGGAAAATGTGTGTACGCTAATGCAAAATAGGTAAAAATCCAAACCAAGCAATAAGAGCCAAAGAACAGCATTGATCTCCGTTTCCTAGCCCTCAGCCAGACACCAGTTTACACTGCCAGATCAATGACAGGAAGCTAGTGCATCGCATGCTGTGCATATTGTACCACAGCTTTCGCTGGTAATCGTTGGTTCAGCTTCCAGACGCTATCAGGTGGTTAGCAGTGGACTGGTGACTGTCCGTTGACAGCTAAATCAACCCAGTATTTGGCCAACACCAAAGTCAACTCAGCCTTCCATCCCTCCATGATAGGCAAATCGAATACTGGCCTGTCTCCACGTTCACCTGTGTTGGGCACCAGCTAACATTGTGTGATCCAGCATCCCATATGGCAGCTGACTCTCTGCAGCTCTGAGATGGATTTTCTATGAAGAGCATTACCATTTAACATTAGCCATTACTCAACAAAACTGAACTAACAATCGTCAACCTGCTACGGCTTTGAGATGCAGCCACTCATGGGAAGAGCTGACATAGCCGGCCAATCGATTGTCGAGCTTGATGGACGCCGTGAACTGGAGAAGATGATGCAGGACCTGGGCCAGTGTGACGCCACGTCGAGTCATCACGTACTGGGCCTCGGCCACTATGCGCCAGAACGGGATTGGTGTAGTTAGCGTGCCCAACTCGTACTGGTAATCATCTGTAGATTCATCGTCAGACCAGCCTCCGGCGAGGTCAGCATCACCTGCAGCATACGGTAGTTCAGTGAATGAGCGAGTACGGTTTAACGTCCCACCCCACACAGTGAAGGTCATTTCGAGGACGGCCTTTCCAGGCAGAATGCACACAAACACATAGTAATGGAATGGTAATTTTAATCTTTACAAACAAGAAATTTGAGCTAATGCTCATGAGATGCACGAAAGCTTAGAGCAGTTCCGGTTCAGTAGTTTAGCTGAAAACTGGGGTGTTCACGCTAAGTTAATATACAAATACCAAATTCTCTATCTGGATTGCATAACGATAGTTCCATACGTGGCGCCACCTTGTGAATGATATTGACTTGTGTTGCAGCCCAAAATTGCAAAAAAACCATAAACCCCCTATTTTGGCGTTCAAGGTCATCCAAGGTCATTGAATTCGGCGCCAATCGAGAGCCAGTGTATGACTTCCTATTAGTGATTACTAGTAACCTAGGCCCTATCTCGCACCGTTACTGAGATACAGTGACTTATTGGCCAAAAATTGCAAATTTTGCCCACCCCCGTCTCATTTAGCGCCTCGTTCGGGGTGACCCCCTTCGAATTTATGGAAGAGCTTTAAGGTTCGTGAAACTAGAGTCTTCTGGGCAGCCGACGGTGAAGATTTGGTGATTTTAGCTTGCATCGTTTTTGACTGATCCACCCGTGTGATGGACGAACAGACAGACAGACGGACGAACAGACGAACAGAATTGCGACGGCTAAGATGCACTGAAAGCAGTAGCTGCTTTTGCATGTAAAAAGTAACAGAAAGTTTAATCTTTACAGAAAACAAAACACAAAAGAACAAGCTAAACCTAAAATTGTAAGAGCTCCATTATACACGTACATATGTAATTAACCATAATGATGTAATTAACCATAATGGTAGTTCTAATAATCTTCCTTGTTATCCTCCAGACGATCATCAATCTCATAATGCCGTCTATTGGAGGACATCTGGGAGACATACGGTTGTTCGAGTGCCTGACTTTCACTTTCAAAATTCATTAAAAATTCCATAAAATTTACAAAAATTTGTAAGAACTCATTTGGCCATTTTGCAGCTATGAGTATGGGCCCATCCGACTTCCAACGTTGAGAGTTGCGAGTGTTGTGACTTACTGACGTCAAACTGCATGACTTCACGTGAACTATGGATGGCAGATCTAATTTGACTGCTAAATTATGTAGTTTGTAAATGATGAAAAGGAGATCAATGGAGTTTCACCTTTAAAATGCACTAGTATGATGCACCAAAAGTGTAGATAAAAAAATTCGCTCCGTGTTTTAGAATTCGCAAAATTTGCGATTTGTCTTAAATTCGCAAAACTTGTAAAATGCAAATTCTCGGACTATGACCTGTAGTCTGTGGCCGTGGCTGACCCAACACTGACTCGGGCTCAGCGCCACAGCGCAGCATCAGGTCGAGACCTCGCCAATAGTGAAGACAGACAATCAGCGCCATGTTGCCAATCACACGTCGGTGATAGACATTGACCGACGCACCGGCCGACACTAGACACCGAACGAGGTCCAGGTTGAACATATCCAGTGCCGGCAGCAACGGAGGCACCCGACATGGTCGACGGGCGTCCGGACATGCACCAGCCTCCAGCAAGGCGATAGCTTGCTGCAAAGAGTATTCATACAGAGCAACGATGACCAGCGGACTAAAACACCGGCCGAACCGGACCTCGCTGTTGAAATAGCGCAGCACTTTAGGCTGGTACTCATCATCATCGGTCGCCTCGTAGCTGGCATCAACGTCAATGTGGGCCGCTATGAGGCTGCGGGTAGCACGCACGTCGGCATGCATCATTGAGAAATAGTATGGACTTGCGGAGCATGACAGCAACTTCTGACGATCAGTTGACGCTAATAGCATCTCCACGCATCTACGGTTCCACCAGTTCATCATCGGTTAGAAAAAGCAGCAGAGGCAGAAATCTGCAATTTTCTTACACACAGCTGCAAATTTTGACAGCGGTCATTATGAATGCTAAAAATTGCACTTTTGCCCCATAAGTTCCCCTAATTTTGTATATTTGGATGAAAATTTTCAAACAAGAAAAATTTTTTTTGACAGACTACAATTTAGAGAGGTGCAATGCCATGACGCCATTGAGTTTTATTGTAATAACTCAACCCTCTCTACCCATCTCTGAGATAATGACTACGTGCAAAATGTAAAATGTCAGTCAATCAGATTTAGCAGGTACAGCTGTAGTCACTCACTATCTTCTATGCAAAATTCTACCTTAATGCTGTAAATCCATGGCAGTGCAATGAAACAAGTCCAGATGAAAAAAAAGATGCCATATAATGCTAAAATAATACATCAGCCCAGTGTGGCACATTATGCGGCTGTTCACCTATAGTCGTATGCTGCAGGACTCTAACTGTAACCCTGAACGTACTGACTTAATGAGCTAAAAACTAGCTCAAAGATTACTCCTGCCCGGGAAAACATCCACGTTAGTTTTGTTTTTTCAATCCTTTCTTCAAGTTAAAAGCCTGTACAAGACAGACAGATGGACAGATGAAGGAATGCAGACAAAACCCAAAATACTGCAAATTAAGACAGCCACTCCCACCATATAATGAAACTCAGCTAGCGTGGCGCAGAAATTGCTGTACTCACAAAACATGATTAAACTGAAGTGCAGCGTGAAGTGGCAATGCAACAGGATCGGCTGTGGCGAGATTGGCATCAGCTCCATGCCAGAGAAGTAATTCGATGCAGTCGTAATGACCTTCTTGAGCAGCTAAAAACAGCGGCGATGCACCATCCTCGGCACAAATGTTTACTGCTTCCAACCGACCTAGCAAATCGAACACTTCTGAACATCAGTCAATGTACGATGATGCAGGAACAACAGAAAAACTCGATGGCCCGCTTATGGACAATATCTCTTACGTACGTGCATTACAGTAGCCCAAGTGACTGATGCTCACCGAGAAAATATTTATTTTTGGTACCACTCACAGAATCCTATATGGTTTATTTTTGGGAGGCATATAGTATCTGATTACTGATTATACATCAACTACAGGCCCAAAGTTCAGCTGGGGTTTGACAGATTCGATCAAACTCCATCAGTGTATAACAGAAAATGTTGCATTAAAACCACAAATAACTGGAAAACTTCACCAAGAGGCAACCTTTGAGCTTAAAATTTGCGTAAACGCATTTGCGGCAACATCTTTCCCCTGGACCCACTAGAAAAGCTTAGAAACCACCTCAGATGCTGAAGCTTTAACTATTGCTTTTAAAGTCTAGATTAAAAGTTACAAATGGTACGGTATCTGCTTGTAAATAATCTATTTCAGTGTTTTTCAACCTTTTTGCTGCAGCAGAACCCTAAGTAAGTTCAAAATCACTCACAGAACCCCATGCAATGATCCGCGCGTCCAGCCGCATAGGCGAAGTGAAAGTTTCAGAGTGTCTGGGGACTGATGTTTCCAGTGGAGTCAAAAGGTAGAAAACCTGTGGGTTTGGGGCAAAACCTCTAAAAGCTGACTATAAAACAGCGGGCAAAGGAATAATAAATAATATTATTTAACAATTTTATTTCACCTTTTGACAGCAGTATGTTATTGTATTTAACCAAAAACACCTTAAGAGGCGGTCGCCAATGGCCGGTTAGCCCCCTTCCACCAACACAAAAAGTTGTCATCGGATCTTTTACGTTTTACGTAGACGTCCTCGAGCAGCTCAGGGGATCTGGACCCCCCTCAGCTAGCTACACTGCTGCGTGAGGCTTTTTATACCTTTCAAGCAGAATGTTTCATAAATTAAAATTCGTCAATACATAAATAAACGATTTGTTAACTTTTACACTAATACGTTAGTGTTCATTGTTCATTGCTATGTTGAGACTGTTAACAACACGAAAAATATTCAACAATATGCAAAAGTAGACAGCTAAAAGCGATAATTTTACACCAAGTATTTAGTGATTATTACTTTTGCGGCATGGTTTGACGTAATTTTACACGCTGGGTAATTTTGTGTCTTTTTTACTGACCAGCCACGGAACCCTTAGCAGATGCCCGCGGAACCCAAGGGTTCCGCGGAACCCCGGTTGAAAATCACTGATCTATTTATTTGGATCACCGAAAGCGAGTACCAGTATAGCAAACTGCCACCAATGAAGAGTTTAACTGGAAAAATGTCAGCGAAGATCGCTGATACACAGGTCAGAAAAAGCGGAAAAGGAAAATCATAGCAACAACCAAATAACTGTTTGAAGCGTAATCGAAAAACTGCAGCCAAACTGATACCTGAAGTCGTAAGACTGTCAAGCAGCAGCTTGAGGCATGCTGTCTGCCCATGCTGTGAAGCAGTGAATATGGGAGTAATGTTCATATCCTCTAGTATATCGGCTCGAGCACCATACTCCAGTAACAATGCAGTAATGTCAGGCAGGCCTATGGTTACCGCTGCATGTAGGGCGGAAGTGTTCACGTAATTCTGACAGTATACGTTGATGCTTTCTTGTTCCAGCAGCAAACGAACACATTCAATACTCTTTGCTCTAACGGCTGAAAGCAAAAGGCAAAGTTAAAAACGCCATAAATTCAATTAAAACTAAAGCTGTCAAAGCAAAAATATTTTTAACACATTAATGCACTGCGTTAATTTTTTTAACACATTAATTAACACGTTATTAAAGCACCCAGGCCTGTCAGGAGGGAGATTAGAAGGGTAAGTTAACCCAGGCCCCGCAACGTTTGGGGTCACCGACTGTAAAATACAGAAAGTTATAAACATTTTAAACAAATAATCAGCAATAACTGGCATCATAGCTAGCATAGAAATTTATTAACCTGTCATCGGACAAATAATTTATTTACAGTAGTGATGGGAAGGCAACTACAGTTTAGTTACTTAAATTCATTCGATTGTCAAATAGCCACAGTTTAACAGAAGCAGTTTAACGTATGTGCATTAATTTTTTAACGTGCATCAATTTATTAATGCATTAACGCATTAATTAATGAGTTAATTTGACAGCTCTAATTAAAACCCAATATCAGGCTAATAAACTGTACAATCAAAAACTTAATACAAATAAAAAAAATAAAATCACGAAAACTAAACTATTACACGTGTGCTTGAGCACTGCTACTATCAGCAGACTGTGTTAGATTTATTACTGCACTTTTAGTCTACATAGATCTTGGTCTTCATAGGCAGTCATGTTCTACCAAGTAACATAGCAGATAGAGGCTCTCAGCACTACAGAAAACAACACAAAATTTAATGCCTAACACCTCCAAACAATAGATAACACATCCAGTACCATGTGAACCATACAGCTCAGTTCAAACGTATAATTTCACAGCGTCTGCCAAATGTCATGTGACATTTTTAGCGCAAAAAATTCCTCATATATAATTAAAGCAGTTCTTGATATGGTGGCCTGTTTCTGCCAACTCACCAGATTCACTCGGAATTCTACTAAACCACTCCACTTTCACCTAATTCACTCCGATATCTTCCCAATCGCGCCATTTTCCGAAACACTGCATTCTCTAAATTCACTCCACATTCTTCCAAATCACTCCACTTTCCCCTAATTCACACCGGGAATGAAGTCTCATTTTAGACAGTTGTACAGATATGAAACTAGAAATTTGGGGCAAGGCCCAACGTGAGTCCGCCCGGCGCCCTAAGTCCGATTGGGGGGACAAATTTAGAGAGGTGAAATTCCCCCGGTAGCAAAGTCACGTGGCCCGCACACAAATGCATTAGCATACGCAAAACGCGCACTATTGAACTATTGACTTATGGTGGGTAAACA
>Ga0209367_1006768_pt1 | contig 15835 bp, 13 predicted proteins | sample WorMetLIZISLAND2_FD_187412 | JGI IMG/M metagenome (GOLD analysis project Ga0209367, IMG submission 187412) | Marine gutless worms symbiont microbial communities from Max Planck institute for Marine Microbiology, Germany - Olavius geniculatus... ... | reverse complement strand
GTCGAACACCTTCGTGACAGCCGTTTCAGTGCTGTGATACAGACGGTAAGCTGACTGTCTTACAGGCATCAACGCGTTGTCGTCTAAATAGGCCTGAAGTCGTCTCTGTATAATCCTCTCCAATACTTTGGAAAGAAAAGACAGGTTAGACACTGGTCTAAATTTTTTTGGGTCGCTGATGTTCCACTCAAGGTGACGCCAACACTTCCGAACGTCCGTTCTTTTTTAGCAGTGGACGAACCACTGCATGCTTAAAGTCGGATGGAAAAATTCCAGACACCAGCGACTTATTGAAAAGCAGCGCGATGAAGGACGACAACAGCTGGCTTACGTCCTTCACTAGCCAAGTTGGAACTGGATCCAACTGGCATGTCTTGCTTAGTGCCGAGCCAATCATGTTCTCTACTTCGTCGTGTGTCACGGTAGTCCACTGGGAAAGTGTTGGCGTCACCTTGAGTGGAACATCATACAGTGGCGTTGTCGCAGTGGAAGCTCGAACTGAGTCGACCTTGTCCTTGAAATACGTAGCGAACTCGTCAGCAGTCTTCCAACCAGTCTCCTCGGTTACTGCTTCACCCAGTACTCCATGTAGTATACGCCACAGCTTCTGTGAGTTGCCACTGTTTGCCAAGATCGTGGTGCGCCAGAAACTACTACGTTTGGCTTCGTAAAATTTACGCATGGCCTTCAGCTTGTCCGCCCAAACTTGCTTGTCCGCATCAGTTCGTTTGCGCCTAAAGCGTCTCTCGGCTCTTCTGGCTTTACGACGAGCGTCGCGGCACTCAGCGTCAAACCAAGGCGTAGCTGGCCTCGGCCTGTGACACACCGTGACCACAGGACAGTGCTTGTCAAGCAGCTGCGTCATCACGTCACGGTACAGTACAGCAAACATACAGTATCTAGTGTCTGGTAATGCATTTTTTCACATAACTGCAAAGCAAAAAGTACACGTATTTCTATCACTTTCTCTTTTGTACATCAAACATCAACATTGTTGATGTTTCGCCCACAATAATGGCCGATAAGCCAGAGTTTACACACCACTGGTTTGAATTATGTAGATATGTAACAACAACTAAACAGTATAACAACCATTAAAAATTCAGAAAACTCACAGAACAAAATTGATTTAAAAATCAAAACAGAATATTTTAAACTTCTGATAAGAAACTCAAACATTGTACAACTCAAATCAATGTCTATATGCAGAACCACAGACACCTAACTCGAGCGCTCATACTGTTATACAAAAAACTCGATGTTAAACCTTGTGCTTCTGTCTGGTAAGAACATGAAACAAGGACACTGCACAATGCACATGCATCTAATTACTGTGAAAAACTAACTATCACAGGTCACCAAATATCACATTAAACCCCAATTGACACAACAGCATCTGCAATATCTAATAAATTATGAAGAATCCATCAAATTACAGCCTTTACTCACTAATTAGTAAAAGTTTCAGCAACTGCTGTTGCCTTCATCGAAATGATTTCTGTTCGTGCTAGATGTTGCCACGAAGAACAATTTATCATAGATATGAGGATGTTGTCTGCACTCCATATTTCAGATGACTGAATTACCAAAATCGTTCTGAGGAAAGCATCAGTAGTCAACCAATGAGCAAATAAAGGTTGTAATTCGACGAATTCTTTCAGTTTATTACGTGCTTTTATTCACGTGGCTATAAGAAATGTCTGATGGCGATCATTGCAAACTGTGGTCAGTGTGCAATGTGCATAAGTCACAATAAAGGGTTAAGGCAATGTTAGGTAAAGGCAATGAGTAGAAGCTATGTGATCAATCAATGAAAACACACCTGTATAGTCTGTATAGTGCTATATATGATGTCGTGTATAATAACAAACATTAGACATGGTCAGCTTCCATTTAACTGCACTACGTTTGCATTTAACAGTATTAGGCTGAGATCAATAACGAAACCTTTATTGCTAGAACAGGGCTCATGGGATTAAGGTCTGGTTTTCAGTGACATAAACCGAACAAAACTGTAAAGACCAAAAACAAAAACATAACCAAAAATATTGAAACCAAGACCAAAACTTTTTGAAATCCGAAACCAAGAGGACTTAATAATAACGACGCTCACAGGAATAGAATTGTCAGCAAAAACTCCTTCCGTCATACAACTAACTGTAGATTCGCTGAACTTCTTTAAGCATAATTTAGCAACCAAACCAAACTGCTCAACAATGCTGTGAGAACACTGAGCCTAGTCTCTGGAATTAAGTGCCTCCAGTTTATTAAAGAGTGAAAGATCATTACCAAGACTTCAAGACCTAAACCTCATTGTGACTGAGACCTAGACTGCAAAGTTCATTGTTCAGTCTTAAGACCAAAATGATGGTCTCAAGAACATAAATCGCCGTGGCCAATCTCGATGCCACAGCAACGTCGATGAGAGCATGCAGAATCACTGAAAGAGGAACCAGGTGAGATTGTATGGACCAAGGCTCACTGGAATGTAAACATTGTACAGCCTATCAAGTGTGTACACAGTGGGTATTCCGGCCTCCTGTGAGACGCTTGTCGTGTTTGTTAACCCGGTGTAGTACAGCGGCACCTTCAGCATGTCCGACAGCGGCTGCTCCGTAGGGTTAAACACCATCATTAACCCCTTCTCACTCAGCCACGGATTCACGTGCAGGAATGCGTCGATTCTCTGCAAACAGCAAGGCAGTTAAAAATTAAAGGCTCAAGATTAAAATGTGCACAGAGCTCTTCACAGAAGGCTCAACTCTGAGCTATGGAGCATCACCTGCCATATGGAATCATTAGCGCTATCTGCCACATGACACAGGTGAATGCCTCTCACCATAACCCCAACTAAGCAGGCTGGTACTCGATTTACCTACCAAGGAGGGATGAAAGGCTGAGTTGATCTGGATGGTTCGTTATATAATGAGATGGTTTATGCATCCAAAGACATTCAGGTGCTAACTTGGTAGAGCGTAAAGCTAATTCATTGATCTGACATGACTTGGTAACTCCTAGAATGACAGGATTTTACACAAACAATCACCACCTCACGCCTGCTTTAGACCTGGCATGTGAAAGCTCTGCCATCATTGATATGTCGACAGTTTGGCTTCAAATGTTTTAGGTTAATGATAAAAACTTATAAAATAAATGAATAAAATGAAATATATCATTTCATGACCTATTTTGTCATCCTATCTCCAACCACTATGACTATTAGAGTGCCACTATTAGAGTGTGCATAATCTCACTATAGTTAAGCATGACGACTAAAATGTGTTTCATGCCTGTATATAAGATAAACGACACAGGCAAAATCCGCGGTCGATCCCAGTCACAAAATAAGTATGTTTCATTGCAGCCTAGAGTTCATTATGCCTCCTTACACTCGCATAATACGTATTAGATTATCTCGTGTGCTGACCTGCATGTCGGGTGGTTGCACATGAACAACGTCACTTATGAGAAGTCGTCGATACTTCTTGAAAAACGACACCCAACGAATCACGACATCTCTGGTCTCCGCAGAATCATAGAGCCTCCAGCCACGGTAGCAGGCTGCCACGCCGGCACCAAAGTACTGCGCCAGGCCCCAATTGTACTCTGTGATGTGGTCCGACAATGGCTCAAAGGTGGCAGCGTCACCACCGCCCCAGTACTGAGTCAGTGGAAGAAACATCCAGCCGACCGTTGGGATGTAGTGGTAGAGGTCATCATACATGCGCTGACGACTTACCGACAGATCCAGCCAGCGAGGAAGAGAATACTCATCTTCACTATAACCCATGCCTGAACCAACATAACAAACAGTACATGTAGTAGATTTTGCCTAGTTTTTCCCCACTGCTTTACAGTTTCATACCACTACTATTACATGAAGCAGTAGGAGTACCAGCAGCAGTAGCAGCAGATGTGGATAAGCAGAAAACAAGAAGCGATATCTGTGCCTCTAAATGATAATATGTTGATTGTGGCTGTTTGCATTATGATCCATAATCATGAGTGAACGGCCGCAATTTTTCCCAATTTTGGGCTCTGGTCAGGTCTACTTTTTAGGCAGATACAGCATAATGAAAAAACTCGATAAATGCCGTACCAGAATTCTGGATAACTATACATAAATGGTCAGAGTTTTAGTCTTGTTGACTTTATTATATTCCCTAACTAACCGTTTCACTTCTTATTTAGAGACTGTTTTTCGCCGGTTGATAACACACGTATAAAACTATTTCTTTGCTACACAAAAACAACCAAAGTCCACTGAACCACAAACATATATCAAAAATACTACAAAACGAATGATGCCACACAATCGAACTGCAAATTTTTAACACTTTTGCTGTAAAACATTACAGCCTTCAGCATTTCGCCGTCATCATTACAGTACCGTTACCATACCGGTCTTGCTTCCGCCCTGGTAGAAGTAGTCGTCCGGCTGGTTGATGTAGACCTCTAGCTCACGGAGTCTGCGGTACATCTGGGACTGCAGCTTCAGCTGCCAGTAGATGGAGTCTGAGACGCCCTCATGGTGGGAGTGGTTGGTAGATGAGCAGGAATAGCCGGAGTATGGTCCATCGGTCTCTACCATCGTCAGACCTATCTCAGAAACGTACTTCATAATCCGATCCATCAAGAAGTCGTACCTTACAACCACACACTGATGTGAATTAAAATACTTCAGTAAGTCACTTAAGCAAAAGTACACATAAACAAAAAAAAACTTGCTTCAGTAAAGAAAAATTACCGGAAAAAAGTTTACTTGAGTAAAATTCAACAAGTACTGGGCACACAAAGTATTTTTCATAACTTCAAAAAACTTGATGCATGCGAGGACAAACTGCTGTTTTACAATTGGCAGATTTTATCTGAAAAAATGTTGTCAAATCCAGCCATCGATGACTCATAGGCTCAGATGGTCACTTGGGCATGACTGAAAACAGATTCAGCAATGCCTCATTTAATTCCATTAATTATATAAAAAGGTAATTGTTTCAAAAAACTGCATGATTGCTTGATCTACATTCTACATAAAACACACACACACACATTCCACTTTTTTATGTGCCACCTGGTACACAACAATCTGAGGAAATCTGTACTTTTTGAATGCTTGTAGTTCCGTTCTAAAAATCAGAAAAATTCCAGACACTATACAAAATACCAACCATCCTGAAGCAATGCAGGATCCGTCGCCACCCACAGCGCGCCAATAGTCAGGAACACTGTACCGTGTCAGCACTATCAGGTCATAACCTCCGACTTCTATTCCTTTACTCTTGGCATAAGCAATGTCTTCCTTTTTCTACACAAAGAAATGCACACACACACATTTATTCCATAAGAATAATATGATTCTTAGTATCAACAATCTCCATATGTAGAAAAGCATTAATGAAAGTATCTCACAGCAGACAGTGTCGATTTCATACCACTGATTTTAACTCACTGAATTCCATCTAGGACACTACGAAGCTCACAAATTTGCCCATATTTCTAGTGTCCAATTTAAGGAGATGTCAAACGAACGACAAAATCGGCCAATTTCATCTGTCAACAATATTGTCCAACAAAAATCTGTCGTGTGTCATACAAAAATCGCCCGATTTTGTCGGCCAAGATAGAGCATGTTCTATCTTCAACAATTTTGTCGGCCGACTTTTAGTACATCGGACAACAAATTTTGTTTATGTTGCCATGGTGATTGTTTACAACGGAAGATGAATATTTATAGTAGTTATTTATTGTGTTTGTTATTTATTTTCGTTCATTAGATGCAGAAAAAAGTGATGCAAGTATTATTTTGCAATCTGCATCCGGCTGTTATGCTAGCTGATATCGTACAAAGTAGCAGATGAAAATATTGGCCGACTTTGTCGTTCGTCTGACATTCCCTTTAGTTTAGCAAGTACATATATCCTTTTAGATTAGACGTAGTCTGAGGCTGCTGTTAGCATAGCTTACTGTTCTGTTTCTAAGCACGTGTATTACACCTGCCATATGATAATGTACCTACTGTAATGTTGCATCTTCTCAAAAAAATAAAGACAGAAAGAGGCGAATACCTGTTGCAGGTAGGTGTCGTTATCAGACTCCAGGTCAAAGCCGGACCCAAAGCTGTAAATAATCATCTCAAACCCAACGTCTGCCATCTGATCCACAACATCACGGAACATCGTGGAGTTCTCGGAGATCATGTGGAAGAAGATGGGGTTTTCCTGCGTGTGCGGGGCCAGCAGACGCATCTTGCGTTTCAGAGCCATGTTGAATCTCTCCTGGTCCGATGTTCCGACCACGAGCTCATGTACCTTGAATGACTCGAAGCCGTCTGACAACAGAACTCGACAAGACTGAGGGTAGCTGCAGTTCACCACCGGCTGAAACAAACACGCAGCATTGCAGCAATACACATCTCTTCTTCAGTTTTTAATTATTTGTGGAAACTGAAAGCACACATTCTGTCTACACATAGTTGTTCCTGCCACTTTGCGGACATACCATATTGTCATTTTGTACTTGCACTGGCAAACAATAAATTCAAAAATGATTACCACTGATATAAGTACCACCAAAAGTGAGTATTGAGACACATGATAGCACGGCGTGGTCTGTCTGTCCATATATCTTTCTGTTACTGTCATGCACCCAGGAAAAGTCACTGGATGATATCAGTATCAGATTCCATTAAGAAGGGACATCCACACAGCAGCACTGTATTAGACAAAGCCCTGAAGGAAGAGAAGGGGGGCCCGGAGGGTCAAAACTCCAATAACATATGAACCAAAATAACACTGGGTCTGTATGTGTATGCCACATATTTTAGCATACCCATACTTTGAGCACTTGTGCATATTTTTGCAACAAAATGATGCACACACTTCAAGACAAATTTTGACTATAAATCAGCATCCCTAGCAGACAATCGGTGAGATCCTCGTTTCAAACACTGCTACCGCTTACCAAACTAACTAAAAACTCCAAACACAACAGTCTGTGAAATCCAACCTGAAATGCACCGGCCAGCTGTCCTACAGGATCAGTGGTCCACTGCACAGTGGTGTGTGGGACGTCATTTTCAACATGGAGCCAGCCATAGCCAGTCTGTGACCACGGCCAGTTCACTGCCAGGTACTCCACCGATACCACAAACACCTTCAGCTTGTCCTGGACTTGCGGTGAACCAGAAATGCTCACCCACTTTGACATGAGAGGTATTCCATCATACATCTCCCAGTGAACAACTACTGTCACCATCTGCACGGATATATACATGCATTCCAAATGGCACACAAAATGTACAACATGCAGTGCACAAAATGTCAATAAAACTGGCAGAATTAAAGGTGTGGGCAGTTATCGGCAACAAATAATGCAGATTAAAAACCAAAGCTCAGCAAGGTCAGAAGTTTTATAGATATCTAAAAAAATGGCATTCCACATATGCAGAAGAGAGTAACTAGAAGTGCTACGACTTACCGGTACTGATGTATAAATTAAAGGTTCGACCAACAGATGACTGCAAGTATAAGAGCAAGTGGGTTGATATAGGTGAACTTGTTTGAGTGCTGACTTATGAAGTTAGCCAGGTTGCCCAATGCTTAAGGGCCTCCTACAGTAAAAATTTTTTTTGACGCAGTTTGAACAAATGTAACATGTAGATTTCAGATGTGCAATTCATTTATATACTTTAAATGAAGATTATATGCAAAAATTGCACTTTAATCAACTGAATTAGTTTCTATTTATCAATCACACTTAACACAAAACTGGAAACTGCGCATGGGTATGAAAATTGTAGCAGACAACACAAATGCGCAAAATGCAACGTTTAATCTCATAAAAACATTAAAAACTGTTAATTGTTTAACCATTAAATGTGAAGTAAGATGCAAAAACATTATATACATATACAACAAGCAGATAAACAAAAAATAAACTGAAAAACGGAATTTTTGACTGCTTCACCACCAGAGATGTGCAGATCCTTGAACCACAGCTGGTTCCCATTCACCCGTACGGCGAAGAAGGCAAAAGTCTTCATCACCATACAAGTGAACGAAAACCAGCTACCAGGAATTTTGTGACGTCACAAAATTCCTTGTAGCTGGTTCCCAGCAGATTCCGGTTAAACATTAACTACACATTTATCATCAAACATTTTGCACTGGTATCGTGCATGTAGTCTTTAGTAGAGGTCTACTATCTGAAAATAATACATTAAACTCACAAAGGTCATTTTTCACTGTAGTCGGCCTTCAACATTTTGTAGATCACAGCAACTGACAGTACTGCCAGCATCAAAATAACAATGCTAGAGAGAGCACCAACACTCTTGACTACGAATGTACCACATTTCAACCATCAGAAAAATGACTTACATTCTCAAAGCTAGGCAGATTGAAGAATAAATTCAAAACAAAATTTGCAACAATTGATTGTCTATGTGAAATAACACAACATTAACTTGAACATAACTATTCATGAATAAGCACTCTGTAATCATGTGTTCTCAGTTCAGTCAGCTTCAAGTCATCAAATCACTCAAGTAACTGATGACAAATTGATAAGCCACGACTAGTTTCAAGACCCGCTGAAGCTGAGACTACATGAAATGCAGCACATCCCTACTTCTGACCTTCAAACAACCCTTCGCATCAGTCCTGCATCTCTGTTCATATAACATAATTATTTGACATACGAAATATACAGTGAGGCAAGCCTATCAGCAGTCTGTCGTTTAAGACACTTTAAACAATTCAAACAATACTAGTATGATATGATAAATACAAACTGCAGTGATTGCTTTCGAACACTTTAATGTCACTTCTTAACACCATATATATGCAATCTCAGGGGAAAGAAAAACATGCAAACATGAAGTCACCTGATGATATCGAGGAGCCCAGAATGGAGCTTTGAACTTGACATCGAGCCTCAGTCCACTTGGCGGCCAAACTATGTCATCTGGAGCTCCACGACGTGGCCGGTAATGGAATGGCACTTCTGGCTTCCCAGTCTGAAATGAGACAAAGTGGAATGCGTTCGGATCGAAGGTTGAATTATTGGCGAGTGCCGTGCGGTTGAGGTAAGCTCTTGGTGCATCAGTCAAGAAACCACCCACATTGTAATACACTCCATCAATGTCAATCACCGCTTCAGGGCTGCAACATTTTCCAGTTTTTTTTGCTAAGTGAAAATCAACTATGACAATAATAAAGTTAAAACATAAAATCACAGGCGACATTCAAAATATATCGAAATCAGCGAAATCACATTTTTCGTGGTTGGTCGGTTTTGGTTCTAAGAAAAAACTGCACCAACGTCAAGTGATGTAGCAACATTATCTATCTCCACCTGCAGCTCAAAATTATACCAGTAGGCCTAAGACCAATAGTAAATGAGTGAGTAGGCCTTCATTTCAGGGATGGCCTAATAATAAAGAGATGAAAAATACAACAGGCAGCTTCCACATGCCATAACTTAATGGTCTTGATTATATCATACAAATATTGCCTTACAAAAATTATTGACCGTATTGCTTCTACACTGTACACTGTACAGCTGTGATCTGTTTGATTCGATTGATTTGGGTCAAAAAATAAGCCAGTTAAAAATCTAATGATCGCAAGTGCCTGTATAAAACAAATAATTCACCTAATAGCACGTAATATTGATTCATTGCGCTCATGTGAGTAGAACTCCACAGTGGTAAAGTCAGGCTTTATGACGAAATCCCTGGAAATGAGTCCATTTGTCAGCCGAAACCTTCCCGATCCAACAGGCAACAGTTCTGTTGGTGTTGAGATTCGTGTAACAAGCCAGTCAGGAAAAGGCTTGCAGTGAACCACAATGGCACTTAATGCAACAAGCAGCACATATCCCGTTGCCATAGCTGCAAATCTTCTGTTACTGACACACAAACAATACGTCAAACATCAAAACTAACATAATTCACAAATAAATAATCAAAAACAATTTCTAAGCCCAATCTAATCTAAAAAAGCACTGATACTGAAAATATGACTAAAGTACTAGGAATAAATCAGTATGTCATTACAATCAGAATATAAAGCCTCTAAATAGCATGGCTGTAATAGTTGATTTTTTGGTACCAGTCCAAAATAGAATACCCTGATTTAAGCAATGATGCATATCTCAGCAGACTCAAAATGAATCTTTACATTCAGTTTTGTTGTTTTAACCTTGCAGTTATCTTGAAATTAATTGACTTCATAAACCTTCAGTACTTTGTTTAAAAATTGCAACGCAATGCTAATATACCACGGGGCAACCATTTTCTGTTTAATTTTTAATAATGGTTGTGCAAATAAACAAGATCGACCTAAACCTAACCTCAAACCTGACTCTAACCCTAACCCGAAACGATCACAGAAAAAAATGTGAAAAACAAGTAAAAATCATAATTGTGAGTCTGCTGAAATACATCATATTGCTTAAATCAGGGTATCCTATTTTGGACCAATGCCGATTTGTTTCCAATAGTTCAATTCAGTTCAGTTCAGTCAATGATTGCCCTTGTCGGCTGAGGTCACCAGCTGACACAGACGTAAGACTAGCACAAGTGGAGGCACTAGAAGCAATCATGATCACCAGCTTTTCTGATGAACGATAAACAGAATAGGTTGCCACAACAATGTATATGAAACCAGAACTTGGGCCATTGACGTTTGTTAATGGCAAGATTTAAAGTTGGCCTGCTTCCGGCTATTCATTAATGTTAATCACGATGATAATGAAAGTTTGTTGTATAATAAAAATTATGCATTAATTTCCCTGATGGACGGGTACCAGTATTTTGACGACTGTACAAGATACAAATAAACGCCGACTTTAATAAGTGCTGGGTTTCTATTAAACGCCGGGGGGGGGGTGTTTTTTCAAATGTACAAATAAACACCAGAGGCGTTTATTAGAAGTTTTACCGTATGCGCACATCTACTATTAGCTATAAAGCAAAAACTAAGTTAGTTTGAGTAAAACACAACTATAGCAAACAACTTTCTCTGCAGCTACCACTGCAGTGTCACTCAATTATTTTTTGCACAAGAAGAAACACACAATAACACTTTGCAATGACACAGTCAGCACCAACTACAGAAGTGACCGGATGGAAAATAGCGCCTGGTCGCACAGTCTTCCGTCCTGGATGCGACGAAACACCGCACCGACCTCACCGACCGAACCTGCAGCTGCCGCCATGCTCGAAGTGGTCGTTTTAGGCGCCGGTGCGGTGATCTGATGCCGGTGCGGTAGGAATTGCTGCCGGTGCGAGCATTGACGTTTGCTGACGCTGGACTACCACTGAGAGCATTAGCTAGGCTGACAATAGGTCAGGTTTTCCGGTGATCAATGGTCACCCTCTAGTTTTTCCCAATCCACTGTTTAACGTTTTCTGTGACGCAATACCAGGAACACTTGTGGCATGTGATGCAAACAATAGTTGATACTGTAGTAATCAACAGTATACACAGCGTTACTGTAAAAGTAATGCAAAAGTAATGCACACGTACTTCATAGACGCATGAATATGGCACTAATTAGCTACATATATCCGCTACAAAAGAACGACAATAAACAAAAAATTCACCGAAATGTAAACAAAACCACAAACAACTGGGTGTGTCCTATCGATCACATGCTTTACGTAACGTATTACGACGGCCAAAAGCAATGGGTTGTTTTTGGTGTTTACATTTATCAAAGTTTTGACCCGACCTATATAAATATAAATGACCTAGAATGTTTGTTTATGTTATGTAGTGACGTTATTTTGTTAGTCAATTATTGCATTTTACAGCGTCATAAAGGTAATTGTTTTGTCACATTGTACAAATAGGAATATTTAATGCTTAGTATAGACATTAGGTAAACTTGTTGTCACGTATTGTATTGCCGTGCTTCGTTGTGTCGTATTACAGTGTTATTGATAAGATCAGGGACGTAATGATAGCCGTAGTAATGAAGTAGGGAAGCATTAGTTGTCAGTAATACATCATTTGACACATAATTATATCGCGGACAGCGGAGTCGTTTTTATGTCGATACGCGGTCCATATCAAACACAGAATGGCTCAATTGTGTCGTCGGTTATGTTTTGCTTGACAACTTAGATGACATCTGTGGTCAGAGAAAGGGACCACAGACAAACAACGGTCTGATTGTGTGACAATTTATTTATCCTTCACATGCTGTGATAGTCAACATGTTGCTTGAGTTTTAAAAATTTTATTATGTTTTGTAGAAGGCAACTTCAGCAGGTGGAGAATGGCTGATATGTTAAATGCTGGATAGGATTCTTTGATGATGGATCAAAGTGCAGACGATCACCAGAACTCATCATTAACAGAGCCGGCAGCTGACAGTGATCTTGTGGGAGTCTGCAGCGACTGCTGTGTTGACGGAAGCCTCTTGTCTGCTGACTGTAATGTGGCATCAGGTTGCAATGTCGGCGACAACTGCACTCATGAAGTTGACGACAAATGCGATGACGTTTGCAGGAATCATACAGACGCTGACTCTGCCGATGCAGATCCATTACATGTCGGCTTAGACAACGTACAACCCCACCCTGATGCGTCACATTGCACTGCAGCTTGCAGCCAGTCCTCAGGGAATGACGGTCTCGATGTTACAGCAGCTGAGAACGTCATTAGTGAAGAGAAAGTAAAGCAGATTGATGAAGGAAACCAGCAAGATGTTGATGAACCAATCATTGATGCAATTGATGTGTATGCTGGCCTTCGTTTGGCTGATAGTTGGAACCCGTTAACAGCCGAGCGTAGTCGAGAGTTCGGCATTGGACGGGTGGCACCGGGACGTTTCTCATGCAAGGCCGGTGGAAGTCTGAGTCTTGTTCGTCGGCTTCAGCTTTACAGCAAGCTTGATGGACACACCGGCTGTGTTAATGCACTACATTTTAATGATGCAGGTAATTCTCTTAGTTATTGCTCTGTTTAGGCATTGTTATTTACAGTCTTTATTGAAGCTTGTCATGAGCAGTACCTTATCTTGTTTTTTGACCAATGGATTGCAGAGCCGGCAGCTGCAGTTGCACCGATGCATGGGATGGGTTGCTAACAGGCGTTTTTAACTGGCATTGCCAACAGGAATTTTTTAAATGCCAATTAACTCAAGTTTGGTATTTCTTGGCTGTAAAAATTTCAGTTTGGTAGTTCTGTAGCTTTTTGGCATTATTCTTCGAATTTGGCATTAAGTTTGGCATTTGGCATTTGTAAGTTTTGTATTAACACTGAATGTTGGTACTAGTTTGGCATTAATTAGGCAGTAACAAATGATTTTATCATAGATGGTATAGTTTAAAATTTGGCATTTTCAACTCTAATTACTTAATTTAAGGCTCGGTCACACCAGGTGAATGCATGAAGAATGCATGAGGAGTGCACTGAAAAATGGTTTGTGCGCCGTTGTTCATCGTCATTCATTACTCATTTGTCGAGCATGCTGCACCAACGTTTTTGATCATGACCATTTGCTTGGTGCGTCGAGCTTCGCGCACAATTTTAAACACGTTCAAAATCGTGTGCGGAACTTGATGCATAAATGTACACATCAGAAGGACGCCAGAAGGACGTTGGATATATGCGGGGAGCGATGGACCAATGCCCGATACACGCAATACGTGCAGAGCACTCGCTCGATATTCATTGTATGTTCGTCGACTGAGATGTAGCAAACACCCATGGAGACGTAGAACTCCCCCCCCTTACTTGTGGTGCAATTGATGACAAGCACATCAACTTCAAGTGTCTCTCAAACAGCGGTTCCATATACTAGGCCCTACAACAGTCACAACTGCAAAGGGTTCTACTCCGTTGTCTTTATGGCACTCATAGATGCTGACTGCAAGTTTATCTGGGCAGACATCGACGGAATAGGATCAGTGTGAAACGCTCAGATCTGCAGTACTTCTGGGCTAAAGAATGCTTTAAAAATGGTAATATAGGTTTCCCCGATGTTGATACTCTTCCAAAACGTCCCAAAGACAACCAGGATGTGGCCTATTTCTTCTGATTTTAGCATGTATGCAATGCAAATGCTGAGTATGCACCCTGCATATGCCCAGTGCGCTAGCAGTACACTGTATATTTGCTGTGAACTCACTATAGTTTTTACAAAATATGGACAAAAGTTGGGTGCACAAAGACGCATAACTAATTGTATTGTGCATCTCACACGTTCTGCATGCGTGCATCTGGTGTGACTGGGGCTTTACGTAAAGCAGTGATTTTCAACTGGGGTTCCACGGAACCCAAGGGTTCTGCAAGCATCTGCCAAGGGTTCTGCAGCTAGCCAGTAAAAATAACTTAGCGAGCGAAGGCACGCCAGACAAAGTCGTAGAAAATCAGCACCGAACGAAATTGCGCTTCTGCGCGTCTATTTTTGCATAGATCTACTGTGTTTAATTATTTTTGTTGTTAGTAATTTTGGCATATTTGCATTGCAGAGTCCAGGTTTATATTATAACGTCAGCACCTATGCACGACATTACTCAAATCCGTGGATTAGTGCATTATTGGAAATGAAGAAGAAAAAAAGAAGAGCGTATTGATTAGGGTTATGATTCCAAAATTGTTTGACCATTTATTTAGTTAATTCAATTTTTTGTACACTCTGCTAAAGAAAATAAATAAGACGCATAGGCCCTTATGTGCCAGGGCGTCCACGTGATAAATTTTCTGGGTTGGTGGCTGAGGCTAAGTGGCCGTCGATGACCACCTCGCCTGTCATGTTTGGTTAAATACAGTAACTTATTGTTGCCTACTAATGGTTAAATGATATAGCTCTTCATGGGAAACCCATCTTGGAGCTACGGAGCGGTCAAGTTTTATATTATAATTGGTCATTTTTGCCTGCTTTGTTGTCCCCATGGGGCTCTGCCCTGCTAGGGAAATGAGTCTGTAGCTTCTATACCTTGCGTACGTCGCTGGACGCATGGATCAATGCATGGGGTTCCGTGAGTGACCTCCACGCTTGTTCCACTGCAGCAAAAAGGTTGAAAATACTGACGTAAAGCATATACATGTTTCACTTATATGCCACCTTTTATTTTTCTGTTGAGCATCAGTTTGTTAATAACTAATTGTTAATAATTATTTAAAAGTTTTTGTCCACTTGATCAACGCTCTTTGTTGTAACCTACATTATTCTTTTGTTTTGGCAACCATATAATTGTTGATTTGTTAACAAAGCAGCAGACTGATATGAAGTTGTTGCACTGCAGGAATACTGCTGGCTAGTGGATCAGATGATCTCAATATTGTTGTCTGGAAGTGGGCAGAGTCTAAGCAGTTTTTCACATTTGATTCAGGACATCGAAGCAACGTCTTTCAAGTGAGCTGCTGCTAATGAATATGATAATTACTAGAAATTTGGGGCAAAGCCCAACTTGAGTCCGCCCGGCGCCCTAAGTCCGACTGGGGGAAATTAGAGGGGGGGGAGTAAAATTTCCCCGGCATCAAAGTCACGTGGCCCGAACTCAAATGCATTGGTATACGCCAAATGCGCATTGTCGACTTAGGGCAGGTCAACATGAGCGCTTATAACTTTGTTCGTAGTGGACCGAATTTCACAAAATTTTTTTTGTTCAACGCACAAAAGATCGTGCTCATCAACGTCGTTTAGATTTTGTCGCTATCTTCGTCACTTCCAGAGATATTTGCGCTCAAACTCGAAAGTTGTCGTAAATCGCACCAATTTTTGCACGTTTTTTGCCCTCCCAAATTTTAAGGGGGGTGGTGCCCCCAAAAGTTGTACTTGCGTTAACACCCCCACCTAGAGACACGTCAAGTGCCAA